>Ga0116152_10002225_pt1 | contig 15781 bp, 16 predicted proteins | sample AD_UKC119_MetaG_FD_89894 | JGI IMG/M metagenome (GOLD analysis project Ga0116152, IMG submission 89894) | Active sludge microbial communities of municipal wastewater-treating anaerobic digesters from Hong Kong - AD_UKC119_MetaG | ecosystem: Engineered > Bioreactor > Anaerobic > Digestate... | reverse complement strand
TGCCTTTTACCAAGCGTATAAAATTGGAAATTCCCCCGACAGTCCAAGTGCCAGTGGAACCGTAAACAGGGTTGTTCAGGGTGTTACCATTCATCCTTTAAGAGGGTAAGTGACAGATTATGTTTTTAGGCGTAGATAGTGGCGGTACCAAAACGGATTTCATTTTAATCAATCATACGGGCGAAATAATCGCCACTCATTCTGCACCGACCACATATTATCATGAAGTTGGTCTTGCTGTGGCAGAGAAGACAATAACCGACGGGATACTCACCATATGTCAGAAGGCTGGCATTTCTCCTGAGAATATTACCTTTTGTTTTTTCGGCATCCCAAGTTATGGTGAAGATCGGGAAATAACCCCTATGCTGGATGATCTGCCTGCAAAAATTCTCAGGAAAAATCAATATTTATGCGGGAATGATATGATCTGTGGCTGGGCCGGGTCCTTTGGCGGCAAAGATGGTATCAATATTGTTGCCGGTACAGGCTCAATCGGTTACGGGGAATATAGGGGCAGGACTGCCCGTTCGGGTGGGTGGTGCGAAATTTTTGGTGATGAGGGATCCGCCTACTGGATTGCCAGAGAAGGACTTGCCCAATTTACTCGAATGGCAGATGGCAGGGCCAAAAAAGGACCGCTATTTGAAATTATTATGAAGCAGCTTTCGCTGGTTGAACCGTTTGATCTGATCGGCAGAATTATGAGCGATTTTAATAATGAGCGCAGTAAAATTGCTGGTCTTGCCCAATATATTTTTGAGGCTGCAAAGGCTGGTGATTCTTCCGCAATAGAGGTTTTCATGAAAGCTGGAAAAGAACTTTCTTCAATTATTGAAGCAATCCGGATGCAGCTTAACTGGCCGGTAAATGAAAGTATTCCTGTTTCATACTCTGGTGGCGTTTTTAATTCTGGGGATTTAATACTAAGTCCTTTAAAGGATAAATTAAATAGCAAATCAGAATATTATGAGCTTGTGAAACCAGCCTATAGCCCGGTAATTGGCGCGGCACTATACGCTGCAAAAACTGCCAATATGCCTGTCTCTATAAAAACACTTAGTGGCAATTAAAAAATTAAATCGTGCATAATTTGATCCAAATCATAAAATTTCAATTTGGAAAGGATTAGACTGCTGGTATAATTTATCCACAAAGTGGGGCAGCATGAGATGATACCTTTAACGCTTCAGTTCAAAGAAATTGGCATAGACGACATTCCCAAAGTGGGTGGTAAGAACGCCTCACTGGGTGAAATGATCCGGAACATATCCAAACTGGGTATTCATGTTCCTCAGGGTTTTGCTCTTACCACACAGTCATATTGGTTGTTTATAGAAAGAAATAAATTAAAGGATCCAATTCAGAAACGACTAAATAAACTGGAAAATGGTGACCTCACCCTAGAACAAACAGGTAAGAAGATTAGGAAACTAATTTTAAGTGGACAAATGCCTGAGGAAATAATCAATGAAGTCAGACAGGCCTATTCAGATTTATGTCATTCTGCCAAAAAAGAAAAAATCAATGTTGCTGTCAGAAGCAGTGCCACAGCAGAAGATCTCCCCGATGCCAGTTTTGCCGGTCAGCACGAAAGTTATTTGAATGTGAAGGGTTTTAATAATCTTATTGGGGCCTGCCAAAAATGCCTGGCATCCCTTTTTACGGACCGCGCTATTACCTATCGGACCCTCAATAAAATAGATCATATGAAAGTGGCCTTATCCGTCGGTGTACAGATGATGGTTAAGGCCTCCAGCTCATGCTCAGGTGTCATGTTTTCAATTGATACAGAAACAGGTTTTCCCGATGTTGTTGTCATAAATGGAGCATGGGGACTTGGAGAAGGAATTGTATCGGGCGCGGTCGACCCTGATGAATATATTGTTTATAAACCGTTTCTTTCCGATCGAAAGCTTGCCCCAATATTACAAAAGAAAATCGGATCAAAACTGACCAAAATTGTTTACAATGAAAAACGTAAAGACGGCACCAAATCTGTATATACCCGTGGGAAGGATAGAAAATCATTTGTTTTAAATGATAAAGAAATACTGACCCTTTCCAATGCCGCCAATCATATTGAAGCCCACTATAAGGTACCAATGGATATGGAATGGGCAAAAGATGCGGATAATGGACGCCTTTATCTTTTACAGGCCCGCCCCGAAACCGTACAGGCAAGAAAAAAACAAGGCGAAATCTGGTCATATAAATTAAAGAAAAAAAGTGATGTCCTCGTTCAGGGCGTAAGCATCGGTGAAGCGATTGCGTCCGGTAGAGTCTGCCTCTTAACCGATATTTCAAAAGCCGATAAATTCCCGGAAGGGGCCGTTCTGGTTGCTCCAAAAACAGACCCGGACTGGTTACCGGTTATGAAAAAAGCCAGTGCTTTAATCACCGACCATGGCGGCAGAACATCACATGCCGCAATCGTCAGCCGTGAACTCGGTCTTCCCGCTGTGATCGGAACGGGCAATGCCTGTAAAACACTTAAAAATAATCAGGACGTGACCGTATCCTGCGCGGAAGGTGATCATGGATTTGTTTATGCCGGGACACTACCATTTGAAAAAGAGCTCATTACCTATGAAGGTCTGCCCAAGACAAAAACAAAACTAATGCTCAATATAGCAAATCCATACGAGGCTTTGAGGTGGTGGAGAATGCCTGCAGACGGTATAGGCCTGGCTCGTATAGAATTCATTATCAGCAATAATATTAAAATTCATCCGATGGCCCTTATCAATATTGATAAAGTAAAAAGCAAGGAAGCCCGTAAACAAATTCTGGAATTGACGGCTAATTACACAACAAAAGAAGATTATTTTGTAGAAAATCTGGCACGGGATATTTCCCTGATTGCCGCCAGTCAATATCCGAAACCTGTTATCGTCCGCTTTAGTGATTTTAAAACAAATGAATATTCAAACCTTATCGGCGGAGCCACATTCGAACCGGTTGAAGATAACCCGATGATCGGCTGGCGCGGCGCAAGTCGATATTATGATGAAAATTATCGGGACGCCTTTGCCCTGGAATGTCAGGCAATCAAATATGTAAGAGAAAAAATCGGTTTTAAAAATGTCATCGTAATGGTCCCCTTTTGCCGCACACTGGGTGAGGCTGATGCGGTTTTAAAGGAAATGAAGAAACAACGCCTGATACCGGGGCAAAATGGGCTTCAAGTCTATGTCATGGCCGAAATTCCTGCAAACATCATCCTTGCTGAGGAATTCGCAGACCGATTTGACGGTTTTTCGATAGGCAGTAACGACCTTACCCAGTTAACGCTTGGAATAGACCGGGATTCACATAAACTATCCTCCATTTTTAATGCTGCCGACCCGGCGGTTGTATCAAGCATCAGAGATTTGATAAAACGTGCTCACCGCAAAAAAGCCAAAGTCGGACTATGTGGACAGGCACCAAGTGATAATCCGGAATATGCCAGGATTTTAGTTGACGCTGGAATTGACAGTTTATCGGTAACACCTGACAGCTTCATATCTGTTAAGAAAATTATCTCCAAGGCCGAAGCAGGCTAAGTAAATTATTCTGAAGCTGAATTCAGTTTATTTTCTTTTTGTGCTTTAAAACCGGTAATAATATCGAAAAGCTCCGTTGTGATTTCTTCCTGATACTTCTGGTGGGACAACAGGCTCAGGTGATCATATTTTTTGGAAATATTATGGTAGACATAATCCATAGAATTCATTCTGACGATATTTTCCGCATGCAGACTTTCCATAACCGTACAGCCAATTGATGCCATTATATATTCTTCAATCAGATAACCCAGAATATCCTTTGGTGGCATATTCAGAAGGGGGACATCTTGCGGTGTTTTATCCTGATCTGACTTGGTCGTCTCAACCGGGAAAAGCTGACGGAGTTTTATTGCCGTTTCAATAGCCCCTTTTTTTTCAGTATAGAGTAGTTTAATTGAACTGATGCCATCATTTACCGCCTCAAATATATAGCTCGAAATGTCACGGGCTGTATGTTGCACAGAATTATGATCGCTACTCATTTTAAGCACCCAGTCGGGTTTAATATTCAACTCCTCCGCCAATGTTATACCGCGCGTTCCCACCAACCCTATTTCAAAATCTGCTCTGTCAATTTTACTGGCTTCTTCTAGTATGCCTCGGTTAAACCCACCGACAAATCCATATTCCGAACAAAATATGATCAGTAGGTTTCTGTTTTTTTCCCTGCTTGCTGAAATTGGAATTTCAGCCAGACTTCTGAATCTGGCTATTGAAGCCAGGGTGCTATCACGATATTCGCGCATACCTTTTAGCGGATTTAACGTTTGCTGAACCCGAAGCGCAGCCATAGATCGCAGCGCGGAGACAATACTTCTTAATTTTCCTATACTTTCCTTGCGTTTCTCAAGTTTGAGATGGTTCATCTTCTTCACTCACATAGGAATTAAACCCTCTTGCATAATGGGTTAACTGATCCAGTAAAATTTTTCGGTCTTCCTGCTTAATAACATCAGCTTCAATTATTTTACTGGTAATTGTCATGGCATTTTCTTTTATCCAGGACCCCATGCCAGTTTTGAAACGCTCAACATCCTCAAGGCTAAGTCGGTCCAGCAACATTTCCTTTAAAGCAAATAGAATACAGATCTGTTCAGCCAGCGAGACCGGATTATACTGTCTTTGCTTTAATACGGCACGAATTCGCCTGCCATGTCTGATGGTTTTTAATACATGTTCATCCACTGCCGAACTAAAGCGGGTAAAGAGTTCCAGTTCCTGAAACTGGGCAAAGTCAATTTTAAGACTTTTTACCAGATTTCGTATCACACCAAGTTGTGTTTTTCCGCCCACCCTTGAAACACTTAAGCCGACATTAACAGCCGGTTTTGATCCCTCATTGAAAAGCTTGGGCTCAAGATAAATCTGCCCATCGGTAATAGAAATAAGATTCGTTGGAATATAGGACGACAAATTTCCCGACAGGGTTTCAACAATCGGTAAAGCCGTTAATGAGCCACCCCCGTTTGAAGCGCTCATCTGCGTTGCCCTTTCAAGAAGCCGCGCATGAATATAAAAAATATCGCTCGGATAAGCTTCTCTACCCGGGATATAGCCAAGCAATAAAGCAAGCTCCCTGTATGTAGCTGCATGCTTGTTCATATCATCAAGCACAACCAAAACATCCCTTCCCTGATCAACAAAATATTCTGCCATGCCAAAAGCACCATAAGGGGCCAGCCACTGCATTCCCGGACTGCTGTCCGCCAGCGCAGCGACAAATATACAATTATTGATATTTCCGTTTCTTGTTATTGCCTGAATAACTTTTTTGATAGATGAACTTTTCTGGCCTATAGCAACGTATATACAGATCACATCGGTATCACGCTGATTTATTATTGTATCGACAGCAATGGTTGTTTTGCCAGTACCGCGATCCCCAATAATTAATTCCCTTTGACCACGTCCTAGTGGAATCATAGCATCAATTACGGTGATACCTGTTTGCAGCGGTGTGCTCACCAGGTCCCTGTCCACTATCGGCGGTGCCGGCCTCTCAACCTCCCTATAGTCTTTCGCTTCAAATTCCGAACCATTATCAAGTGCCTGTCCCAAAGGATCCAATATCCGGCCCAATAATTCATCACCTACTTTTGTGCGGGCAACTTCGCCTGAGCCTAAGACAACGGAACCTGCACTTATTCCATCCTGGAAACCAAGGAGAATACAGCCAAATTTTTCCGTCTCAATGCTCATAACCATGCCTTCAACACCAGTCTCAAAAATGACAAGCTCATTAAGCCGGACTTTTTTTAATCCTGAGACAAAGGCGACACCATCCCCAATACTGATAACCTTTCCTCTTTGTTTAAGGCGGGGACCAAACTGAAAAGTTGACGTAATTTCGCTGGCTTCCCCGAGCCATTCATTTAGATCAGATGAAAGCCCTACTTCCTTATTCATTCACCAGCCGCCCGCTTATCGAGTTCAGATTTTGCCTGTTCCAGAATATCATTCCAGTTAAAGCTTAATAGTCCGTCCGGAAACTGAAGATTTACCCCGGCAATAAGTTTCTTATCCACACTGAAAGTAAGCTTTACCTCACTCTCAAATATTTCCTGAATGGCCCCCTGCCAATTCTGTTTGATTTCTGTTCCCAACTTTTCAGCGGAAATGATTGTCAGAGTTCCATCACCTAATAGACTTTTAAGATTTTGAAAATCTGCAGCAGGCAGGGCTTTTAAATGGCTTTTAACCTTTTCAAGAAAATATTCGTCAATATTACCGTTCGCACTTTCTGCCAGTATTTGACGGCTAAGAGAAATGGCCAAATCTGTGGCACCCCGACGTATTTCCGATTTTGCTTTGTTTTTTTCTCTTTCAATATCGCGCTTCGCCAGATCACGCATATGGGCAATCTCACTTTGCCCCTGTTTAATAAGATCATCATAAGCTTTTGATTCAGCAATACGCGCTTCAGCTATTATCTGTTCACGCTCCGCTTCAATCTCGTCAGTTTTCTGTTTAAATTGCACCGCCTCATTCTCAGCATTCTTTTTTGCTCGTTCGGCATCGTCCTGTGCTGCTTTGATCCCTGCCTGACGACGCTCAATTATTTTCGCCACCGGTGTATAGAGAAAAATTTTAAGCAGCCATACCAGTATAAGAAAATTGACTGTCTGTAAGCCAAATGTCCAAAGATCAAACTGCATCATATTATCCGACAAACGGATTTGCGTATAAAAGAAGCAAACCGATCACGAGGCAATAAATCGCCGTTGTTTCAATCATCGCCAATCCAACAAACAGGGTTCTGGCGAGCGGACCGGCGGCTTCAGGTTGTCTGGCGATGGCATCCATCGCCTTTCCGACTGCATAACCCTCACTTAAAGCAGGCCCAATGGCACCGGCAGAAACGGTAAAGCCCGCCACAATAATACTAATTAAATCCAAATCCATTTTAGTCTCCTTTATTATCTTCTGCTATTGCCGCGGCAATAAATACGGTTGCGAGAATTGTAAATATATATGCCTGCAAAATGCTGATAAGCACATGTAAAATCATAAGCGGAATTGGCACCAATAACCCGACAAAAGCCAGTATGATCCCCATTAAAAACTGACCGCTCATCATATTTCCAAAAAGCCTGACCATCATCGAAAAAGTTCTTGTTATCTGGGATAAAATTGTAAAAGGCAGCAATATGATATTTGGTTCGGTAAAGCTTTTTAAATAGCCTAACAATCCTTTGGATTTAATTCCCACATAATGAACACTGAAAAATGTTATCACGGCTAGGGCTGCCGTTGTCTCCAGAACGGCGGTCGGTGATGAAAGGCCCGGCACGATATCAATAAGGTTTGCCAGACATATAAAAATAAAAAGTGTCGCGATCAGGGGGAAAAAATGAACCTTATTTTCATCAATGATCTGGGTAATCTGATCATCAATACCAGTTATTAAAATTTCAAGTACAGATTGCCAACGGCCGGCATTAATCTGCAACTTGCGACAGGACAACCAGCACAATAGAGCAAGTAAAACAATGATTCCCCAAGTGGTTACGACGGCCATACTGATCGGCACTGGGCCTATCATAAAAGCGATATGGGGGCTAAACGGATTTCCCATCACACTTCCTTTTTAAGTAAAAAGCGGGTAAAAAACAGGCGACTTAGTAAAAACCCGCCAAAACTGGCAAGCAGGGCAAGGGCCCCAAATTTGGCAATATACCAGAAGGCCAGGAAAATAGTCACAAACCGGGCTATATGAAGTAAAATAGCTAACAATTTTTTACCTCCTTTCAGGTAATAATCACTGTTTAATTTCAAGAGCCAGAAAAAAAATAACCCGAAAAGAAACCCCGCAATTAAAGCAATAATTATTGTTGAAATCGAGTTCATTTATTTTCCTCTTTAATTCTTTTCCATCCCAGCCAGACGCCAAAGGAAACACCTAGCAAAATACAGGCCCCTGTCCAGAAAACTCCACTCGAAAATTTGGCATCCAGCCAGCGACCAAGAAAAATTCCCGCCACTGCCGGAAGCACCACCAGCCAACCGACAGAGCCCATTAATGCCAGATTCTGGCCGATTGTCCGTTCGCCTTCGCGTTCAGCAATCTGCGAAATTCTTTCACGGCGCTTTACGCTCTCATGAAGGTCTTCATTCTGTTCAGGGCGAAGTGTCAAAACGTGTCTCCTGAAGCAAATATTTCTGAATATTTTTTATGGCCTCTGCCTGCATTATTTCCTGTGAAACTCTTGTTTTTTCTTCCTGTTCCTCATCAAAATAATATTTTACCAGCGTACTGCTCTTTAAGCTTTCCAGATCAGTTCCAATCACTGCTTCGCGTGTGGCGATTAAAATTTCCCTGCCCTTCGTGACGGATAATAATCCCTTGCAAACGGCGCAGTAATTCATTTTCCCATTTTCCCCTTGCCAGCTTATCACTGAAATATCAAGAACCGTTATGAAATCGGCATGTCCGGGCATTATGCCGAAACTACCCGTTTTATCCTCTGCCTTAAGCGATAAAACAGTTTCATTATCCACGACAATACCCATTGGTGTGGTTATGCTGAGTTTCATTTATCCTCCTCCTTTTTAAGGTGAAGATATTTTTCATGGGCCTCATCAATAGTTCCGATCATATAAAAAACATTTTCCGGCCAGCTATCAAATTCACCGCTCATAATGCGCTGGACACCGGCAATCGTATCTTCAAGACTTACTGATTTCCCAGGCATCCCTGTAAAGGGCTCCGTTACATTAAACGGTTGGGTCAAAAACCGAATAAGTCGTCTGGCCCTGTAAACGGCCCGGCGGTCATCAAGACTTAATTCATCAATCCCCAGCATTGCAATAATATCTTCAAGTGAGCGGTAATGTTCTATTGCCTTGCGCACATCCTGCGCCGCTGAATAATGTTCTTTTCCGACGATCATCGGATCCAGCAGTGCCGATGATGATGAAAGCGGATCAATGGCCGGATAAAGACTTTCTGATGCCATATCTCGCGAAAGAACGATGGACGAATCCAGATGAGTGAAAATTTCCGTAACCGCTGGATCGGTAAAATCATCAGCAGGAACATATACCGCCTGGATTGAGGTGATTGATGCGCCTGAGGATGATACAATTCTTTCTTCAAGATCGGCAATTTCACTTGCCAGTGTCGGCTGATATCCGACCCTGGATGGCAGGCGGCCAAGTGCCCCCGAAATTTCGCTTCCTGCCTGAACAAATCTAAAAATATTATCCATCAGAAGTAATACATCACTATGATCAACATCCCGAAAATATTCCGCAATGGTGATCGCTGTCATACCAACACGCCAACGCGCGCCCGGGGGTTCATTCATTTGCCCAAAGACCAGGGACACCATATCCAATACGCCGGAAGCTTTCATTTCCTGAAGAAGCTCATGTCCTTCCCTTGTTCTCTCCCCTACCCCGGCAAAAACAGAAATGCCTGATTGCAGGGTAGACATATTTCTGATGAGTTCCATAATCAGAACGGTTTTTCCGACACCCGCACCACCAAACATTCCAGCTTTGCCACCCTGCACCAAAGGCGACAAAAGGTCGATAACCTTTATACCGGTATGATACATTTTTTGCGATAAATTCTGTGAAATCAGCAAGGGTGGTTTTCTATGAATTGGCCACCGGGTAATTGAATTTGGGAATGCGCCTTTCTGATCAACAGGCTGCCCCAGAACATTGACCATGCGGCCTAAAACATCTTTGCCCACACCAACCTCAATCGGCCCACCGGTCGCCATAACTTTATCGCCCCACCTGATCCCTGCCGTATGTTCCATTGCAACCGCACGAACGGTATCTTTGCTTAAATGCTGTTGAACCTCCAATATTAAGGGGTGGGAACCGTCCCATAAAACCTTGAGTGCCTCGTTAATTTCCGGCAGAGCACCGCCCTTAAAACAGACATCAACAACGGACCCCATTGCACCGATCACCCATCCTTCCAGATGGGGGGAATTAATGGTCTTTTCATTCAGAGTGGCCATTTATAATCTTTCTTAATCACAGACCAGTTTATGACATGTGCCGATCAACTTCATTGATAATAGTCAAATATAGGCCAGACAAATTACGATTTTTGTTTTTTAACTCTTTCCCTAAAAGAAATAATGTCCGTATTTTGACTGAAGTCAATTCATACGTTCTATGCAGTCACTATACTCTTCTTCAGTTTAGCTTAGTTTTCCTCCTCTCACAATTCATTCGACTCTGGAGAACAAGATATTAAGGGAACTTGAAATGACATTACCTAATACCCCATCCTATTCCGAACAGCTTAAACATATTGGTGAATGCCAGAAAAAACTTTCGGATAGCCAGCCAAAAATCCTGGATGCCTTTGATCAACTGCATCGTTCCAGTATCGCAGACGGCGCTTTAAGTAAAAAAACCAAGGAGCTGATTGCGCTGGCTATTGCCGTAGTTTCCCGTTGTGATGGATGCATCTCATTTCATACGCATGATGCCCTGGAGGCAGGGGCAAATGAACAGGAAATAACAGAAGCGCTCGGCATTGCCATTCTTATGGGCGGCGGACCTGCCATGGTATATGCCACCCATGTAATGGATGCTATGAGCGAATTCAAAGCTCTACAGAAATAAAGAATTTTGTATCTGGACTATGTCCTACAAATTATAACTCTGATGAAGTTTTGGAATTTCAACTTTCGCGCCTTTTAATTTTTTGGCAAAAATATGCATGGTTTCTTCTTCCCCATGAACAAGGAACGTTGTCTTCGGGTTTCCGGTTTTATCATGCCATGCAAGCAGTTCCGCCTGATCAGCATGGGCCGAAAAACCACCAATTGTATAAATATTGGCCCTTACCGGGATCAATTCACCATAAATTTTGACATGCTCAGCCCCATCAACAATTTTTCTCGCCAGCGTTCCCTGTGCCGCGAAACCAACAAAAATAATACTGCATTCCTTGCGCCAAAGATTATGTTTCAGGTGATGCCTTACCCTGCCCCCAGTACACATGCCGGAACCGGCAAGAATAACGGCTCCACTGCTGATTTGGTTAATGGCCATGGATTCTGCTGTTTCCCGAGTAAAATGCAATCCCGGCAGCCCGAACGGATCATTTCCATTCCCTGAAACAGCCAGCGTTTCACTGTCAAAACATTCCGGATGGCGTCTGAAAATTTCTGTAGCGGATATCGCCATCGGTGAATCCAGAAAGACAGTAATGAAATGAGCAAGACGTTTGTTTTCCACTCCCTCCCGCAGATAATAAAGTATTTCCTGTGCCCTCTCCAAAGCAAAGGTTGGGATAACCACATTACCGCCCCTCCCGATGGTTTTATTAATGGCGTCATAAAATTCTTCAATTGTCGGCTCTAGTTTCTTATGAAGCCGGTCACCATATGTGGTTTCAATAACGACCGTATCGGCATCCGGTGGTGTTGCCGGGTTACGGAGGATCGCTCGTCCGCTATATCCTAGATCCCCCGAAAACAGCAGTCGGTGCTTTTTTCCCTGCTCCTCAAGTTCAATGAATATACTGGCAGATCCAAGGATATGCCCTGCATCCAGAAATGTTGCCCTGATCCCGGGAGCCAAATCTATCCCTTCATTATAATCGGCTTGTCGGCCAAAATAATTGAAACTGTTCAGCACATCCAGTGTCGAATAAAGTGGTTCTATTTTATATGCATTCTTTCCCCCTCCTTGCCGGTTTAATTTTCTGATCTGATAACGGGCTTCCTCCTCCTGCAAACCGGCAGAATCGAGCATAACGAGCCGGGCAAGTTCGACGGTAGCCGCCGTCATAATAATTTCACCTTTAAAACCACGTTTGACAAGCAGGGGAATGCGACCACAATGATCAAGGTGCCCATGGGTAAGAAGCAGATAATCAATATCCGAAGGATCAAAACCGAATTCTTTGGCATTTTCCTGAACAAGTTCATGTCCGCCCTGATAAAGACCGCAATCAACCAGAATTTTTTTTCCGCCGCATTCAACCATATGGCACGAACCGGTCACATTGCGGTCAGCGCCGTGAAAGGATAGTTTCATTGATTATTTCCTATTATTGTTTCGCCATTTTGTTCATGCCAGCATAATAGCCCATCCCATACATCTCTTGCCGTTTCGGCATACCAGAAAAGCTCTCTATCCTCTTCATCAATCACGCCCTCTTCCACCATAAAGTCTATATCGAAAACTTTGCGCCAATAGGCCTCACCGACAAGCACAACAGGGAGCGGTTTGATTTTACGGGTTTGGATCAAAGTCAGTGTTTCAAAAAGTTCATCCATTGTTCCAAAGCCTCCCGGAAAAGCAATCAGCGCTTTTGCCCGCATGAGAAAATGCATTTTGCGCAAGGCAAAATAATGAAACTGAAAACAAAGTTCCGGTGATACATAAGGGTTTGGAAACTGCTCATGCGGCAGATTAATATTTAAACCAACGGTTTTTGCCCCCGCTTCACTTGCGCCTCTATTTGCTGCCTCCATAATTCCGGGACCGCCACCTGTTACAATGACAAGGCTTGTATCTTTTGGGCCGTTGCCAAAAGATGCGACAAGACGGGAAAATTCACGGGCAATTTCATAATAATGACATTTGGCAAGAATGCGCTCAGCGATCAATAATCGCTTACGCAAGTCTTCATTTTCTGGTGATTGTAATAATTCATCCCTTAATTGCTCAACACGGTGCTTAGCGGCGACTGGTTCAACAATTCGTGCACTGCCAAAGACGACTATTGCAGATTTAACGCCATATTCCTCTAGGACCTTGTTTGGTTTTATATAATCAAGCATCAAACGTACGCCGCGCATATCATCGCCATTCAGAAAATCCAAGTCCTCAATGGAAGGCCTGTATGATGGACTATTCAGCAAAGCTTCAATTTTTTCCGGTCCTTCCGGATCTTCTGATTTTGGTTTTGGCTGATACCCTGGCAAAGGTTCTTTTCGCTCAAATGGATGTGCCGGTGCCGGCACCTCATCTCTTATATTTTTTTTAATCAATCCTGGCCTACCTGTCATTCGTATGGTGAGTTCAATTCATTGAATTTACATTAGTAAATTAGAACTAATCTTCATTTGTGACAAGGTGGTTTTGATAATTTGGAGTTGCTTCATTTTCCAGTCAGTCAACCAGAACATCAGTATGATGTAAATCAGAATTATCAATTTCTGAGGCGGAAATGATTATATTAGCGATTTCCACAATTTTTCTGCTTTGTTTCATGGCATTATTTCTCAATAATTTATAAGCACATTCTTCAGAAATATTCCGTCTTGCCATAAGAAGCCCTTTTGCTTTTTCTATGATTTTTCTTTCTGCAAGTGCAGTTCTGGCCTGAGCCAGTTCTTCTGCAATTTTCTGAATGCTTTCAAAACGACTGATCGCCACTTCAATAATTGCTCCAAGTCGCGCGGGTTTTAGTCCATCGACGATGAAGGCACTCACACCGGAACTGATCGCTTTTTGGATCGTCATTGCATCTGATTTGTCGACAAATATGATGACAGGCTTTTTTACAACTTTCGTGACCTCAAACATTTTTTCGAGTGTATCGAGGGCCGGATTCTGAAAAGCGATAATGATTACGTCTGCAGAAGCTTCAAGGATTTTTTGATGGAAATTTGTGTGGTCATTAATTGAAATTACAGCATCATAGTTGGCACAGATGAGTGCTTTCTCAATAAGGAATGCATTTTCAGCATCGTCATCAATTACGAATATTTTCATTTCTTCTGCACAGGTTTGATTAGTTATTTATCAATATTACGGAGGCAAGGGGAGAGAGGCCTCGCCTCCGTATTGAAGTAAGAATTGGGGAACTTACTTCACTAGGAAAATCTTAATTCCTATCTTTCACTTTCATTTATCCTTTCATAAATCTCCCAAATCTTTGCCTAAGTTATATGATGAAGGAATATATCTTACGCTTTGTGGAGTGATTGGTTTGGGATCAAACACAATTTTTTGTGTCTTACTATATTCAGCCGCAGCCAGCAGGGGCAAAGGCAATAATAATGCTTTTAGTATCAGTAATGATAATATCATTTTCTGTATTATCGGAGGAAGGACCGGGAGCTCCTTCTTGGTGGTTGTCATTTGCAATTCTCCAAAGAAGTAAATTTTACCCTCCTAATGACAATGCATTCGGAGGCAATAAACAGGTTCTACTTTTCAAATCAAGAGATCCGATAGAACCAGTGCTCATTCAATCCTTCTTTGGATCGAGGTTGGAACTCGCCTACTCTGGCAGTTCACAAATAGATATTAGCAATTGCCGTGCCAGAAATTTAACGGTCGAAGAAAAAAAGAACTTTTCTTACTTTAATCATTCCTAACCAATTGTTTTAAAATGCATAACTACTACAGTAAAATTTTATAAGTCGATTTCAGTAAACCATCTTAATAAAAACTTTACTCAAAAAATTTCCTTTTTATGATTAAAAAAAGAACTTCCCGCTGATCAATGCACAAAATATAGGCAGCAAGAATGAGTAATAAAATAGAACAATCCGTCTGTAACCCACATTATGTGTCATTTGATATTTCACAGAACAATTTTCTATTCAACATATATCTGGACAAGTTTATTAGACTTTTTGCTCTTTTTATTGTAGAGTAGTGCTTAAAATTAAGAAAAAATATCAGCACAAATAAATGGGCCTTGAAGGAAGTAAGTTGGCAGGTTGAGTTTAGACTTCTATTATATTGATATTCATCAATAATTGGGAAAAAACCATGAGGGAGGGTTCTAGAAGTTATTGGGAGCATAATCGGGATAGTCTTATTGGCTATACGGTATTACGACTTGGTAGTTCATCATCAAAAATTAATCAATTTACGAAAAATACACTGTTCTACAGTTTAATATCGTTGGCAACAATACTGCCGATGGTACAAAAAGCTTCTGCACAGGAAACGCTGAATATTCCGTCCTATTACGGTGGGACAACAACAAACAATCAGACAGTTCAAGACAATAGTCTACAATCTGACCAGCAGACAGCCATTCAGAATTATCAAAATCTTATAAGTAACATTCAAATAAATCAAAGCCTGCTCTCACAGCTTTCAGAAAGCAGCCAGGTGATTGCCAACCCCAATACGGGGGAAGTCATAACAGTCGGGACTAATGATCCAACGCCATCAGGCTGGATGCGACTTGATGTAACGCCGACATCAAACGGGTATGTACTTGGCAGCAATTCTGCTACAGGCCAATTTTCTTACACAATTCAAAGTCAGCCAGCGGCGACGACCAATGTTACACAAACCCAATCGCCGACTTATAGCTATAGCCCGAATATGGTATCTACGACCGGCGGGCAAACAACTGTAACGAATAATACTCAAACCACAGTTGGCGACACGACAACACAATCATTATCGGATGGCACCAAAATTACATCAACACCGACGGAAACCATTGATACCGAAGTTACAACCATAACCACACCAGACAGCAAAACGGTAATAACTGAAACAACAACAACAACGGTCACTGAAAATTTGATTCAATCCCCAACAATAGTCACCAGCAGTGAAACAGGGGGAGGACTTAACTACGCTACACAGGCACAACAAGCTACGCAGGCTACACAGGCTCAGCAGACGAGTTCAGGAAGCAGTACGGGAACCAGCAGCACTGGCACAACAAACACTGCGATTACCACACCAACTGCCACTGGTGGCCAGACTACAGTGACAAATGACACGCAGACCACAGTTGGTGATACAACAACGCAAATACTTGATAATGG
>Ga0116152_10002224_pt1 | contig 15788 bp, 11 predicted proteins | sample AD_UKC119_MetaG_FD_89894 | JGI IMG/M metagenome (GOLD analysis project Ga0116152, IMG submission 89894) | Active sludge microbial communities of municipal wastewater-treating anaerobic digesters from Hong Kong - AD_UKC119_MetaG | ecosystem: Engineered > Bioreactor > Anaerobic > Digestate... | reverse complement strand
TATCTGGAGTTTTTTGCTGAACGCATTGGCCTGCCTTATGGAATGCTGCTTGGTGCCGGTTTGTGCGGCCTTTTACTTTCCTGGATGACCGTTGCCACCCATGCATTTAATATCGCAAAAACCAACCCGATTAATGCATTGCATTATGAGTAAGAATGAATAATAACTAACATATCAAATAAAGGGGAAAGATATGTTTCGTTATTGCAGGGCTATTGCCTTAATTTATATGCTTGCTTTCATAAATTCGCCAACTTTAGCACAAGACAAGAAATTTGCTGGCTATGTTGCTTCCGCCTCTCCCGAAGCGACCAATGCCGGTGTGGAAGTTCTTGAAAAAGGCGGGAATGCTTTTGACGCGGCAGTTGCGGTATCGCTGGCGTTAGGGGCGTCAGAACCGGCAGGATCAGGCATATTCGGTCAAACCGTCATGCTGGTCCAGCCAAAGGACGGCGAACCGTTTGTTATTCAGGGAAGCACATTATCACCGGCACATATTCCAGAGCATGTGACTAGGGACCAGCTTGTTGGCGGGCATACAGCATCAACAATTCCTTCCAATCTTAAAGTGCTTTCCTTTACCTATAAAAATTATGGAAGCGGTAAGCTGAGCTGGAAAGATCTCGTGACCCCTGCCGTTCAGCTTTATAAAAACGGATTTGTGGTTGGCCCCTTTCGCTACCGTGCTTTCAGCCATTATGGCATGGGACTTAAAGGACAAAAAGCAGCAGCTGATATTTTTTTAAAACCTGATGGTACCGCCTATCAGATCGGGGAAGTTTTCAAACAGCCCCTGATGGCCAAAACATTGGCACGGATAGCAGAAAAAGGGGCGGACGATTTTTATAAAGGGGATATTGCCCGCGAAATAGAGTCTGATATGGCTGAAAATGGCGGCTGGATTACCTATGACGATCTGGCTAATTTCAAAGATCCAAAAATTGTTCCTGCTCTTAAATCAAATTACCGAGGGTATGAGGTTATCTCATTGCCACCGCCATTTGGCGGCTGGATCATGATGCAGATATTAAATATTCTTGAAGCAGAAACGCCCAAAGCGATCAATGAGGATAACGCACAAAGAAGAATTGCCCTTCTTAATGCCATGCGGCTTGGCCACGGCACAAGGGCACACGACCCGGTGCCGAATTTTTATGATTATGATGATGATATCAGCATCAAACTGTCAAAAGAACAGGCCGCTAAAATGCTGGATCATTATAAAAATGGTAAAGGCGGCGAAACCACACATTTCTCAATTGTTGATGGAGATGGTAATGCGGTCGCCGTTACCCAAAGTATCGATAATTATTTTGGCGCACTCGTTGCTCATCCGACACTTGGGTTTCTTTATAATAATTATATGCAGTCATTCCGATTAAAGGATGACGGGTCTCCCTACGTTCTTAAGGAAAATGAAATGCCCTTAAGTTCCATGACCGGCACCATAATTAAAAAAGATGGTATGCCCGTTATGGTGCTTGGCAGCCCGGCCAGCGCGCGGATTATTTCTGCTGTCGCACAGGTCACAAGTTATTGGATTGATGTGAATAAAAATATTGAAAAAGCCGTAGGCGCTTACCGGGTTCATGTTGTTCCTGACGATCAGGCATATATAGAAGGACCAGATATTTCAAATGATCTACTTTCAGGACTGGCAAAATACGGATATAGTCTGAAAAGACCGGCGTATGGAGTTTCCGACAGCCAGTATGACCCCTATTTCGGAGGGGTACATGCACTTGCCGTTGAAAATGGAAAATGGCATGGTGCCGCAGACCCAAGACGGGATGGCCTTGCAAAAGCCGCATGGAAATAAACCAAATGGATTTTTTATAATGAATAAATTTACAAAAATAATTTTAAGTATAGGTCTGTTAACAATTTCTGCCTGCTCATCTGCAGAAACAGACAAAAGCAATCAACAAGCTGATTTAAATGAAAAAATAATGATCAATGCAAAAGTCTGGACCGGTAATGAAGACCAGCCATGGGCAGAAACAGTCGTCATGAAGGATGACCGGATTATTGCCGTGGGCGGACCAGAACTTAAAAACGAGCATCCCGGCGCTGAAGTTATAGATGTGGCCGGAAAACTTGTTCTGCCCGGGTTTATTGATAATCACACACATTTTATGGATGGTTCAGCATCACTCCTCGGCATTAAAACACAAGGCACCAAAAGTTCTGCCGAATTTATTGAAACCGTAAAAAATTATGCGGCAAACGCACCGGAAGGAGAATGGATTACTGGTGGCCTCTGGGATCATGAGGCATGGGAAGGCCAGCTGCCACGAAAAGAATGGATTGACGAATTTACACCGAATAACCCACTGTTTTTACTACGTACTGACGGGCATATGGCCATCGTAAATTCACTTGTCCTGAAACTTGCGGGTATTACAAAAGATACTCCGGATCCTGAAGGCGGTCTGATTGTCCGCGATGAAAATGGTGATCCCACAGGCGTGCTTAAAGATAATGCAATGAATGTGGTATATAGCATTGTCCCACCAATGACCACAGCGCAGGCCACAAGAACATTTGATGCCGGCATTCAGGAAGCCCTGGAAAATGGTGTCACCCAAATTCATAATATGGGAACGTGGGATAATATAGCCCTCTTTAAAAAAGCAAAGGATGAAGGGCGGCTTAAAATCCGTGTTTATTACTTTCCGCTTATTCCCAATGTCCACAAGCTGCATGATATGATTGAGCGTGATGGAAAAGGCGATAACTGGCTGCGTTTTGGCGGTGTTAAGGAACTGGCCGATGGCTCACTGGGCAGCACGACAGCCTGGTTTTATGAACCCTATACGGATGAACCTGACACAAACGGTTTCCCGCTTATGCAGATGGACGTTCTTAAGAAAAATCTTGCTGAAGCCAACGATCTTGGTTTTCAGCTGGCCGTTCATGCAATCGGCGACCAGACGAATGATAACCTGATCAGGATTTTTGAGGAAATTGGGGCGACAGGCAACCGCCCGCGAATTGAACATGCCCAGCATTTAACCCCTGCAGCCATCAAAAAAATGGCGGAACTGGGTGTAATTGCCTCAGTACAGCCCTACCATGCAATAGATGACGGCAGATGGGCAGAAAAACGTATTGGTAAAGAACGTCTGGCAGGCACTTATCCCTTTAAATCCCTTTTCGATGCAGGAGCTATCGTTACCTTTGGATCTGACTGGATGGTCGCCCCGCTTGAGCCGCTCAGCGGCATTTATGCCGCAGTCACACGGCGCACGCTGGACGGCAAAAACCCTGACGGTTGGGTCCCGGAACAGAAAATATCTGTTGAACAGGCGGTCAAGGCATACACCATTAATAACGCCTATGCCGGCTTTCAGGAAAATGATCTGGGCACAATTGAACCAGGGAAGCTTGCCGATATGGTTGTAATCAGTGATAATATTTTTGACATTGATCCGGCTGAAATCATCAACACTAAAGTGCTTTTGACAATAGTTGGTGGTGATATAAAATATTCTTTTAAGTAACTTATTTTTCAGTGCTTTTTGGTTCGGCATCTTTTGCTGAACCATTAGCATGGAAAATTAATAGTTCAAAAATTTTGTATTTGTATATTATTGGTTTTAACTCGTATTAAATCCGGAGTTCCATTTTTTTGAATAAATTTGTGGCGACCATAATGCTTTTCTGCGTAATGGCATATTATCCGCAGGCAAAAGCACAATTAACAGAAAAGGAAAGACCGAAGATCGGTCTTGTCCTGTCGGGTGGTGGTGCGCGTGGAGCAGCGCATGTCGGGGTACTAAAGATACTTGAAGAAAACCATATTCCAATTGATATGATCGCTGGTACGAGCTTTGGCGCAATTATCGGCGGCCTTTATGCATCCGGCTATTCTGCTGATGATCTTGAAGAAATTTTAAAAAATATTGACTGGCAGGAAACACTCTCAAATAGCGCGCCCAGAAAGCAAAAATCATTTCGCCGCAAAAAAGACGATGACGGCTTTCTGATAAAATTTAAAGTGGGGTTAAAAGACGGAAAAATCAAACTCCCGAGCGGCCTGATTACCCCAAATAATTTACGCCTTTCATTTGCCCAGCTGGTTAATGAAAAAACACAAACGAACGATTTTGATAAGCTTCCTATTCCGTTTAGGGCTGTTGCCACTAACCTTGAGAATGGGGGAGAGGTCATTTTAAAAAATGGCAACCTGGCCTCAGCCATGGTTGCAAGTATGACAGTACCCGCTTTATTTCCTCCTGTAGAACTGAATGGGGTTCTGCTTGTCGACGGGGGCATTGCAAATAATATTCCCATTAATGTCGTCCGTGATATGGGCGCTGATATTATAATTGTGGTTGATGTCACTACACCGCTACTAAAAAAAGAGGAAATTACGTCATTCGCCTCCGTTCTTGATCAGCTGACATCCCTTCAAAGTCACAAAAATGCTGATAAACTTATTGCGACACTTAAAGATCAGGACATTCTTATTCGTCCTCAATTGGATGATATAGATTTTGTTGATTTTGATTTAGCGACAGATGCCATCCCAAAAGGTGCTGAAGCCACATTGTCCGTTCTTGATCATCTCAGGAATTACAGTCTGGATCAGGTAAGCTGGAATAATTATTTGAAAGCTCATTCACAAGAAGAACAGCAAATTCCAACCATCGATTTTGTCCATATTAACAATAATTCTGACGTTTCCGAGCAGCTCATCAGATCCCATATTAAACAATCGTATGGACAAAAATTTGATGCTGCCCAGTTATCAAGGGATTTAACAGAAATATATGGTTTGGAATTATTTGAAGAAGTGAATTATCAAACGCTCAATGAAAATGGTAAAACAGGGTTGGAGATAAAAACGAGGAAGCGTGATGGTGGTGAAGATTATTTTCGTTTTGGCCTTGCCATACAGGAAGATTTTGAAGGGGAAAGTGATTTTCAATTGGCCGTCGGCTTTACAAATCTTACCATTAATTCATATGGTGGTGAATGGCAGACACTCTTCAAGTTAGGTCAGGAATTCAGCTTATTTACGGAATTTTACCAACCCATTGATTACAAGGAAAAATATTATCTTTTTGCGAATGCTGGCGGCGGAAAAACCAACCGGAACCTTTTAAGTGACAATGGGGATGGCACCATTCTCGGTCAGGTGAGAATCTCAGAGTTTGGCACCCAGATTGGTGCCGGCAGAAATTTTGGGCGCTGGGGCACGTTTCGCGCCGGGATCAGAAAAACATTTGGTAATGTAAAAGGAAGAATTGGTTTTCCTCCAATTCCAAAGGTATCTTATGACAGAACCAAATTTGTCAGCGAAATTTACATTGATACTCTGGATAATACCCAATTTCCAACTTCAGGTGCTGTTGTAGAATTGGTCAGCGAAAACAGCCTTTCCTGGCTTGGTGGTGATTCTGGCGCCGATACTGTAGAATTTGGCGGGTATTTTCCGTTTAGCTGGGGCAAGAACACTATTGGCCTCAGACCCATGTTTGCAACTTCCTATAATGGTAACCCTAATGAGACAAATCTCTTTCCCCTTGGCGGATTTATGAGGTTAACAGCTTTTGCCCCCGGGCAGCTTACCGGTAATCACGGCGGACTTCTGACGGCGATTTATTATCGCCGTATCTCCGGTGGACCACAATATCTGACAAAAACACCCATTTATCTTGGTGGTACAGTTGAGGCGGGAAATGTATGGAACCGCTGGGAAGATGTTAGCCTGACGGATCTAAGATGGAGTTCAAGCGTTTTTGTCGGAATTGATACCATTCTTGGTCCAACATATCTTGGGATCGGGCTAGGCTCCGACGGTGCAACAGCCGCATTTTTAAATATTGGACAAATATTTTAAGTTTGCTATTCCGAAAATTATGCCTAATCTATAAACAAATTTAATCAAGGGTTTTGTTATGAAAATAAGAGAATTTGGCGTCGAAATATGGATGAATGAATTTGAAAATCATTGCAAATATAATCTTGCTGAAACCTGTGTTCAGTCACTTACCATAGATGAACTCCTTAAAATAACCGATAAAAAAGAAGCTGCTCTCTCTGAACTTCTACCACTTAAAATGACTTATGGAGCGATCGAGGGATCAGCAAGACTTAAAAATGCCATTTCGACACTCTATGATAACCAAAAACCTGAAAATATTATGGTTGCCCACGGTGCGATTGGTGCCAATGCCCTCGTATATTCAGCATTGGTAGGCCCCAAAGACGAAGTGATTACCGTTCTTCCCACATATCAGCAGCATTACTCAATTCCGGAAAGCTTCGGAGCAAAAGTCAAAGTTCTCCAACTTCGAGAAGAAGACAACTTTCTTCCTAATCTTGACGACCTGAAAAGCATGGTTAGCGCAAAAACAAAATTAATTTCGGTTAATAACCCGAATAATCCAACTGGTGCTTTAATCAGCGAAGAAATTTTAAACGAAATAGCAGACATAGCCCGTACATGTGATGCCTATCTTCTTTGTGATGAAGTTTATCGTGGAACCGATCAGGAAGGGAGCGGCTTCACGAAATCAATTGCCGATATTTATGAAAAAGGGATCAGCACGGGCAGCATGTCCAAATCATTTTCACTTGCCGGGCTTCGCGTTGGATGGATTGCAGCGCCCCGAGAAGTCCTTGAGAGCATTTCAATTCATCGGGATTATAATACAATCAGTGTCAGTATCATTGATGATTATTTTGCGGCCATTGCCCTCGAAAATAAACATAAAATCATAGCGAGAAGCCAGAAAATCACTCGGGAAAATTTAAAAATCCTTGATAACTGGGTAACAAATGAACCGCTTATTTCATATGTACGTCCAAAGTCCGGAACAACCGCACTGCTTAAATACGATCTTGATTTAAGATCACGGGACTTGTGTATCCGGTTGCTGAATGAAACCGGTGTGATGCTCACGCCCGGAAGTGTTATGGATATGGAAGGCTATTTGCGGATGGGCTATGCCAATAGCGCTGAAATTTTAAAAACAGGGCTAGGAAAAATCTCTGAATTCTTGGGAAGTCAGGGTTAACCTCCTAGCTCAGCTCAGAAATTTACTTAATTTCTGAAGGGTTTTCGAAGTTACCCTTAATTCTTCTGCGGTGAAATATTCCGCCAAATTCTGAAGTTCGGCCAGCTCACGGTTCCATATTTCTGAAAATATCCTGTCACCGCGTTCAGTAAGCGATATCAAATGGCTGCGCTTATCTGACGGGTTTGCCCGACTTGCCACCAACCCTTTATCAAGCAGGTCATTAACGACGATCTGAATATGCTGGCGCGATACGTTTTTAGATCTGGCAATCTCCGGAACTGTTTTTTCGCCTGTCACAGATAAATTTTCCAGAACAAAACGCATCGATGCATTAACGTCCAGATCGTTCAATAGATCATTTGAACGATCCCCAAGCAGATTAAAACTAGATCTTACATCACGGATTACAGTATTTAGCCTTTTTGCCTCAGTTTTCATTTTCCTCACCTTACATGCAAGTTAAATCATCAGGAATTGACAATATAATTGACTATATATTTTTAGCAATAATATTGTCAAATATCATCATGATCAATCCGTTTCATTGTTTTAAACAGGATGTCTGCACCGACATCCAGAAATTCTTTTGCTGTGTATTCTTTCGGATTATGGCTTATACCTGCTTTTGATGGCACAAAAATCATCGCAGTCGGACAAATTCGCGCCATCATTTGTGCATCATGCCCCGCACCTGAATTCAGGCGTGAATATGAAATTCCTTCATTTTCAGTGACGTCCGCAATCAGGCTACAAATCCTCATATTAAACTGAACAGGCTCGAACCTGACCAGCTTCTCAGTTTCCGCTATTACTTTCTCTTGACGACAAATATTTTCAATCTCTTCATGAAGAATTTTTTCCGCCTTTTTCAACCTTTCATCATCAATATTTCTGAGATCCACCGTCATTTTGACTTCACCGGGAACAACATTGATCAGGTTTGGTTTTGGTGTAATGACCCCCACTGTGCCAACCTGCCCTTCACCAATTTCTTTCGTTATCTCACGCACTGATAAGGCCAGACTTGAGGCCGCATATGCCGCGTCTTTCCTTAAGTTCATAGGAGTTGTCCCTGCATGGTTTGACTGCCCTCGAAACGTCACCCCGGTCCAGGAAATCCCCTGAACGCCTTCCACTACACCGATAAAATCATTTTTGCTTTCAAGTATTGGCCCCTGTTCAATATGTAGCTCAATAAAAGCATATGGGATAACAGACCCGCATTTCTTGGTCCCCAGAAAGCCCGTTCTAATCAGCTCCTCATGAAGTGTTTTACCATCCGTCGACACGATTGCATGAGCCTCATCAACCGTTATCCCACCTGCATAAACCAGAGAACCCAGCATGTCAGGCTGAAATCGCACCCCTTCTTCATTGGTAAAGATTGCTACACAAAGATCACGATTTGGCATCACTTCATGATCGGCATATGTTGCCAAAATCTCTAGCCCGGCTAGAACGCCGTAACATCCATCCAGATGTCCACCATTTCCGACCGTATCGATATGTGATCCTGTCATAATCGGCTGCCCGCTCTTTTTTCCTTTTAAGGTCGCAAATATATTACCGATCTGATCAATCTGAACCTGAAGTCCGCTTTCCTGCATCCATGAAATGACCAAATCGCGGCCTGCCTTATCTGCATCCGTCAGGGCGATACGTCTTGATCCGCCTTCAGCTGTTCTACCGATTTTGCTCAATGATTCAATACGGTTATGTAGTCTTGTTTTGTTTAAGTTCACTATGCTCACCTAAGGCTTTATTTTTTTAATAATGGCTCACACTATTCAATCTTTAACGGTAAAAAATGGGTATTAGACCCTAATCAAACTGATAGTTCGGTGTTGATTTTGAAATTTCAATTTCCTCATCAGTCATATCCGTTGAGACCCAGCTAAATAAAGGCGTGCTTAAATACCGCTCCCCCGTATCAGGGAACATGACGAGTATATTTGAACCTTTCGGCGCATTTTTTGCAATTTCAAGTGCAGCGGCGAGACCAGCACCAGCAGAAACCCCGACAAATATCCCCTCTTTCTGTGCAAGATTTTTTGAACATTCCATTGCCATATTTCCAGAAACGGCAACAAGATCATCAATGGTTCCGTTTTGGACAGCCTGCTCAGTAAGACGAGGAATAAAATCCGGCGTCCATCCTTGCATCGGGTGCGGTTGAAAAGCAGGATGGTTTGAAGCATATGACCCGTCATCATTATATTTTTGGGCAATTCCACTTCTTAGCAGCTGTGCATTATCAGGCTCTGCCACTATAATTTTTGTTCCGGGACTTTCTTTTTTCAGTACGCGAGAAACTCCATTAACCGTTCCTCCCGAACCAAACCCTGTGATCCAGTAATCCAGCCCTATTTCAGAAAAATCATTCAGTATTTCTCTGGCCGTTGTTTTTTCATGGATATCTGCATTCGCCGGATTTTCAAACTGTTTGGATTGCCACCAGCCATGCTTTTTAGCAAGTTCCTCGGCTTTGGCAACCATCCCTGATCCTTTAAGGGCCGCCGGCGTTAGAACGACTTTGGCCCCCAGATAACGCATTAACCGGCGCCGTTCTACACTGAAGCTTTCCGCCATCGTTATTACAAGCGGATATCCCCTCTGGGCGCAAATCATTGCCAAACCAATTCCTGTATTGCCGCTTGTTGCCTCAACAATAGTCTGACCGGGTTTAAGCACACCTCGCTTTTCAGCGTCTGTTATAACACCAAGTGCGAGGCGGTCTTTAACCGACCCCATTGGATTAAAATATTCCAGCTTTGCGTAAATATTGACATTGTCAGGGCTCAGGTTATTCAGTTTGACGACCGGTGTGTTTCCGACCGTCTCAACAATATTCTCATAAATTTTGCTCATCTGTAATCCTCTCCTCTCCGTTCGCTGCTAAAAAAATATTTCGTCATACTGACCAAATAATACGGCCATTTACAACCTTTACAGAATAGTCTCCTGTAAAAATAAATTCACCAACATTCGCTCACCTTGTAACAGAGGCGAAATGGTAATAGAAATTTTCAAAACTATTCGCCGCGGCTATCATGTCCATAAAATTTCATTACCATTCTGATTGTTATATACTGAATGACTATGATAAAAAATATGATCGCCGGGCTTTGGTAAAATCCTGCCACAATAAACGCCAGCATCGCCATCGCCCCATTAAGGGAAGCATATGCGAACTGCGTTGATACATGGTCAATATGCGGGCATCCAGCCCCCATTGACGCAAGAACCGTGGTATCAGAAATGGGGGATGTATGATCCCCAAACAGGCCGCCACTAAGCACAGCCGCAATTGTTAATATCATTGGCGCCCCAAGAGTATTGGCAATCGGCACAACAATTATCATCAGAATGGCAAAAGTGCCGTAGGATGACCCTGTTGCAAAAGACATGATTGCCCCAAGAAAGAATACAATCAGCGGGAAAAAGTTTGGTGAAATCCGATCACCAATTAATGTAGCCAGATAATCACCCGTATGAAGATCGCGACAAAGAGAGCTAAGAGTCCAGGCCAGCACAAGCACAAAGCAGATGAAAACCAGTTTCTGCATTCCCCGCACAAAAATATTGAGGCTGTCATTATAGGTTGTCTTTTTATGTTTTTTCATCAGGTACGCACAGGCGATAGAAGCGAACGTATAGGAAAGACAGATCCCTGCCCGCATATGCAGACTTTTAATACCGTCCAGATAGGCAAAGTACCCCATATAAGTAACCATGGTTATCAGCATTACCGAAAGCGGCAGGATAACCGTTATTAATTTATATTGTTCCTTATTTGCCGGATCCGGATCATCGAGTTCTTCATCCAGTAGTCCCTCGGCTACTGCTTTATTATATTGGCGCTGCGCTTTTGCCATGGGACCAAAATCCTTACCCGTGGAAAGGATCATCGGAATGGAGATGAGCGCCAGAAATGCATAAAACTGATAGGGCCATACACTAAGCAACACCTGATACGGCTCCCCGGCAAGGCCGACATCACGATAGGCATTTTCAATCAAACTCATAATATAGACACCCCAGCCGATAAACGGGATAAGGATAGTCACTGGAGATGCCGTCGTATCAATTATATAAGCCAGCTTCTCACGGCAGATTTTAAGTTCCCGGAAAACCGGTTTAAAAAGTGGCCCGACAATCAGCGCATTACCACTGTCGGTAAAAAAGACGCTAAGTCCAGTTGTCCATGCCGCCAGTTGTGCCCGGAGCGGATCGCCAATAAATTTTACCATGACCGATGCAAAGGCGCGTGATCCTCCGGATTTATCAAGCATCTGGATAAAACCGCCAATAGCCAGCATAACAATCAACACCTGCGTATTTGAAGGTGTCGAAATCTGGACAAAGGCGTGCTTTTCAAGAAGTTCGGCAAATGCCAGAAACGGATTAAAATCGGCAATGATTAAAGCACCGCTATAAGCCCCAAGTGTCAGCGAAAATATTATATTTCGTGTATAAACCGCCAAAATAATGCTCAACGCCGGAGGCAACACCGACAATGCACCGTAACCTTCCATAAAACTTCCCTCTATTATGTTTTTATAACCCTAGAGGATGGCGGTTCATATTCATAGTATTTTTTATTAAGAACCGTAACGCTGCATGAGTATTCTAATAACAACATACTGAAATACCAATACAAACAAAACCACATAGGGTGAATTAAAAAATGCCAGAAGCAGAAATGCAAAAACGGTCATGAACCCGGCAATCATCGCATAAGGAAACTGCGTTGAGACATGGTCAATATGCGGACATCCAGCCCCCATTGACGCCAAAACCGTGGTATCGGAAATGGGAGATGTATGATCCCCGAATAAGCCGCCGCTCAAAATAGCCGCGATCGTCAGAATTAAATCTGCGCCCAGAATATGGGCAACCGGTAGCGTTGTTGCCATCAAAATGGCAAAAGTTCCGAATGAAGACCCGGTTGCAAATGACATCATTGCACCAAAAAAGAAGACCGCAATCGGAAAGAACCGGGGATCCAGGCTGTCACCGATCAGGGTCGCCAGATACTGACCGGTTTCTAGCTCGCGACAAATGGAACTGAGCGCCCAGGCTAGCGCCAGAATGGCCCCAACACTGATAAGGTTTCCAACGCCTTCAAAAAACATTTCCATTGATCTGTCATAGGATATTTTCTGATACCGCTTCATGACATATGCGCACCCCATTGAAGCAAACAAATAGGAAAGACATAACCCCGCATTCACATGCACGCTTTTGACCCCTTCTGTCATGGCATAATAACCCAGCACTGATGCAAGAGTTGCAACCATGATGGCAAATGGCAGTATAACCACAATCAGTTTTGTTTGTTCCTGCTTTTTCTCAGTCACTTTTTCGGTTTTGTCCAGTCCTTCCAGAAACCGTTTCTGCGCTGCTGCCATAGGCCCAAAATCCTTGCCTGTAGAAATAAACATGGGAACCGCAAAAAGAGCGAGAAAAGCATAAAACTGATAGGGCCAGACATCCAGAAGCACCGTAAATGGATCAGCCTTTACCCCCATCCCCGAATAGGAATTTTCAATCAGGCTCATAATATAAACACCCCAGCTTGCCACCGGCACCAGAATGACCACTGGTGCTGCCGTTGTATCAATAATATAGGCCAATTTCTCGCGGCAGATTTTCAGCTCGCGAAAGACAGGCCTAAACAATGGACCGACAATTAAAGAATTTGCTGTATCGGAAAAAAACACGCTGATTCCGGATAGCCATGTTGCAATCTGGCCTTTTATTTTATTTGAAACCAGCTTTACCATGGCGGCGGAAAATGCCTTTGCCCCTCCTGATTGCTCAAGCAGATTGACAAACCCGCCTATAATCAGAGTGATGATTATAACCTGGGTATTGGATGGACTGGACACTTCAACAAAAATATGATCGCGCATCAGGCTGACAACTGCGAAAAACGGATTAAAATGATTAAGTATAAGTGTTCCGCTTAAGGCTCCGGCTGTCAGCGCAAGAATGATATTGCGTGTATAAATGGCCAGTGCAACACTGAGTAACGGTGGTATCACCGATAAGACACCATAGCTTTCCATAACATCCCCTTTTCAGCCACTATATTTTATTTTCTACCCTAGTGGATATTGAAATGTTATCAAGGCTAAAAGGAATGCTTATCTGGAAATATCGTCATCCGAAATGTTATTCGTCGGAATTATCTTCGGGATCGCCTGCCGATTCCACTACATCCGTCCATCCTGGTTTTGGCTTGTTTTGAAGCCGCTCAATGGTTTCAAACCTTAAACTTTCCCTGTCTCGCAATGCCATTTTGGCGCTATTCTTATCCTGCTCCAGAAATTCTTTAATTTTTGCCTGGGTTATCCTGATGTCTTCCGAAAATGCCCGTCCCCGATTAGCATATTCATGCTTGTCCTCTTCGCTGACGGTGTCTGAAATATTCTCAAGATAATAATCATCAAAGTCATGATCTCTTTTTAAAACTTCCCGCACGAGTTCATGCATTGATACATTTGGGTCGCTACCCATTTCCTGGATGATTTTATGAAGCCTTTTGATATTGGCCATCGTGCTAACCTCAACGAATTTGGATTTTCCAAGTGTATTGCGCTGAAGTAAACAACTGGTTACAAATTAAGGTTAAGAAAAATTAAGCTTATATATAATTCTTAGAGTGTTGCCTTGGGCCGGATTATTGTGTTGGCTATCAGCAGTCCCGCTGCAATCACAAGCGCAACAACAAACATCTGCAAAAACTGGTCAAACCCTTTATCACTTTCGCCGCCGGCAACAATAAGAAGCCCTCTGAAACCAACACTGCCACTGACCATCACGGTAATGGCTGGCACCAGAACAATTGACGTGGGCCGATTAAATTTCCGGGCCCACAAATTTGCATAAATAGTCGCGACAATTGCGCCCATCAATGTGCCAAGATAGGTCATTTCAAACTCATTTCCAAACATCACACCAAGATAGGAGACAAGGCAACATAATATCACCCAGGGGAAATCCCTGATTAGTGACTGGTAAGCAATACCGAGACCAATAAACAAAAGAGGAAGGAAGAGCCAGTCCCCGATATTTTCAGTCTGCACAGCATCAACCATATCCCCTGACCACAATATATTGATGGTCGCCAGCCCGAACCAGGCCCCAAAAAACTGCTTTAACAGATATATAAGCCCGCTGATCAGATTAGCACTTCCAGAAACCACATGATTGCTGACAATTTCGACTATACTTGCACTTACCGTAAACCCGGGGATAATACTGATAATTGCAGAAATCACGATCACCAGCATGTTAATTTCTGGCAGATAAATCTTTAGGATGGCCGTAAGAAACCCAACTGCATAAGCGCTTGAAAATGGGAGAAGCTCAAGCATTCTGCCTTCATATTTATAGGCAATATGAACATTGATATAAACAAGAATAGATAATAGACCGGAGAGAATAATATCAAGTATATTGCCTGACATCAGTCCGGAAAATCCTACCCCTACGAAGACAAATCCTATGGCTTTGCCCAATGGTCCCCACGGGTTGGGCAGTGCTTCAATTTCATCCAGCAATGAATAGGCATCATCCAAAGAAATTCCCCCATCAACAACACCTTCAACCAGTTCACCAACCCGGGCGAGCTTGGCCATGTTAAAACCGCCTTTTTCCACATGTGCCATATGCATAATCTGGTCATTCTCATCATCTTTCCAGAATGCATAAATAATTTCGGATCTGGTTGAGCGGAACACACCATGATAGCCCAGCGCTTCAGTTACCTGGCTTAAATAACCCTCCAGTCGGGCCGCTGACGGGCCATAACCATGGGCTATAATACCAAGCTTGATAATAAACCGTCTGGCAACGCTGTATTTTACTGTCCGTTCGTCATGTTCGGTCATGGTGCTCAAGTCATTCATTGTTTGTTTCTACGTTAAGCCATTTAAGAAAAAAAGGAAAATAAAATAATAATGGTATATTTCTATTTGTTCTTGTTTTGTTCTTTTTTTATGCTAAACTTTATCTTTCCGTAAATTGGGGTTAGTTAACAAAAAGGATCACAACCATGTTGGACATTCCAACCGGGCTTGGCTGGCTTTACCTTGACCTGAACAGTTATTTTGCCAGTGTTGAACAGCAATTAAATCCGCAGCTGCGGGGCCGTCCCGTTGCCGTGGTCCCATCTAATACCGAGGCCACCTGTGCCATTGCCGCCAGCTATGAGGCAAAAGCCCACGGCGTTAAAACCGGCACCATGATTTATCAGGCAAGAAAACTGTGTCCCGGACTGGTTACGGTTCCTGCCCGCCATGACAAATATGTGGAATATCATCATAAAATCATGGAACAGATTGATAAACACATTCCCATAACCAAAGTCTGTTCGATTGATGAAGTGGCCTGCCGTCTGATCGGTCATGAACGCGAAGAGGAAAAAGCCCTTGAAATCGGCCGCAATCTTAAAAAAGCCATTCTCCAGAATGTCGGCCCCTGCCTGAGGTCTTCAGTGGGGATAGGCCCAAACCGCTTCCTCGCCAAGGTTGCCAGCAACCTGCAAAAACCGGACGGCCTGACCGTGCTTTATGCGACAGAGCTGCCCGAACGGCTTGCTCACCTTAAATTATCGGATCTGCCAGGCATCGGGCGCAATATGGATGCCCGCCTGTCCCGGGCCGGGATTAACGATATCACATGTTTCTGGAATCTGGATCCGAAACATGTAAGACGTATCTGGCACAGTGTTGAAGGAGAACGTTTCTG
>Ga0116152_10002223_pt1 | contig 15788 bp, 11 predicted proteins | sample AD_UKC119_MetaG_FD_89894 | JGI IMG/M metagenome (GOLD analysis project Ga0116152, IMG submission 89894) | Active sludge microbial communities of municipal wastewater-treating anaerobic digesters from Hong Kong - AD_UKC119_MetaG | ecosystem: Engineered > Bioreactor > Anaerobic > Digestate... | reverse complement strand
TTCATGGAGAGAATAGGTTCAGCAGCCAATGCACGGTGATAGCCTATTGTTGGTAGGTTTTTTATTTCCGGTGGATAGGTGCTGGAAACATCTACCGCAACAATGTCTTCTTCAGCACCGAGTGCGTAAATTATCTCGCTGTATTGTTTTGAAATACAAACAATACGCTCTTTGTGATCTTCCTTTTTGTCTTCATTACCAAATCTTCCACATGAGGAAAGACTTGAAATAGCGAATAGTAAGAGAATTGATTTTTGCATAGTTATTTTTTAAGTTTAAAATAATATCCTATCAAGTACAGCCAAACACAAGTTTCAGCTGTACTCTTTCAGACAAATTCAACACTAAACAATCGTTATTAAAAATTGTATTTCAAATTAAGTCCGCCATAAAAAACGGTATCCAATGGCGCAGGAATGTATGCGTCATCCAGTTGGTTCAAGAAAAGCATGATGTAATATTTCTCGCCAGTAATGTTATCTGCGCCTGCATAGGCATCAGGGTCAAAGTGGCCAAAACTCATTCTGTAACCAAGTTTTGCATTTAATAAACTATAGCTATCCGCCACGTTCAATCCATCTGAAGTGAAAGGGACCGGATCGTGATATGCATAGTTCACAGTTCCGTAAAGACCATGATTGGTGTTAAAATCAACCCCAGCGTTTATTACCCACGGGGCAACCCCGGCAACGGCTTTTCCGTTGTAGTCTGCAGTTACCAATTCACCTTCTCTTGAAACGGATTGATACACAAAGTCTTCATATTTAAAATCTGAATAGGCAACGTTTACATAAGGGCTCACATTTCCGAAGAAACCAGTTGCAGACTCATAAGCGGTATATTTCACCAATGCTTCTACACCTTTATTATTCAATTTGCCGCCGTTTGCTATGTAAGAATAAAGCGTCGTGCCATCTCCTGCAGGAACTGCCACAGAGGTAAATTTGTTTTTGAACTTCGCTTGAAACAGGGCTACTTCATAGTGCAATTTGCTGTCTACAACATTTCCTTTTGAACCGATTTCAAACTGATCGCCTTCTTCTGGTTCTAAACCTGTATTTAATTCACCAGTGGTTCCGATAATTATATTGCCACTAACAGGTGCTTTGTAGCCTTTGCTGTATGAAGCATAAACCGAAATGGCATCGTTAAATATTTTATTCACCGCAAAATGTGGTGAAAACAAATTTTCATAATCTGCCGAAACCTTTTGTGGTTTTCCACTTGTTGGGTCAAATGCACGATCCTCCAAATCAAGATTCATCGTGCTTTTTCCAATTCCAGCTGTGAACGAAAAATCATAGGGCATTTTCAAAATCCACTCCGTAAAAATTGAATTGTTTTTGGTTTTTGCATATTGATTGCTTTTTATACCGCCAATAATATTATAACCTTCTGGATTGCTGGGGTTTTCAACCATTGAATAACTGATAGATTGGGAACGTTGCTCTTGAAACTCAAGACCAGCAACACCTGAGAGATTGAAGTCTTCGCTTAAATCAAAATTTAAATCAAAAGTTAAACGTGTTCCGTAATTAATAGGGTCTTTATCGGTCCAGCCTCCCGCAGAACTTGCGTTGGTATTCAAGCCAGAACCATAGACCGTGGTTGTGTTTGAAAGCCATTTGGTGAAGTTGTATTTATGGCTCAACCCTGCGCGGAAGCTAATAACTTCGCTATGTGCGTTGTTCTTTATGTAACGTGCATTTCCACTATAATCTAAAGTATCGTACTGACCAATGGTAAGCTCGCCACCACGTTCGTCATAACTATTGCTAAAGCCAAAATAGGTACTTACGGTTTGCTTATCACTTGGGTAAAAATCAAGGACAGCATTCAAAAAATCTTTCCGAGAAGCATTGTGGTCTAAATAGCCATCAGAAATTTGGTGACCATAATTCAATAGAACGGAAGATTTTTCCAGTCCCATTTGTAATTGGGTAGTAAACCGTGCTAAACCGTAGCTCCCAACAGTCACTTTTTCGCTTAGGGAAGATTGCCTTTTTTCAGGACGTATAGTAGTTAAGTTTACAACTCCGGCAATGGCGAAACCGTATAAGGAACCCGCAGGACCTTTAATTACATCCACACTGCCCACGGAACCAAAATCTATATCGTCAAGCATAGTAATTCCTTCTGCATCGGTAAGTGGAATATTGTTGTAATACACTTTATAACCTTGGCCATCAAAGTTATTGGTTGCGCCTTTAAAACCAACTCCGTTTCCATACCCACGAATGTTGAACTGTTGCCCAGAAGAAACCGCTCTTCGGCTCATGGTTACACCTGGAACGTTTGCGTTTATTGCGTCGTCAAGATACAAGCCAGTGCCTCGGTTTAATTCTTTCTCATTCAATTGAATTACAGAAACTGGTTTTTCAAGCACTTTTTTATTATTGTCCAACGTGCCGCTAAGTTGCACTTCATCTAAAGCGCTAACAGATGTTTTTAAACTAATATTTAAAGTGCCTGAACAGTTTTTAACTTTAACAATGGATGTTTCATAGCCTATATAACTTACGGTCAATGTTTGCGCCCCAGAACAGGGAACCGAAAAATTTCCTTCGGAATCCGTGCTGGAAACCTCTGTTCCGTTTATTTCAATTTTTGCTCCAGCAAGTGGAGCGTTGTTGGCTGCATCATATATTTTTCCGGAAAGTTGTTCCTGCCCAAATACAGACACAGTTATAAGCAATCCCAAAAGGGAGAGATAAATTTTTGTCATTTTTTTTAAAAGTTTTATAATTGGGAAATATGCAATACGCCGCTATAATTGCGCCGAGAGCATGGAGGGAAGCTAGATGGCTTCAAAGTAAATTATAAAACCTGTTTGGGTGGAGGACTCAAAATTTCGAGTGAAAGTGAAGCGTAGTTTTCGTGATACACAAAATTTGGACGTATCTTTTTATTTAAAAAAGCCAGTTCCTCTTTCTGCGGAAGCGGATTTATTTTCTCGATAAATTTAACCGTTTTTACCGTATTGGTGCGGCTATTTTTATCCTTTTGGGTTTTCTGAAGTTCCTTGTTGTATTTGGCAATCAGATTTGTTTCTTGACTGTCCGAAATACAATGGTAAACTTTGGTGTTTTCATTCAAAATTTCAACGTGGACAATATCATACATTGTTCCTTTATAACTGAATTCTTCTTTGTCTTTCCAGATAAGTTGGTTTTCGTTTTCTGAAGAAACGGTAATACGCGTCAATTCTTTTTCGGAAATACCTTGCTTTATTTGATGGACTATTTCCCTTCGGATATGGTGTTGTTGAATTTTTAAAATAACAAAGGAGCCTCCAAGATTGAAGGTAAAGACAAAAAGTAGAAAGAATACAATTGTATTTTTCAATGCACTTTTTTTTAATGGGAGCTAATTTAATTAAAATATGATAAGCAGCGTCTTTATGCTTTTATTTATTAATAAAACAGTTTATATGGAATTACAACTTTCCCATTCTTGTTAACAGCCTGTTAAACCAAAGTTCTTCTGCTTCAGCACCGTATTAATTACGTAATTTTAATAGCCATAAAAATTTTTGTCATGCAGCAAGATATTTACAACCTCAAAAAAACACTTAAAGCCAATAACGAAGAGCTTACTTATTACAGTCTTTCCGAACTCGAAAACCAAGGCCACAACATCAAAAAGTTGCCGTTTTCGGTAAGGATTCTTTTAGAAAATGCACTGAGGAATTACGATGATTTCTCAGTAACCAAAGATCATTTGGATGCTATCCTTAATTGGAAACCTGCTAAAAGTGATAAGGACATTGCCTTTAAGCCTGCCCGTGTACTTATGCAGGATTTTACGGGCGTTCCAGCCGTTGTTGATATTGCTTCGCTGCGTTCTGAAATGGCCCGAAAGGACGGCGATGCATCAAAAATAAATCCTTTGATTCCCGTTGACTTGGTTATTGACCACAGTGTGCAGGTAGATTATTTCGCGGCGCAGTATGCCTATCAGCAAAACATGGAAGAGGAATACAAACGTAACAATGAACGCTATACTTTTTTGAAATGGGCGCAGAAATCCTTTAATAATTTTAGCGTGGTTCCGCCCGGAATGGGGATTTGCCACCAAGTAAATTTGGAATATTTTTCAAAAGGCGCCATTGCACGCAATGGCATGGTTTTCCCTGACACGCTAGTCGGAACGGACAGCCATACGCCTATGGTAAACGGAATAGGCGTAGTGGCTTGGGGCGTTGGAGGTATTGAGGCCGAAGCTGCTGTTTTGGGACAACCTATATATTTTATAAGTCCCGAAGTGATTGGACTAAAACTTACCGGAAAACTTCCCGTGGGTTCCACTGCAACCGATTTGGTGCTGACCATTGCCAATTTGTTGCGTAAATACGGTGTAGTAGGCAAATTTGTTGAAGTTTTTGGCCCAGGGTTGGATAATCTTTCGGTACCGGATAGGGCTACAATAGGAAACATGTCTCCGGAATTTGGTTGCACTATAACATATTTTCCCATTGACGTCAAAACCTTGGAATACATGCGAAGCAGTAATCGCAGTGAGGAGCAAATCCAATTGGTTGAAGATTACTGTAAAGCAAATATGCTTTGGCGAAAAGATGAGGACGAAATAAATTACACCGATGTTTTAGAGTTAGATGTTTCAACAATAGAGCCTAGCGTTGCGGGACCAAAACGCCCACAGGACAAAATACTGCTAAAAAATTTAAAAGAAAAATTCATTGAATTGGAACATACTTCTTTCGGCAGAAAATATATAGAACCTTCCGAAAGGGAAGAGGCCATTGTCCGATGGAAGGAGGAAGGTGGAAGCCAGCCCGCAAAACAGCCGCGCAACCCAACTCCTGAAGTGGAAATAGAGGCGAAAACTAAAAACGGACTAAAAACAGTCTGGATTTCAAACAGAAGCCAAAAATACATGGTTTCCGACGGGTCGGTGGCCATTGCGGCAATTACCTCTTGTACCAATACTTCCAATCCTTTTGTAATGATAGGTGCAGGTTTGGTGGCTAAAAAGGCAAGAGAACATGGCATTGATGTGAAACCTTGGGTAAAAACTTCCCTGGCACCAGGCTCTAAAGTAGTAACAGATTATCTGGAAAAAGCAGACCTTTTAAAAGACTTGGAAGCTTTGCAATTTCACTTAGTGGGTTATGGTTGTACTTCCTGTATTGGAAACTCGGGTCCGCTTCCCCCGGAAATTTCAAAAGCGGTTGAGGAAAACGATTTGATAGTGACTTCGGTTCTCTCAGGAAATAGAAATTTTGAGGCACGTATCCATCCACAGGTAAAAATGAATTTTTTGATGTCGCCCATGTTGGTGGTAGCCTTTGCCATTGCGGGGCGGGTTGATATTGATTTGACCTCTGAACCATTGGCTACAGATCACAATGGAAGAGATATTTTCCTAAAAGACATTTGGCCAACCGATGATGAAATTCACAAAGTGATGAAAAAGGTGCTTTCGCCAAACGATTTTAAAAAGAACTATGACGAAATATTTGACGGCAACGAAATATGGCAAAATCTTAAAGTGCCGGACGACAAGATTTACCAATGGGACGATGAGTCAACCTATATAAAAGAAGCGCCGTTTTTTCGTAATCTTTCCGAAGAGCCAAAAGATCTGAAGAATATTGAAGATGCACGTGCGCTTTTGGTTTTGGGAGATAGTATTACTACAGATCATATTTCACCGGCCGGAGCTTTTTCAGAAGATTCCGCCGCAGGACAATATTTGAAATCAAGGGGTGTCGAGAAGAAAAATTTTAACAGTTACGGTTCGCGACGTGGTAATGATGAGGTGATGGTTCGCGGAACTTTTGCCAATGTACGTATCAAAAACCAATTGGCGGAAAAAGAAGGAGGTTATACCACACATCTTCCATCGGGTGAGGAAATGACTGTTTTTAATGCCTCACAAAAATATATAAAAGACAAGATCCCGCTCATTGTGCTTGCAGGAAAGGAATACGGTAGCGGTTCTTCACGCGATTGGGCTGCTAAGGGAACATTCCTTTTAGGGATAAAAGCCGTTTTGGCAGAAAGCTACGAGCGCATCCATAGAAGCAATTTGATTATGATGGGCGTACTACCGCTTCAGTATTTGGAAGGTGAAAGTGCCAAATCGCACGGATTAACGGGGAAGGAACATTTCACAATTACCGGTATTGAAAACGATTTGACCCCTTCAAAAAAAGTAACGGTGACTGCCAAAAACAAGGATGGCAAGAAAATTGAATTCAAGGCATTAGCACGCTTGGACTCCCCAATTGAGGTGGCATATTACCAAAATGAGGGCATCCTTCAATATGTGTTACGCCAGTTTTTGAAAGAATAAGAATCCAATAAGTAAAAGCATAAGTAATTTTCCCTTTAAAAGGGGGTAAGGAGATGTTTGCGTATCCTGAACTTTAATGAATATGATTTTAATCGTCCAACCACAATTGCTTAGAAAAAACTTTAATGGAATGACGCTTTGGCCTTTTATAGTTTTAAGACATAAAGGACAAAAAGAGGATGGCGTTTTTTTGAACCACGAAAAAATTCATCTGCGTCAGCAAGCGGAATTGCTACTTGTTTTTTTCTACTTGTTTTACGGGCTTGAGTTTTTATTGCGACTGATTCAATATCAAAATCGTCATGAAGCCTATAGGAATATTTCCTTCGAAAGAGAAGCCTATCGATACGAAAGTGAATTGGATTATTTAAAAAAGCGAAAAGCTTATGGGTTTTTCAAGTTCTATTAATATTTCTAAAGTCAATTTTAAAACAGATGTCGGTCTGAGATTGTCGAAGACCAATCAAAAAATAAATAATAGCAATAAGAAATTAATAATAAATATGAGCATCCTTTTTTCACCCCTAAAAATTAAAAATACAACCTTTAAAAACCGAATGGTCGTTTCGCCAATGTGTATGTATAGCAGTGTGGACGGTTTTGCGAACGATTTCCATCTGGTACATCTGGGAAGCCGTGCCGTGGGAGGAATGGGGTTGATAATCCAAGAAGCGACTGCTGTTTCGCCCGAGGGAAGAATTACCTACGGAGATATGGGAATTTGGAAAGATGAACATATTGAAAAAGCAAAACAGATAGTAGATTTTGTGCATTCGCAAAAGGCATTGATAGGAATTCAACTGGCACATGCAGGCCGAAAAGCAAGCTACCAATTGCCAAAGGACGGCGCTAGAAAAATTGCTCCTGATGACGAAAACGGATGGCAAACGGTTTCTGCTTCGGCATTACCGTTTCGGGAAGGAGAACCAATGCCAATTGCTTTGGATGCTTCAGGGATTGAAAAAGTAAAAAATGATTACGCTGCAGCAACCCTTCGTGCAGAAAAAGCAGGTTATGACATAGTTGAAATACACGCAGCGCATGGATATTTGTTCCATCAATTTTATTCGCCTTTGGCAAATAAAAGGACTGACGGATATGGCGGCAGTTTTGAAAATAGAATTCGTTTTTTATTGGAAGTTACCGAAGTGGTTCGCAGAGAATGGCCTGAAGAAAAGCCTTTGTTCGTAAGAATTTCAGCTACCGATTGGACCGAAGGCGGCTGGACTATTGAAGATTCCGTAAAACTTTCAATTAAATTGAAGAAATTGGGCGTTGATTTGATCGATACTTCTTCCGGAGGCAATGTTCCCAAAGCAACTATTCCCAGTGAGCCTGGTTATCAGGTTCCTTTTGCGGCGCAGATTAAAAAAGAGGCAAATATTCTTACTGGAGCTGTGGGGCAAATAACAACCGCTGAACAATCAGAGGAAATTTTAAAAAAAGGAAAGGCCGATTTGATTCTTTATGCAAGAGAAAGCCTCCGCCAACCTTATTTTCCGCTGCATGCAGCAAAAGAGTTAAGTGTAGATGTTGCATGGCCTTTGCAATATGAAAGAGCTAAAATTTAAAATGAATGGATAAAGAAGAAAAATTAAAAAACTTGTATTTTTCTGTGCTTGATCTAGTCCCGGTAATTCAGGGAAGCACTCACAAAGAGGCAATGGAGAACAGTCTTGCTTTGGCACAGCATGCAGAAAAACTAGGCTATAAACGTTTTTGGATTTCCGAACACCACAATACCGAAAGTCTTGTTAGTTCTGCTACGCCGTTGCTTATCGGTTATATTGCACAAGGCACAAAAACTATCCGCGTTGGTTCGGGCGGGGTAATGCTGCCCAATCATGCGCCTTTGGTGGTTGCAGAACAATTTGGAACCCTTTCCACGCTTTATCCAAATAGAATAGATTTGGGTTTGGGCCGTGCGCCGGGAACAGACCAGCAAACTGCTCGTGCCTTAAGAAGGGAAAGAGTGGAGACGGTAAACGATTTTCCCGAAGATGTTCAGAAACTCGAAAAATATTTTTCAAAGAATAATATGCACAGCCCCGTTAGGGCAATACCAGGCGAAGGACTTGAAGTGCCATTGTATCTTTTGGGCTCAAGTACGTACAGTGCCCAGCTTGCAGGTACTTTAGGATTGCCTTATGCCTTTGCCAGCCATTTTGCGCCAACCCATTTGCACGATGCACTTCGGTTATACCATTCGCATTTTGAAATTTCAAAACAATTGGCAAAACCATATACAATGGCTTGCATAAATTTGGTAATTGCGGATACAGACGGGGAAGCCGAGTATTTGGCGACGAGTATGAAATGCTTTATGCTTAACGTAATCCGAAATACCCGTCAACCGTTGGCTCCGCCCGTACAAAGCATGGAAGGACTTTGGAATCCAATGGAAGAAGCCCATATTATGCAAATGATGCAGTACACCTTTGTGGGAAACAAAGAAACTGTACGTGAAAAGTTAACTAATTTTGTTGGAGAAACTAGAGTTGATGAAATTATTGCAGTAGCTCATATTTATGACCAAAAAGCTCGCTTGCGCTCTTTTGAACTACTATCACAAATTTTTAAAGGCATTAAATGATTTATTCCCAACTAGGAGGAACACCCGCTGGAAAGCGACTGGAACGTATCCACAACTCGCCTAATTTTTGCAACGGCGCATTTCAAAATATACACAGCACGCCGCAATTGGCGGAAGGTTACAACTTTGGAAAAGTAATGTTCGATTTCTTTTTTAGAAAACCGAAAAATATAAAACCTCCAAAACCTATTCCATTTGTAAAAACAGATTTGAAAACCCTTCCATTGAAAACCGATTTGTTGGTATGGTTTGGGCATTCTTCCTATTATCTTCAGATCAACGGCAAACGATTTTTAATTGATCCCGTTTTTAGTAACAGCGCTTCCCCAATTCCAAATACCAATAAACCTTTTAAAGGGAGCAATAATTATTTTGCTGAAGACATACCCAAAATTGATTACTTGTTAATTTCACACGACCATTATGATCATTTGGATTACGAAACCATAAAAACGCTAAAGCCAAAAGTGAAGCAAATCATTACGGGTTTGGGCGTTGGCGCACATTTTGAATTGTGGGGGTATGATCCGGAATTGATTCACGAATTAGACTGGAACCAAACACTGGAATTGGACAATGATATTACATTAAGCACAGTTCCGGCACGCCATTTCTCGGGAAGAGGTTTTAAACGGAATAATACCTTGTGGCTTGCTTTCATGCTTCAAACTGAAGATTGCAATCTATTTCTTGGCGGCGATAGCGGTTACGATACCCATTTCAAGGAAATAGGCAATAAATTTGGTCCTTTTGACATGGCGCTTTTGGAAAACGGACAATATAATTTGGCGTGGCATTACATACACATGTTGCCCGAAGAAGTACTCCAAGCGGCGCAGGATTTACGGGCAAAAAGTCTCTTTCCCCTGCATTCCAGTAAGTTTGCCTTGGCGCTTCACGCTTGGAATGAACCGTTGGCCAAAATAAGTGAGCTCAATGAAGAAGTGAATCTTCCTTTGGTAACGCCCCGAATTGGGGAAGTTGTGTACATAGGAGATACATCGCAGCGTTTTTCAAAATGGTGGACAGAAATCCAATAATCCAAAATTCTGATAATCCAACAATCCATAGTACCTTCGCAAAAAAATAGAGAAATGCTAAAAGCTGTACTTTTTGATATGGATGGGGTCATTGTAGACACTGAACCTTTGCACCGCAAGGCCTACTTCAAAATGTTTGAGGATGTGAATATTGATGTGGGACAAGCAATGTATGATTCCTTTACGGGACAGGCAACTTTGCCTATTTGCAGAACGCTATGCGGGCATTTTGATCTACCGTATGCTCCAGAACATTTGGTTTCCACAAAGAGAAAGCACTTTAAAAATCTCTTTGAAAACGATTCGGATTTATCGCTTTTGGATGGCGTTCACGATTTAATAAAAGATTATCACGCCAACGGACTTACTTTAGTATTGGCTTCTTCGGCCTCCATGCCTAACATCAACCGTATTTTTGAGCGTTTTGATCTGGACAAATACTTTAAAGCGAAAATAAGCGGTGCCGATTTGAAGGCTTCCAAGCCGCATCCTGAGATTTTTATAAAAGCTGCCGAACTTGCTGGCGAACATACTGACCACTGCATGGTGATTGAGGATTCCACCAATGGAATTGCCGCTGCCAAAGCTGCGAATATTTATTGCGTTGGTTTCAAGAGTCCACATTCAGCCAATCAAGATTACGGCAAGGCGGATAGGGTGATTACGAGTTTTGATGAAATCCTGTTTTCAAAACTAAAAACCGATAACTAATGTTAGTATTCCTCTTTCTTTGAAGGGAAGGCCGGGTGGGGATTTATTTTACCTCCATTCAGAGAAAATATTGTCTTTAGGGGAAGCCTTCATAATAGTCTTTGCTCTATGTGCTGTAAGCCGGAGCGGTTCTTCAAAATATACCACATTCCGCTCCCCATTCTTTTTAAGATGACTTCGAATGATGGCGTGGGTGTGATAGGTTGCCGTTTGCAATTTCAAAAAAGGTTCGTAGTCTTCAATATTACAGATGGTATCGCTCCTGTCAAAAAAACCAAAGCCTTTATACTGTCCTTTGGCCACTAAGGCAAAGGCAATTTCGTCCTTCGTTCTCCCTTTTCCTTGGATGGCAAACGTAGGTTTGTTTTCTTTCAAGGATTGAATGGCTGCTTCCACTTTTAGATTGTAGCTTTCCACAGTTTCCATGCCTTCGCAAACACCTTCACAATTTTTTATTCGGTAGTGTGAACATTTTTCCGAAGTGCTCTGCAATGCGCAAAACCGTGGGCACAGTCTAAAAGCCTCGCATATTTCCTCCAGTTTTTCGGTGGCTTCGGTTCGGTTGTAAAAAGTGCTTACGGAATCATTAAGAGCCTTTGTCTTTCCCAATGCCAATTGAATAATGCCTCTTTGGTTTACATAACTGATTATTTGGTAGGTTGTGGCAGGCCATTTCTGCGCCCTGTTGAATTTTGGATAATGTTTTCTGATGTGTTCAGATTCCACAAGCAATGCCACAAGCTCATTCCCCGTAAGCTCATAATCTATAAAATGTGTTTCCTGCCCCAGTTGATATTCCTTTGTTTTTTTATCGTAAAAATGACTGAGTACCCTTTTCTTTATATTTTTCGCCTTTCCCGCATACACCACTTGGTGTTTTTGGTTTTTGAAAAGATAAATACCAGGCTCCTCGGGCAGTTCGTTTATCTGTTCGGCGGGGATATGTGGTGGAAGCGTTGCCTGTTTTGAACGCGGGTTTAAAAAGGAATTGAGAATACTGAAATCTTCATCCAAAGAAAGCAAGCGCTGAAAAAGAATTACCGTGGCATCCACATCGCCCTCTGCGCGGTGGCGGTTGAGGTGCGTTATGTTTATGGTGCTGCAGAGCCTTCCCAAGCTATAGGAAAGCATTCCGGGGATTAACTTGCGCGAAAGCCGTACGGTACAAAGTTTTTTACGGTTGTAATACTGTCCCAACCGCCGAAACTCACCACGGATTACATTGTAGTCAAAACTAACGTTGTGTGCTACAAAAATAGCGTCTTTTGTAAATTCAGCAACTTTTTCGGCAATCTCAAAAAACCGTGGTGCATCGGCAACCATTTCATTGTCAATACCAGTTAGCGCAGTAATATAATGTGGAATATCACGCTCTGGATTGACGAGCGTAGTGTACTTATCTAACACTTCGCCATTTTTTATTAATGCAATGCAGATTTCAGTGATGCGATTGCCTGCTATCCCACCACCGGTAGTTTCTACGTCTATAACTGCGAAAAGTTGTGAATGCATTTATTTTTTTGCTGGGAAAACAAATGTAGGGAAAGAAATTCAAATACATGGAATATTTCCTGTTAAATGGAAATATTCCATTTAGCTAAATAAATTTAGTATATACGGAAAACCCATTGTACATTATGGACCAAAAATATTAGAAATTGTCAGTTCGAGTGATTTTTGAGGTTAGAAAAATCGGATCGAGAACTTTTTTAAAGGCTAAAATTTCTGTTATCGATACGAATTTTAAGCATTTAAATTGTAAAATTTACTCGAACTGACCGAATTTTATCATAGAAGTCATCTTGACTTTTTTCAATTGGCTAAAAAATGGCTCTTTTGATCCTGCTTTTCGTCTTTTTATCCTTTCGTAACGCTGCTATGAAACTCAAAAGAGCCTTCAATCAAACTCAAAACTGCTCATTTTCGCTTCAATCAAAAAAGTCAAGATGACTTCATAATGAATAACGGGCATGTATAGTTAAGCTGGCGACATTTTTTTATTTTAAGATGGTGACAACTAATTTTTTGACTTCGAAAATTAATTAAAAGCAGTCAACACTAATAAAGGGGGTCGGTTCATTTACTTGTTGTTTTTATCCTTATAGAAAATCAAATCCTCCTATTGTTTCCGCTAAATCTTTTGGTGTCATTTTGTGTTTGGCAACGTGGTCAAGGTTTGCACCGTTTTCTATTAATAGGTTTACTAAAGTGTGGTCGCGTTCTGAAGCAAAAATTGCTCTCCAAAGCGGCGTGTTGCCGTAGTTGTCCTGCACTTCAATGTCTGCGCCTTTTTTAATAAGTTTTTTTGCGCAACCAACTGTTTTTTGTTGGGCAGCGAAATGAAGGGCAGAGTCGCCATTTCTATCTTGATGATTAACATTCGCGCCATTATCAATTAACCAATTCAATAGAGTTTCATTTCCATAAAATGTCGCCCAAATCAACGCAGTACGCAAATAACTGTCACGGGCATCAATACCAACTTCTTTTAGAAGAGTTTTTACTTTGTCATTTTCATGATTTTGTATGTCAAATGTCATTGATTCAACACGCGGATCTGATTTGTTTGGTCTACCAGCTCTTGCCATTTTTTCTTTTTGTTGACTAATGTTCTGTTGTTTTATTTTAAAGTCAGCCTAGAATGCCTTAAAACATGCCAATAAACGAGTAATACAATTGCATTTATTCCCAACATGCCAGTGTTAAATATACTCTTTTTTTTCCACTGTCAAACTATTTAAATTTTACCAATCTCCCTCGTAATTCTATCCGTTTTGGATGGGCGAAAATTGTTCTTTGGTAGTGTAAAATATCTTCAAATGTAAGCTTGCGCTAGCTGCGGTCTCAAAGTATTTCAATTCGAAGTTTTGAATTATTTTCAGAATCATAATTTAGTTGATTAATTATAGGAGGAAGCCCTAAAATAAGCAGAAAAAGTCTTCGATAGTTAAATAATATGTTTATGTGTGGTTAATTGTAAGCAACCTTGCTCAGGTTTACAGTGCCACAGGCAGAACACAACAAGCTAGGCAGCATTGGAAAAACCTGCGTTGGGGTTTTTATGCTAAACCCAACTAGGTTTATGGAGATTTGCATGCCTAAGGGTTTATGGTATCTTCTATGTTTATTGACCTTTGCTTGTTTTTCATAATCATGCACATGGATGGTTGCAGCCAATAGCACTTTTTTGCCGAAACTATGTGTAACAATTCCTTTTTCCTTTAATTATTCGATGCCTAAGAGAAAGTGCCATGGTATCCTACAATCGTATCGTATTGACTCAAAGATTTGATTTTCGCGCAATACAATATTTTTCGATAAAATGCTAATAAATTCCGTTTAAATACATTTCAATCTATTTTTTTTAATATATTTGATATGGTTTAATTAAATATTAATTTTTTTTCAAAAAAAGCTGTATATATATAATTATATAGTCAATAATCAAAAAAAAATATAACAATACAGTTAATATATTAAAAATACATAAATAAGCATGAAGGCTATATTTTTATTGATTTTATGTTTTTTTAACATTTTTATATATGCGCAGAATAAGGAACAAGAAAAAAAGTCTGTACGTATAAAAATAGTATGGCTTCCGGTCTTGGCCTCTAGTCCTGCCAACGGCTTTATGTATGGTGTGGCACCATCTTCCAATTGGCTCATGGGGGATGAATCCAATACAAGTTATTCCAATGCATTGGGTTCTATTGTGTTTACAACAAAGAGCCAGTTTCTGTTCACTTTTAAGGGAACCATGTTTTTTTCTGGAAACAAAAGCCTTATCATGCAGGACATACGCTATTTTAAGACTTCCCAGCCCACATTTGGTTTGGGCACCGGCCCTTCCACTTCAAAATTGGCGAGCAATGGTTTTGAGTATGAAGATGGCAATTACAGTACGGGGATAGATGAGGGGCAGATGATGAAATTCAATTTTTTGAGAATCCATGAAACCTATTTAAAACGCATTGATAAAAGAGGGCTGTACGCTGGTATTGGGTATCATCTGGACATCCACCAAAAAATAGAAGACCAGCTATTGGTGCTGGATACCGTGCCACCTGTTATTACAAGCAGTTATGCGTATGCCGTCAAGAATGGCTTTAACCCAAAAAAGTACACCCTCTCCGGCCTTTCGGCAAATATACTGTACGATACGCGCGACAATACAGTAAGTCCGTATAAAGGGATGTACGGTTTGGTAACATTTAAATTTAATCCCGAATTTTTGGGAAGCGACAAAAACTCCAGCACCTTGTGGGCGGAGTACCGTACCTATTTCAGCCTAAAGAAAGATAGGCCAAAAAATTTGTTGGCTTTTTGGGCCTATGGAAACTTTGAGCTTGGCGGCACACTGCCCTATCTCGATTTGCCAGCCCTTGGTTGGGATCAATTTGGGCGATCGGGCAGGGGCTATCCGCAAGGCAGGTTTAGGGGGCAGGAGATTCTATATTCTGAAGTCGAGTGGCGGTTCCCGCTGCAAAAGACAAAGGAAAAATGGGGAGCGGTGCTCTTCTTGAATGCCAATTCTGCCACCAATAATGATGCGGGCATTGGTATGTTCAAATATATAAACACAGGATATGGTGCTGGCGTTCGTTTTTCGTTGAATGAGAAATCTCGAACCAACCTGTGTTTGGATTATGGCTTCGGGAACTACGGAGCACACGGATTTTACCTGAGCGTCAACGAAGTGTTTTAAAAAACAATTTCTTTTTAAAAAGAAAATTTATGAGTCGCAAATGGAGATAAATAGATTATTAGGCAATAACGAATAATCATGAAACATTACATCACCTATGAAAACCTTAGTGGCGCATATCGCTTTAACGATTTATGGTTTTCTATTATGAAGGTAGTCAAAACCACTTATCTTGCTATTCATTAATAAAAAGCCACATTGTATTCATTAAAAAAAACAACCAATAACCATAAAACCATAAAAACAATGAGAAAATTTACTCTCTGCCTAATTGCCCTTCTTACGGTTGCGATGGCAATGGCACAAAACAGCAAAAAACCGAACATTTTAATTATTTGGGGAGATGATATTGGGATGTGGAATGTAAGTGCCTATCACCGAGGAATGATGGGTGGTAACACGCCCAACATCGACAAAC
>Ga0116152_10002222_pt1 | contig 15795 bp, 13 predicted proteins | sample AD_UKC119_MetaG_FD_89894 | JGI IMG/M metagenome (GOLD analysis project Ga0116152, IMG submission 89894) | Active sludge microbial communities of municipal wastewater-treating anaerobic digesters from Hong Kong - AD_UKC119_MetaG | ecosystem: Engineered > Bioreactor > Anaerobic > Digestate... | reverse complement strand
GTGACGGCGATTCAGGAACTGCAGGCGGAGTACCGTCTGGTCGCCATGGTCGGCGACGGGGTGAACGATGCCCCCGCGCTGGCGCACGCCACGGTAGGGATTGCCATGGGTGGTGCCGGCACCGCCGCGGCGCTGGAGACGGCGGACGTGGCCCTGATGGCCGACGATCTAGAACGCCTGCCCTTTGCGGTCGGGCTGTCCCGAAGGGCGAGCGCCATCATCCGCCAGAACCTCGTGCTCTCGCTCGCCGTCATCGGCTTGCTGATCCTGGTCACGACAACCGGAGTGGCGGGAATCGGCCCTGCCGTTCTCGTACACGAGGGGAGCACCCTGATTGTGGTGGGGAACGCGCTGCGGTTGCTGCGGTACGGTGCGCCGACCGATTGACAGCCTCCCACGTTTCACCCGACGGTCGGCGGCATCAGTCGCCGGGTGGACCTGTCAGCCGCGCGGATTCCAGGCGTGTGTCGCGGTTGATCCGCAAGCCGCCACGAATGACGATCGTCGCGATGAGGGAGCCAATAATGAGATCAGGGAACCGCGAGCCGAAGGTGAGCACCAGCCCACCGGATGCCATCACGCCGAGGTTGGCGAGCACGTCGTTCGTCGAGAAGATCCAAGCGGCCCGCATGTGGACCCGTCCGTGTCGGAACCGGCTCAACAGCACGAGGCAGAGGATGTTCGCCCCAAGCGCCACCGCACCGATCCCGATCATGGCGAGCCCGACCGGGGCCGTCGGCGTCAGATACCGACGGACCGACTCCGCCAGCACGCCGACGCCGAGGAGCACCTGGAGGTGGCCGGACCAACGGGCAGAAGTGAGGTGCCACGTAGGGCCGCGCGTGGTCGCCGCCAGGGCGAGGCCATAGACCAGGGCATCGGCGAGCATGTCCAGCCCATCGGCGATGAGCCCTACCGAGCCAGCTGCGAAACCGGCCACCACTTCGGTGGCGAACATCGCCGCGTTGATGGCGAGTACCTGCTTGAGGACCTGATGCTCAGTTGCGGTGGCTGGTGCAGCACGCATGGGGTCATGAGGCCTTGGCGAGAGTCGGGGGGCCGGACACGATCCGGCATGGCGAATCTTATCTTCCCGATCCCCAAGCTACGCCTTGAACTCGGCCTCGGCCCGGACGACCACATGCAGTCCGTGGGCTCTCCCTCGCAGCCCGTCCTCCCGTGTGCCCTCGAGGACGGCCGGGACGCTGGCAAGATCTCGATTGCGGAGCCCGGGCACCCGTGATATCCTCCGTCACCATGGCCAAACTGGCGATCGTGTTCGCAATGTTTCTGGTCCAGGTCCAGCCGCTCGCCGGTGCGGCCCTGTGCCAGCGGCATTATCAGGCCATGGACCACGCCTGCAGCATGACGGCTGCCGAACACGACGGCATGGTCCACGAGTCCGGCACTGCTCCGGCCGAGCACGAATGCACCCAGCTCGCGGCGTGCGCCCTGCCATCGCTGGCCATTGTCCCCGGCCACGCCACGCTTGATCCCCACCCCGAGCTCGCGGTGACCGTACCCGGACAGCCCTCCGACCTCGCCCCACAGGCCGCCCAGCGACCGCCGTTTCACCCCCCGCGAGCCTGACCCCGATCCAGCAGACGTCCTGATCCGACCGCCCTGATCGGCGGCGGTTCCACCGTGACCTGACGCAGCCGCCGGCTGCGGGATCGAGGCATGCACATAACGACACGATTGACCCTGAGCGCCCTGGTGGTGCTCCTCGGGGCACGCCCGCTGCCTGTCGTCGCGCAGGCCGGTGTCGACTCGACAACGGCATCACTTGACGCCTTCACCGCCGAAGTTCTCGAACGGAGTCCGGCGCTGCACGCGGCCGATCACCGCGTGGCCGCCTCACGTGCCACCGCCGCCGCAACCGGTGCCCCGCCCGACCCGCAACTGCGCCTCGGGGTGGCCAACCTCCCGGTCGCCTCACCCGGCGTCGCCGACATGATGACCATGAAAGAGATCGGCATCGCGCAGCGCCTGCCGTTTCCCGGCAAGCTGTCGCTGGCACGGGAAGCAGCCGATCGGGCCGTCGGCGTTGCGGCCGCCGGCCGGGACGGGGTGGTGGCGAGGTTGATCCGGGAGACACGCGAGGCGTGGTATGAGCTGGCACTCATCGATGCGCGACTGGACATTCTCACCGCCCGTCGCGATGCCTTGCGCGCGATGTCCCGCACGGTGGAGGCGCGCTACGAGTCGGGTGATGGAAGTCAGGCCGCCGTCTGGCGGAGTCGCGCCGAACTGAGCCGGCTGGTGGAACGCGCCGCCGACCTCGCCGAGCACCGTCGCGGCGTGGTCGCCCGCCTCAACGCACTCCGGCAGCGGCCCGCCGGCGGTCCGATCGACAGTGCGCCGATGCCACCCCGCATCCTTGCCGCGGCCCTGCCGTCGCCCGAGTTGCTCCGGTTCGCCGGTGACAGCCTCGGTGCCGCCCTGGTCGACGACGGGATCCCCACACCCGATGTCCTGTTGGCGTGGGCACTCGACTCGAATCCGATGATCAGGGGCCACGTCGCCCGCATTGGTGGACAGGATGCCCGTGTGGCCCTTGCTGCCCGGGCGGGACGCCCGGACGTGGAGGTGATGGTGATGTATGGCCAGCGCAATGACCGGAGTGACTTCGTGTCCGCAGGCGTCGCCATCCCGCTCGCGATCCGGAGCGGTCGGGTGCAGCGCCAGCTGCATGAGGCCGAGGAACTGGAACTCGAAGCCGAGCATGCGGAACACCAGCAGATGGTCGCGGACATCGCGGCGAAACTGGCGGCACTCCGGGCCGCGGCGGTGGCCCAACGCACGCGGCTGGCCGTGCTCGGCCATCACGTCTTGCCGCAGGGGCGCGCCGCGCTCGCATCGGCGTTGGCTGGCCACCGTGCTGGCACCGTGCCGTTCATCGAGGTCATCGAGGCGGTGACGACGCTGCACGACGACGAGGAACGCCACGCTGAGGCGTTGGCATCCTACGCCACATCCATCGCGGCCATCGAGGCACTGGTGGGCCGGGAGATCCTGCCATGACGACTTCGTCCGCTCGCAACCGTCACCGCATCCTGGGTGGCGCTGCACTCGGCGCTGGCGTCACGCTTGCCGCGTGGCTCGTGCTGCGCCCCACCACGCCATTGTCCGATGCGGCCGATGACATGGCCGGCATGCCCGGCATGGAGGGGATGGCCGGCATGCCCAATGGTGCCGCGATGTCGATGACCGACGGGCGCGTCCGCCTGACCGCCGACCAGGTGCGCACGTTCGGGATCACGGTCGATAGTGCATCGGTTCGGCCCATGGTCGACACCCTGCGCGCCGTCGGGACGGTCACCTGGGACGAAACCCGGCTCAGGCAGGTGACTGCTCGGGTCGATGGCTATGTCGAGGTGCTCCAGGCCGACTTCACAGGGACGAGGATCCATCGCGGTGCGCCGCTGCTTGAGCTCTACGCTCCGGTGGTGGTCGCGGCTGGCGAGGACCTGCTCGCCGCCCGTGCCATGGATCGGCGTACGGCACGCTCCCTCCCCGGCATCGCGTCCGCGGAGGATGATGTCGCCGGGTCGATCCGTCGCCGGTTGGCGCGCTGGGATGTCCCGGAATCCTTCGTCGAGCGGGTGCTTGCCGACGGGCAGGTCCCGCGACGATTTCCGATCACCGCGCCGATGAGCGGCCTGGTGATCGAGAAGGGGGTCCAGCTGGGCCAGGCGATCCGTGCCGGTGACCGGCTGTTCACGATCGTCGATCCGTCGACGGTGTGGGTGGAGGTCGCGTTTCGCGAGCTGGATGCGTCGCGCGTCCGCGTCGGGCAGCGCGGCACGATCTCGCTCACGGGCGAGACGGGTCCCCCACTCGCCGGACGAGTGACGTTCGTGCACCCGGTGATCGATCCGGCGACCCGAACGCTTCGGGCACGGCTCGAGGTGCAGAACGCCAGCGGACGGCTCCAGGCCGGGCGCTTTGCAGCGGTCGAGATTCACGACTCACAGCCGCCAGCGCTTACCGTGCCGCGCACCGCGATCATCACCACGGGAACCGGCGCCTTGGTGTTCCGTATGGCCGCGGACGGCACGCTCGAGCCCCTCCGGGTCGCGGTGGGCCGCGTGGCGGGTGACCTTGCCACGATCACGTCGGGCCTGGAGCCCGGCGTTCACGTGGTGACCAGCGCGCAGTACCTGCTCGAGGCGGAGTCGAACCTCGGGGCGGTCATGAAGGCGATGGTCGGACAGATGGGCGGCAATGCGATGCCGCCGATGGATGGTATGGGTGGAACGGCTGGCATGGATGGCATGCCAGGGATGCCCGGGATGCCTGACACCACGGGGACGCCCTGATGCTGGGCCGCATCATCGACCTCTCCATCCGTCACCGCTTCACGGTGTTGGTCACAGTCGCGCTGTTGTCGGTGGCCGGGGCAGTGGCGATGTGGCGAACCCCGGTGGATGCGATCCCGGACCTGTCGGATGTCCAGGTGATCGTGATGACCGAGTGGCCTGGACAGGCGCCGGAGCTGGTGGAGGACCAGGTCACCTATCCACTCAGCACCGAAATGCTCAAGGTGCCCCGTGCCCGGGTGGTGCGGGGGATGAGCCAGTTCGGGTTGTCGGCCGTGTTCGTCGTGTTCGAGGACGGCACAGACCTCTACTGGGCGCGCTCCCGGGTGCTGGAGTACCTCCAGGCTGCCACCAGCCGGCTACCCGATGGGGCCCGCACGATGCTCGGCCCTGATGCAACCGGTGTCGGATGGGTGATGCAGTACATCCTGGCTGACACCACCGGTACGCGCTCGTTGGCAGAGTTGCGGTCGTTGCAGGACTTCACGGTCAAGCCCGCCCTGACGGCGGTAGCCGGGGTGGCTGAGATCGCCACGCTCGGGGGATTCGAGCGGCAGTACCAGGTCGTGCTCGATCCGGCACGACTCGAGGCCAGGGGCGTCGGCGTGCCGCAGGTGATCGAGGCGATCCGAGGCGGCAATCGCGACGTTGGTGGCCGGGTGCTCGAACTCGGGGGCACCGAGTACGTGGTGCGCGGCGTGGGGCGGGTCGGTGGCCATGTCGACCTGGCCCGGACCGTCATTGCCGCGGACGATCGCGGTATCCCGGTGACGGTCGGCGATGTTGCCGTGATCGAGGAAGGCCCCGACCAGCGACGTGGGATCGCAGAGGTGAACGGTCGCGGGGAGGTGGTGAGCGGATTCGTCGTGATGCGGTACGGGGAGAATCCGCGCGCCGTGATCGAGCGGGTACGCCAGCAGATGGGTCGCCTGGAGTCCGCACTCCCCGACGGTGTGGTCTTCGTGGAGGGGTATGACCGCAGTCGGCTGATCGATCGCGCCATCGGGACGCTGCGCTTCAAGCTGATCGAGGAATCGGTCATCGTGGCCCTGGTCACGGTGCTGTTTCTGCTCCACGCGCGGAGTGCTCTCGTGGCCGTGGTCACGCTGCCGGTGGGCATCCTGATGGCGTTCCTCGCCATGCGCATCCTCGGCCTCGGCGCCAACATCATGTCGCTGGGTGGGATCGCCATCGCGATCGGGGCGATGATCGACGCAGCGATCGTCATGGTGGAGAACTATCACCGGCACCTCGAGCGCGTGCAGGATGCCGAGGAGCCGATCGATCACTGGGCGCTCGCTGCCACGGCCAGCCGCGAGGTCGGTCCTGCCCTGTTCGTATCGCTGCTGATCATCACGCTGTCGTTCATGCCGGTATTCGCCCTGGGGGCCCAGGAGGGACGGCTCTTCCATCCGCTGGCCTGGACCAAGTCGCTGGCAATGGCCGCGGCGGCTCTCCTTTCGATCACCCTCGTCCCGGTGTTGATGGGACTGCTGGTTCGCGGCCGGATCCCGGCCGAGCGAGCCAACCCGGTGAGCCGCATGCTGATCGCCGGCTATCGGCCGCTGATCCGTCTGGTGCTGCGCCACCGGATGGCCACCCTGCTCGTCAGTGCCGCAATTCTGGGCGTGACCATCCTCCCGTGGCGCGACCTCGGCCGCGAGTTCATGCCACCGCTCGATGAGGGGAGCGTGATGGACATGCCCTCGATGCACCCGGGGGTAGGTGCCGATCAGGCCAAGGTGATCCTTCGGCAGCGCGATGCCGCCCTGGCGGCGATACCCGAGGTGCGGATGGTCCTCGGCAAGGTCGGGCGCGCCGAGACGGCCACCGACATGGCGCCCATGTCGATGATCGAGACCACGGTGATCCTCCGGCCCCGTTCGGACTGGCGTCCGGGCGTGGACCGCGATTCGATCCTGGCCGAGATGCAGGCGCAGGTGCACACCCCCGGCGTGGCAAACATGTGGTCGATGCCGATCCGCAACCGGCTCGACATGCTTGCCACCGGGATCAAGACGCCCGTCGGGGTCAAGGTCTTCGGTCCCGCACCAGCGGTGCTCGACAGCCTGGGCCGTGCCATCGAGGCGACCCTGGCCACCGTGCCCGGCGCGGCCACCGTGTATGCCGAGCCGGTGGTCGCCGGCCGCTACCTCACCGCGACGGTGGATCGCGCCGCCGCCGCGCGGCATGGCCTGAGCGTCGACGACATCGGCATGGCGCTGCAGGCCGCGATTGGCGGCATGGTTGCTGGTGAGGTCATCAACGGCCGCGAGCGCTACGACATCCTGGTGCGCTACCCGCGCGCACTGCGCGACGATCCCGAGGACCTCGTCCGGGTGCTCGTGGCCACGCCACGGGGGGCACCGGTCGCCCTGGGCGAGGTCGCTCACCTGGCGGTCCAACAGGGGGCGACGCTGCTCAAGAGCGAGAACGCCGTGGCCATGACGGTGGTCTACATCGACCTCCGGGATCGCGACGTCGGCAGCTTCGTGGCCGAGGCACGCGACCGTGTCGATCGGGCGATCGAGCTGCCTGCCGGCTACCGGCTCGAATGGTCGGGGCAGTTCGAGGCGATGGAGCGTGCCACTTCTCGGCTTGTGCTGGTGGTGCCCCTCACCCTGATCATCATCTTCCTGCTGTTGTACTGGCAGTTCGGGTCGATGGTCGAGAGCGGCATCGTGATGCTGTCGCTACCGTTCTCACTGGTTGGTGGCGTGTGGTTGCTCTGGTTCCTGGACTACAACCTGAGCGTGGCGGTGGCAATAGGATTCATCGCGTTGGCCGGCATCGCCGCGGAAACCGGGGTGGTGATGCTGATCTACCTCGATCAGGCGTGGCGCGCACGCGGGAGCCAAGCGACAGACCGCGGGACGGTCGAGGCAGCGGTCGAGCATGGAGCCGTGGAGCGAGTCCGCCCCAAGGTGATGACCGTCACGGCAATCATGGCAGGCCTTGTTCCGATCCTCTGGTCGGAGGGCACCGGGGCGGACGTGATGAAGCGGATCGCCGCGCCGATGGTCGGCGGCATGGTCTCGAGCACCGTGCTGACCCTGCTGGTGATCCCGGTGATCTATGCCCTGTGGCGGGAGCATGAAGCGGGGTAAGGGTAGTCGCACCACAAGCACGTTGTGACGGGGGCATCGTGGCGGGAGAACTCGGAGTGCATCGGCACAATCGCCGGCGATTGCCAGGGCAGCGGGGGTTGATCCCTACCGCGGTGCAGCGGGAACTTGCCATTGAATGGGAGAAGCTCGGGGTGCCTCGCCTGGCAGGCAGGCCGAGCGCTATCTAGCCTAGGACTGCTGTGAAGCTTACAAGGGGCCCGCTCCGAGGTCATCAGCCGATTCGCCTGACTCACTCGTCGCGGCTTCTGTCGGTTCGAGTAGACTGCCAAAGTCGGTGAGACCATGTTGCCCCATCGCATGGATCGAGCGAACAACGGCTTCCCGAAACCTTCCGGTGCATTGCCGAAGCAGTACTCGCAGGTGCGGGCCAGCGTCCTGAACGCGGAGAACTCTGTATCCGCTCTCAAGCTCATCCGCGATAAGCTTGACTACCAATTCACTCGCTCTGTCCGGGTCATGAAGTATCAAGCGCCCTATCGCATCCCAGACGATGGTGCGCGATCCTTCGGGGGCTGCGGCTAGTTCAAGGGTAGCGCGCCCAAGCTCAAGTGCAGTGTCAGCAGTGATCGAGGGTGTAGCTAGCAGCCAGAGCAGCCCTTCCACCTCCTCAGGGCGTCGTGCCGATCCCTGGAGCTCCCGAAGAGTGTCTACGCGACTCGCCCAGAATCGCTCCAACCTGGAGACCATTGGCGCAGGAATGTCGCCCTCCGTGTCCGACCAACCGCGGAATACCTCCCAGTAGGCGTGGCTGACTAGGTCTTCCGGAGTGACGTCGAAGCAGGTACCCAGAATGCTGTTGTGACTGTCGAGTTCCATGGATCCTCGTAGGTAGGCCACTAGTAAATGTCTCAGCAGCCCGCCGACCGCCTCCCGGGGCAACGCAAGTGCAGGAGCGCGTGACCCGCGCTCGCTAAGCTCATCACGTAGGCGCAGGTAGATTGGCAGGCCAATCTCAAACATGCCCGAATAGAGAGGGCAGTGCGTGAGATATGCCTGCACAAGAGGGTGATCTAATGTCCGAGCAGGCCGGCCTGCGAGATCTGAAAGCTGGAACGCGGCCCACCCCGGGACCAGCAGCTCCACTTGCGGCAGGTACATCCCGATGATTGCCTGTGCACCGCCGTGCGCCACGCCTGTTCCAGCACAGGCGGTCGACAGTGCGTAGGTCAGGGGCTCGTCGACGTCTCGGCTAGGCGATGGTGGCGGGTCGTGGGCGCCGGTGGGGCCAGACTGTCTCTGGCGATATCCTGCGAGCGCCAGTTCAATGGCGAGGCGAGTGACATCTCCAGCCAAGCTATTGAGCCCAGCCTGGATCCAATCCTGTGGATCCGCAGTGTCGCTCTCCGAGGGCTCGCGTGAGGCGAGTGACATAGCCACGAGTGTTGTACAGCAGCGCCAACACTCCTCATTCCGGTCAGGGGGAATCTGGTTGGTCGTCGCTAGGGAACAGAGCAGATCGGCCGTGGCCCGCAGTACCTGCCAGCTGTTCTCGGATACGCGTCGTTGGTCGGCACTAGAGGAGTCGGCTCCCTCTGAGCCTGCGGCAATGCTGGCGCGAACCGAGTCGAGGACAGACGAGGCGCATGCGACCATGGCCACCGGATCATGCGCGCCTCCATTCTCCACTGCTCGCCGAAGGCCTGAGAGCAGCGCGGTGGCGTAGTTGGTGGTGCCCCCGCTTAAGAGATACCTGCGTGATACGGCAATAGCATGGGTTGTATGCTCCTCCGCATAGCTCACTAGCGCGTCTCGGAGTCCGTCAACGGAAGGGCCTTCATGCCAATGCGTTGTGGGATGCCAGGCGTGTAGGAACGCGGACGCCTCGTCATGGGGCATCTGTTGCAGCTGGTCAGGAGAGAGCGGGCTTTCCCGGCGAACCCAACCCCCCTGGGAGATGTGGACTCCGGTCTCGTCGAGGTCAATCTGTTCTCGGCTGGGGGGGTCCACCACAATCGCCAAGCTCTCGGCGATAGCGGCCACGTCAGGTGGGAGGGCGGTATGAAACCACCTCAATCGGGTCGCTTGCCAATTGCGAACGGCACGGGTCAAGTGCGACGTGAAGTCTTCGGACTCGTGACCCTCCGGGGAGGAGCTGGCAGCGGAGCGTGACGAGAGAGCAAGCTGCCGCCGCACCTCCTCAATGTCCGGTCCGTGCCGTAAGCCATGCAGAAAGAGTGCACGGGCCGCGGGAGAAGCGTGGGAGAAGCACTCTCGGAGTAATGGGGCTACCTCTGCTGCGCCAAAGGGGGGAGACAGCGCAGTCGATGACCCGACGAAAACATCCAGTTCCTCCTGGAGGGCCCTCCAGCCAGCATGGAGCAATACAAGGCGGAGCCTTGCGAAGACATCATGAGGATATGCTCCGAGCCTTCGCCACAGTCTGGGGACAAGGTCTAGATCAACGGACGGCGCAGCACGGCAGTAAGCCGCCAAGGTAGACGCGATTAGCTGACGGCAGTCGTCGCGACGCTCCATATCATCGAATCGACGGCACCAGTGCTGGCTGGTCGCATCAGGTGCCTCGTCCGCTCCGCTGGCCGTGAGAATGCGGTCGAGTAATTGGCACAGCATCCTGAACGTCGGGTATGGAGCCACCTCGAAGAGAGGCGTGAGTCCGCCGTCCAGCAGGCGTTGGAGTTCGAAGTGATCCAGGTACGAAAAATGGCGGTCAGCACGTCGGCGGTCCATGAGCTGAGTCGGATCGCCACTGGTGGACGAAAGCCGAGTAAGGGCCGTGACGAGGCGAAGACCGTGAGTCGCCTCGCCGGCATGGGCTAGGTGTGCGATGAGCGGAACCGAAGCGAGCGGAACACCTACCGGCGGTACAGTCGATAGGGCTCGGCGAAAATGTCCTGCGACTCTGACAGCGCTCTCGGGGGGAAGTTGGAGAGCGCACTCTGCCAGCCCGATCCAGATCGCGGGGTTATCGTTCTCAACTGGAACGTCGAGCAGAATGCTCTCGACTTCCGCGGGGCAGCCAGCGGCGATCTTCTCGAGGTAACGGATTTGCGACCAAGGTACGAACTGCCAGCTGCCATCAGGGTGAATCAATCGATTCGGTGGGTTTAGGAAGTAGCCGCGGTCGCGGAGAAGGGGTAGCCATGCAGGATTCTCCAGCCTCCCGAAGAAATGGTGCCGTTGCTGCGCGCGGGTGAGTAGGCGGTCGAGGGCGATGGCATCTTCTTCGGAAGGGGCGGCAATACCGAGGAGGCGATCTAATTCCCTCGTGGTGTCGAAGTAAGGCGCGAGTAGGCCATACAGTAGCGACGAGAAGTCAAGGAATGCTTCTCGGACGGGATTCACGGGGATCCCGCCGAGGCGGTAGTGACAGTGAGATGAGAAGACCCCCACGTGGCGGAACCACAGCCGAACCGTTGCGTGATCAGGCGGCAGCTCCAGTGCGGCTGCTATCCTATGGCGGTTTCGCTCCCCTGCCTGGTCGTCGGTCTGCTCGCCGATCCCCACTGCACCTCCGGATCGTTCCGCGAGGAAGCCGCGACTAAGCTCTCTTGCCGCGTGTGCTAGCAAGTAGGCGGAGGAGTCGTTCGTTGGTTCACGCGAAAGTTGGATCGCCGAGCGGAAGAGTGATTCGAGCTGTGGGGAACGGCGCCCGAGCTCTGTCGCTGTAACCTGCTCCCGAGAACTGAGTCGGTGCGCGGGGGAGGGCGGAGGAGCGAAATGGGGAGTTGGATCGGTCATCGTGGGGGGGCGATGTTCCAGGCTGTCTCAATTGTGGAACGGTTCCGCGCCACCAACTAAGGCGGCGAGCGAGTTCCAATCCCCGCGACGAAGGTGTTGCCGGACCGTCATGGCTCTGTCTAGGAACGCGAGGCGAGCTAGCCCCGTCCCTCGTCGGCCTGACGGATCAGATCAAAAAACGTGAGGCCCAAAGCGCGCGCGATTCGCTCTAGGCTATCCGTCGTGAGATTCTTCTCTCCCCGCTCGATCGCCCCGATGTAGGTCCGATGGAACCCACAGTGGTCGGCGAACCCTTCCTGCGAGAATCCTGCCTCTGCCCGGAGTCTCCGGACGGCCTTGCCGATCTTTGAGCGGACGCTGGACATGCCCTCAACGGACTCAACCCGGCGACGGCTTCACAACAGTCTAGCAGTAGCCACCCCAATGGTAGCATTCCCCGCGCTCGTTTCGTAGCTTCCTCCAGGCCCTTAGGGGCCGGGAGGCTTGCATGGAGGGGTGGATAGCTGCTGTCGCCCAAGAGGCCGGGGTTCACCCGCGCCAAGCCTGTGCTGCCTTCACTGGTGCCCTACGACGGCTACACCGGCTGGCCGTACAGGACGATCGAGGACTGACCGCCGTGGTCGTCGAGACCCGGTTCGGCCTCGGCGCCGAGGCCTGCTGGCATCTTGCCGCCCTGCTCGAGATCCAGCGGATGTCAGCCAACGCGGACCTACCCTGGGGCGAGACGCTGATGCGCTTGGACCCCAGTCTGAGACGGTATGGGGTCCTTGTCGAGAAATGGCGCGACTCGCGGGGTCATGCAGCGGATGGCCCAGCGTGACGATTGGGCTGATCGCACTCGGGGCCGGCGTCCTCGCCCACATCGCTTCTGCGCTCCTCGCAGCCCGATTCCTTGAGCGGTCCTCTCCCGGTCTCCTGGAGCGGAGCCAGCACCTAGGGGACGGACCTGATGGGCGGCACCTCTGGGAGTTCACTGCTGGCTCTGGGATGGTTCCCAAGTGGGTCTCACTGCTCGGCCTGCTCGGGGCGCTCTCGTTCCTCGTAGGAGTTGTCCTAGTTGTCTCGTCAGTTTTCTAGATCCTCGAGAGCAGGCGCGACACCTGAGTGGGACTCCACGGCCCCCCACGACTCGCTGTAAGCCCTCGTTCGTTGAGTCCCTCAGCAATTGCCTGGAGACTGGCCGCCCCGGCTGCCTGGAGCTCTCGCACGGTCGGGGCGAGATCGACCGCTCGCTGAGCAGCCTGGGCTCGCCGGCGCTCGATACTCGCCATGGTCCCCATCCTGCGAGCGCGCCCGGTGAGGTTGGGTCGACCTAGCCGGACCCCCCGCCGCTTCGCCGCCGCCAGGGCCGCCTTCGTGCGGGCCGAGATCATCCTGGCCTCCTCCTCCGCGACCATTGCCATGACCCCGACTGTGAACCGGGTAGCCCCCGGGATATCGCAGCAGGCGAACTCGACCCCCGCGCGTTCGAGGCCCAGGAGGAAGTGGGCATCCCGGGCAAGCCGATCCAGCTTGGCTACGATCAGGACTGCCTTCCTGAGCCGGCAGAGTGCTAGGGCGCGCTCAAGCTGCGGTCGGGAGCTATTCCGGCCGCTCTCCACCTCGAGAAACTCTTGGAGAAGCCGAGCTGCGTCGGCTCCCAGGAACTCGCTGACCGCCTCCCGTTGGGCTTCGAGGCCCAAGCCGGAGCGGCCTTGCCGCGCGGTGGAGACCCGGAGATAAGAGACAACCGGTTGGTTGGGTGACATGGCGGCCTCAATTGACATTAGCATAAACGACCGATGATGCTAATGTAATCTTCCGTGATCTTCACGCAAGTTCACGAGACTTGGCCCCCAACCGTTCCCCACCCAGGCCGCTCCGTGATTTGGGTACTTGACAGGGGTCGGGAGAATCTCTGGCGTGCCCTAGCATGACGTGGGTGCTGATACCAGCGCTGGCGAGCCGAGCGAGGCTCGGCAGAACCACGATCCTGGAGGTGCGTCATGCCGCAGGAAGAACTGCTTACCCCCAAGGAGACCGCTGAAATCCTCCGCGTCTCCATCGGTACCCTGGCCAACTGGCGGGTGAACCAGCGGCTCTGGTTGCCCTTCGTGAAGCTCGGGCGCTCGGTCCGGTATCGGAGGAGCGATATCCAGGCCTTCCTCGAGGGCCTGGGGCCGGTTTCCAACCGGGTCAAGCACGCCTGGGCTCCACCGTTTGAGGGCGATGTGAACGGGGCTCCTGGTGCCCGCTAGATCAGAATCCTCGACCCCGCCTCGCGCGCGCGCGCGCACGCGCGGGGAGACGAGCCTAAACTCACCCTTTGGGGTGGTGTCGTGAGGATCAGCGATTTTCCCGAGATGCGGGCCCGCTGGGAATCCGAGGCGAAGCAATTTGAGGCACTTCGTCTGGATTCCCAGGCGGCGCTCCTGCGGCGGCTCATTCGAGAGGTCTGTGAGGCCGCGAGATCTGAATCGGATCGTCTTCTCACACCAGCCGAAGCTGCTGAGGTCCTCGGCGTGAGGCCCGATTCTGTCCGGCGCCTTCAGCGCCAGGGCAAGCTGGCCAACTACGGCAAGCCGCGGTCCCCACTGGTCCGCCTCGGTGATCTGGCGCCACACCTTAGGGTGGCGAACTCACGTCCCGCACTCCAACTTCCTCGCTCGTCACGGCAACAGGTTGCCCGGTCCCCGCTACGGAAGGGGGATTGAGCATGGCGCGACGAAGGAAGCCAACCCGCTTGTGGTCGAGAAATTTTGGCGACCGCGGAAGGAACTGGGTCAGGGTCTTCGAGAGGTACCGGGGAGGGCCGCTTCACCTCGAGTTCATGGATGGCAACAGGCGCCGAAGTGTCGGGTTGCACTCCAGGGACCGAGAAGAGGGGATCCGACGTGCGGAGGAGCTTTCCGCCTCGTTCGGAAGGCCTACCCGCCCCGTGCTGGTCGACGAGATCAGCATCGGTTTGCTCTTTGACAAGTACCTGAGAGAGGTCACGCCGCAGAAGTCCGAGGCGACGCAGGCGCATGACCGCCGACGTGCACTGCTCTGGCTCGAGGTGATCCCGTCCGATCGCTTGGCGGTGTCACTAACCGGGCACGATGCAGAGACCTACGTGGCCTGGAGGAAGCAGAGGGGCGACCTGCGGCAAGGGCAGGGTGGTAGGCGACTCGCCACACCTCTCCAGCCCAGGTCGTGGCGGAGTGATCTCTCGCTGCTCAGGTCGGTGCTGCGATGGGGGCACCAGCGAGGAGCCCTGAGTCGGCTCCCAGGCATCGTGAGCTACTCTGACCGCACCAAGGCAGACGTCCAACGCCCCATGGTCGCTCACGAGGCGCTGGACGCCCTTCAAGAGGCTGCTCTGCGGGTCTCGGTCTACTGCCATGCCTTGTTGGTGTTGGCACACGAGACCGGCCATCGGATCGGTTCCATCCGGCAGCTACGCTGGAGCGATATCGATTTGGACGCGCGTCAGATCCACTGGCGGGCAGAAAACGACAAGGTCGGTCTTGATGACACGCTCCCCATTCCCGAGGAGCTTGCTGAGTACCTGCGAGCGCTCCGAGCTTACCAAGGCTCGATCGGGGAAACGTTCGTGTTTCCGGCTCCCAAGTCACCGGGGCAGCCAATCTCACGCAGCCTGGCGACAAGGTGGTGGCGGAGGATGGAGAGGCTGAGTGGGCTGCCCCGCGAGAAGCAGCTGGGTTGGCACGGTCTGCGAAGGAAGTTCGCCAACGACCACAAATGGCTGCCGGTGAAGGACCTGGCCCGGCTTGGAGGGTGGACGGACGAATCCACGCCTGTCCGACACTATCTCCGGGGCGACGATGCCACGATCCGCCAGGCAGTTGATGCGCGCAGCACCTCGATGAGCATCGCAACTGCGGAAGTAATTGCGGAACCGCGGCAAAGCTTGGTGAAAAAGAAGCGGCCTCGCACCGCTGCAAAGCGAAGCAAGACCGCTAGTTAGATCATCATGGGCCCGGCGCGATTCGAACGCGCGACCTCTTGCTCCGGAGGCAAGCGCTCTATCCAGCTGAGCTACGGACCCTCGTCGTGCGACCCCTCGCGGGGTCCGGGATAGTCGGGGCGAGAGGATTTGAACCTCCGACCTCCTGCTCCCGAAGCAGGCGCGCTAACCGGGCTGCGCTACGCCCCGAATCTGGTTCGTCCGGTGCCCTGACGGGCACCGCAAACGGTGTGCATCCAACGACCATCGACCACCGACCACCTACTGCATGGGCCCAGAGGGAGTCGAACCCCCAACCTCCTGATCCGTAGTCAGGTGCTCTATCCAATTGAGCTATGGACCCGCACCCTCGACTGCCCATGGGCGGTACAAGACTCGAACTTGTGACCTCTACGATGTCAACGTAGCGCTCTAACCAACTGAGCTAACCGCCCGGTCGCAACGACGGGCAGACGACCCAGGGCCGGCTGCCCGACGACCTACCCTTCATGGCGGGGGTGGGATTTGAACCCACGACCTCCGGGTTATGAGCCCGGCGAGCTACCAGACTGCTCCACCCCGCGACGCTGGTCCTGCACCTGCACTCGCTCCTGTCACCCTGAGCCCCCGCAGGGGGCGAAAGGGATGAGCCCGGCGAGCTACCAGACTGCTCCACCCCGCGACGCTGGTCCTGCACCTGCACCCGCGACTTGCACCT
>Ga0116152_10002221_pt1 | contig 15797 bp, 12 predicted proteins | sample AD_UKC119_MetaG_FD_89894 | JGI IMG/M metagenome (GOLD analysis project Ga0116152, IMG submission 89894) | Active sludge microbial communities of municipal wastewater-treating anaerobic digesters from Hong Kong - AD_UKC119_MetaG | ecosystem: Engineered > Bioreactor > Anaerobic > Digestate... | reverse complement strand
GACAAAGTCGGTTTAATGTCTTATCGTTTTTACTCCCATTGTTAATTGTACAACTCTTAATGTCTGCAAGGTTAATGAATTGCTCGTATTCTTGGAATTTGTTCTTTTTCTTAAAGAAAACAAATTTGTTTTTTGTGTCAATTCCTATTGCAAAATCTCCACATAATTCTTGCTTGCTTATAGTACAATTGTGTTGGTTGGCAATTCTTGATATTTCGTGTAGTATTTCGTGTTCTTTTTTCAGTCTGCTTCTGTAACTTAACACGAGTGGTAGTATGATAATTACCACTATTATTATTCCTATAGTAATCATTGTTCAGTTTATTAAGATGTTATAGAAAATTGTATATAGGCTCATTGGTATCAATCGGCCTAAATAAAATATTTGTTGAAAAATTTCTATGAGCAGAAGATTACCAGAAATAGTCAAAAGGGAAAAGAAGATCTGCTTTTCGGTATTGAATTAGAGTATTTACTAAAACGCTGGAATATTGAACAAATTGATTTTGCAGTAAATGTTGCGTTGTTTTAACAACTTTCCCGAATGGATTAAAAACGTTTTCTGCGCTGGGGCTTGGAAAATCGTTAAAATTTGTGGCGAGATTATCTGTTTTGGAAACAGGGTAAAGTAAATTTGTTGCAATGTAGGAAAAGTAGGCTTGGTTTTCGGAGTTCAAAGTGTGAGAATACTCCAACTCTACAAGCGATTCGGAAACAATGCTAGCAGAAAAGTAATATACTATTGCTAGCGTAATTTCAGCCAAAACGTTAAGTTTCTTTTTCACAATGCTATTTTTACCGGTGTAAAAGTAGCAATTATCTGAAACGAATATCTACAGGCCTGATAATTATTTTTATAGGTGCTTTTTTGCTCGTAAGGAATTAGGCTATTTTACTTATTCTGTTTTAACGCAAGGGTACCTTTCTGTTTTTTAATCTGTTTTTCAAGTAGCTAAAAAGTAATACTTTACCCAAATTTTCTTAACTTAATATGTAAATACCTTTCGGGTAGGTTTTAATCAAAAGAAAATTTCATATTAATATAGATTATTGTTTTCCTATGAAAAAGATGGACTTTAACAGGATTGCTTCAAAGATTTTTTCCACCACAAAAGCAGAACGTAATGCAACTTTCGTGTTAGCGATAATTTTATTGCTCCTTGCGGTATTTTCACCCATGTATAGGAATTATAAGCATTCTAAAACATCTACGGATCCACAGGTATTAGCAAAGGTTGATAGTTTTTTTCAGGCTTTGCAATACTTGCCAAGTGTCAAAGATGTTCCGAAAAAATATAGTGTAGAAGAGAATGAGGTGGACGATAAAGTTGTTCCAAAGAGTTTTGTCTTTAACCCGAATACTATTTCGTTCGACAGTTTAGTCGATTTGGGATTTACTAAGCAACAGGCAATGGTAATAGTAAAATACCGTCAAAAGGGAGGCCGATTTTATAAACCAAGTGATCTTAAAAAGATATATGTACTCGATTCCATTATCTTAGAAAGGGTAATCCCTCTTGTTAAGATTGTTGAAGTTGTAGATTCTTCGAGTAAAAGAAAATTGGCAAAACAAAGCATTGGTACAAAAATCGAGTTAAACACGGCCGATACCTTAATGCTTGTAAAATTGAGAGGAATCGGTAAAACCTTTGCAAGGAGAATTGTTGCTTATCGAAATATGCTGGGAGGCTTTTACTGTTTGGAACAACTTACGGAAGTATATGGGTTAGACGAGGGGTTATATCAAAAAATTTGTGATAACGTTACTGTTGACACCAATAAAATTCGGAAGATTAATTTAAATACTATTACTTACAATGAGCTTAGGAAGCATCCTTATATTTCGAACTATCAGGCTAAATCCATAATTTACTATCGAAGTAAGGTACAGGTGATTAACCACCCGGTTGAATTGCGCGATAATAAGTTACTGCCTAACGAAATATATAAGAAGTTTGTTCACTATATTTTGTACTAAAGTTCATCGAGTTGGTAAAATAAGAAAGCAAATGGTAGAGTTGAAGTGCTTACAATTCAATTAATAACAAGTTTTACGTTGAAAATTTATCTCAAAACAAAAAAAATTGAGTTTCGTTTTGAAAAACAATTTTGAAAGTATAATTTTGCAGCTCATAAAAAAATACAAAGATGATTATAGTACCAGTTAAAGAAGGCGAAAATATTGAAAGAGCTCTCAAAAAATTTAAACGTAAATTCGAGAAAACGGGCATTATGAAAGAATTACGTGCTCGTCAGGCATTTACTAAGCCATCTGTACGCCGTAGAGAGGAAGTAAAAAAGGCAATTTATATTCAACAATTGCAGCAAAAGGAAGAATAACACAGTTTTTCTTTGAATGTACAATCAGGTTTTCATGTGCCTGATTTTTTTGTATAATTCTATAAAAAAAATTATATTGCATTCAAAGAATATGCTGGCTGCATTCCTTAAATATCTTGATATTGAGCGCGGTTACTCTCCGCATACCATACTATCGTATGGCGAGGATGTGGAGCAGTTTCTTGTTTTTTTGCATTTTTCCCCAACACAAGAACAGTTAAAACTTATAAACCATAGGCAAATTCGTTCTTGGATTGCTTCTTTGGTAAATAGTGGAATATCTCCCCGGTCTGTAAACCGGAAATTATCATCGCTTCGTACTTTCTTTAAATATTTGTTGAAGCAGGGAGTTGTATCTACCAATCCGGTAAATAAAGTAATTGCTCCCAAAATTAGCAAACGGTTGCCAGAATTTGTGCCCGATAATGATATGGCTAAATTCGATTATGCCAACCTGTTTCCTGACACATTTGAAGGCGTTAGGGATAAGTTAATTATATTCATGTTCTACTATACCGGAATGAGGCTCTCGGAACTGGTAGGGCTTCAGTTCGACTCATTAAGCATTGATACGCTATCTTTCCGTGTTACAGGTAAGGGAAACAAGGAGCGAATAATTCCAATACATCCCGATTTACTTCCGCTCATCTCGAAGTATGAAAATGTTCGAAATAGCGAAGTAAATGTTCAATGCTCAAATTTGTTTGTAACCAAAACGGGTAAGCCTGTTTACTCTAAATTGGTATATAGGGTGGTTCACAATTATTTATCGCTCATTACTCCGTTACATAAAAAGAGCCCTCATGTGTTACGGCATTCGTTTGCAACTCACTTACTAAACAATGGAGCGGAATTGAATGCTTTAAAGGAGTTACTGGGCCATGCAAACCTTTCGGCAACGCAGGTTTATACACACAATACATTTGAAAAGTTAAAGCGTAATTATAAACAGGCTCACCCTAGAGCCTAAACTAAAAAGGAGGATTTAATATGAACATTAAGATTCAATCAATTAAATTCGATGCCGACAAGAAACTTGTTGATTTTATTAACAAGAAGGTTTCGAAAATTGAAAAATTTTTTGACAATATCGTTAAAGTTGAGGTTTACCTCCGGCTTGAAAACACCCAGGAATTGGAGAATAAAGTTGTGGAGATTAGGATCGATGTGCCTGGGTCTGGACTTTTTGCCGAACGTAAGGCGAAAAGTTTTGAAGAAGCTGTTGACGGTTGTATTGATGCAATAAAAGCTCAAATTCAAAGGCACAAAGATAGGCTTAGGGGAAATTAATATTTGACCATTCATTGTAAAGCCCCTAAACAGGGGCTTTTTTCAGTTTTAAGTGAAAACAGTATAACAAGTTGATATACAAAAATATAATTAGCGCATTGGTCGGATTGTGGTTGTTTGTGCGAAATGTTTTTGTAAAAAGTTGCATTAAAAAAGGAAAAATTTTTGCGCATATTGAAAATTGTTATACATTTGCAATCCGATTTTGAGAGGTAAATGTTCCTTGAAACAGTTGAACTTTAAACGTAATGCCGATGTAGCTCAGTTGGCCAGAGCAGCTGATTTGTAATCAGCTGGTCGGGGGTTCGAATCCCTCCATCGGCTCAAAAGTTCAACACTATGGGGAGATACCAAAGTGGCCAACTGGGGCAGACTGTAAATCTGCTGGCTTATGCCTTCGTAGGTTCGAATCCTGCTCTCCCCACTAGGTTTTGGCCGTTGTGGCCAGTTAAGCGGGAGTAGCTCAGTCGGTAGAGCATCAGCCTTCCAAGCTGAGGGTCGCGGGTTCGAGTCTCGTCTCCCGCTCTACCTGTAAGCCGATGTAGCTCAGGGGTAGAGCACTTCCTTGGTAAGGAAGGGGTCACGAGTTCAATTCTCGTCATCGGCTCTAGTATTTGTTTTTATTTGTGAATATAACCAAGTTCAATACTAATTTAAATTAATACCTGAAGTTATGGCTAAAGAAAAATTTGATAGGTCGAAGCCGCACGTAAACGTCGGTACCATTGGTCACGTTGACCACGGTAAAACCACCTTAACAGCTGCAATTACCAAAATATTAGCAGAAAAGGGACTTTCCGAATTCCGTTCGTTCGATTCTATCGACAATGCTCCTGAAGAAAAGGAAAGAGGTATTACCATTAATACCGCTCACGTTGAATACCAAACAGCAAAACGTCACTATGCTCACGTTGACTGTCCAGGTCACGCTGACTACGTTAAGAACATGGTTACGGGTGCTGCTCAAATGGATGGTGCTATCCTTGTAGTTGCTGCTACAGATGGTCCTATGCCTCAAACTCGTGAACATATTCTTTTAGCTCGTCAGGTTAACGTGCCTCGTATTGTTGTTTTCCTTAACAAATGCGATATGGTTGACGATCCTGAGATGCTAGACCTTGTTGAAATGGAAGTTCGTGAACTTTTAAATTTCTACCAATTTGACGGTGATAACGCTCCTGTTATCCGTGGTTCTGCCCTTGGCGCTTTAAATGGCGAAGAAAAATGGGTTGAAAAGGTTATGGAACTTATGGACGCTGTTGATGAGTATATTCCTATACCTCCTCGTGAGAATGAAAAACCATTCTTAATGCCTGTTGAAGACGTATTTTCTATTACAGGACGTGGTACAGTTGCTACTGGTAGAATTGAAACTGGCGTTGTACACACTAGCGATGAAGTTGAAATCGTTGGTCTTGGCGCTAGCAAAATGAAATCGGTTGTTACTGGTGTTGAAATGTTCCGTAAGATTCTTGACGAAGGAGAAGCTGGTGATAACGTAGGTTTACTTCTTCGTGGTGTTGATAAGAAGGAAATTAAACGTGGTATGGTTATTGCTAAACCGGGTTCAATTACTCCTCACACCAAGTTTAAAGCAGAGATTTACGTATTAAAGAAAGAAGAAGGTGGTCGTCACACTCCATTCCACAACCACTATCGTCCTCAATTCTATTTACGTACTCTTGATGTAACTGGCGAAATTGTTCTTCCTGAAGGAGTAGAAATGGTAATGCCTGGCGATAACGTAACAATTACCGTTGAGCTTATCTACCCAGTTGCTATTAACAAGAACTTACGTTTTGCTATTCGTGAAGGTGGACGTACAGTTGGTGCTGGTCAAGTAGTTGATATTATTGAATAATTTAACTATAAGGTTGATTGCTGTAAAGCATCAACCTTAGCACACGGGTGTAGCTCAATTGGTAGAGTAGTGGTCTCCAAAACCATTGGCTGGGAGTTCGAGTCTCTCCACCCGTGCAAAAAATCTCCGAACAGATGAGAATTACAAAATACTTTCACGAAGTTTACACCGAAATGGTGCAAAAGGTTTCGTGGCCAACATGGAAAGAACTTCAATCCAGTGCTTTAATTGTAATGATTGCTTCCCTATTAATAGCACTGGTAATTTTCGTCATGGATATCTCCTTCGAAAATTTGATGAAGATCATTTACAAAATGCTTTACTAATAAGCAGGGCTTACAGGACTGAAAATGGAAGAAACAGTTAAGAAATGGTATGTTCTTAGAGCCATTGGTGGTAAGGAGAAAAAGGTTAAGGAGTATGTTGAATCCGAAATTACTCGGTTAAACCTCCAAGATTCTATTTCTCAGGTGCTTATTCCTACTGAAAAAGTTTACCAGATACGAAATGGTAAAAAAATCAGTAAGGAACGTATTTTTTATCCTGGATATGTTCTGATTGAAGCGGCATTGGTAGGTGAAATTCCTCATATTTTAAGGAACATTCCAAACGTTATGGGCTTTTTAGGCGATCCTCGTACAGGTGATCCAATTCCTTTAAGGCAATCGGAGGTTAACCGCATATTGGGGAAAGTCGATGAATTGGTCGATAGCGAGGAGGAATTAAGTGTTCCTTTTTATGTAGGCGAAACGGTTAAAGTAATTGATGGTCCATTCAATTCTTTTTCCGGCGTTATCGAAGAGGTTAATGAGGAAAAGAAGAAGCTGAAGGTTATGGTGAAAATCTTCGGCAGAAAAACTCCACTGGAGTTAAGTTTTATGCAAGTTGAAAAGGAGTAAAATTTAAAGAGCAAAAGCGCTATGGCTAAAGAAGTTGCTGGATTCATCAAACTCCAGATTAAAGGAGGTGCTGCAAACCCTTCACCTCCAATTGGTCCTGCTCTTGGTTCTAAAGGGGTAAACATAATGGAGTTCTGCAAGCAATTCAATGCAAGAACTCAATCGCAAGGAGGTAAGGTATTGCCTGTTGTGATAACTGTTTACAGCGATAAATCTTTTGATTTTGTTGTTAAAACCCCTCCCGTACCTGTACAGTTGCTAGAAGTTTCTAAGCAGCAAAAAGGTTCGGCTGAGCCAAACCGTAGGAAAGTTGCCTCGGTTACTTGGGATCAGGTTAAGGAAATTGCTAATGAAAAGATGCCTGATCTAAACTGCTTTACCCTCGAGTCTGCAATGAAGATGGTAGCAGGAACAGCCCGGAGCATGGGAATTACTGTAACCGGAGAATTTCCGGGTAATTAACTTTAAACCTCTTTTGAGCAATGACTAAATTGACAAAAAACAGGAAAGTAGCCCTGTCGAAAATTGAACCAGATAAGCTTTATAAACTTTCGGAGGCTGCTGCTCTGTTGAAGGATGTTACTTACACTAAATTTGACGCATCGGTTGATATAGATGTACGTTTGGGTGTTGACCCACGTAAAGCTAATCAAATGGTACGTGGTGTGGTAAGCCTTCCACACGGGACTGGTAAACAGATACGTGTGCTAGTACTTTGCACTCCCGATAAGGAAGAAGTTGCAAAGCAAGCTGGTGCCGATTATGTAGGGCTCGATGAATACGTAGAAAAAATTAAGGGTGGTTGGACAGACGTTGATGTGATTATTACCATGCCAACAGTTATGCCCAAAATTGGAGCCCTTGGACGTATTCTAGGTCCTCGTGGTTTAATGCCTAACCCCAAGAGCGGTACGGTTACTATGGAAGTGGAAAAAGCTGTGAAAGAGGTTAAACAGGGTAAGATTGACTTCAAAGTTGACAAGTTTGGAATTATCCATACGTCAATTGGAAAAGTATCGTTCGATCCTGAGAAGATTGTTGATAATGCAATGGAGTTTATTAATGCCATCATGAAGTTGAAGCCTTCAACAGCTAAGGGTACTTACGTTAAAAGTATTTACCTATCAACTACAATGAGTCCTGGTATTGCAATTGATGCTAAGTCTCTCTCTGTATCGAATTAATAAACAGATTCACAGACCCAACTTATTATGAAAAGGGAAGATAAAAACATACTGATTGATCATCTTACTGAACAAATCAACCAGTACCCCCATTTTTACCTAGCAGATACTTCAGAGTTGAATGCTGAAGTTACGAGCAAATTGCGTAGAGTATGTTTTGAAAAGCAGGTAAAGTTGGTAGTGGTAAAGAACGCATTACTGAAAAAGGCCCTTGAAAAATCTGGCAAGTCCGATTTTTCTCCTCTTTTTGATGCGCTTAAAGGTGCCACTTCGGTAATGTTTACCGAAACTGGTAATGTTCCAGCTAAGTTAATCAAGGAATTTCGTAAGGCACATCCTAAGCCTTTATTAAAAGCCGCGTTTGTTGAAGAATCTGTATATGTTGGTGAAAATCAACTAGAAGTTCTTGCTGCGCTTAAGAGCAAAAACGAACTTGTTGCCGATGTGGTGGCTTTATTGCAATCACCCGCTCGCAATGTTATATCAGCTCTTCAATCAGGCGGACAGACTATATCAGGTGTTGTTAAAACACTATCTGAAAAAAAGGAGTAATTATTTAAGTTTGAAAACAATTTTAAACACTTAACACAATGGCAGATCTTAGAAAATTTGCAGATGATTTGGTAACTCTTTCTGTTAAAGAAGTTAATGAGTTAGCCAAGATTCTTAAAGACGAATATGGTATTGAACCTGCTGCTGCAGCTGTAGCTGTTGCTGCCGCACCTGCTGAAGGCGGTGCTGGTGCCGCTGAAAAAACTCAGTTTGATGTTATTTTAACTTCAGCTGGCGGAGCCAAATTACAAGTTGTTAAACTTGTTAAAGAACTTACAGGTTTAGGTTTGAAGGAAGCTAAAGACTTAGTTGACGCTGCTCCTAAAGCTATCAAGGAAGGTGTTTCTAAGGAAGAGGCTGAATCTCTTAAAGCAAAACTCGAAGAGGCAGGAGCAGAAGTTGAACTTAAATAGCGAAAGCCTATATCAGGTATTAAGGTTTAGAATCTATTTTTAGATTCTAAGCCTTTTTATTGTTATGATTTTCAGTTCAACCAATTTCATTGCGATGTCTCATAATAATAATTCACGAATAAATTTCTCCAGAACTCAAATTAAATATGAGTACCCCGACTTTCTTGAAATTCAATTAAAGTCGTTTAATGAATTTTTCAAGTTAGGAACTACTCCAGAAGAGAGAAAACAAGAGGGGTTACATAAAGTTTTCATGGAGAATTTTCCAATTTCCGATACTCGGAACAATTTTGTATTGGAGTTTTTGGATTACTTTGTTGATCCAGCTCGATACTCAATCGAAGAGTGCTTGGACAGAGGTTTAACCTATAGCGTCCCACTCAAAGCAAAATTAAAACTTTACTGTACCGATCCCGAGCACGAGGATTTTGATACGGTAGTACAGGATGTTTACTTGGGTACGATCCCCTACATGACTCCAAGAGGAACTTTTGTTATAAATGGAGCAGAGCGTGTAGTTGTTTCTCAGTTGCACCGTTCTCCTGGTGTATTTTTTGGGCAAAGCATTCATCCTAACGGAACGAAGTTATATTCTGCCCGAATAATTCCGTTTAAGGGCTCTTGGATCGAATTTGCTACGGACATTAACAATGTTATGTACGCATATATCGATCGTAAAAAGAAGTTGCCAGTAACAACACTGTTACGTGCTATTGGTTTCGAAAGCGATAAGGATATTCTCGAAATTTTTAATCTGGCCGAAGAAGTTAAAGTTTCTAAAGTTAATCTTAAAAAAGTTGTTGGTCAACGTTTAGCCGCTCGTGTACTAAAATCCTGGATAGAGGATTTTGTTGATGAGGATACTGGAGAGGTTGTTTCCATCGAACGTAATGAGGTTATACTCGACCGTGAGACTATTATTGAAAATGAGCATATTGATGCCATTATCGATTCTGGTACTAAATCAATTTTAGTACACAAGGAAAACCAGAATATTTCGGATTATGCTATTATTTATAACACGCTGCAAAAGGATCCCTGTAACTCCGAGAAAGAGGCAGTGGTTCATATTTATAGGCAGCTCCGTAACTCTGAACCACCCGACGAAGCAACTGCTCGCGATGTAATCGATAAGCTTTTCTTTTCCGATAAGCGATACGATTTAGGTGAAGTAGGACGCTACCGTATTAATAAAAAGTTAAACCTTAACACGCCTGTTGACGTTAAGGTTCTTACTAGGGAAGATATTATTGAAATTATAAAATATCTTATTGAACTTATCAACTCTAAAGCAGAGGTTGACGATATAGATCACTTAAGTAATCGTAGGGTTAGAACCGTTGGAGAGCAACTTGCTGCCCAGTTTAGTGTGGGGTTGGCTCGTATGTCTCGTACCATTCGTGAACGTATGAATGTTCGCGATAACGAGGTATTTACTCCGATAGATCTTATTAACTCTAAAACGCTATCTTCTGTAATTAACTCGTTTTTTGGAACCAACCAGCTTTCGCAGTTCATGGATCAAACTAATCCATTGGCCGAAATGACACACAAACGTCGTTTGTCTGCATTAGGACCTGGTGGTCTTTCGCGTGAGCGTGCTGGTTTCGAAGTTCGTGATGTGCACTATACTCATTATGGTCGTCTTTGTCCAATCGAGACTCCTGAAGGACCAAATATTGGACTTATCTCATCGTTGTGCGTATATGCAAGGATAAACGATTTAGGTTTTATCGAAACTCCATACCGAAAGGTTGAAGAAGGTAAAGTTGGTTTAAGCGACAACGAAGTTGTTTACCTGAGCGCAGAGGAAGAAGAAGCTAAGATTATTGCTCAGGCAAATGCGCCTATCAACGAAAATGGTGCGTTTATAAACGCTAAAGTTAAAGCTCGTTACGAAGGCGATTTTCCTCTTGCAGAAAAGGAAAATGTCGATTTGATGGACGTTGCTCCTAACCAAATTGCCTCTATTGCGGCTTCGTTAATTCCTTTCTTGGAACACGACGATGCCAACCGGGCTCTTATGGGATCGAACATGATGCGACAGGCAGTTCCGCTTTTGCAACCCGAAGTTCCTATTGTAGGTACAGGTCTTGAAGGCGCTGTGGCTAAAGACAGTAGGGTACAGATAGTTGCCGAAGAAGATGGTACTGTTGAATATGTTGATGCAGATGAAATTCTGATTCGTTATAACCGTACCGAGGACGAATTATTTGTAAGTTTTGATCCTGAGGTTAAACGATACAGACTTCCGAAATTTAAGAAAACCAACCAAAGTACCTCTGTTACCCTAAAGCCAATTGTGGTTAAAGGACAACATGTTAACAAAGGCGATGTTCTTACAGAAGGATATGCTACTCAAAATGGAGAATTAGCTCTGGGTAGAAATCTGAAAGTTGCCTTTATGCCTTGGAAAGGGTATAACTTCGAGGATGCTATTGTAATTAGTGAGCGTTTGCTTCGCGAAGATATGTTTACTTCTATTCATGTGGATGAGTACATTTTGGAAGTTCGCGATACTAAACGTGGAATGGAGGAGTTAACCTCCGATATTCCTAATGTTTCGGAAGAAGCAACCAAAAACCTCGATGAAAACGGAATGATTCGGGTAGGAGCAAACGTTGTTCCAGGCGATATCCTTATTGGGAAAATTACTCCAAAAGGAGAATCGGATCCAACTCCCGAGGAAAAGTTGCTCCGTGCAATTTTCGGTGACAAAGCTGGCGATGTTAAAGATGCTTCTTTAAAAGCCGCACCATCATTGTATGGTGTGATAATCGACAAAATGCTTTTCTCCAGAGCAATTAAGGATGAAAAAGATCAACGCAAGGTTAAATTAACGGAAAAAACGTTGGTCGAAAAGCTTGATGTTGAATTTAACCGTCAAGTAGGAGAATTGCATACTAAACTTGTCGATAAGTTATTTATTCTGGTTAATGGTAAAACCTCTCAAGGTGTTTTCGATAACTTAAGTCAGGAAATTGTTCCTAGAGGCGTTAAGTTTTCACAGAAAATGCTTTCCGAAATCGACTACATGAATGTAAATCCTAACAAGTGGACTACCGATAAGGCTAAGAATGAACTTATCAAATCACTTGTTCAAAATTACATTCTGAAGTGGAAAGAGATTGATGCCGAATTTAAGCGTAAGAAATTCAATTTGACAATAGGCGATGAGTTGCCTGCTGGTATTATGCAATTGGCAAAGGTTTATATAGCTAAGAAGCGTAAGGTTAAGGTAGGTGATAAAATGGCCGGACGACATGGAAATAAAGGTATTGTAGCCAAAATTGTTCGTGATGAAGATATGCCATTTCTCGAAGATGGAAGTCCTGTAGATATTGTGCTTAATCCTTTGGGAGTGCCTTCGCGAATGAACCTTGGACAAATCTACGAAACTGTTTTGGGTTGGGCTGGACAAAAGCTTGGTGTTAAATTTAGCACTCCAATTTTTGATGGTGCAATGTTGGAAGATATTACCCAATGGACTGAAAAAGCAGGTGTTCCAAGGTATGGAAAGACTTATCTATACGATGGAGGAACTGGTGAACGTTTCGACCAACCGGCTACAGTAGGTATTATTTACATGCTTAAGTTAGGCCACATGGTTGACGATAAAATGCATGCGCGTTCAATAGGACCATACTCTCTTATTACTCAGCAGCCTCTTGGTGGTAAAGCTCAGTTTGGTGGACAGCGTTTTGGAGAAATGGAAGTTTGGGCTTTGGAAGCATTTGGCGCTTCTCATGTCCTTCAGGAAATACTTACCATTAAATCCGACGATGTAATGGGTAGAGCTAAGGCTTACGAGGCTATTGTAAAGGGAGAGGCAATGCCCGAACCGGGAATACCTGAATCTTTAAATGTTCTTTTACACGAATTAAGAGGTTTAGGTTTGAATATTAACCTTGATTAGATGGAAATGCTCTTTGTCCGGGAATTAAAACTTCCCGGGAGAGAGCAATACAAAACAATATAATACTGAAAATATGTCGTTCAGAAGGGAAAATAAGGTTAAAAACAATTTCTCAAAAATTACCATCAGTTTAGCTTCGCCCGAAGAAATTTTGGAGCGTTCCAGCGGTGAGGTGTTAAAACCTGAAACCATAAACTATCGAACATATAAGCCTGAACGCGACGGACTGTTTTGTGAGAGGATTTTTGGTCCCGTAAAGGATTATGAATGTCATTGTGGTAAGTACAAACGTATTCGTTATAAAGGAATTGTTTGCGACCGCTGTGGTGTAGAAGTAACTGAAAAAAAGGTTCGACGCGAACGCATGGGACACATCAACTTGGTTGTTCCTGTTGCCCATATTTGGTACTTTAGGTCACTCCCTAATAAAATAGGCTATTTGCTAGGTTTGCCTACTAAGAAGTTAGATTCTATAATTTATTACGAACGGTATGTTGTAGTAAATCCTGGAATTAAGGGAGCCGATGGTGTAAAGTATCTTGATTTTCTGACAGAGGAAGAGTATTTGGATATTCTTGATGCCTTACCAAAGGATAATCAACACTTAGACGATACCGATCCAAATAAATTTATAGCAGCAATGGGAGCTGAAGCTCTATATATGTTGCTTTCCCGAATTGATTTGGATGAACTGTCGTACGATTTACGCCATAGAGCAAGTACCGAAACTTCTCAACAGCGTAAAAGTGAAGCGCTTAAGCGCTTACAGGTTGTAGAGGCATTTCGTGAATCTAAGAATATTAACAAGCCGGAATGGATGATTTTAAAGGTGATACCTGTAATTCCACCAGAACTTCGTCCGTTGGTACCTCTTGATGGAGGTAGGTTTGCCACTTCCGACTTAAACGATTTGTACAGACGTGTTATCATTCGTAACAATCGTCTTAAGAGATTAATTGAAATTAAAGCACCTGAAGTAATTCTTCGTAATGAGAAACGTATGCTTCAGGAAGCTGTTGACTCATTGTTTGACAATTCGCGTAAATCGAATGCAGTTAAAACTGATGCCAACAGACCTTTAAAATCGTTAAGCGATAGTTTAAAAGGTAAGCAAGGTCGTTTTCGTCAGAATTTGCTTGGTAAACGTGTTGACTACTCTGCTCGTTCGGTTATTGTTGTTGGACCTGAATTAAAAATGCATGAGTGTGGTTTACCAAAGGATATGGCAGCAGAACTTTACAAGCCTTTTATTATTCGTAAGCTTATTGAGCGGGGAATTGTTAAGACTGTAAAATCTGCAAAAAAAATAGTAGATCGTAAGGATCCTGTGGTATGGGATATCTTGGAGAATGTTCTTAAGGGTCATCCTGTATTACTGAACCGTGCTCCAACCCTTCACCGTTTGGGTATTCAAGCTTTTCAACCTAAACTTATCGAAGGGAAAGCTATTCAGTTGCACCCGCTTGCATGTACCGCTTTTAACGCTGACTTCGATGGAGACCAAATGGCTGTCCATTTGCCTTTAAGCAACGAGGCTGTTCTCGAAGCGCAACTTTTAATGCTTGGTTCTCATAATATTTTGAACCCTGCTAATGGTGCTCCAATTACAGTTCCTTCGCAGGATATGGTATTAGGGTTGTATTACATTACCAAACCAAGAAAAGCAGCAAAAGGAGAAGGTACAATCTTTTACTCTCCGGAGGAAGTTATTATTGCTTACAACGAAAAAGCTGTTGATCTTCACGCAATTGTAAAAGTTCGTCATAAAACTATTGACGAAGAAGGAAACCATGTTATTAAAATTATAGAGACAACTGTTGGTAGGGTAATTTTTAACCAACATGTTCCGGAGGAAATGGGCTACATTAATGAGTTGTTAACCAAAAAATCGCTTCGCGAAATTATTGGTACAGTTCTAAAGAAAACAGGTACCGCTCGTACCGCTCAGTTCCTCGATGATATTAAAAACTTAGGTTACTACATGGCGTTTAAGGGAGGATTGTCCTTTAACCTCGACGACGTTGTGGTACCTGCCGAAAAGGCTAGCATGGTAGAGGAAGGTTATGCGCAGGTTGACGAAGTGTTGGCAAACTATAACATGGGTCTTATTACTAACAACGAGCGTTATAATCAGATTATTGATATTTGGACACACACCAATGCTAAATTGACATTAACCTTGATGAAGACTCTTTCGGAGGATAAGCAAGGCTTTAATTCAATTTACATGATGCTTGACTCTGGTGCTCGTGGTTCTAAAGAGCAAATTCGTCAGCTTGGAGGTATGCGTGGTCTTATGGCAAAACCTCAGAAATCCGGAAGTACTGGAAACGAAATTATCGAAAACCCAATTCTTTCGAACTTTAAGGAAGGGCTTTCGGTTCTGGAGTATTTCATCTCTACCCACGGTGCTCGAAAAGGTTTGGCCGATACCGCTCTTAAAACTGCTGATGCAGGTTATTTAACACGTCGTTTGGTAGATGTTTCGCAGGATGTTATTATTACCGAAGAAGATTGCGGAACGCTTCGCGGCTTGGTGGCCACGGCAATTAAGAAAAACGAGGAGGTGGTTGAAACATTATACGAACGTATTTTAGGTAGAACTACTGTTCACGATGTTTTCCATCCACTTACTGGAGAATTGATTGTTGCTGCAGGAGAAGAGATTACCGAAAATATTGCTCAGCAAATCGAAGAATCTCCGATTGAGCAGGTTGAAATTCGTTCCGTATTAACATGTGAATCTCGGAAGGGTGTTTGTGCTAAGTGTTATGGCCGTAACTTGGCTACAGGACGTATGGTACAAAAAGGTGAGGCTGTTGGTGTTATTGCCGCACAAAGTATTGGTGAACCTGGTACGCAGTTAACTCTTCGTACATTCCACGTCGGTGGTACTGCTTCAAATATTATTGCCGACTCAAAGGTAATTGCTCGTTTCGACGGTCGGGTTGAAATTGAAGAATTAAAAGTTGTTCAAAGTAAGGACGAGGACGGAAATGTTTATAACGTTGTTATTGGTCGTCTTGCAGAAATGCGAATAGTTGACCTTAATACAGGAATAACATTATCGACGCATAATATTCCTTACGGGTCAAAACTTTACATTAATAACGAAGATAAAGTTACCAAGGGACAGCTTATTTGTGAATGGGATCCATGGAATGCCGTAATTATATCGGAAGTTGCCGGTAAGGTTGAATTCGATTCGATGATTAAGGAGGTTACCTTCCGTGAGGAATCCGATGAGCAAACAGGTTATCGTGAAAAGGTAATTATCGAAACTCGTGATAAGAACAAGAACCCGGCATTGAAAGTAATGGATAAGGACGGTAACGTTATTAG
>Ga0116152_10002220_pt1 | contig 15802 bp, 17 predicted proteins | sample AD_UKC119_MetaG_FD_89894 | JGI IMG/M metagenome (GOLD analysis project Ga0116152, IMG submission 89894) | Active sludge microbial communities of municipal wastewater-treating anaerobic digesters from Hong Kong - AD_UKC119_MetaG | ecosystem: Engineered > Bioreactor > Anaerobic > Digestate... | reverse complement strand
ATTTGCCGTGTTCTTTATTCTTTTTAATGGTGAATTGCCAAAAATATTCCTTGATTACAATAGTATAACCGATTTTGCCGACAATCACGAAGTAGTTTCCATAGCTGCGCAATTGTTGATTATTGCCGCAATATTTCAGTTTACCGATGCCTTGCAAGTAGTAGCACTAGGAGCACTCCGTGGAATGCAGGATGTGAAAATACCCACTGTAATTTGCTTTATAGCTTATTGGATAATCGGTTTCCCTATTTCGTATTACTTAAGTATGGAAACTTCCCTTAAAAGTATGGGTATTTGGATAGGTTTGTTGGCAGGCCTTTCAGCAAGCGGCATTATGTTATTCATCAGATTTAATTATCTTTCGAAGAAATTAATTAGAGAGGAATTCGTGATTAGCGAATAGCGAATAGTAAATTTAATAAACTCATAACTTCAAAAAAAATGGATTTCCCAAAATACCTTCTTGGCGACAACAGCGATTATCCCACGGCGATATTCGTGATACATACCGAGTTTCCACGATTTATCATCAACCTTGAAAACGATGAGGTGGAATGGCTCGAGGATTTTGATGCCCAGGACCAAAAGGAACTTGAAACCGAGGCCGAAAATTTAATTCAAGGTGCAAACGATTTTTACGATCGTGAAATAGCGCGGTACGATGCGGAATGATTTTATGTTTAATTGTTTAACTGTTGAAATGTTTAACTGTTTAATTGTTTAACTATTGAATCGGATAATGAGAAATAAATTGAATGCTTGAAGAACTTTTAAAATATGATACCGAACTTTTCCTTTTTCTAAACAATCTGGGCAATACCTCTTGGGATGGATTTTGGCTTTTTGTGACTGAAAAATGGTCCTCTATCCCCATTTATGCAATTCTGCTTTATTTGATTTATAAGAATTATGGTTTAAGAGGAACGCTTGTGGTTTTAGTTTCCGTTGCCTTGATGATTACAGCAACGGACCAAATCGCCAGTCTTTTTAAATATGGCGTTAAACGTCCACGGCCTTGCCAAGTAGCGGAACTGAAAGCAGCTATGCGTTTTGTAGCGGATGGTTGCGGCAGGTATGGTTATTTTTCTGCACATGCGGCAAGTTCCATGGCTGCGGCTGTGTTTTTAGGCTTGAGCCTTCAAAAATGGTATAAATATTTACCATTCCTTTTATTAATTTGGGCTGTGGCTACTGGCTATAGCCGAATTTATTTAGGCGTTCACTATCCTTTGGATGTAATTAGTGGAATGGCTTTTGGAGGATTGACGGGCTGGTTGTTTTACTTGCTTCAGAAGTGGGGACAGAAGAAGTTTAATAACTAAAATTTGTCTGGTCGAGCGCAGTCGAGACCTAAATTTAAGACGATTTGTGAAGAATAAAAAAAAATCTCGATTGCACTCGGGGAGACAATGAATTATTTTTTAGTCACAATAAACAAGTCCCGATATAATCTGTCTTTGTGTGTTCTGCTGTCAATACCTTTCGGATTCATATCGTAGCGCGTAATTCGCTCTCTTTTATAATTGGAAAATGCATTATCAAAATTTTCGTGATTATTCTCTGAAACCATCACGCCAAATTGGTTTTCCTCTGGAATAGTAACCTTTTCGCCTACTTTCAAAATTTTCATCTTTTCGCCGTAATCCCATATAAGTTCAGGCGTCATATCTGAAAATTCATAGATTTTCAGATGTTGCTCTTTTGCAAAAGTTTGCAATTCTGAAAATGGTTTGTAATCAGGGTTTATAGTGATGGCTTTGCTAAGTGGAAGCCCGAACCAGATTACCGCAACAATAAAGACAATGGTTAAATAGAAAACGCTTGCAATTTTTTTACGAAAGAGATTTCGGAACATAAAAATTGCAATGATGAATAGAGTAAGGGAAAGTAGCACGAACCAAACCCAATTTCCTGCAAGGCCATCTTTCAGGAAAATGTAGCCACCAATGGGGAAGGCAATTCCTATAAAGGCAATCAAGCCGAAGTTGAAATAAACAGGAAGGGTTTCTTTTTTATCCATTAAATCTTTAAATCTTCGGAAAAGATATTCAATATAAAAACCTGTATTCATAGCCATTGGAATTAAAACCGGCAACAAATAGCGAGACTTTTTTTCAGGAATCAGCGAAAGTAGAATCACCGAAAGCATCGTCCAAAGAAAGGTAAGCAGATATGCCTTTTTGTTGAAAACCCGATTTTTTAAATACGGGTAAAGCAATGCTATAAATGCCGGAATGGTCCAAACGCCGCTCTGTGTAAAGAAACTCCAGTAATAATAAAATGGCTTTATTTCATAGCTTATCCAATTGGTCGTTTCCTTTTTGGTGATTTCTGCAGCTGCGGGATCAAATTTGAGTGTGTACCAATGCCACCAAGCCGACACTATAAAAGCAACTGCCAAAAATGCAACGAGGGGCAACCAACGTGTTTTGAAATTTTTGTATTTGTAAACAATTCCGAAGGCAATCAAAAAGGGCAGGAGCAGGGCGTACATAGAAACTGGGCCTTTGCTCAAAAACGAACAGCCAAAGAAAAGTCCGGCTAAAAGTGCGTTTCTATATTTGTGGGTTTCTTCCGTAAAAAATAAATAAAGTAGATAAATGCATATTACCATGAAACCATGAGTATAAATATCCCACTGACCATCTCGGGCAGAGGCAACGATGTAAAAAGAGGTGGCCATTATCAGTGAACTGATAAAAGCATACAGTTTTTCTGAAGTAAGCTTTTTTGCAAGTTTATAGGAAAAAAGCACGAGAAAAAGCGTCATAATCGCTGCCGGAAGCCTAAGTGCCCAAACACTTTTTATCCCGAAAATTGCCGCTGAAAAAGCTGTTAACCAAGTGGGCAGCGGTGGTTTTTGGTAGCGGGGTTCGCCATTAATTGTGGTTAAAAGCCAATTGCCATCGTGAAGCATTTCGCGCGCGGTGATGAAGTTTCGCGCTTCCATAATGTTTACTGGAAGCGAGTCCAAATTCACGAAGAAAATAGCCGCACAGGTTAGCAACAGCAGTAGTATGTAATTTTTTTCAATTTTCATGGCTAACTTGTTTTTTCCAAATGAAAATATTGCGAACATAAATTATCAACCCAGCAATATGGCCTACAAAAAGTACCGGATCTTTTCTGAAGATAGCGTACGTTAAGATTAAGGATGCACCCAAAACGCTCATACGCCAAAAACCTACAGGCAGTTGTGAAGTTTTTGTTTTTTCTGAAACCATCCATTGGTACACAAACCGCAACGTAAAAATAATTTGGGAAATAATTCCTAAAAGTAACAGCCACAACGGAATTGCGTCGTTTTTGAAAAGTTTTTCAATATCGTATTCGCCATTATTATAGGCGTAAACCACTACAAGAATTGGAAAAATATAAAGGAAGATCTGCAACCATTTTGGCGATTTCTGCCATTCGCCCTGTAATTGTAAGTTTCGAATGTAGATATAATACGTCAAAGATTGGCCGAGCATAATGGCGAAATCATCGCGCAAATGTCCATAGACAAACAATAAAAAAGAAGCCAATAAACTCAGTTTCCAAAAGGCAGAAGGTGTTATGATGCGTTTGCTTTTTTCGGAAAGAATCCACTGAACAATAAGCCTTCCACTGAAAAGGATTTGTGCCAAAAAGCCAATGCCATACACAATCCAGTTGCTCATCCTTTGCTTTTAATCTCGTAGTTGATGTACTTTTTCTTCATCCAAAGGTAAGCGAAACAGTCCATCAAAGGACCAATCAATCGGTTCCAAAGTCCAAATTTTGCGGTGCCTGCCATTCGCGGAAAATGTTTTACGGGTATTTGTACTATTTTTCCATTTTGCAAAAGAATCATAGCTGGTAAAAACCTGTGAAGCCCTTTGAACATTGGAATGCGCTTGGCGTAATCTGTTTTAATTACTTTTAGCGGACAGCCAGTATCGTCCATACCGTCGTGCGTAAAAGCCCTGCGAATTCCGTTTGCAATTTTTGAGGACATATTTTTTACAAACTTGTCCTTTCTATCGGCGCGAACGCCAGTTACCAAATCATATTCGCCGATGTGTTCCAGCAAAAGATTAAAATCTTCCGGTGCCGTTTGCAGATCACTGTCAATATAACCAACCAATGGACTTTCGGCAGTGTCAAAACCAGCTTTTATAGCGGCGCTTAAGCCTCTGTTTTCTTTAAAGGAAATAAAGTGAAAAGCTTCATTGCGATTGCAGATTTCTTCAATCAAGGCTTGGCTGTTGTCCTTGGAACCGTCGTTAACAAAAAGAATGGAAGTTTTTTTGGTTGCGATTTTAGTGTAGGAGTGTAATTCCTTTTCTACCCTTTGCAGGTTTTCTTCTTCGTTGTAAACGGGTACAATTATGGTAAATTCGTACATTTCGATTTTTGAAAAGGTTTCTGCAAAAGTATTTCTTTTTTGAAGAATACCGCAGAACGTTAAAAAAGATGTTATTTTGCAGGTGAAATTAATATTATGAAAATACTCGTTACGGGAGCTGCCGGGTTTATAGGTTCGCATACTTCGGAAAGATTAAAAGACCTTGGCCATGAGGTTGTTGGGGTAGATAATTTTTCGCCCTATTATGATGTTTCTTTAAAAAAACTGAATGCCAAAGCACTTTCAGATAAGAATATTACAATACTTCACGTTGATTTGAGAAGCGACAATTTAGCAGAAAAACTTCCTAACGACTTCGACTATATTTTCCATTTTGCCGCGCATCCCGGAATTTCAAATACATCCACATTTGAGGATTATTTCACTAATAATATTTTGGCAACCCAGCGCCTGCTTGAGTTTGCCGAAAATCTTCCGAAAAAGCCTTTTTTCGTAAATATTGCTACTTCTTCAATTTACGGATTGGAAGCTACTTTTCCGGAAAGCGTTCCTCCCAAACCCGCTTCGTGGTATGGTGTTACAAAATTGGCCGCGGAACAATTGGTACTTGCAAAAAGCCGAGAAAAGAAAATACAGGGAACATCCTTTCGTTTGTTCTCCGTTTATGGTCCGAGAGAAAGGCCGGATAAGCTTTATACCCGATTGATTGATTGTGGGTTGAACAACAAGCCATTTCCTCTTTTTGAAGGAAGTGAAAAGCATTTGCGAAGCTTTACCTATGTGCAGGATATTGTGGACGGAATTGTGAGTGTTTTTGGAAAAGAAACAGTCTGTAACGGCGAGATTTTTAACTTCGGCACCGAGACCGAAAGTACTACCGCTCAAGGAATAGCGACAGTTGAAGAAATTCTTCAGACAAAAATTGAAACAGAAATAAAATCTCCCCGTGCTGGTGACCAATCGCGGACCAAAGCGAATATTGATAAAGCCAGAAAATTACTTGGCTACGACCCACAGACTAATTTAAAAGAAGGTTTGATAGATCAGATAGCATGGTTTAAGGCCAGCTTTTAGTTGTATTTAAAATAATTATGCTAGAAACTGTTCAAATAATTACATTATTGCAAGGTGTTTTTTTGATTATTATTCTTTGGATAAATAAGAAAAAATATCAGGGCCCTACCTTATCCCTTCTTATATTAACAATTGTTTCCGTAATTTTTTTCGTTGTAGGCAATAACCAGAATGGTTTTTTTAATGAACCCAGAAACTGGTTTTTTTTTGACTCATCTTTTTTTATAACATTCCTTCTTCTCTTTAGTAAATATTATACTTCTGATGCTGAAAAATTTAAAAAGAAAGATTTTTTATATTTCATCCCTAACCTTTGTTATTTTCTAGTAGAGGGTTATGAAAATAAATTCATTATTGAAGGGGCGTTTTATATAGAGTTTGTTGAATTATTAACTGAAATTACATTTCTCTTTTATTTGGTCATTATCATCTATTTATCGCTTAAATCAATCAGGCAGAAATGGATAAGTTTTTTTATTTTTCCCTTGTTATTAATAATGGGTTTTTCGCTTGTCAACCAATTTTTTGCTTGGGTTGGAATTAATAATATTGATTTTTTCAATAATCCAAAAAATGTTTCCTACGCCCTTATTGTTATAGCCCTTCTTCTCTATTTTATTACTTTTAAAATGATTATGGCACCTGCAGAAATGGTCCATTTATCCCAGCAAAAAAAGTACAAAACATCAGGTTTAAATAATGAAATGATTATTGAATATAAAAAACAATTGATTGACTACATGGAGATTGAAAAAGGATATATGGAGAATACCCTTTCTTTGGGCACTTTGTCAGATAAGCTCAATATACCCAAACAATATATTTCGGAAATCCTGAATATGCACTTGAATACTAATTTTCAGGATTTTGTAAATGGGTATCGTGTTGAAGCGTTTACAAAAAAAATGGGCCAATCCGAATATGAAAACCTTACCTTGGAGGGAATTGCCTATGAAGTGGGCTTTAATTCTAAATCTAATTTTTATACAGCTTTCAAAAAAGCCAAAGGGTTGACACCTTCGGAGTATAGAAAATCTATTTCTTCCAATTAAAAAGTCCTAATTAACCATATTGGACTTTAAATAGCCTTTTTTAATCAACTTTTTGAATTTTGGAAATTAATTTCGTTGATTAATTCAAAAAATTCTCGTGTCTAAACTTTTTCCGAAGCGCTTTAAACTTCTTTTTCATTTCGTAAAAACCTTTCTCTTACTTTCAACCATATTACGTCTCATTTTTGTAATATGGGTTATTAATGAAGTGGACATATCCTTCTTCAAAATCGGCAATACATTACTTATAGGTTTTATTTTTGATATTGGAACAGTTTCTTTTTTCGCTGTTCCGTATGCATTGTATTTGTTGGTGTTTCCCAAAAAATGGTACGGATCTTTATTTGATAGGATGGTAACTTGGTTTGCCTATACGCTGGGCCTGGTTATTTTTCTTTTTTCCTTTTTTGCGGAAATTACTTTTTGGGAAGAATTTAAAAGCCGGTTTAATTTTATAGCGGTTGATTACTTAATCTATACCTACGAAGTAGTAAAGAACATCAACGAATCGTACCCAATTCCGTTATTGGTGGGTGGTATTTTACTGCTTACGGCACTTCTTCTTTTTATAACGAAACGCAAAGGCATTTTTCAGAAAACATTCCACAACGAAACCACTTTTAGGCAGAAGTTATTGCCAACGGCTTTCTTTATTGCCATTGCCACAATTTTTGCACTTTTCATAAAAAACAAGGATGCCGAACAATTTGAAAACCGTTACAATAACGAAATTGCAAAAACAGGAATCTATTCCTTCTTTGCGGCTTTTCAGAACAATGAACTTTCGTTTACCGATTTCTATAAAACATTATCTATAAACGAAGCTTTTGCCGAAATTAATGCTGAATTTAGAAAACGCGGCGACAGTCTGGTTTTTCCCAAAAAGGAATTGATTTACAGAAATATTTCAAATATAGATTCCCTGCCCGAACAAAAACCAAATGTTATTTTTATTTGTGTGGAGAGTCTTAGCGCAAAATTTTTGGGAAGTTTTGGCAATACTGAAAACATCACGCCAACGTTAGATTCTTTAACAGACCACAGTTTGTTTTTCAACAATCTTTTTGCAAATGGAACCCGCACCGTTCGTGGTATGGAGGCCATTACCCTATCCATTCCACCAACACCTGGCCGAAGCATAGTGAAGCGGGAGAACAATCAGCACATTTTCACTATTGGGGAGGTTTTTAAGCAAAAAGGGTACGACCGAAATTTCTTTTATGGTGGTGATGGTTATTTTGACAATATGAACAGTTTTTTCGGTGGAAACGGTTTTAATATTGTGGATCGCGGACGTGGCTTTTTGTTGGATGCAAGCATAACTACAACCCGTACCAATATTGAAGATGATGAAGTAACTTTTGAAAACGCTTGGGGAATTGCCGACGAGGATATTTACAACAAAGTAATAAAAGTTGCAGATGAAGCACATAAAAAGGGCAAACCTTTTTTCGATTTTGTGATGACCACCTCAAATCACCGCCCCTATACCTATCCGGAAGGAAAAATTGATATTCCGTCAGGGTCGGGCAGAAGTGGAGCGGTAAAATATACCGATTATGCCATTGGGAAATTTCTAAGAAAAGCCCAAAAAAAGGAATGGTACAAAAACACTCTAATTATAATTATGGCAGACCACTGTGCCTCCAGCGCCGGAAGACAGGAGTTGGATGTAAATAATTATCATATTCCCGCACTAATACTTAATCTACCAAATACTGTTCCGCAAAAAGTAGATAAAATGGCTTCACAGATCGATATTTTCCCAACCCTATTTTCATTGCTAAATTGGAACTATAATACCAATCTTTACGGTGCCGATATTTTAAAAATGAAGCCAGAGGAAGAACGTGCTTTTGTGGGCACATATCGAAAACTTGGTCTTTTAAAAGGAGATGGTAAACTAATGGTTTTGGGCGACCAAAAAGTTTCAAACTTCTATCAATGGAATCGAGAAAGCAATGAGCTTACTCCATTGAAGGAAAGCAAAACTTTTTTAAATGAAATCATTTCAAACTATCAAACCGCAGACTATTTATTTTCAAACGGTGGGTTGAAACTAAACAGTTTGGGCCTTGCGGACTAATATCCATTTTATTGTAAATCCCATTGCGGGAAAGGGTAATAATCAGCTTTCCGAAGCTTTATTAAAAACTTACTTCCCAGAAACTGAATATTTCATTTCAGTAAAGAAAACTGCGTTTGTGCTACACGCCGCAGCACTTACAAAGGCTTCAATTGCAGCGGGAGCGCAAATTATTGTTGCCTGCGGCGGTGATGGTACCATTAACGAAGTGGCCTCCTGTTTGGTGAATACTTCAGTGGTTTTGGGAATTCTGCCAATGGGTTCTGGCAATGGATTGGCTTCCAACTTAAAAATTCCGAAGAATTTAAAAAAGGCTTTTTCCATCATTAAAAACCAGAAGGTAACCGCCATAGACACGGGCACAATAAACGAAGCGCCCTTTTTTAGCAATACTGGTGTTGGTTTTGATGCACACGTAATCTCCGATTTTGAGGAAAATACCACACGGCAACTTTTTAGTTATCTTAAATCCACACTTCGGACGCTTAAAAAAAATCAATATAAAAATGTGGTGGAATTGAAATACAATGGAACCACCGAATTGATTTCACCTTTTCTTGTCTTTGTATCAAACAGTAATGAAATGGGCTATAAAATGAGTTTGACCCCAAAAGCATCGCTACAGGACGGATTGTTGGATATAGTTATTGTCCCTGAGCTTTCAAACTATAAGCTTTTTACTTTTACATTGTTGTTTCTTTTTAAAAAGCATCATTGGATGAAGGAAGTAAGGTTTAAACAAATCACTTCATTGGAGGTTAAAAGTCTGGATGATACAATTTTGACGGTCCAGAAAGACGGTGAACTTTTTGTTCCGAAGGAGCCTAGAATTAAAATAGCAATTCATCCAAAAAACTTGAATGTCTGTGTTTTATAATAGTTTATTTTTACTGGAAATTTTGTAGTTATGAAGACATTTGTAAGCAGTGTTTCTGGTAAGGAATTTCCAGAAAGCGAAAAAATGCACGCCAAGATAATTCGCAAGGCTATTTTTGATTTAATTAGCAAAGAGAATCCTTCCTTTAACCATAACAGTTATTTATCCGTTTCAGAACTGAACCAGTACCGCCAAAAGTACATTTCGGAATATTTACTTGATGAGGTTGGCGAATTGGGCGAACTGGAAAAGGATGTTTTGGCAACCATCCAAAACCAAGAAGCGATTTCCTCTAAAATAATAATGGAGGAAGGTTCCGTAAAGCTCACCTACGGGCAACGTTTGGCAGATACTATTGCGAGTTTTGGGGGAAGCTGGAAATTCATAATTATTTTTGTCGTTTTCATCTTTTTGTGGATGTGCATCAACATTATTTTCTTAGCCAGCAAAGCATTTGATCCATATCCTTTTATTCTTCTGAATTTAATTTTATCCTGCTTGGCTGCATTGCAAGCTCCGGTGATTATGATGAGCCAAAACCGGCAAGAGGAAAAAGATCGCGAGCGCGCCAAACAGGATTATATGATAAACCTTAAGTCTGAGCTGGAAATACGAATGCTTCACGAAAAATTGGATCATTTGATTATTCACCAGCAACAGGAGTTACTAAATATTCAGCAAGTTCAGGTAGAAATGATGGAGGATATTATGAAACAATTAAAAAAGGAATAATTTTTTAAGTGTTTTTAATTGAAAGCAATTTCTCAGCAGCTTCAAAAGGAGTTGTTTTATTTTCATCTAAAGCTTTCAATTGTTTTTCAAGTTCTTTTTTCACGGCAATATTTGTGTAAAATTCACTTTTCAAACTACTTTCAATAGCTTGCAATAACCAAAATTTGTTCTGCTCTTTTCTTTTGTACTGAAAATAACCGTTGCCTTTTACGGTTTCGAAATAGCTGGAAATAACATCCCAGATTTCAGAAATACCTTCATTTTTAATAGCGCTGCACAAAAGTGTTTTTGGCGCCCAACCACTTTCCTTTGCTGGGTAGAGGTGAAGCGCACGGTTGAATTCTGTCTTTGCCAGTTTGGCCGCTTTTAGGTTTTCGCCATCCGCTTTATTAATAATTATAGAATCGGCCATTTCCATAATTCCCCGTTTTATACCTTGAAGTTCATCGCCGGCACCAGCAAGTTTCAGCAATAAAAAGAAATCGGTCATGGAATGGACTGCGGTTTCGCTTTGGCCAACGCCAACGGTTTCAATAAGAATAACATCAAAGCCTGCAGCTTCACAAAGTATTATTGTCTCTCGCGTTTTTCGGGCTACACCTCCCAATGTATCGCCACTGGCGGAAGGACGGATAAAAGCGTTCTTTTCTTTTACCAAATCCTCCATTCGGGTTTTATCGCCTAAAATGCTGCCTTTACTGATGCTACTACTTGGATCAACGGTGAGCACTGCAACTTTTTTACCTTTAGAAATCAAGAGTTTGCCAAAATTTTCAATAAAAGTACTTTTACCCACTCCGGGAACACCCGTAATTCCAATACGAATGGATTTGTTTGCGTACGGCAAACAATTTTCAATAATTTCCTTTGCTTGTAGTTGGTGTTTTTGTGCCGTGCTTTCAATAATAGTAATGGCTTGGCTAAGGTCCGCTTGATTTTGATTTAAGATACCCGAAACCAATTCCTTGACAGATAGCTTTTTCTTTTTAAGATTCTTTACGATTTTTTTGTTTAAGGTTTCGGGTTGCGAAACGCCTTCCTTTTCGTTTAAAGCAGTTGTATTTTTTTTGGTTGCAGCCACAGCGTGAATTTAGGACAATTTTATGAATATGTTTTTTAAAAAGCCAGTTTTCGGTAGTATATTGACTGGAATTTAATCAAAAAAACAGAAAAAATGAAAACATTATATGAAGCAACAACTACTGTAGTAGGCGGAAGAAAAGGACATTTAAATACAGACGATGGTAAGCTAGATTTAGCACTTTCTGTTCCAAAAGGAATGGGCGGCGATGGAGGAGAGGGAACTAATCCCGAACAACTTTTTGGGGGAGCCTATGCGGCTTGTTTCGGCGGGGCTGTACAGGTGATTGCAAAAAAGAAAAAAATAGATCTTTCTGAAGATTTTAGCATTACGGCAACCATAGGCTTTTGTGAAGATGAAGATGGTGCTTTTTTAGAAGCAACCCTGGATTGTTATCTTCCGGGGGTGGATGTAAAAACGGGCGAGAATATTATTAAAAATGCCCATAAAATATGTCCTTTTTCAAAAGCAACCCAAGATAATATTACTGTAAACCTTAATTTATTGTTAGATGAATAAATAGGTCCTTTAAAATATATAAATTGAAAAAGCCCTTAATTTCAGGGCTTTTCTTTTTTACATTGCTTTTAGATTTATCACCTTCCCGCCTTCTTCCTCTTTTGCTGGCCCTTCTTTCTTTTCTTCTTTCTTTTCATCAACAAATGGACTTTTCTTAGGCTGTTGCGCGGCTTGCTTGATGTACCATTCCAACTGGTATTTTTGTTTTTCTAAAAGTTCAAGGATGCTATTTGGCAATTCCTTACGTTCCAGTAATTCATCATACCTTTTGAGGTTGTTTCTATCTCGGCTTATACAGGAATTAACAATGGCCTCGGCATCAAAATGCTCCAGTGCTTCTTTTATTTGCTGCCAAGTGCGGTCCAAGTTTCCTTTTTCGGAATCGTCCTTTAAAGGTTCAATATCGCGGGAGTGAAGCTCGTTTGAAATGTCGTGGCTCATTCTGTTGCGTTCAACGGCCATGTAGTTCAAAAACCTTTTTAAATCAGTGGTCTGGGCGTCTTGGGCAGCATTATAGTATAACTTTTCTGCTTCAAAGCAGGCTACCAATAAACGGTTTAGTTTGTCAAAATCGGCGTATTTCTTTTTCATAATGGATCGTTTTATCAAATTTAGCACAAAAAACAACTGTTTTAAAAAACCTTCACTTTTTTTATAAAGAAGATAACAGTATTTTATAAACTAAATTATGTATTTATATAAGCATAATTTGTGCCAAAAATTTCAAGGGGGAAAACCGTATTGTCTATTTTTGAAAGAACCCGAACCAGTTTATCTGTTTAATATACGAAATTTTTTAGATTGGGGTTTGATAAAATTTTCGCAAAAAAATAAAAGCCTGCAACAACTAGTTTCTTTTGTCGTCTTTTAAGTGAACAGCAACCAAAAAAACCATCGAGTTTGTCCGATTTATTACTTGTTGAACAGTGTAAACAAAGCAACCGAAAGGCACAGATGGCGCTATACGGCAAATATTGTGACGGCATGTTTGTCATAGCTCATAGATATTTAAAGGACACCGCAGCCGCGGAAGATGCGATGCAAGAAGCTTTCATTAAAGCTTTTAAAAAACTGGAGCAGTATAAAGGAGACGTCGCTTTTGGAGCTTGGTTAAAAAGAATTGTTATCAATACTTGCCTAGACGCAATCAAGGCAAGAAAGCTTGAAACGGAATCTATAAATGAAGAAGTTTTTACAATTGTCCAAACAGAGGAAGATTGGTCCATCGCTGATGAAACTACGGTTTCGGAAGTCCTGGCCGCTATTGATGAACTTCCGGAAAATTATAGAACTGCGGTAAAACTGTTTTTATTGGAAGGGTATGACCATCAGGAAATTTCAGAAATACTGCATATTTCTGAAAATGCATCGCGGACTTACCTGCACCGAGGGAAAATTAAATTGAAAGAAAAACTTAAAAACTTTCGTTATGGCACAGGATATTGAAAAAATGTTTGAGAATTATGATGACCCTAAAACTCCTAAACTTAGGGAGGGACATCAGGCACGTTTTGAAGCCAAGCTTGACAAAGCTTTTTCAGAACCTATTTCTGAAGAGAAAAAAAATCCCATGCCCTGGCTTAAGATAGCCGCAATGTTAGTGGTGCTTTTGGCGGTAAGCTTTTTTGGATATCAGCAATTATCAAAAAATAATGCCATCATCGATTCAAATAACACCGTTGTGGATAACACTTCTGATTCTGGAATTAGCGCTGATACGCCCAAACTTACCCTTGCGGATATTTCCCCAGATCTGAAAAAGGTGCAGGATTATTATATGACGGGAATCAATATGCAATTGGCTTCACTGAAAATCACTGATGAAAACAAAGAGTTGGTAGATGGTTATATGCAAAGACTATCAGAACTGGATAAGGAATACACTGCGCTGAATGCCGAATTGAGCAAAGTGGGACCCACCGAAGCCACCGTAACTGCATTGATTGACAATTTGAAATTTCGTTTGGATCTGCTGTTCAAACTGAAAAGCAAATTAAAAGAACTTAAAAATCAAAAAAATGAAGAATTTAAAGCTATTCAAACATAGTACCCTTGTTGTACTAGCACTGGCCACCACTTTTGGCTATTCACAAAAAAAATATGTGGAAAGCTTCAATGTGTCCGACAATGTAGAGGTCTCTGTAAATACCTCTTTTACAAATGTAATTTTTGAAACATGGAACAAAAACAAGGTAGAGGTTGAGGCATTTATTGAAGCGGACAACCTTTCTGAAAGTCAAAAGGAACAACTAATGGAAAATTGGAATCTGGACATAATCGGAAACAGCAAGAAAATAACTGTTACCTCCAATGCCGGCAAACAGCCCTATGCATTGAACGAAATACCCAGCCTTGATTTTATTGGTCCGTTAATGGAAAATATGGTTATGCCTATGATGCAAAATATAAAAGTGCCGCCACTACCTGAAGATTTATTGGAAAACATAGGTGACATTCAGTTTGATTATGAAGAGTTTCAAAAGGACGAAGAGGGCTATATGAAAAAGTTTGAAGACAAAATGGACAAAAAGTTTGGAAAAGATTTTGAAAAGCAAATGGACGAATGGGGCAAGCATTTCGAGGAATCCTGGGATGAAAAACGAGCGGACAGTATAGGCGAAGCCTATGGAAAAAGAATGGAAGCTTGGGGTGAAGATTTTGGAAAAAGAATGGAAGCCTGGGCAAACGAAATTGAAAAGAAGTATGACGATGAGGGAGGCAATTACACCAAAACAGTTACCAAAAGCCCGCACGGAACCTCTATCGTTATTCAGGGAAGTCGCGGCAGCACCGGAAATAATACTAATGTGAAGAAAACCATTATAATTCGTCTTCCCAAAAATAGTAAGACTGAGGTTAATGTGCGCCACGGCGACCTGAAAATGGCAGAAGCCAATAATGTAAGGGCCAATTTAAATTATACGCCATTCACGGCAAATAGCATTGATGGGGGGCAAACCCTCATCAATGTATCTTATGCACCTGTTGTGGTCAATGTCTGGAAACAAGGAGCCTTAAATATAAAATATGTAGATAACTGTAAAATTTATAATGTTCAGAATATAAACCTTCAAGCCAATTCCAGCGACGTACGTATTGGTAACGTATCCAATCAGGCATTCCTATCGGGTTCTTTTGGGGACTTAAAAATTGATAAAGTCTCTGATAGCTTTGAAACGCTTGATATACGTTTGGAGAATACCGATGCAAAAGTAAAAGTGCCAACAGGCGCGTTTTCATTTTATTTCAACGGAAATAGATCTACCTTAAAATATCCAAAATCACTTCAATTAAAAGAAGCGAAATCTTCAGGAAGGGTTTTGGTAAAAGGTTTTAACCTAGACAACTCTTCCAATAAAACGGTTACCATTAACTCCAATTACAGTAATGTAACCCTTCAATAACTTTATGGAAAAAAGATACATTGCCTAATGGATAAAAATTAAAAACCCGACTTGGGGCCGGGTTTATGTATTAGATCAAAGGGAAACAGGTCATGCTCTTTTCATAAGGATTTCCATGGTCTTGACTTCGTTGCCATCAGCTCCGGTCTCGTACATTTCTATCTTGCGGGTATCATCATCTATAAAGGTATATACTTGTTTCATCTGCTTTTCTTTTCCACTCATAGGGTCTACCATTGTGCCCATAAGTGTTGTAGATTTACTAGCTTCATCATATTTGCCACGCATCACGGCCAAACCAGTGCCCATATTGTCTATCCAAGTGGAAATATATTCATTGGTAACGTTATCATAAGCTAAGGTTGATCTACCTTCAAAGGGCATACCCATCATTTCACCTGTAGTTGTGCTTTCTTGGTAGCGCCCGCCCATAATCATTTTTACCTCATCGGTAGCGGTAGCTTTTTCTGGCGGTGCACCTGGCCCCATCCAAAAAGTAAGTTCGTCGTTCCAGGTACCTTCATCGGCAGCCATTCTTTTGTGTGGTTCCCCAGGTGTCATGTAGGCTTCCCAGGCTTTTTGCATGGCGATGGAATCCATGGGTGCTTCGGGGGTTTCGGGTTCTTCCATTACGATGGAATCGGTCT
>Ga0116152_10002216_pt1 | contig 15813 bp, 7 predicted proteins | sample AD_UKC119_MetaG_FD_89894 | JGI IMG/M metagenome (GOLD analysis project Ga0116152, IMG submission 89894) | Active sludge microbial communities of municipal wastewater-treating anaerobic digesters from Hong Kong - AD_UKC119_MetaG | ecosystem: Engineered > Bioreactor > Anaerobic > Digestate... | reverse complement strand
TGTCCTATGTGTTTATGTATTAAAAAAAGTAATTATGAAAACATCACTCATCCTTTTTCTAACCGTTTTAACCCTAAGTTCCTGCAAAAGCAACACTGATCTTGAATACAGCACCCCAGGATCCCCGTGGCCCGAATCCCTCGGAAACCACCGCGCTGTGTTGGAAGTCACTGAACCGGCGGAAGCAGTGGCATTAAACATCATTTGGCGCCGGCACGACAAAAATCCGGAGGAGAAAAAGTTTATCATTGTTCACGAAAGTGGCGATACGATTAAAAACTTCCATCGCATTTTGGTTGACAACGAGCGCTGCCAACTCGTTTTTGGCCCCGTTGAAAAACCCGGGGAATGCTTTTTTTATTACCTGCCCTACATGGTCCAGGAAGATTATGGGTTTTACAACAAAGGTTATTTAAAACCTGAGAATGAACCTGAAAAAAGCTGGTTGGACAAGGCTGAAACTTCAAAACTGCCCGATGCCAAATTGCTCGGATTTCAGTCGCGCACCGAATTTGACAGCTTTTACCCCATGGAAGTAACCGCCTTGAAATCGGAAAAAGATTCGCTGCTGAACATCCACAAAAACGATTTCCTTGTTTTTCCCGAAGACCGCAAATTCCCCATTCGCATGTTGGATGAAATACCGCAGCGTTGGATTGAAAACGGGCCGTCAATCAATTTTAATGGGGAAGCCCAACGAAATGAATATTACGCTTTTCAATTAGGTATTTTTGCCGCCCAAAAAAATCTGGAAGATTTGAAAGTTGAATTTACAGCTTTAAAAAATGGAGAAGTTGAAATACCTGTTTCAAGCCTAACTTGTTTTAATACAGGGGGGATCGGGCCTTACGGGAAACCTTTTGTTAAGCGGGTTGATGTGGAAAAAGGAAATGTTCAGCCACTTTGGATTGGCGTCGATATCCCTAAAAATATTGCCAATGGAAATTACGAAGGAACCGTAACGGTTTCCGCGAAAAATGCGGAACCCCAAACGATAAACGTCAAATTAAAAATCAACAATGAAGTTTTGGCCGACCGCGGCGATAGCGAAGCATGGCGGCATTCGCGCCTCCGCTGGTTAAATTCGACCTTGGGGATTGACGATGAACCCACAAAACCGTATTCGCCCATAAAATTCCTGGGCGAAAATACCTACCAATTTACGGGCAAGAAACTGACAATGTCAAACAACGGATTTCCGGGTTCCATTGATGTGAAAGGGATAGAAATCCTAAGCCGCCCCATTTCTTTTGTTGTGGAAACTCAAAAAGGAATGGAAAAGTTTTCAGGACCTCAAAATGTGCAACTGCTTAAAAATGAACCGGGTGTTATGCAAGGTGCTTGGGAAAGCATTTCAGATAACATAAAAATATCAGGCGTTGGCACAATTGAAGCCGATGGTTTTATCAATTATAAACTGAAAGTAAAAGCCTTAAATCCGGTAAATGCAAAGGATATTCGTTTGGAAATCCCCATTAAAAGCGGGGTTGCCAAATACATGATGGGAATGGATTTGCCTGGGACTACAGTTCCTAAAAAACACAACGCAAAATGGAACGGGCCGCACGACAGCTTTTGGATTGGCGACGCCCACGCAGGTTTGTGGTGCGAATTGCGCGGCAGCACTTATGCCGGGCCGCTCCTGAATTTGTTTCATCCTGAATATCCCGCGTCGTGGTACAACGGCGATAAAGGCGGTTTCAAAATCGAAAGCACAAACAACGAGGTAAAAGCCATTGTGTATAGCGGCAGCCGCGATTTGGAGAAAGGCGGGGAAATTGAATTTGAATGGTCGATGTTGATTACACCCGTAAAAGATATCGATTACAAAAGCCAGTTTACCAACCGATATTACCACAACGGTGGAAATCCTATGCCAAGCGACAAAGACCTCGAAAGCGGGGTAAAAATAGTTAACCTGCACCACGCGAACAACTACAATCCGCACATTAATTATCCCTTTGTGGCGGTTGATTCGATGAAGTGGTTTGTGGATAAATTGCACGAAAAAGGGCAAAAAGTAAAAATCTATTACACAATTCGCGAGCTTACAAATTACACCACTGAAATTTGGGCGCTCCGCAGTTTGGGCGACGAAATTTTGGGCAACGGTCGCGGTGGTGGTTACCCGTGGTTGCGCGAGCATATGATTTCGGGCTACCGACCGCAATGGTACCAGTGGTTTCCCGACAAAAGTGCCGATGCCTCAATCGTCAATGCACCGGGCGATTCGCGCTGGTACAACTATTATATTGCTGGCCTGGAGTGGTTGGTGAAAAATGTGGATATCGATGGGCTTTACCTCGATGATGTGTCCTACGACCGCCGCACGGTAAAACGTATCCGCAAAGTTTTGGACAACACAAAACCGGGCTGCCTGCTCGATTTACATTCGAACACAGGATTTTCAAAAGGTCCGGCAACCCAATACACAGAGTACTTTCCTTATATGGATAAAATCTGGTTTGGCGAGAGTTTTCAGTACGATAAAATGCCGCCCGAAAACTGGTTGGTAGAGGTGTCGGGAATCCCTTTCGGATTGATGGGCGACATGTTGCAGGGCGGCGGAAACCGCTGGCTGGGAATGGTGTTTGGGATGACAACCCGTTTGCCCTGGTCTTCAGAAAAAATAAAAGCCGACCCGCGCCCTGTATGGAAAATCTGGGACGAGTTCCAGATCCAGGATGCCGAAATGATTGGTTTTTGGGAAGAAAACCCGCCCATAACAACTTCGCATCCCGATGTTAAAGCAACGGTTTACAAAAAGCCCGGGAAATCGCTCATTGCAATCGGGAATTTCTCGGACACACCACAAAGCGTTTCGTTAAAAATTGATTTTGAAGAATTGGGCATCGACCCCAAAACTGCGACATTCATTGCTCCTGAAATCCAGGATTTTCAAGCTGTAAAAAAGTGGAAAGTTGGAGATAAAATTACTGTTGAACCAAGGAAGGGCTGGTTGATTTATGTGGGGAATTAAGGTCGGAATGATGTTCCTTAAATTTTATTTATTGTATAATACAGTTATAGGTGAAAATGACAACTCAAAACATATTTACCCTCTTGCTTCTCTTTTTTATAGTGGTATGCTCTGGACATACAGCTACAAAAGAGTCAACAGCTCCAAGAGGTGTGGCGTATTCTAATACTGAGGAAAAAGACTTTACCAACTATGTAAACCAGTTTTTGGGCACCAGCAATTCAAGGTGGATGATTGCTCCAGGACCATGGATGCCTATGGGCATGGTAAAAATCGCCCCTGAAAACCAAGAGAGTGCATTTAAGGCAGGTTACGATTACGAAATCGACAATATTATGGGTTTTAGCCACATTCACGAATGGACGATGGCGGGACTCTTAATGATGCCCATGACCGGCAATTTACAAACACATCCCGGCCCGGAGGACAATCCCGATTTGGGCTATCGTTCCCGTATAGATAAAAAAACCGAGAAAGCTAGGGTTGGAAAATATGAAGTGGATTTGTTGGATTATGGCATTCATGTAGAACTAACAGCAACTACAAGGGCTTCTATGCAACGCTATACGTATCCTAATAGCGAGGAGCCCAAAATACTTATTGATTTGCATTTCCCAGCGGAATATACATGGGATTTGATCGATGCCCAGGTGACAAAGGTAAGTGATACTGAAATTGAGGGGTGGGCCCAATCTCATTGTTCTTATACGGGCTATGCCGGCGAAAATGATTATACATTACATTTTGTGATTCAATTAAATCAGAAGATAGAACAAATGGACGGTTGGGTGTTGGATCGCGTTCGGGAGAATATTAAGACACTCGATAAAAAAACATACGAAAAAGTATGGGCACATCATTTAAAAAAAGACTTTGTTATGAGGGATGCCGGACTGTTCCTGTCTTTTCCGAATGAAGTGGGGCAGGTGCAGGTAAGAACGGGCATTTCTTTTGTAAGTATTGAGCAGGCACGTTTGAATTTGACCGAAGAGATTGTTAAACCTTTTGACTGGAACTTTGAGGCGGTGGTAGCAAATCAAAAAAAAGTATGGAATGAATTATTGGGGAAAGTGGAAATAGAAACTGATGATGAACAACAAAAAATGAAGTTCTATACCAATATGTACCGTTCCACAAGCCCTCGCACTACATGGAGCGATGTTAATGGGAAGTGGGTGGATATGAATGAAAACATACAGCAGACAGATCCAGACAAACCTATATATTCGAGTGATGGATATTGGGGTACCCATTGGAACCTGGTGCAATTCTACAACTTGATTATGCCTGAGTATTCCTCCAATTGGGTCAATTCCTTTTTAGAAATGTATGACAAGGGTGGGTGGCTTCCCATTGGCAATCCCGGTATGGAATATTTTAGGGTAATGCCCGGGCAACCAGAAATACCGTTGATGGTTGCTGCCTACCAGCACGGCATCCGCGATTTTGATGTAGATAAAATGTATGAAGCTATCTATCATCAACAGACTGCTTTGATGATAAATCATCCAGGTGGTGGGCAAGTAGGTAATGAAAGTTACCCTTTCTATTTAGAAAAAGGTTATGTACCACTGACCGATAAAAGCACTTGGTACTATCAAGACTATGTGTCCAATACTATGGAGTACGCCTATCAGGATTGGTGTTTTGCTCAGCTTGCCAAAGCATTGGGCAAAGAACCCACCTATAAAGAATTCATGAAACGTTCGGAGAACTGGCGGAATGTTTTTGATAGTGAGACCGGTTTTGTACGCCCCAAACTCAAGGACGGCACATGGTTAAAAGATTTTAGCCCTTACAATTCACCGGGGTTTTGCGAATCGAATAGTTGGCAATATACATGGTATGTACCTCATGACATGCTTGGTTTGGTAAAAGCCATGGGCAGCGACAGATTTCTAAAGAAATTAGAAAAAGGACTTGATATTTCTGAGAAAGTGAATTTTAATGCCGTAAGCGATAATTTTCAGAAATATCCCATCAACCACGGAAACCAGTCCAATATGCAGGCTTCCTATCTTTTTAATCATGCCAACGCCCCTTGGCTTACACAGAAATGGACCCGCGCCATTCAGGAACAATATTATGGTACTACCCCGGGAACGGCATACCCGGGAGATGAAGATCAAGGGCAGATGAGTTCGTGGTACGTGATGAGTACCCTTGGTCTTTTCCAGATGGACGGCGGGGCATCTACCGAGCCTTATTATGAGCTGGGCAGCCCACGGTTTGAGAAGTCGACCATACATCTGAGCGATAAGTATTATGGAGGAAATACCTTTGTCATTAAGGCAAGAAATGCTTCAAAAGAAAATAAATATATACAATCGGCAACCTTAAATGGTAAAAAATTGAACTCATGGAAATTCCCCCAAAAAGAACTGATCAAGGGCGGGGAATTAATCTTGGAAATGGGTTCGGAGCCTAATAAGAAATGGGGAATAAATCAAAATCCTTAAAATGAATTATACCAATTAAATTAATGACTAAAAAAATTTTTACACAAGACTTCTACTATATGTTGCTTTAGCGGCAACAGAAAAAAAAACAATTTGGTATTAAGGTTAATTAAAAAAGGGAGAGATATGAAAAGATTATTATTGTTATTAATTATTGGAAATTTGCTATTCTCTTGTAAAACTGCGACAAAAGAGATACTGCCTGTTCCATCAAACGAACCTAATGAGGCTCAATTAAAACAGATTGAAAGGAAGTACGGAATGTTCATTCATTTTGGGATAAACACATTTCATGATATGGAATGGACTGATGGTTCAAAACCTGCTTCATCTTATGAACCCACAAACATAGATGCTGAACAGTGGGTAAAAACTGCCAAAGATGCTGGAATGAAATATGTTATATTAATTACAAAACACCACGATGGTTTTTGTCTTTGGGATAGTCAGTTTACAGAATATGATGTTTCAAATTCTGGGAATGCAACTAATGTTGTTGAGGCCGTAGCAAAAGCATGTAAAAAGCATAATATTGGCTTAGGGCTTTATTATTCACTATGGGATAGGAATGTAAATAGTAATGTAAAAAATACTGAGCTCGACAGTGCCTACAATTCTTATATGCTTAAGCAATTAGATGAATTAATGAACATCACTCAAGAACATACCAATTTAGTAGAATTTTGGTTTGATGGAGGTTGGTTAAAGCAAAACAATCAGTGGCCAATTAAAGAAATATATCAAACTATAAAATCGAGAGAGCCTGAATGTCAGATTGGTGTGAACTGGTCAATTGGCTTGCCAGAAAATCCCGATCACCATCCTGTATTGCCTGAAGATCAAAAAGAAGGATATCCTATCAGATATTTTCCAAGTGACTTTAGATTAGGAGACCCTTATTTGCCTGTAAAAAATGATCCTAAAATATTTACCCATAATGGAGAAGAATATTATATGCCTTGGGAATCTACAGTGTGTATTAGCCAGCGATGGTTTTATAATACCACTGATACCATTTTTAAGCCAATCGATGAACTAGTTGAATTATTTAAAGTTGCTACGGCACAGGACAATATTTTGATTCTTAACTGCCCACCAAATCGTGAAGGAAAAATAAGGAGCAAAGATACTGAGATATTAACAGAACTAAGAGAACGATTGAAAATCAACCTATAGTCGAAGTCGAGTAGCCTGCGCTATTAGCAAACATTAGCAAGGAGAGGCTCTCGCAACATTGTTAAAACTGAATAACAATTTGGAGTTTTTCGAAATAACATTTGCTTTATAGAACAAACAAAAACTCCAAATGAGTTCATAAATAAAATTTAAAATGAAACAACTATTAATTCTGTGCATATCAATACTATTAGTATCATATAGCACAACAAAATTATCAAAAATTGAAGTTAGTAGCCCTGATGACGCTATAAAAACGCTCATTGAGATTGACAAGGAAAATAATTTGGTTTATTCAATTAAGAACGCCAACGTTTCATTGATTGAAAAATCACCTTTAGGAATAAATATAGATTCCCTGGATATTGGGCAGGGCGTAGAAATCATTGATGTCGTAAAAAGAAAAAAAGATGAGACCTACCCATGGATAGGCAATCAGAATGAAATTCACAACCTTTATTATGAATCAAAGATAAAGTTAAGACATTTAAAAAGTAATCTTACCTAATTTCTGGAAGTCCGAAATTATAATAACGGTTCGGCCTTTAGGTATATAGTGCCAAAAAAGGGTACTTCAACGATATATGACGAATACACTACGTTTAAACTACCTGAACAAACAAAAGTTTGGTATGCCAGTGGACCCTTTCAATATGGATGGTTACAAGCGTTTCAAGAGCGCGATATAAAAGATATAAAAGGGGAACTTGTGGCCCCTCCCGCTACTTTTCAACTTGCGGGCAATGAGGGTTACTTGGCGATTACCGAAGCAAGCTTGTACAATTTTCACGGCGGGGTTCTTTTGGGCAAGGCACCGAATGAATTGCAGATGGCTTTTGTCGAAAATAAAGGATTGATTTTGGAAGGCAAAAAAATAGGTCTTCCGGATCCGAAATACTATCACGAAGTAGTTTACAACGATTCTTGGCAACAAGAAGGGGACATTGTAACACCATGGCGTTTGGTAATGTATGGAAAAGACCTGAATGCACTTGTGAACAATAATATGGTAGCCTTGGTAAACCCTGCTCCCGACAAAACCTTATTTCCCGAAGGTTTGCGTACCAATTGGATAAAACCCGGAAGAAGCCTATGGGCGTGGCTTTCCGACAGGCACAATGATAGAAAGAAGACCCCGTCACTTTATTTTGATTATATTGACCATGCCCATGACTTAGGCATTGAATATGTTACCATAGACGAGGGATGGTATAATTGGAAAGATGGCGAAAAAAACAGCTGGGACATTATAAAAGAACTGACCGCAAAGGCCAGGAAAAATAATGTGGGGATATGGATATGGAAATCAAGTAGTGATATGAATGGGATACCGGGTCTTGATGACTCGAAATTTAGAAAAGACTTTTTCGAAAAATGTAGCGAAGCCGATGTAAAGGGCATCAAAGTAGATTTTTTCCACACCGAGAACGAATATGCCGTTGATGTGATGGAAGCCATAATGAAAGAGGCCGCCGAATTGAAATTGATGTTGGTTTTTCACGGAGTAAACAAGCCGACTGGAGAGTCGAGAACCTACCCAAACTTTTTGGCCAAAGAAGCTGTACGAGGTTTAGAATGTGTCGGTGCCGAAGACTCATGGGCTCCAGGTCCACCTTGGACCTATCACAACACAACCTTTCCTTTTGTACGCTTATTGGCCGGTCCTGCAGATTATACCCCAATGCAATTTGGGAATTGGCAGCCTAAAGGAACAACAACTGCCCATCAGATAGCTTCTCCCTTTATATTTACTTCGCCTATGATGTTCTTTGCCGCAGATCCTGAAGATATATTAGAATCAAAGGCAAAAGACCTCATTACCGAATTACCGGTAAGTTGGGACGAAACATTTGTTCTGCCTCAAAGCGCTATTGGAAAAATAGTTGCCATGGCCAGAAGAAAAGATGATACTTGGTATGTGGCGATACTTAATGGAAAAGACCCCGTCAAAACAGATATCAATTTTGATTTTCTAAAAAAAGGGAGATATATCATTAAAATAATGACTGATACTTCGGATGGTAGAGACATTTCTCTCAACGAAAAAGAATTGAATGCTTCTGAACTATTGCCTGTTGAACTGATGTCTGGTGGAGGTTTAGTAATAAAAATCCAAAACAAATAGAATAAACAAAAAGTTGGAATAAAAGGGAAGTCATCTGGTAATAGAAGAAGCAAATCACTGATTGCAAAGGGGAACTTTTCGGATACACCCCAAACTGTTTCTTTAAAAATTAAAATAGCATATTTAAAAACAGTAAATACAATAAAAACAAAACGACTGTATTTTAATAAGAGTAATCTGGAAAACAACCAAAAGCAGCAATAATGAGAACTCGAACCTTAGTCCGTTTTTCAACTTTTATCGTAGTTTGTGTACTTTTTTTAAGCGGGAATAGCCAAACCATTGATTTGTCAGGGGAATGGAAGTTTGCCTTAGATTCCTTAAATAAAGGGGAAAAGCAAGAGTGGTTCAAAAAAGAACTTCAGGGAAAGATCAAACTACCAGGAACAACTGACCAATCCGGATATGGAGAGAATCATATCGAAGGGGATTTATTGCCCGATGGGAAACCAGAAATATGGCAATTGGCTCGAAAGAAAAATTATATTGGTGCAGCATGGTACCAAAAAGAAATAATCATTTCTGAAGATTGGAGAGGAAGATCTGTTTTTTTGGAACTGGAACGTTGCATGTGGCAAACAAAAGTTTGGGTAAATGGGCGTTATGTAGGAGAAGGGCATAGTCTGTGCGCCCCTCATAAATTCAATTTAACCTCATTATTATTGCCGGGGGAAAATACCATTTCACTTCGAATTGATAATTCACCTTATGTACACCTTGGTTCCTGGAGCCACGGCTATTCCCCCGGTATTCAAACAATTTGGAATGGGGGTGTAGGTGATATTCAGTTAATTGTAAAAAACCCTATTTTAATGGAAGATATTCAAATTTACACTTCTTATAAAAATCAAAAAATAACAGTCGAAGGCAACCTTATTTCTAATTTAGAACACTCGCTTTCAGGAAAAATTGATTTTATAATTTTCGATAAAAATAACAATCAAGTTTTGACTGGTAAAGAAGATTTTACCTTAACTGCTGGTTCAAATACTTTTAAAACTGCCATTAATTTAATGAACAGGCTTGAACCTTGGGATGAATTTACCCCTAATCTGTATAAACTCCAAGTAAGGTCTGAGTTTGGAGAAACCACAGGCAAAGTTAATATCGAATTTGGAGTTCGGGATATTGAAGCAAAAGAAGGGCGATTCGTTATAAATGGGAAGAAAACATTTATGCGTGGTGAAAATGATGCCGGGAGTTTTCCGTTAACAGGTTATCCATCGATGGAAAAAGAGGATTGGCTTCGAGTATTCACCATTGGGAAGCAGCACGGGTTAAATCACTGGCGGTTTCATTCATGGTGTCCACCCAAAGCAGCGTTTGAGGCTGCTGACCAGTTGGGGATTTATCTTCAACCAGAATTAACCCTTTTCTCTCAGGATTGGGAAAAGACATTGGTAGGCACTGACCCGACAAGAGATGAATTTCTTTTTGCAGAATTAAAGAGCCTATTGGATACCTATGGCAATCATCCGTCATTTGTATTAATGTGTATGGGCAATGAATTGCGTGGAGACCCTGTGGTGCTTGAGGAATGGGTAAAGTGGGGAAAAGACCACGACGCAAGGCATTTATATGCCGGAAGTGCCAATCTCGAAGCAATGGGTAAATATATCAGGTTAAAGGGCGATGATTTTCAGGTGGCGCATGCCTGGAAATATAATGGCAAAAGAGAAGAACGAAGAATGTTCCCCTACTTCAATAGCGAAATCCCAAACACCGAAAATGATTATAGCCACACCTTGCAAGCGCCGTTTAGTGAGTGGCCAATTATTGCCCATGAAACAGGGCAATGGACTGTGTTTCCTGATTTCTCGGAAATAAAAAAATACACTGGGGTGCTGGCACCGAGAAATATGGAAGTGTTTAAAAGCCGGTTGGAGCAAAAGGGCATGTTGAATCAAGCTCACGATTTTTTAATGGCTACTGGAAAACTTTCAGCCATTCTTTATCGGGAAGAAATGGAACGGGCACTCAGGACTCCTGATCTGGGTGGTTTTCAACTATTAGGGTTACGTGATTATCAGGCTCAGGGAAGTGCTTTAATTGGAATGTTAAACTCACTTTGCGAATCAAAAGGCTTTATTTCTGCAGATGAATTTAAAGAATCATGTAATAAAATAACCTTATTGCTTAAAATGCCTAAACGAGTTTGGTTGAATAACGAGGAGTTTAAGGCTGAATTGGTTATCCCAAATTATGGTTCATCCGATTTACAGAACATAAGCATCGATTGGGGAATTGAAGTATCAGGGAAAGAAGTATTAAGGGGTAACATTGGCAGTAAAAACGTTAAGCAAGGAGATGTAAATTGGGCAGGGGTTGTAGCTTTTCCATTAAAGGGATTTAAACAGGCAACTAAATTGACAATTACACTATCCGCAGCTAAGTTGAACATAAAAAATAAATACGAAATTTGGGTTTATCCTGAAAAACTACCTGAAAACACAGAGGAGGATATTCTTGTAGCAACAATAGCAACACCTGAATTATTGCAAAAAATTATTGACGGAAAGAAGGTACTATTGATTCCTGAAGGAAATTATGATGCAGAGCGCACCCAATTTACAACTCCGTTTTGGTCAACCATACTCTTTGACTATCAGGTTAAAACAATGGGAGTATTATGTAACCCGGAACATCCGATTTTTGAAAATTTTCCAACAGATTATCATTCAAATTGGCAATGGTGGGAATTGACCAATAATTCTTATGCTGCAAAGCTTAACCAAACAGATTTAGGTTACAAACCTATTGTACAGGTTATAGACCATCCGGTACGTAACGATAAGTTGGGGGCAATAATGGAAACCAGGATAGGCAAAGGCAAATTACTTATTGTTACATTCGATATTTTATCAAATATTGAAAATCGTCCGGTCGCGCGCCAATTAAAATATAGTATTTTAAAATATATGGCATCTGACAAATTTGACCCACAAGATGAAAAAGCAATAAAAGAGGCGTTTTTTAGTAGTAATAGTTCTAAAATTTTATATAACAACATTAATTCCACGAATGAAAATTCGGAACACCCCATTGATTTTGCCTTCGATAGCGACGAAAAAACCTATTGGCAAAGCCTGCCAAGTGGCAAAACAAATATTTTAATAATATTAGATTTGAAAGAAGAGAGATATATTACAGGTTGCACTTTGGTGCGCGAAATGGAAAACAGCCCTTGCAAATTTAATGTGTTTGTAACGAATGATAAAGAACAACGGGGTGAACCGGTAATTGAAGGTGATTGTAAGCAGAACAATACATTCGATGCTATTAGTTGGGATAATGGATTTACCATTCAAAAAGGCAAAAAAGGGAAATACATTTTTATTGATATTGAAACAAGTTCAAATGCTCTGGTCCGGGTGAACGAGTTCAAGTGGATATTCGGTGATTAAAATAAAATTTATAAAGATGAAAAATTATCAAATTTATCTATTCGCTAGCATATTAATTATGTTAGCATCATGTAATGAAACTGCAAAAAAACAAGCCAATTTAAAACTTTGGTACAACCAGCCTGCCAATGCAACGGTAGCTGACGATCCCAACGGGTGGAAAGACGATCCCGAATGGTTGAAGGCACTGCCTTTGGGCAACGGTTCGTTGGGTGTGATGGTTTTTGGCGATGTAAACAAAGAGCGCATACAATTGAATGAAGAAAGCATGTGGTCGGGAAGCCCCGATGACAATGACAATCCGGAGGCTTTTGCGGCACAAGCGGAAATCCGCAAATTGCTTTTTGAGGGTAACTACAAAGAGGCTACCGAATTGACAAACAGAACGCAGATTTGCAAAGGAGCAGGTTCGGGCCATGGCAACGGTGCAAATGTACCCTTTGGTTGTTTCCAGACTTTAGGCGATTTGTGGATCAACACAGGGGAAAATTCGGCCTACGAAAATTATTACCGCGAACTCGATTTGAACGATGCCGTTGTTAGGGTACGTTACGGGCAAAATGGAACAAATTTTCAGCGCGAGATATTTACAAGCTACCCCGATCAGGTAATGGTGGCGCACTTTACAGCCGACAAGCCCGGGCAAATTTCTTTTTCCTGTTCGATGACCCGTCCGGAGCGTTTTCAAACCGTTTCAGAAAACAACCAATTGCTAATGTCGGGAACTTTGCACGACGGTAAAGGTGGCGACGGGCTGCAATATATGGCGCGGCTGATGGCAGTCAACAAAAACGGAACAGTAAGTTGCAACGACTCCGTATTGACAATTGAAAATGCCGACGAAGTAACACTTTTGCTTTCTGCCTCTACCGATTATGTGTTGAAATACCCTGAATACAAAGGCCGCGACCATAAAATGCTGACAAGTGAAAACCTCGAAAAAGCATCCCTGAAAAAATATGGAGAACTTCTTGCTGCACATAAAAACGAATATCAACCATGGTTCAGCCGCGTAAAACTCGATATTACCCCCGATGAAATATTACCTGTGCCCACAGATGAAAGGGTGCAGAATTTCAAACAAACAAAATCGGACCCTCATTTGGTAGAATTGATGTTCCAATATGGCCGTTATTTACTGATTTCGTCATCGCGACCCGGCACGCTTCCTGCCAATTTGCAGGGAATATGGGCCAACAAAATCCAAACCCCCTGGAATGGCGACTACCACACCGATGTTAATATAGAGATGAATTATTGGCCGGCTGAAGTAACCAACCTTTCTGAAATGCACCTGCCATTATTCGATTTAATTGAATCGTTGGAAGGACCTGGCTCAAAAACCGCTGCTGTTCAATATCATAACAGGGGCTGGGTGGTTCATCCCATTACCAATGTATGGGGCTATACTTCGCCGGGCGAATCTGCCAGTTGGGGTATGCACACAGGTGCCGGTGCATGGATTTGTCAGCATATTTTGGAGCATTATTCGTTTAGTGGCGACAAAGCTTTTTTGGAACGGATGTACCCGGTACTGAAAAGTTCTGCAGAGTTTTATCTCGACTGGCTTGTGGAAGATCCGAAAACAGGAAAATTGGTTTCCGGGCCGGCTGTTTCTCCTGAAAATACTTTTGTCGCGCCTGATGGCAGCAAAAGTCAAATTAGTATGGGGCCGTCGCATGATCAACAGGTAATCTGGAATTTGTTTACTGATTTCCTGAAAGCTTCGGATGAATTGAATATAAACGATCAATTTACCGACAGTGTTAAAATTGCATTGAACAAACTGGCCGGACCAAAAATAGGAAGTGATGGTCGTTTGATGGAATGGGCTGAAGAATTTCCGGAAGCTGAACCCGGGCATCGCCACATTTCGCACATGTTTGCCATTCATCCCGGTTCGCAAATCACAGTTGAAAATACACCCGAACTTGCCGCTGCCGCAAAAAAATCGCTTGATTACCGCATTGCAAACGGCGGAGGCCACACCGGCTGGAGCGCCGCCTGGTTAATCAGTCAATATGCACGTTTACAGGACGGGGAAAAAGCCAATGCAAACCTTGTAACTGTTTTATCTAAAAGCACGTCCCCAAATTTATTTGGCCAACACCCACCTTTTCAGATGGATGCTAATTTTGGTACCACTGCCGGAATTGCCGAAATGTTGCTGCAAAGTCATGCCGGATTGATCCATTTACTTCCTGCATTGCCCGCGGAATGGCCATCTGGTGAAGTTAAAGGCTTAAAAGCCAGAGGAGGTTTTGAGGTGGATATGAAATGGCAAAACGGAAGTTTGGTTTCAGCAAAAATATATTCTGCAAAAGGGGGCCAGACAAAAGTAAAATATGGCGATACTGAAAAATCGGTTTCTCTAAAGCCTGGTGGAAAATTTGAATATTCGGTTAATTGAAAGAGTTTTATATTTCCTTTATTTTAAACATATCGCATGAAAACCAAATTGTATCTCTCCATTTTTATCGCTTCTACTTTTCTGTTCTCTTGTAAAAACAGGGTTCAGGAATACGAAAAAAAGGTAGTATTTGAACCCGGAACTGAGCTCGAACAAAAGGTAAAACAGTCAGCTCATGTTGTCCCAACGCCACAACAACTCGACTGGCAAAAGTTGGAAATGACAGCTTTTGTTCACTTTACAGTCAACACGTTTACAGATATGGAGTGGGGGCATGGCGATGAATCGCCTGAGATTTTCAACCCAACCCAACTTGATGCCCGCCAGTGGGTAAAAACATTAAAAGATGGAGGGATGAAATTGGTTATTCTCACCTGCAAACACCACGACGGTTTTTGTTTATGGCCTACAAAAACCACTGAACATTCAGTAGCATCGTCGCCATGGAAAGATGGCAAAGGCGATGTAGTGAAGGAATTGCGTGATGCTTGTACTGAATTTGGAATGAAATTCGGCGTTTATCTTTCTCCCTGGGATCGAAATGCGCAATGTTATGGTGATTCACCAAAATACAACGAATTCTTTGTAACCCAGTTGACCGAGCTTTTAACATGGTACGGAAAGGTGGATGAAGTTTGGTTTGACGGTGCAAATGGAGAAGGACCCAACGGAAAGAAACAGGAGTACGACTGGAACATGTACTATGAAACGATCCACAAACTCCAACCCGATGCGGTGGTTGCAATTGTTGGAGAAGATGTGCGCTGGGTTGGCACTGAATCGGGATACGGTCGCGAAACCGAATGGAGCGTAACCGCGCTGGCTCCCGGTGGCCGCACTGAAAATACAACAATTAATACTGAATTGGGAATTAATGCCATGACAAATGATTTGGGCAGCCGCGAGGTTATCGACAAAGTTTCGCAGTTGTTTTGGTATCCTGCAGAAGTTGATGTTTCAATCCGCCCCGGTTGGTTTTACCACGAAAGTGAAGATAATCAGGTTAAATCGCTAGCAAAAATGGTGGATATTTATTTTAGTTCGGTTGGCCGAAACGCTGTTTTATTACTAAATGTTCCGCCCGATAAAAGGGGATTGATAAATGAAAACGATGCAGCACGGTTAAAAGAATTCCATGCATATTTAGATGAAATGCTGGATGAGGATGTAATTCTGAATGCTTCTTCTTCAAATAAAAAAGCTGGAAAAGCTGTTGATGGAAACGAAAAAAGCTACTGGGAAATAAATGAACTTCCTGC
>Ga0116152_10002215_pt1 | contig 15814 bp, 13 predicted proteins | sample AD_UKC119_MetaG_FD_89894 | JGI IMG/M metagenome (GOLD analysis project Ga0116152, IMG submission 89894) | Active sludge microbial communities of municipal wastewater-treating anaerobic digesters from Hong Kong - AD_UKC119_MetaG | ecosystem: Engineered > Bioreactor > Anaerobic > Digestate... | reverse complement strand
GCTTCTTTCCTTTATAACGTAACCAAACAAAGGAAAGAAGCAGGAACATGGCGCCCAATTACATCAGTTAGGCGCCATGTTCCTGCTTCTTTCCTTTGTTTGGTTACGTTATATTACCCGAAATACCCGGATTTCTGCTATTTCTTAAGGTATTAAAGGTTTGACCTCACCTGCATTATTATTAATTTTAGCAACAACACAGACCTGGTCATATGAAATGCCTATTAACATAGGCTGCAAACGAAACGGGATGTTTTAAGGCATAACATGTGGCAAAATCTAAAACTAAAAGAGCACATGAAAACATGGTTCAGAGGTTTTGCTTATTCTTTTCCTGTACAGCTAGTATTTCTCCATTTCAGAAAATACCAGGTGCTGCTCTTCTTCTGGTTTGTTCTCTTTAGTACGGTGAATGGTAGTTTCATGAAAACATTTGGTGCAGCATCCTTGTACCTTGCACCGGAATACCTGGGTAATGTCAACTCATTCAGCTTTGCGATTGTAGGGGCATCTATCGGAATGTTCATTATGAGCTGGAATATTGCCTCATTCATCTTATTCAGCCGTTATTTTCGTTTCCTCGCAGCTACTACCAATCCGTTTTTAAAATTTTGTATCAACAATGCAGTGATACCCATCATTTTCCTCATCTTCTTTTTTTATAAAGCATATTATTTTATACATTTTAAGGAACTGATCAGTACCACAGAAATTCTTTTTTTGTTCGGCGGATTTGCTGCCGGCTTTATTTTTATCCTGGCCGTATCGTTGATCTATTTTTTTCGGGCAGACAGAACAATTCTCCGGAGTATGATGCCGGTTATCAGCAGCCCTAAATCTTATATCACCCATTTGGGAACAGTAAAAGAGATCTATCGTGGAGAACCTCTGATAAAAGTGGAATGGTATTTTGAATCGCCCTTAAGGATCAGGAGAGTAAGAAGTGTTACCCATTATACCAATGAGTTTATAGAATCCATTTTCCGCAGGCACCATTTTGCTGCTATTCTTTCTGTTTTTGTAGCCTTTGTTTTCCTGGTGTTTATCGGGTTTGTAATGGATAATCCTTTTTTCCAATTACCGGCTGCTGCCAGCATTACTATTTTCTTTTCTATCCTGATCGGTGTAGCAGGTGCTATTACTTATTTTCTCCAGAGCTGGAGCATTCCTTACCTGATACTCCTGTTACTTGTGTTGAACATTTTTTATAAACTGGACTGGATAGATCCCCGTAATAAAGCATATGGCATCAATTATTGGAATAAAACGGAAAGACCGGCGTACACCAAGGAAGGGTTAATGAGTTTGTGTACCCCGGAAAATGTTGAGGCGGATAAAAAGAATATGATCAATATCCTGAATGAATGGAAGGCAAAACAAAAAACTGATAAACCGTTGCTGGTTTTGATAAACACAAGTGGCGGTGGCAACCGTAGCGCTACTTTTACGATGAGTGTGTTGCAACACCTGGATAGTATTACTAATGGCGAGATCATGCAAAAAACCTTCCTGATCAACGGAGCTTCAGGAGGAATGATCGGGGCAACATTTTTCAGAGAATTATATCGACAGAAAAAGAAAGGAGAGGATATCAACCTGCAGGATAAAAAATACATCAGCGCTGTTTCCGGTGATCTGTTGAACCCGGTATTTACCTCTTTCTTTGCAAGGGATCTTATTGCCCCGGCACAAAAATTTAAATCAGGTGAGTATAATTATGTGAAAGACAGGGGCTATGCTTTTGAGTTAAAACTAAGCAGGAATTCGAACGGGTTGTTGGATAGAAAACTGAAAGATTACATCGAAGATGAAAAAAAAGCCAATATACCATTGATCTTTTTTAATTCAGTCGTTACCCGGGATAGTCGTAAAATGCTGATCTCAACCCAGCCGGTGAGATTTATGATGCAAAACCCGATTGATACTACCCGTATCCCCGCTCAAGACCCGGATGTGATTGATTTTGTCTCATTTTTCAAAAACCAGGACCCTTATAACCTTCGGTTGCTTTCCGCATTGCGGATGAACGCAACATTCCCTGTGGTGCTGCCCAATGTGTGGCTTCCATCAGATCCTGTGATAGATGTGATGGATGCAGGGCTAAGGGATAATTATGGGGAAGAGAACAGCTTACGGTTTCTTGTCCATTTTGATCAATGGATCAAAGAGAATACCAGCGGAGTTTTAATATTACAGATAAGGGACAGAACTGTTGGTGGATGGGAAGCTCCCTATGTATCAGATGATATAACAGATCATATAACGAAACCCTTTTTGCTGTTGCAGCATAACTGGTTCAAGATGATGGAGTATTCGCAAAACGAAATGCTTGCCTACTATACCACCAGAACAGGGAATAATATATATAAAATAGCCATACAGTATGTTGCTAAAAAGGAAGAAGATAAAGCAGCATTGAATTTTCATCTCACAAAAAGAGAAGAAAAAAATATTATATCCTCCGTTAATTCAGACGGCAATCAACAGGCTTTTAGTGAGATACTTAAACTTTTTAAGAAAAGTGACAATGCCACAACTAACCCCGCGGATGAATAAGCCTGAAACATTTTTTCTTCACTTCTATCTCAAGGATTTCAGGTGTTTCAGCCGGATCGCCATCTATATGCATCAATGCAGCAGCAGGATTATGAATTAAAAGTTTAGGAGTTTGAAAATAAATAACAGGGTTGTTTAATGAGCTTTCTACCTTTTGCAATTTACCAGCCAGTACCTGTTTCAATAAATTGAACAGTAGGAGGGGTTTTGCTGTTTTTTTAGCCACAACCACATCTAAAAGCCCATCAGCTAAAAGCGCTTTGGGGGCAATGGTAAAATTATTTCCAAACTGGTTACTGTTTGCAATGCTGATGAAGTATGCATCGGTTGAAAAACTTAATCCGTTGCTTTCAATAGTGAACGGATAAGTGCCGGCGCTAAAAAAATTCTTGCTTACCAACCGGGCATATGTTGTAAGTCCTCTTTTGGGCTGGTTGGCAAATTCATGCGCTACTTTTGCATCAAATCCGATCCCGCAAAGCATACAGGCAAATTGTCCGTTTACATAAAAGCCATCAATGGCAGAAGATCTTCCTTTAAAAATAACTTCAAGTGCTTTTTGCGGATGCTTGGGAATTTTAGCTGCAAAAGCTAACCCGTTTCCCGATCCACAGGGAATAATGCCGAAGTTGATCTTTGTGCCCATCAGGCTGCTTACCACCTGGCTTACGGTGCCATCGCCACCGGCTATTACAATATCAGTGACATTATCTTCTTCAATGATGGGTAATAAAAAGGAATAATCGCCACCTGCTACAGAAGGAAATATGCGGAAAGGAATATTCTGCTCCCGGGTCTTTTTCTCAATAAGCTCCTGGAGGTCTTTTTTGGTCCGTGTGCCGGAAATAGGATTAATGATATAAACGATAAAACGGGCCACCGGTTACAAAAATAAGAGGGTGTTACTCAATAGCTATATAAATTCTGAGTTTTGCTTATGAATTACCACTTCAGTAATGCTGCGGCCCAGGTAAACCCGCTACCAAATGCAGCGAGGCAAACAAGATCTCCTTCATTTACTTTCCCCTGTTCCCATGCTTCGCATAATGCTATGGGTACGGATGCTGCTGTTGTATTACCGTATTGCTGAATGTTATTATAAACCTGGTCATCTCTCAATTGTAGCTTTTTTTGTACAAACTGGGCGATACGCAAATTGGCCTGATGAGGTATCAGTAGTTTAAGATCTGCAGGTTTAAGATTATTTGCATGGAGCGATTCCAATATTACTTCCGGAAATTTTTCTACGGCTACTTTAAAAACGGCTGGACCGTCCATATTTGGGAACACTTGTCCTTTATCGATCATGGAGTGACTAAAAAACATTTCACCGATCTCTGCATCATCGAAGTCTGCCAGCTTTTCAGTTGTCCAGTGGTTGGCATGTGTGCCTGGATTATACATAGCCAGTATCTCTGCATTGTTTCCATCACTATGTAAATGTGTACTTAAAATACCCCTGTTCTCATCTTCTGTAGGTTGCAGCACAACAGCACCGGCGCCGTCTCCAAAGATTACCGAAACATTTCTGCCCCTTGTGCTGAAGTCAAGTCCAAAGGAGTGTTTTTCAGCCCCAACCACCAATATGTTTTTATACATACCTGTTTTGATGAACTGGTCGGCGACACTTAAAGCATAAACAAAACCTGAGCATTGATTTCTTACATCCAAGGCGCCGATCTCTTTCATTTGCATAGCCCTTTGCAATAAAACACCACAACCAGGAAAATAATAATCAGGGGAAAGGGTGGCAAAAACAATGAAATCAATATCCTGGGGAGTGATGCCGGCTCTTTCAATAGCTATTTTAGAAGCTTCCACACCCATTGTGGTAGTGGTTTCTTTGGTACGGTGAGCATATCTGCGTTCTTTAATGCCGGTACGTTCCTGTATCCATTCATCGCTGGTGTCCATATACATTTTCAGATCATTATTGGTAACCACATGTTCCGGAACATACATGCCTATACCGGCTATCTTACTTCTTGTCATAGCAATCGTTTGAACGGGTAAGTTATGAAATAGGAAGGAAATGAAATGGTTTCAACTGAAACCATTTCATTTATGTTGTTGTGATATGATCACATTACTTTCTTTCCGGTTTTCAGCAGGCGTAATCAATTATTTTAAGTTCATTTTTAAAATCTCCATGGCAAATTTTTCACATTCATTCTCTACTGTTTCCAGATCTTTTGATTTGATGTAAGAGCCAATTACATGATCTCCGGCATCAGGAACTGCAATTTCTCTTTTAAGATTATCGGGTGTTCCCAGTTGAGCAAACATTCTTTTCATAGCAGAAACTTTTACTACCGGGTCCTGGTGGTCATCATCCTTATAATAGTATAACAATAAAACAGGTTGTTTTACTTTCTTAAAAGTCGACTCTTTCATTGTGGTTTCAATCAATTCTTCTAATTGAACCAATGACCTGGTGGAGTAATGATTATTCCAGTATTGTGCATATATAGCCGTTGTATCATCTACCGTGCGATGTTTACCAACAACCAAATGGGCTATTTGCAATCCCCAGTGATTATTAAGTAACCAGGCACTGGGATCGTTAATAGCTATATTGGGAGAAAGCATGATCAATCCTGCAATGTCAGGATATTCAGCAGCCATTTTAAGGGCAAGGGTGCCGCCCGTTGAAGTGGACATAATGATGACCTTGTTGCCTAATTGCTTCCCAATGGCCAGCGCTTCTTTGGCAGAATTCCAGAGACCTTCAGCCGTAAAATTGGCCAATGGGTTTGTAGTATCAATGCCATGAGCATCTAACCGGCTTAAAAAGAGGTTGCATCCAAATTTTTGTGCAAACTCGTAATGAACAGGATCACCTTCTTCCTGGCTGGCAGAAAAACCATGCAGGTACACTACAGCATATTCAGTTTTTTGTTTCAGGGAATCGTTGGCCCAGATTATCCTCGCTTCGTTATCAGGTTTTATCTTGTGTTTTGATTCCTGACCCTTGATATAGCCTTCTAAAGCCATACTTTCGGACGGGATTTTTGGTAAGGCTGTATCGTACTTTGGACGATCGGGCCTTGGGCCGAGGAAATACACCACAATCAGTATCAAGAGAACAACACCCGTCCATTTCAGGAATTTCATACAGCGGTTTTCATAAAACTACATTAAATCTCAGTTTAAAACGTAACGAGTTGATTATTAATAATTGATTCATTTGACTTCCCCGCTTAATTGATGTACCTTTGCGGCCTCAATTTTAGAGGAGTATGGATATAAGAAATATTGCGATAATAGCCCACGTTGACCACGGTAAAACAACCCTGGTGGATAAGATCCTGCATGCAACAAAAGTATTCAGGGAGAACCAGGAAACCGGGGAGTTGATCATGGATAGCAATGATCTCGAAAGAGAAAGAGGAATCACTATTTTCAGTAAAAATGCTGCTGTTACCTATAATGATGTAAAGATTAATGTGATCGATACTCCAGGCCACGCAGATTTTGGCGGTGAGGTAGAAAGGGTATTGAAAATGGCCGATGGTGTGATCCTGTTGGTGGATGCATTTGAAGGGCCCATGCCACAAACAAGGTTTGTGTTGCAAAAGGCATTGCAATTAAATCTGCATCCGATTGTTGTTATCAACAAAGTAGATAAGCCTAATTGCAGACCGGATGAAGTACATGATGCTGTGTTTGAGCTTTTCTTTAACCTGGATGCTACTGAGGAGCAGCTGAACTTTCCTACCTTTTATGGTTCCGGAAAAAATGGCTGGTTCAATGATTCACTGACACAAATTGATAATATTAATCCATTATTGGATGGTATTCTAAAATATGTTCCCCCGCCGACAGTTGCTGAAGGAACTTTACAATTGCAAATTACTTCACTGGATTATTCATCCTTTTTGGGAAGGATTGCTGTAGGTAAAGTGAGCCGCGGTTCTATAAAAGAAAATCAACCCATTGCATTGGTTCAGGCCGATGGAAAAATAAAGAAGTCAAGGGTCAAGGAATTATATGTTTTTGAAGGGATGGGTAAAAAAAAGGTCACTGAAGTAATGGCCGGTGATCTTTGTGCAATAGTGGGCATTGAGGATTTTAATATTGGTGATACAATTGCTGATGCTGAGAATCCGGAAGCACTACCTAATATCAGTGTGGACGAACCGACGATGAACATGCTGTTCTCTATCAACAATTCTCCATTTTTTGGAAAGGATGGAAAATTTGTTACCTCCCGTCATTTGCGTGACAGGTTGATGAAAGAAACAGAGAAAAACCTGGCATTGAGAGTGGAGGATAATGATAACGGCGATAGTTTCAATGTATATGGAAGAGGTATCCTTCACTTAGGTATTCTTATTGAGACAATGAGAAGGGAAGGATATGAGTTAACAGTAGGTCAGCCACAGGTGATCGTTAAAGAACTTAACGGAACCAAATGTGAACCCTATGAGAATCTTGTGGTAGATGTGCCACAGGAGTTTGCAAGCAAAGTGATTGACCTGGTAACAAGAAGAAAAGGAGAGATGCATGTGATGGAAACAAAGGGAGAAATGCAGCATCTTGAATTTGATATTCCTTCAAGAGGTTTGATAGGCCTGCGGACCCAAATGCTGACTGCAACAACAGGCGAAGCAGTAATGGCTCATAGATTTACCGAGTATAAACCATGGAAAGGACCAATTCCCGGACGTAATAACGGGGTGTTGATCTCAAAGAATACAGAAAAGACCACTGGTTATTCAATTGATAAATTACAGGACAGAGGTACTTTCTTTGTAGATCCGGGTGAGAATGTGTATGCCGGACAGATCATTGCAGAGAACATAAAACCCGGCGACCTGGTGGTTAATGCAACTGAAGAAAAGAAATTGACCAATCACCGTGCCAGCGGCTCTGATGATGCTACCCGTATTGCTCCAAAAACACTGATGACTTTAGAGGAGTGTATGGAATATATTCAGCAGGATGAGTGTATAGAAGTTACGCCTAACTTCATCAGAATGAGGAAAGTGATACTGAATGAGGAAGAGAGAAAGAAAGTGCAGAAAAGAATGGAAGCAGAGGCAGTTTAAACAGAATATCTGCTTTTTTGAAATAAGGGTTAATTTTGAGTATGCGGAAAAGTGTTTTCATATTGCTTTTAGTTGGCGTAGCTATACTCCTGGCTGGAGATGTATCGGCTCAGTGTTCTATTTGTACCAAAACAGCTCAACAGCTGGGCGAAGAACCGGCTAAGGCTTTAAATTCAGGTATTCTTTATCTCGCTTTTGCACCTATGGCCATCATTGGGTATCTCAGCTTTCGTTGGTGGAAGTCAAATAAAATTGACTCAACGGGTAACCAATAATTTCCTGACAGTATTATCGATGATGATAAAATAAACGCCGGCTTCCAGTTTATTAAGTGAGATATTATTTAACCCCGGTTTTATTGTTTGCTGCATTCTTTTTCTTCCATCTGCACCCGTAATTATAACTGGCAATGTTTTTTGTGTATTCAACCAGATATGAACATAGTCATTTGCAGGATTTGGATACACGGTAAAAGTTTCCTTCTCTTCTGTAGTTATTAATCGCATGGGAGAATAAGTTTCCCGGTTATCAAATCCTGTAATTCTAAGGCGATAAAAATTAATTCCTTTTTGAGGAATGATGTTGCTGAGAGTATACTCTTTTTCCTGGTTGACAGGAGTTATCATTTGTAAAATGGTCCAGTGAATATTATCAACAGATGTTTCTGCAATAAAATTTTTAGCCTCAGATGGATTTTCAACTTCCCATTTTAATGTAACTGAATTATTCTGCAGCTTAGCTATAAATGATATTAGTTTTACAGGTAAAAGATAACTGCAGTAGCCAGCAGGTGTAGTAGATCTGCTGAAAGTGTAATTACTGATGAGTTGACCATCACTTCCATCTGATGCAGGTTGAATGGTTCCACAAGAGGGGTTGTGTCTTCCGATCTCAAGTCCGGCAGTTCCTTTACTAACAGATGTGGTAATAGCAGGAGTACTACCTGTAAAATAAACCACCCCACCGCTGCCACCGCCGCCACCTCCGTAACAATAGTTAAGGTTGCCCCCGTCATTTGCATCGCCACCGTTTCCGCCATTGGTATTTACGGTAAGATTACCAGTATAGTTATTCGAATATAGAATGATCGTTCCTGCTCCACCGCCACCTCCGGCTCCGTCTGAAATACTATTGCCACCTTTGGCTCCGTTTGCAGAGATCGTTTGATTATTACCATTGATATTATTTGCCCAGATGAAAATAATACCGCCGCCGTTTCCGCCATAACTGTTGCTTCCCGAATAGTTATAATGCCCGGCGCCGCCGCCACCGCCCATGAATATTCTTTGTCCGGAATTACTGCTTAGTGCTTTGCCGCCAATTCCTTTGAAAGTAGCAGTACAACCGGCCCCGCTCCCGCTTGAGTTGCCTCCGCCATCTCCACCAGCATCTAAGTTGCCTCCACCGCCTCCGCTATTGTTATGATTATTACCACCACCGCCTCCGCTTGCAGGTGAGCCCCTGCCCCCGCTCTGGCCAATAGTTAATGTGGTAATACTTTCACCCTTGTATGCGCCCCCCTGCGTACTGAAAGTAGGATTATAGATATAACCGCTATAAGTGTTACTACAAGAAGTGCTGCTCTGCATACTACTTCCACCATTGTAACCCACACCATCGGCATATATAGGAGCATTTAAAGTAATATCAAGATCGGCGAATAATGCAATAACACCACCTGTGCCAGTTGTGTTATTCCAGGGAGTTGCTTTAAGGGTATCTATAATATTTGCCGAATTGTATTCAGCAAATTGTACCATCTGTACTTTACCGTTAGAAGGGTCATAAGTGTTCAACAGATCATGAAATAAAAAGACAGAATCTCCAATGATATGACACACCGTTCCAATTTCATAATTACCGGCATCATTATAATTGGTTACTGATCCAAAACTGCCATTGTTAGAGGTATTGACCGTTGCCCCTTTCATCTGAACGATCATTACCCTTGTGTTTACATTAACAGCGCCTACATTAGTTACCCGTAGACAGGCTTTTGCCGGAATGATCTCAATGACACTATGATAGGTATTGACAACACCGCTGATATTAGTCTGGGAAAAGAGTATAAAGGATTGGCTTACTGTGATAAATAACAGAAAGCTATAAAGGGAAATGGTATGCAGTTTTTTACTGGTACTTCCCGGCATATAACAACTAATTAATATTAATCAGCCGGTGGATCTTGCTGAGATATTATTTTTCAAGGATGAATTTATACAGGTTAAAGTTACCTCTTTGCCAGCATTTTTCTATATCTTTTTTAAGAGCTGATTTGCTGATGTCTTTCATCCTTTTTTGCTCTATGAGGTAAAAAGCCCTTTCTGCCAGCAACCAGAATTTCTTATCATCTATATGCGATTTCTGGGTTTGGTTCATGATTGTACCGAACAATTCATCAATACCTTCCCCGGTGGCTGCAACAGTTTTGATCACCGGTACTTCATGGTAATGTTTACTGAAAGAAGGGGCTAGCATTTGTTTCAGGTGTCTCACAAAAACATCAGCTTCTGGCCGGTCACTTTTATTAACAACGAATATATCAGCGATCTCCATTAAACCGGCTTTCATAGTTTGCACTTCATCACCTGCTTCAGGAACCAATACTACTGCAGTAACATCTGCCAGTCCTGCGATCTCAATTTCACTTTGTCCAACACAACCTGTTTCTACAATGATGTAATCAAAAGGGAATACTCTTAGCAGGTCTGTGATCTCGATGATCTTGGGATGCAACCCACCCATCGACCCACGGGTTGCCAGCGATCGTATAAAAACATTTGGATTGGTATACCAGTTGCTCATTCTTATCCTGTCACCCAATAGTGCCCCCATGTTAAAGGGAGAGGAAGGGTCTACGCAAATGACTCCGGCTTTTTTACCAGATGTAACAATCTTGTCTAACAATCCATCAACTAGTGTGCTTTTCCCTGCCCCTGGAGGACCGGTAATTCCGATAACTTTTGTAGATGCTATAGGCAACAATTGCAGTAACTCTTCATAACCCGGATGTTCATTCTCCACCAGTGTGATAGCCCTTGCCAGGGATTTAGTATCGCCTTTTTGTATCTGATCAAGAAATTCCTGCCACATATTATTCTAAAGAATGAACTAAAGATAAGCAGTATAAAAGGAAATTAATATTGCATTAAATGATCTTATAATTCTTAAACTCACCCGGGTACCAGCGGGTAAATCTGAATATTGTTCTTTTTATCCAATCTTTTGCAGAGGCATATTTCAAAGAGGTGTCTGGCTGGTATTCCCAATGCATGGATTGAATTCTTTCTTTCATTAATGCAGGATGAGAGCCTTTGAACTTTTTTACAGGCTGCCGGTCAGCAGTATAATCATGAACTTTCTTGTTCATCTCGTTAACATGATCTTCAATTTTATCGCCTTTGTGTACATGAATATTGGCCTTTATTTTCTGTTGCATGGCAACCGGATCTCTTACCCATCCGTAATGATAAATAAAAGCATCAAGTGGTTTTACCAGCAGTTTTGTTTTACCGGGTGGTTTTTTAAAACCCTGTGCATCTCTGTTTGAATAGAAAATCTTATTGTTTCGGATGATCCTGACTTCTCTGCGGTACCAGGAGTATTGTGTAGCTATATGATCATAGGAGCCAAAAAAGTGATGATAGTTGAACAGCAGTCCATCCACTTCCGGATCATGCATATATTTTTCCATCGCTTCCCTGATTGCAGGATAATCCTTTTCATGAACTACCTCATCACCCTGAATATAAAATGCCCAGTCATATTCAGCAGGAATGGATTGAAATGCTTTGTCTGTTTCAATGGCAAGATTACGACCACCTTTTAATGCTGTTTCGTCCCACACCGTTTCCAGGATTTTTATTTTGGGACTGATGGCTTTTACTTTCTCCTGTGTTTCATCTTCTGATCTGCCAACAGCAACGATCACTTCATCGCATAAAGGAAGAATGGAGCGGATAGCTTCCTCAAATGGATAGTCATACAATACGCCATTCCGGATAAAAGAAAAACCGCAGACCTTCATAGAACAAATAGTTAGTAATAGCTTTTCAGTTATTTTAAAGGCATGCCCTTGCTGAGAGCCATTAGTTTATAGTATTTCATAAATGTCATGTGCGCAATGCTTTTTGCAATAACATAGCCTAAAAACCCATCCAGAACCCCAAGTTTAATAATATATGATTTAATAAATGCCCAAAAAGGTTTGAAGATCAGCTTTATCATTCCTGATTTTTTCCCTTTTTTAAAATAGGCCTCCGCAGCTATGGTACTAAAACGATTGTTTTGAGTAATATGTTCCTCTATTGTTTCAAAGGAGTAGTGAAGTATTTCTCCTTTCAGCTTTTTTGCTGTATATGGTTTGGATAGTGATATTTTATCATGTGGGTTTATGCCGCTCCAGCTACCCTTTTTTTTGTTAAACAGCCGGATCCTTCTATCCGGATACCAGGAGCCATGCCTGATAAAATGCCCGCAATAATTAGTACACCTGTTTATTTTATACGCATCAGATCCAAAATGCTTCTTCTCGGCTTTTATAGATTCTATTAAGACCGGGTCAAGTGCTTCGTCTGCATCAATACAAAGCACATAATCGTTATTGGCTAATTGTATGGCATCATTTTTTTGTTCAATATATCCTTTAAATTTCTGCTGATAAACTACAGCACCTTTTTGTTTTGCTAATACTACTGTGTTGTCTGTAGAAAAAGAGTCCAGAATAATAATTTCATCAGCAACGTCTTGCAGCGACTCAATACACCTGTTTATGTTTTTTTCTTCGTTATAAGTTATAATTACTGCAGATAAAGAACTCATAGAAATTTTCTGATTTTGATAAAATTAGGTTACATATTTTAAATGAAAACTGCAAGCCGGATCAAATTATTTACTTTGCATTGCTATAATCAAAGTTTTGATCATTTGGATTTGAATGCTGACTATGACAAATTTTATCCCGATTTTTCCTTTAGGCATTGTGGTATACCCTGGTGAGAACCTGAACCTGCATATTTTTGAACCCCGTTACAAACAGTTGATCAAAGAATGCATGGATGCTGCCAAGCCGTTTGGCATTCCTACAGTTATTGATGATAAGGTGCAGGAGTTTGGTTCGCTGGTAGAGATCACTCACCTGTCAAAAGAATATGACAATGGCGAAATGGATGTTATTACCAAAGGGGTGAAGATATTCCGGATACTGGAAGTGATCAAAGAAATACCGGATAAACTGTATAGCGGCGCCATTGTTAACTACCCCGATAATTATGAAAAAGGAAGCCCCGATGTGATGCGGGAATTAATGGATAATATCAGGCAGTTACATATTCTTTTGAAAGTGAGCAAGGAGTTTAAAAAAGAAGATGAGCAACTTAAGGCATATGATGTGGCACATCATGTAGGGCTATCGTTACAGGAAGAATATGAATTACTGAACCTTATGGATGAACGCCAAAGAATGGAATACCTGAAGCGCCACCTGGCAAAAGTGATCCCGATGGCAGCTGGTATAGAAGAGTTAAAGGAAAAAATAAAACTGAACGGACATTTTAAAAACCTAAGTGGGTTCGATCTTTGAAAACCAATCTGTCTTCAACTATGACCACAACTCTTTGCTTCGACTTTGGTAACACAAGAAAAAAAGCAGCCATTTTTCATGATAATGAAATAAAGGAGGCTGTTGTATTGTCCGATGACAGTACAGAAACCATTCAAAAGCTCATTAAAGACTATACACCAGATAAATCTATTCTTTCTTCGGTTATAGATCATAACCCGGAACTAGAAACGATTTTAGAATCCAATACCCGGTTTCATAAGCTTAGCCATTTAACCAAACTACCATTCACAACACCGGTTGGCAAACCCGAAACGATCGGTGCCGACAGGCTTGCACTTGCAGCGGCTGCGGTTCACTTTTATCCGGACAAGAACAATCTTGTGATCGGGTTGGGTACCTGTGTTACCTACAACTTCATCAACAAGTATCATGAGTTTGTTGGCGGATCTATTTCGCCGGGTATGGAAATGAGGCTAAAATCCATGAACTATTATACTGCCAAGCTCCCCCTAGTAAAGGCAGATAGTAATTTACCCCTGATCGGGTATGATACGGTTACCAATATTACTTCGGGTGTAGTGCTTGGAATGGCCATGGAAATTGATGGTTTTGTAAACGCCTACAAGGAGAAGTTTCGCAACTTTAACGTCCTCTTAACCGGGGGGGATATAGTGTATTTGGCTTCGCACCTTAAAAACAAGATATTTGCAGACCCTGATTTAATCTTTAAAGGTCTGTATGCAATTTGTGAAGCTAACAATCCCTAAGAAAATCAATACGTTATACTGCTTATGGGTAACGATCTTGATTTTACCGGCTGCTCTGTTTTCCCCTGTTTCAGCGCAGGATAATTCCCCTTATTCAAGGTATGGCATTGGCGACCTTGTTCCGAATTCAAATATTTTGAGCCGCGGTATGGGAGGAATTACAACTGGTTTTTCTGACTACTATTCCGTGAATTACAATAACCCTGCTTCTTTTGCTTCCTATTATGCAGAGAGGGAATTGAAATCAAAAAAACTATTGTCCGGGAGGGCAGTGCTTGATATAGGTATCAATATTGATAATCGTACATTAAAAGATCCGGCTATTACAGGCAAGTTTACTACCAGCAATGCACTTTTTTCTTATGTGCAGGTAGGTGTTCCTTTAAAAAAGAATTGGGGATTGAATTTTGGTTTAAGACCCATCTCAAGAGTGAGTTACAATATTGTTAGTTACGAGAGGCTGTATAATCCTATCCCGCCGTTCAATAATATCGACAGTGCTGTTACCCGTTTCCAGGGCGATGGTGGCGCTTCTTTGGTATCTGTAGGAACAGGATTCAGCATTTTCAGTAAAGAGAGATATAAGAACCTGGATGAGAAACTGAGTGTAGGAATTTCAGGCGGTTACCTGTTTGGAAGAAAAGATTATACTACCCGGCGTAGCCTGATCAATGATTCTATATCATATAACCAGGTCAATTTTCAAAACCGGTCCACTTACGGAAGCCTTTATGCGAATGCGGGTTTGCAATACAGGAAACCCCTGAGCAAAACAATGGTACTTTCAATCGGTGCCAATGGAAGCTGGAGCCAGAAACTGAAAACATCAACCGATGTAATAAAGGAGACCTTTTATTATGACGATAACCTCGGTAATGTACAGTTGGATAGTGTTTCAGAACAGACCGATGTAAGGGGAACGTTGATCATGCCGGCAACTTATGCCATTGGATTTGTGCTGCAAAAATTTACGGTAGAAAATAAAGAGCCGGGCTGGCTTATTGGGGTTGATTTTGAAAAGCAGAACTGGGGTAACTACCGGTTTAATGGCCAAAAGGATTCACTGCAAAATAGCTGGCAGGTTCGGGTGGGAGCACAGTTTAACCCGGTGCCTAAAAGAAATTATTTCAGTAATGTAGCTTACCGCCTTGGCTTTTTTGCCGGCCCTGATTATATCAGGATCGGTAAAAACACTTCGCAGATAGGTGGTTCTTTTGGTTTTGGTCTGCCATTTGGCCGTTCAAGACAGGCGCCTAACCAAACCACTATCATTAATCTTGCGTTTGAATACAGCAAAAGAGGAAACAGGGATAATGTACTTAGTGATAATATGTTCAGGATCTCTTTAGGCTTTTCACTCAGCGATGCCTGGTTCATTAAGAGAAAGTATAATTAACACTGTCTATCAAAGGTCGATACATGCGACTTTCCAGCATATATAAACCATCATACCTGCTATTGCTACCGGGTGCTTTGTTTCTTTTTTCTTCCTGCGAGAATACAGAAAAGGATATTAAGAACTGGACAGAGAATGTGGTATTAAAAGAAGAAGCAAGGAATATTGAAAGTTACCTGAGCCAGAATGGTAGAATGAAGGCAAAACTTACAGCACCTTTAATGGTAAGGGTAAATGGAGATACGGTTTCTGTAGAATTTCCCGAAAGCCTGCATTGCGATTTTTACGACAGCACCAAAAAGATTGAAACCCGGCTGGATGCTAAATATGGCAAGTACTATGAAAACCTGGGTAAGGTTTATCTGCGGGATAGTGTGGTGGTGATCAATATAAAAGGGGACACTCTCCGAAGCCCTGACCTCTGGTGGGATCAGAACAATAAACTGTTCTACACTGATAAATATGCTACTTACAAAGGGGT
>Ga0116152_10002213_pt1 | contig 15822 bp, 11 predicted proteins | sample AD_UKC119_MetaG_FD_89894 | JGI IMG/M metagenome (GOLD analysis project Ga0116152, IMG submission 89894) | Active sludge microbial communities of municipal wastewater-treating anaerobic digesters from Hong Kong - AD_UKC119_MetaG | ecosystem: Engineered > Bioreactor > Anaerobic > Digestate... | reverse complement strand
GAACTGAAACGCACAAAACCCTATGGTTATTCGCTTTTTAACCTCGATGCCTTTTTTACCTGTGCTGAAATCCTATCTGACAAAGACAATAACCTCTATGCATATTCAACCCCCGATGGATTAAATTTACAGTTGGGCGCCGAGTTTCTCTATCCGTTTGTAAAAGACAAATCCACCTGGCCCTATCCGCCCGACGTAATGTATTTTAACGAGTGGCCCGTGCGCCAGCCGTTTTTACTGTTTGCCGGTTTAGCATACAATAATCCTGAATACCTTGAACTTTGGAAATCTTTGGAAGGATATCCAAAAACTGCCGAAGTAATCCGGAATTTACCCATCCGCAATCCGTTGATTTGGTTGATGGATGAGCCGGTAAAAAAATAACAACTCCAACTTCTTCATTTCCCCTCCTTTTTTTCTTTTTAAGGAGGGGACAGATTTTGCCCCGATTGTTAATCGGGGCAAAATCAGGGGTGGTTGAACCCTTAAAAACCTCCCCAACCCCTCCAAAGGAGGGGCAAAAACAATCGAAATTAATTGTACTTAAACAGCGACAGCATCCGCTGTCCAGCTTCTTTACCCCCTCTTTTGGAGGGGGAAGGGGGAGGCCTTCAGTGATCGAAATCTACGGTAGCTACTCCAACAAAATGTCCCTTGCTGAGGATATGCTATCTGGAAGTTTCAGTGATCGAAATCTATGGTAGCTACTCCAACGTGCAATTGTTGATATGAAGCAAGAGGGAATTAAGTTTCAGTGATCGAAATCTATGGTAGCTACTCCAACTTCTTTTTCCATTACATAAGTTGTGCTTCAAACCGTTTGCTCAATCCCGCAAGGCCTTCCACATGCCTGTTCGCGATTATTCCTGCAAGAATGATTGTGCTTTTTAATAGGCAAACCGGATGCAGGAATAATTCAGTGATCGAAATCTACGGTAGCTACTCCAACTTCAAGGAATTGATTTTAGGAAAACTTGAAGTGTTTCAGTGATCGAAATCTACGGTAGCTACTCCAACGAGATAAGCTCGGAACAAAACGCCAACGGAAGTTGTTTCAGTGATCGAAATCTACGGTAGCTACTCCAACTCCCAAAAGGGCAAAGAGAATGGATATAATAAAGTTTCAGTGATCGAAATCTACGGTAGCTACTCCAACTCTGAAAATATAAGCTGCAATGACTTAAAATAGTTTCAGTGATCGAAATCTACGGTAGCTACTCCAACTCGTAATTTATTTTGTGACGGCGAATTACTTCAGTTTCAGTGATCGAAATCTACGGTAGCTACTCCAACAATTGTTATACAAAATATTGTAAAATGCTAACAGTTTCAGTGATCGAAATCTACGGTAGCTACTTCAACTTCCTGGCCCAAAGGAATTTTTCTTTATAATAAGTTTCAGTGATCGAAATCTACGGTAGCTACTCCAACTTAACACTGTTGATAACCAGGCGCAGCAGTTATAGTTTCAGTGATCGAAATCTACGGTAGCTACTCCAACTTCAGCGGTGCAGGCGGCACAGCAACCGGTATTCAGTTTCAGTGATCGAAATCTACGGTAGCTACTCCAACCAACTGCAACTGCATTTTTACTATACGGTTCCAGGTTTCAGTGATCGAAATCTACGGTAGCTACTCCAACAAAAATGCAAAATGAAACTGGGTATTCTTTGTGTTTCAGTGATCGAAATCTACGGTAGCTACTCCAACAATGAAAGTCATGATGGTTCCTTCTTTTTTTGGTTTCAGTGATCGAAATCTACGGTAGCTACTCCAACTTGACGAATGTGATAAGGCTGAGAGGCGTTATTCGGGTTTCAGTGATCGAAATCTACGGTAGCTACTCCAACGAAATTCCGGGTCGTATAGTAGTTACCGATCTAAGTTTCAGTGATCGAAATCTACGGTAGCTACTCCAACGAATTTCTTGATGCTCCGGGAGAATGGTATTACGGTTTCAGTGATCGAAATCTATGATAGCTACTCCAACTTGAAGTATCGGCCTGGATAAACAGGTAAATAAGTTTCAGTGATCGAAATCTACGGTAGCTACTCCAACTATCATGCAAAAATTTGAAAATTATTGTTATTGTTTCAGTGATCGAAATCTACGGTAGCTACTCCAACAAACCACCCCGAAAAAAGAATCAAGGTATTTATGTTTCAGTGATCGAAATCCATGGTAGCTACTCCAACCAAAACAGATTTCTGGGTTATGGATGCTTTTTGTTTCAGTGATCGAAATCTACAGTAGCTACTCCAACAACAAAAAAAATTAAAACTTATGAGTGGTTTTTGTTTCAGTGATCGAAATCTACGGTAGCTACTTCAACCATACCGCAACGGAGATGACACTGATCGCCAATATTTAAGTGATCGAAATCTACGGTAGCTACTTCAACTTTGGATCCATCTTTTTTCTTAATGTTGTTGGATTTAAGTGATCGAAATCTATGGTAGCTACTCCAACTGAATTGTTTGAATTTTGCTACGAAGTGAATTTAAGTTTCAGTGATCGAAATCTATGGTAGCTACTCCAACTTAAGACCAGAGGAAAAAGATTTATTGAGTTTTGTTTCAGTGATCGAAATCCATTGTAGCTACTCCAACCTTCTTTTTCCCTTACATAAATTGTGCTTCAAACCGTTTGCTCACTCGCGCAAGGCCTTCCACATGCCTGTTCGCGATTATTCCTGCAAAAATGATTATGCTTCAATACAAAATTTTGGGTGCAGGAATAATTCAGTGATCGAAATCTACGGTAGCTACTCCAACATGAAAAAAAATCTGACCATTTGGTCAAAAATTAGTTTCAGTGATCGAAATCCATTGTAGCTACTCCAACTATTGTTATTTTTAGGAGAAATGAACGAAACAGGTTTCAGTGATCTAAATCCATTGTAGCTACTCCAACACTTCACTTGCATGGAAAAAAATTGCCGAAAAAGTTTCAGTGATCGAAATCTACAGTAGCTACTCCAACAGCGGACAAACCGGTGTCAAGACCGGGGGATTAGTTTCAGTGATCGAAATCTACGGTAGCTACTTCAACTAACACTCCTCACAATCTCACCGTAACCTGGGAGTTTCAGTGATCGAAATCCATGGTAGCTACTCCAACTTAACAGATACTCTGGGTAATATTCACCCAATCGGTTTCAGTGATCGAAATCCATTGTAGCTACTCCAACTCATGGGACAGTAGGTTGTAATTCCGGCTGGGTTGTTTCAGTGATCGAAATCCATTGTAGCTACTCCAACTGAAAACCTTAAAAAGAGTAGGCAAAAGATAAAGTTTCAGTGATCGAAATCCATTGTAGCTACTCCAACACGAAAAGCTTGAAATCATCCGTACATTCGATGTTTCAGTGATCGAAATCCATGGTAGCTACTCCAACAATTCTGGATGAAATTCCAAGAGAAAAAATTCATGGTTTCAGTGATCGAAATCCAAGGTAGCTACTCCAACGAGAAAGCAAAACTATTTTTCGGATACCAAAACGTTTCAGTGATCGAAATCCATGGTAGCTACTCCAACCACATTCTAATTAAAATATTATTATGGAAGAAGTTTCAGTGATCGAAATCTATGGTAGCTACTTCAACCAGCATGGCTTGATTATATGACAAACTACAATAGGTTTCAGTGATCGAAATCCTAAGCAGCTACTTCAACAATTCTTGGGAGCGAAAGTAATTAAGCCTAACGGGTTCCAGTGATCGAAATCCAATATATTTTTCACAGCATGTCAAAGAACAGGGCGGGGCTACAGGGGTTCGACCCTGCCGTAGCCCAGCGATTTGATGTTGCCGAGGGTTATCATCCGGGGCAGTTTTATGTTCGAACTGAATTCGATGTCGAACCCGTAATAGGGGTTTCCTTCGTATGTAACGGGCCGGGGGTGGGTGAGCAGTATCGCGGTTATTTCGGCCACGAGCCCGCTTGTGTCGAGGCCAAGGTAACGCTCCAGGTCAAGCCCTATGTGTTTTATCAGTTTCAGGTTGAGTTGTGTTGCCTTTTCGGTGAGCGGCATCTTACTGAACGGTTTGTAATCTTTATAATGGAAAGGTATCCATTTTTCGAGCCTGTAGCCAAATACACGGCCGGGGTAAACTTCGCCCTGGCTTTTTACGCTTTCGGCAGGTTTAAACCCCGCGAAAATTATCCCGTTTTCTTCGAATGGTTTTTTGTAGTGGGCTGCCAGCGCCCTAACGGCATGTGCGCCCCCGTTTACGCCGGTAAGGTAAAACCGCCCGTTAAAACAATGGTAAATCACCTTCGGGTAGCCTACAATTGTTTTCCCGGTTTCAGGGTCGTGGTTAAAAAACAGCGAAATATCGATGCCCTTTTCCGCCAGTTTCTCCTTTTTGCCGCGCACCCATTTGTTCACCATTGTGTTAAACATTTCGACACCCGGTTCTGTTTGTATCCCCCCGGGCATAAGGCAGGGAGTGAGTTCAAAGCTTGTAACTTCCATCATTTTTTTTCGCTCTTTTATTTTTTATACTGAATGTTTTTTCTGTTGTTTTTACCGGTTAAGTATCAAAAGTTCAAAACCGGAATTCCAGATGAATAAGAAATAATAAATAAGAAATAACGAATCAGAAAGTGTTAAAAAGACTAATTCAGGACAAAAATTTTCTCATTTCTTATTCCTTATTGGATATTTTACTATTTAAAAAATACACCATTTACATTAATTTATTTCCTGTTTTTACCGTAGCGGTGTGTTGTTGCACCATTTTGCTGCGTTTGCGCACCGCCGGGGTGCGTTAACCCTTTGCCGGGGTGCGTTATCGCAGTGCGCGGGTACGTTAGTGCAGTAAAAAGGTGCGTTATTCCAGTGCGCGGGTGCGATATCGCAGTAAAAAGGTGCGATATCGTATTGCGGCGGTGCAAAATCGCACCCAAACAGTGGAATTTTGATTGCCGCGATGAAATTTTTAATGATTTGATGCGATTTGTCCATTTTTTAGCTCCTTTTTACGACATTTTGTCAAAAATAAAGAAATCCCGGAGTGTAGGTTTATACATGGTTTTAACACCATTTTTAATTTTTGTCCTTGCCGGAAAATTGTCAGATTCAGTTGTTTCAAAACAAAAACAGCCTGCTCCCGGTGCAGGCTTGTTATTTTTTGAGAGCTATTCGCCTTCAGGTGTGTTAACCTGTGCTGTTTGTTTGAAAAGCGAGGCAAGGTCATCGACAACTGTTTTCATGCCGGGTACGCCCATTTTTTCGGCCATTTTGGCTTTCATATACACAAAGCGGGCAATTTCGTACACTTCGGCACCGGCCAGCATGCGGGTGTCGCGCACACCTTCATACAATTGCGCGAGCTCGCTTTCAACTGTACGAAGCGACGTGTTAAGGCTCATATCCACGGCGGCTGCTTCAAGCAGGATGCCCCCCGGGTTAACATCCTCAACGCGCCCGCCGTAGTCAAGCGCTTTTTCGGCGAAAGGCTTGCGCCCGTCGTCCATCATTTGTAGCGATTTACGTTCTTTGTCGCTCAGTTTAATCAGAAAAGGTAAAAGGCCTTTTACTTCGTTCAACTTCTGAAGTATTATCTGTTGACTTTCTTCGTCGAGAGAAACATTAATTCTATTTTGCATAATTTGTGAAATTTAGTTTAGTAACTTTTTGTTAATTGTTATTTATACCCACCCCGGGATGGTGGGGGTTTTATAATGGGTTATTCAACCTGAAAGACAAGAGGTGCTCCTCTTTTATAATCAAGTTTCACATGAATGGTTACTTTATCGCCAACATTTAATGCCGGGTTTTTATCGGTTCGTTTTCTGACTATACAAACCTCGTTACCAGCTTTAAACTGGTAACGATTGTAATCGCCGGTCTGTGCAATCATCTCCCCCGGAAATGAAGCTTTCTTTTTTAACGATGGAATTGATTTATCGGGGATTTGATCGTCGGGCAGGTTTAATGGAGGTAACGGTTTTTTACCTGTTGAAGGCAACACAGCTACTTCTTCGAATTGCCCGTAACCTACGTTGGTTTTGGCGCCAATACCGAAATCGAGCAATAAGCGATTGAAAAGTTCCTGTTTTTGTTCCTTTGTTAATAAGCCAGCTTTTAAATCAAACTGAAACTGAATGGTTACTTCAGGTAAAATCTTCAGGAACATCAACGGGATTGGGTTGGTAAACGGCGACATTTCGGGTTTCTTCCGGTTGATGTGCGGTGTAATGTAATCGTCACCAATAAAAGGTTTCCGATTTTGATAGGATGAACGGTTAATAGCCGGATGATCGGTTGAGACCAAATAGGCATCGAAGAAAATATCACGATTATAAATACAGATGGGTTGATTTTCAATTGTACCATCTTCTTTTTTGACTGGTATTTTTCCTTCAAAAATTTCCAGTTCCAAATGATCAATAAAAGATTCTCTTTTCTGATGTTCCTTCTCATCGTATTCTTTGCCCAATTCGTTCTCTGCAATAAATCCTTCTTTCAAACTGCTCAACTCCCTAATTACCGATGCCAGATAGTTGTATTTTCCATCTTTATTGGCTACCTCCTCATGTTCCTTTTGTGGAAACATGCTACGCAAACACCCCTTAACCGTACTTCCGGGAATGCATGGATAACCTGTTGTATGGTCGAAGAAAAAACCCAGTTTGAATTCGCCCAACTCACCTGTTTCATGGGTGTAACCCGTGCCGAGAGTAAGGCCGGGATAGGTGGTCTTGAAGCGCAATTTATCATCAGGTGAAACTATTTGCAGACAAGTGCTGGTATTTGAATCGAACAATGTACCCAGAATAGCAGCGTTTTTTTCCTCGTAATGCCTTTTAAAGTACTCATCGCGCCGATCGCCTTTCAGATTTGGAGCGTTTCTGAATAACGAAATCTGATCACCATCGATTTGGTGATAATCTTTATAATATTGCCAACCGATATTGGGAGTATTCATGATTCTACCATTTTAAAGGTTCTGATCGCTAATTTTATTGCAATAGAGGCATTTAAAATTTCATCAATTACTGCCTGCCTGTTATTCTCAATTTGAGATGCCCGAAGTGCATATTCAAATAGTCCTTCACCATTGGTTATAGGCACCGAAGGTTTTGATTTAATCACTTCATAAATTGCCTCAAGCAAAAAAGCGGTATTGGCTTTTTTCTTATCACTGCCTTCATTGCCTTTAAACATGGCCAAAGTAGGAAGTAAGCCACTTTGGATAATTCCGGCACCAAGCGAAGAAATATATCCCTTGTAAGCAGAATTCACATTGCCATCATCGGCCATTTTATCATTTACTGCTGTAATTGCAGCAGGTATCAATGTTTCAACTTTTCTCATGGCTTATAATTTTGTGAATTTGCAGTAACCGTAACCAATAGTGGCATTGGCGCCAATCTGGAAAGTATTGGCAGAGTTGGTCAAATCATCTGTAAATGATTTAATTGATATATTTTCTTCGTCAGGAACCAGTGTAAACTGGAAAAAGCGAGAGAAACGGGGAACCACTTCTTCGTACCACAGGTTTTTGCTTATGCCGTTTTCCAACTGGTTGCGGGCAATTACGGGTAGTTGCTTACAAAGCTCTGAAAAGTGGGAAGTATTGAACACGGCCAAATGAATACCAGGGTTACAGGTTTTTGCTTCTAATTCAGTCACATTAATCCCTGGTTTGGATGTGGCTGGCCAATCTTCAAGTATTACATTTTCGCCCAATTTATCGGTGAAGATAAAAGGGCCACCTTCATTTTCTTTATTTTGAAATAATCCGATAACAGTATCAATCTCTTTTACAAGCTCCGGGCTTAAGGAATAACCTGTGCTTTCAGCTTCCTGCTTCAACTCTTTCAGCACATCGACCGAAGTGGCCATAAAGTAGGGTATCACATTGCTGCGAACAGGAATTGAAAGCAGATAGGCTGCAAGGAAACGGCATTTGCCTGTGTCCATATTATCATCGTTTTGATGCGATCCGAAAACCTCTTTGACAAAAGGATGTGTTTTCTTCGTTTTTTCATCAAAGGGATATAATTTGGGCTGTTCGAAGTATTCCCGAAGTGCCCCTTTTAAAGAAGAACTGTGGATAATGGGGCGGTTGGTCGATGGTTCGCGTTGAACCAGTTTGTCGATAATGCCATAGTTTGCATCGCCACTACCTGCGTGCAGGTTGGTATTAAAATTAAGGACGAATCCTCTTGAAACTAAATTTGCCATGATTGTATTTGTTTTTTTATTGTTTTTGAATGGTTTTAAAATAGTTGTACCCGATTACCCGGTGTTGTTCTTTGTTTAACAGGTCTTGTACACTCTTTAAGTGGGTATCATCAACCCAAAGCACAGAGCCCCGTTTCAATAACTGGTATTTCTCGCTTCGGGTAGGTGATTCATACGTCTGATTCTTCGAAACCGGAGTCATCCGGTTATAGTTCGTGGTATGTTTTACCTTGCTTATCGAATTTCGAAAATCGATCATGGTATTGCTCATGAATGCCACTTTTGCCGATATTTCGTCGCCCACTATGCAATCGCTGAGGCAAACAATCTTGTGAAATGAACTGTGTGGACGTTCGTACAAACCAGAATAGAATTTCGAATTCTCATCAAATGGAGAACCTTCTCCATCGAACTCTTTAACCACCATGTGAAAAGCCGACTTTTCGCCACCCAGCATAATGCGTCCCGACTCAAAGTTTCTGGCTATATCGCGGTCAATTTCGGCAAAAAAGGTAAAGCACACGCCTTCGGGAAACGACCATGAGTATTGTTTGTAAAATCCCTGATCTTTTTGTCCCTTCTGTTTTCGGGCTGACTTTTGAATTCCTGGCTTTCCGGTTTCGATAAATACACCGTTTTCAGGAAGAGTACCTTTCCCCTCAAATTCCTTATCGAAACTAAAATTGAAGCGATCTTCATTTTTTGAAACCAAAAGCTCTTTAATATCATATTTGCCTAAATATTCTTTTCCAACGGTGACTACCGAGGAACTTTCGGTATTTGGGTAAATTATTGTTTTCCCGATTACGGTTGCGACTTCAATTTGAGAAAGACTTTCAGGAGAATCCTTTTTGTTGATATAAAACTCATAAGCTTCGGGAAACAAAAGTTCGGTTCCTTTGGAAATGAACAATGGCGAAATTTGTTGGATTGCCCCAAATGTTTTAACTGTTTGAATATCGTAGCTTTCTTCGCCAATTAATCCAAAAACTTCTGTCTTGTTATTTGGAGTAATTGGGATGCATTTGTTCTGAATTAACAGTTGGTGGCGAAGCATCCCAAGTATTCCACTTTGTTGCGGAAAGTAGTTGGAACGCACAAAGTAGTTGGCATCGTCGCCCTCGCCAAAGTGTTGTTCCCCTCCAAAGAAGAACACATCCATTGGCCTTAAATCAATTTTATAGGTTTTCTTGTTATTCATCGGATTTGCTGTTTAAAAAGTGGATAAATCGCAATGCAGAATAGGTTTTGTCGATAGCAGTTGCAACCCGCTTTTTGTGGGCTTCTTCCTGATCAATATTGCGTTGAGGTTCAGTATCGTCAAAAGCTTTAATAAGCATATCGCGTACTGAATGGACAAAAGCCTTTTTGTTGGAATGGATTTCTTCGTCAAAGAAATTGGTAAAGAAGTTTTCAACCCGTACCGGATAATCGTTTGCTTCAAAAATAGCCCTTAACAATGCTTCATTATCCGAAATACGATATTGCAGCGAACTGATAAAATCGGTCTCTGTGTTGAATTTGTCTTTAAGTAAACCCGTAAAGAATTTGTAATCGCTACTCCCTTTACTAAATGTTGCCCCAAAGTACTGTCCGGTGTGTTTGATCAACTTAAATGCAACAGCATTTTTGCCTTTGTACTCTTTGGCATCGTTGAACAACAAATTGCGGCTGCTCACAATGGCTTCCGATAACGGGAATTTGTAATAAGAAATGGAAACGCCCCATGAAAGGGTTGGCCTATCGGCTTCTACAATTTTGGTCAATTTATCGCAAACGGTCGTTTTGAAATGGTCGTCCAGGTTGTTGATCAAATCGAAGATTGTTTGATTTCCACTATTGTTTATGGTAGCAACCGGAGCAAAGAATAACAAATCGTCGCCTCCGGCATAGACATTGGTACCTCCATACTCGGCTATGGCTTTTGCAGCATCCTTAGCAAAATTGAATAGTAATTTTGAAAGGCTTTTTACTTCTTCCGGCTCACCACCTATGCTTGAAATGGTTTTACCAAAATTATCGCCATCGGCATGAACGATTGCAATGTATTTGTGGTAATTGCGGAAAGCGTCTTTGAAAAGAGGATCTCTTGAAAGATCGTCAATAAAAATATCCTGTATCTTGATCACTTCTTTTGACTTCAATCTTTTCTTTTCCTTCTTTTCTCGAATGAGATTTGTTGTAATATCCTCTTTTACCCAATAGTCGTAACGGCTTTCGATTTCTTCTTTGTTTTGATCTTTGTTGATCGGTGTTCGTAAACCCCGAGTTGTAATTTCAGGTATCGAATCAAATACAAAATCGAAGTCACTACCCCTTGAAAACGCATCAGAATAGAAAAGTGAACCATTCAAATCAGCAATCACAGAAGGCCAATCTATTCTCCAAGCTTCATGAAAGATTGGGTTTTGCAATTCTAATGAATCGAGGTAATTGGTAACGGTTTCCACGATGTTTTTCCCGTCGTCTAAATCAAAAAGCACTGCATTCAACCGGAAATAAGATTGCAAAACAGCCAAATCTATTTTTGTTATGGTAGCTATCTTTCCCAAAACGGTATCAGCAATTGTTTTGAATTCGTCCAATACCTTGTCCTTTTTATTGGAACTGATTTGGACAATCATCCGGTCGTGGTAAAGTCCGGTGCCCACTTTTAAGTTAACATCGTGCCTATTGCGATGTGGCATCAGGATTTCATCCTCGGTAATTGTCTTTTCGGCAATCATCCCAAGAATAACCTCCCGCATGATCCACGAAAACATGTAACTACTGCCCCAAAACTCGCGGGTACGTTGTGCCTGCGACAATGTTTTGTATATGGGGCCTATGGTAAGAGCGAAGTAGGTGTTCATGATTGTATGGTTATTGAAACGTTTATTGACTTAACTCCCTTGAAGTCGACAGCTGTAAAGGAAGTCCCTAAATTCTTGTTGTATTCATCAATTAGAAGATTGGTGTCAATTCCATTTGCAGGTGTATAGATATCCACTGCTTTGCCATTACCTTCAAATTTGAATGGCTGATTGCAAATTGGTTCCCAAAATCTTCTTTCGACCAAAACATATATTTCCGCTCCTCTTTCAGTCATTATTGGTTTGAAAGTAATAGGAGATTTATGTCTTGATATGGTTTCACTGGTAACATCCACTCCAAAGTCAAAACGCGGATAAGTTGCAGGATTTGGGTTTGATGGGTTCGGTTTATTCTTGAATTCAAATCTTGGTGAAAGCCCCAAAAATGCCCTTGCAAACTTTGGATTATTAAGAACCCCAGTTACAGGGAAGAACTTTTGCTTTAACCACGGTTTTTCCCATTGAACTGTTTGATTCATATACATAAAATCTCGGAAGAATGAAGGACGATAATGTGTAAATGCCTTGCCTGTATTTCTGTCTTTATAGTAATAATTTACACCTGATTTAAGCCGTTGATAATAATAATTGATTACAAAAAGACTATTTCTCCAATCATTTTGGCGAATTCTTAAACAGTAGTTTCCTTTTAAGTAATGATCAATTGTGAAAAATCCATTTTCATCGTCCTCATGGAAGAAAAAAGAGCCATAACCTTTGTTTTGCCTTGTTCCAAAATTTGAACGTGCAATAAAATAGGGGAACAATTTTTTTATTGTTGATCTTAGTAAATCATTTAAGCAAAGAAGAGAAATTTTCAACTTATTGCAGGTAATAAGAGACATAGGTTTTTCTAAATACTCATCACCCATATTGCCAAAGTACATAGGTATTTTATCATCCTCAGATATGACTTTTATACTTGTGTCAACTGAAACAATTGTGATCTTATAATCTAAAGAAACATGTTCGTTTTTCCCTTTTCCTGCCAGCCAAAAAAGCCATTCTTTTTGAATTTTATCTTCGGGCTTTAATGCTTTACGTTTAAATGTTTCATGGGCATTAATAAACTTCTTCGTACCATCCGTTTGTGGCTCGTAATAGTCGAAGCGGATATTTTGCTCCTCTAGTAGCTTCTCAATAATGAATTGATCCAGCTTCGGTTTCACCTCGGTTGCGCGGAGGGTTGCCCCTGCCTGGTCATGCTGGAAATGGATCAGCGGGGTGTGTTGTTTCAATGTAAATTCGAGTTTATACATACGCTATCGGTTTTAGAGTTATTCGTTAATCTTTTGAACGCTTATCGGGCTTTTCTAGGTTGCCTTTTTCAATCCTTAGTTTTTCATTTTCAAGTTCCTTTAACCTGATTTCATTTTGCAAAGCTCTTAGCCGGTATTCGTGGTGCAAATCGGCAAGGTGTTTTTCCAAAGCCTTTTGTTTTTCTATTCTTTTAAATTCCAGCCGCTGAGAATTGTGGTGTGCTTTTATTCTCAGATAAAAGAGGATTCCCATTCCGGCAGGGAGAAGGAGCAGTACCACAATTAAAAACCAGCAGGCGAATTCAACCCATTCGTTGTGAATCTTCTGGAAAGTGTAAACCACAAGGAAGACAGAAAAAAGAAGGGCAGTCAGGATGTTCACGATTATCCATTTAGGAAATCCTACGTTTTCGTTTTGTTTATCCATAAGTTTTGTTTTAGGTTGGAGTATAAGCGATTATTTGTTTTTGTTTCGTTTGAAAATATTTCTGAACCCAAGGTTCCATCTTTTATTAATCCATGTCACAACTGAGATAGTCACACCAATGATGATGGCAACACTTATCCAGAATGGCCAGTAAATATTACCACTAAAAAGGAATTGAGGCTGGTTGTCGAAGTCGGGGAGTGTATTGATCCCAAATAACCCGACCAAAAAAGTGGCAGGCAGAAAGATGGCGCCGAGTACTGTAATGATAGTAATGCGCCGTTCCTGATCTTTTTGTTCGAGCAGGTTGGCATAGTTGTGCAGTTCTTCAATTTCACCATCAAGGTCTTTTACCTGTTCGGCAATTTTCATCTTATCCTGCAACAGGTTGTACAGTTCAATGCCCTGCTCTTGTGCAGTTACCTCACGGAAGTAGATTTGGTTTACGAAACGGATATAAGCTTTGTACAATTCGCTGATGACTTCTGACAGATTCTTTGATTTTTCATTCTTTAATTTACTGAGTTCAGTTACCTCTTCAGAAAACTTCAGAATAGAAGCGCGTTGTATAAGTGAGAGTTCAACCATTCGGGTGTAAATGGTACGGAAATGGGTCTTTAAAAACTCATCCGGATTTTTTGAGGTTAAATAAACAAATGAATACCTGGAAATACCATGAATTCCTCTCCAATTCGTCCACCTGGTATAAGTATGGTCTTTTATTAATAGGTCTTTCATCTTACGATTCTGGCACATTGGGGATTTTCCTCCATCAATAAACAGAAACCTGTACCAGTCGTTTTTAAAACCCTCAAGCCATTTTCCCTTAACCTGTTCTCCCAACATATCATTCTCGTACCTGCAAAGTACATACATCCTGTCATCGGTAACGGGTTTAATTTCTAAGTTCCCGTCGAAATCGTCCATCAACGATTTGATAAAGCGGGCAGGTTTCCAGTCGGTTTTATCGGTATAATCAGCAAAATCCTCGAAGTAGCGGCTTTCATCTCCATCCAGTCCGGATATGGCGATATGGTTAGCTAACTCTAAATACTTTGTTCCCAACACTCCGGTTGTTTTATCCAAAAAAGGAGGAAGAATACGGCGTCCAAACTGGTTTATACGGAGAACATCCTCAAAATCGGGATAGTCGTTGTTTTCGAGGTAAAACACCAATGAGCCGGTGCCTGTGGAATAAAGGTTCAATCCAATTGATTTCAGGTTTAGTCGGTAGCGGTTACTCCTGTTGGCAATCACATCTATTTCATAAATCAATGGTTGGTTATCGTAAGCTTCTTTTCGTTCGTAATGTAAAATTACGGGGTCTGTCCGATTCCCAGTGTCGTATAATACCGGGTGGACAAACTTGTAAAAGAAATTTTTCTCGTTGTACAGTTCCGTGGCATATTCTGCCGAAATCGGGTCAGGCAGATTAATCCAACCGGAACCATCCTTTGCTTTGATTTTGGTCAGATCAAACCTTTCCGAAAATGTTTTGTTGGCTTTTGCTGTGTTATCCCATTTAAACGGGAAAATGAAAATGTGGTAGCTGTAGAGAGGTTTCATTTCCGTAAGGTGGTTAATTATTTTGTCTTTTACTGTTTCTACCTTTCCAAGAAAGGCCATCCCTTCGGGATTGATTCCAAAGTAACCTTCGCCCATTCCTCCTGAATAGGCATAATTTTCTATAATCAATTCATTAAAATCGACTATCAGTTTTTTTGCACCTTCTCCAAAGTAGTTTAATTCATCGTTGGTATAAACCAATAATCGCTTACATGGATAAAGCCGGTCGGTAATGGTCGAGAACCGGGGAGTGAGTGACCTTACTACAGTAATACCGTTTTCAATTTTTCTGTTTTCTCTGATCGATCGTTCTGCCAACTGTTCATCATTTTCAGTCACGCCCTGTGCTTCACGATCAAGCTGACGGATTCGGGTAATTTCTTCAGGCGTAGCTCCCATAGCCTCCATCGCTGGAATAAAACCTTTGTCGTTTGCGGCAATCAACTGCTGCCAACGGTCAAGTTCATAATCTAACATTTGAGCAATCTGTTCAATTGAAGACGGTAGATTTGCTTTTACATTATGGTGATCAATATTTGTATAATTTGCTGGTGGTGTAATATCCTCAATTAATTCAATTCCGACAAAGGCGTCATTATTGTTAAAGTATTCTTTGTATTCACTAAGTTTGGCTCCCCAGGACAGTTTTTTGTCAAAATATCTTAATCCCCTTTCATCAAGAATTTTTAGTATCTCAACCATTTCGAGGTCTCGACCACCTACAAGAAAAATTGAATTGTTTTTATCCATCTTTTGTTTGGATTTGAGTGAAATTGAGGCCGCTGGGTTTTTTAAAAGACAGGGGCATAAATATTTAGAACAGTTAAATTTAAAAATATTTTTTAATAATTCGACATAATCAACTGCTAAATTTTCTGATTTTCTGATGTTTCTAAAAATAAAATGAAATGAACAGTATTTCAGTTATTGTTTTTAATTTTAGCCTGATCAAAATTTAAATCCGGGTGATTTGTATTCCATTAAATAACTAAATTCAAAATATAATCTGATAGACTACATCAACTAAAAATAATGAATATGAAACTGATTTTTCTTGTCCCTTTCACTTTGTTATCTGTACTGTTAATAAGTTGCACCAAACAACCAGTAACCGATGGTATTCAAACCACAACTCAACTAAAACAACTTTTTGCCAATCCTCCTTCTGAATACCGTAGCGCGCCGCTTTGGGACTGGAACGAACAGATTTCGGAAGAAGGAATCGATTTCCAGATGAAAGAATTTAAAAAGGCTGGAATTGGCGGCGTGTTTGTGCATCCGCGCCCGGGATTGCTAACCGAATATCTTTCGGAAGACTGGTTTCACCTGTTCGATTATACAGTTCAGAAAGGGAAAGAACTGGGAATGAATGTTTGGATTTATGACGAAAACTCATATCCATCGGGTTTTGCGGGTGGTCATGTTCCGGCTGAGATGCCCGATTCGTACGAACACGGAACCGGATTGAGCATGGAAATTCAGCAGCAATTAAATGTTGTGGTTTCCGATACTTTGGCGGT
>Ga0116152_10002212_pt1 | contig 15824 bp, 12 predicted proteins | sample AD_UKC119_MetaG_FD_89894 | JGI IMG/M metagenome (GOLD analysis project Ga0116152, IMG submission 89894) | Active sludge microbial communities of municipal wastewater-treating anaerobic digesters from Hong Kong - AD_UKC119_MetaG | ecosystem: Engineered > Bioreactor > Anaerobic > Digestate... | reverse complement strand
TTCTGATAATCGGCTAATGTTTTGTTTGGACGGCCAGCAAAGGAAGGCAAAACTATGTACCGGAGACCTGCTTCCAGAGCTTTCTCTGAGTAAAATTCTGCATTTTCAGCGGTGATTCCTGCATGGGTACTATAAATTTCAAGATTGAAATCAGCACACATTTTCCTGAATTCACCGGCTTCAATGTCATAAAACTTCCCATTAAAACCATAAGGTTCAATTCCTGTAAAGCCTATCCGGCTGACTTCTGCCAGGACATTTGGAATATTATTATTCAGGATTTCACGTAGAGACCATAACTGCACGGCAATTTTCTTTTTTTCTACAGGTTGGAGAGAAAAAGCTTTATTTGTAACCATAGGCAAGAAAACACCTGCTGAGAGAAGTGAAAGCCTGCGGAGGAAATCTCTTCGGTTGCTACCCGGTTTATTTTTAATCATACTATGGTTCATTTAGAGATCAACAATACATTTTTCTTTATGGCTTAAGAAGGCTGCTTCAATAATATTCAGGTTCAGCAATGCACTCTCCGGGGTAACTTCCTGCGGTTTCTTGCCTAACAGCGTTGCAGCAACATCATCCCAAAAACCCATGTAATTACCTCTTTGGGTAGGATATTTTATTTTTTGCTTGTCGGTTCCTTTTTCTGTATGCAGTATCCCAAAACATTTTCTTGGCTCAAGTCCAAAATTCTTATTATCGGGTATAATCCCTCTTTTGAGTGATTCTTCCTGTCGGTCGAAAAAATATTTTACATAAGAACCATAAGTACCATGCACCTCAAAGCGCGGGCCCGGTTCTCGGGTAAACACACTGGCTCTTAAACTTGCTGTGTGCCGCGGATAAATCAGTTTCAGGTCAAAACTATCGTTTGCCTTACTCCTTTCGCGCTGATTGTAAAGAAGACAAAACACTGACGTTGGCTTTCCGAAAAGACAAAGGGACTGGTCAATCAAATGTGTTCCCAAATCGAAAAGTGTACCTCCTCCGTCTTCATTCAAATAGCGCCACTCAGCTCTGTTTAGTACCGGAGTATAACGATCAAAACGGGATTCAAAACTGACTATTTCTCCAAGATGACCTTCTGCAAGAATCTTTTTCACTGTAAGAAAATCGCCGTCCCATCTCCGGTTATGAAAAGGGAAAATGAGTTTTCCTTTTTTTGCTGCTTTTTCCATAATCCGGATAAAACCTGCACTGTTCAGGGCAACAGGCTTTTCAATTATGACATGTTTACCTGCATCAATTGCTAATTCAGCTTGTCCGGTATGAAGAAAATGAGGAGTGCAGATGACTACCAGGTCAATTTCCGGATTATCGGTAACCCTGTTAATATCCCTGACAATTTGAGTATTGGGATAGACCGTTCCGGCTCTGTTTCCGGAAGTAACGATGGAGTGTAAATTGAAGCGGGGATGTTTTTGTATAAAAGGGGCATGAAATACACTCCCGGAGAATCCGTAACCGATAATAGCCGTATTGATTTGCTTTTGACCTTCTATCTTAGTTTCTCTCATCTGTCTGTTTCAAGTTTAATATTTCTAAATTATTTTTTCTGTTGAGGAATCCCAGTAAACACGCCTGCCTTCATGATAGGCGATAGTTCCCATGTGCGCAGTAATAGCTTCCTGAAATGATTGGTCAATATCGCAACTTGGTTGTATTCCGTTGTTAAGCCTGATGCAGTTGATCCATTCGCGCAAATGAAGATGTGAAGTGTCGAAGGTTTTTCCATCCCGATAAGTATAAAGGAGTCCCCGTCCGGCGAAGTATTTTTCAGTGGGTGTTGTAATTGCGTCCACTTTATCCTGACCAGGTACGTATGAAAAAATAGGGGTATGGGGTTCAATGATTCCCTTTTCAATTTTTTCCTTGTACCGGGTAGATTTTGGATCAGCGGAAACCAACAGTGTTTCATTCAGTTCCATGTAAGCATCATGTCCCATAATTACTTTGCCGCGGTCTTTTTCACTTGCCAGTGTAGCGCTGTAGAGCAGTGTCAGATCGCGTTGCGGGTATTCAAAAGCCATATTGAGCACATCAGGAACAGTACGACCGTCTTTAAAAAAATAAATACCTCCGGATGCTGTTGCAGAATGAGGAATTCCCAGATTAAGTATCTGATTCAGGGCATCATATTCGTGAGTAAAAAGATCGCCACTGAGGCCGGTGCTATAATCCCACCAGCAACGCCAGCGGAAAAATCTTTCAAGACTAAACTCATGCCATGGTGCGGGTCCGATAAACTGTTTCCAGTCAATGGTTTTTTCGTTGGCTTCGGGGTCAATATCATACACCCAGGCACCATTGGGATCGTTGCGGTTGGTACAAACTTCGATGAGGGAAATTTTTCCGATCGCACCCTGATCGATAAGCGATTTTGCAATGTGATAGCTTTCTGTTTGCCTTCCCTGATGCCCAAGTTGAAAAATAATGCCGGTGTCTTTAACCACTTTTCTTATCTCGTAAGTTTCTTCGACAGTCCAGGATAGTGGCTTTTCGCAGTAAACATGCTTACCGTGCCTTGCAGCTTCAAGCGCAACAGGAACATGCAAATGGTCGGGTGTGGCAATGATTACCGCATCAACATCCGGAGCTGCAACCAATTCCTGGTAGGTTTGATAACGCTTTGGAGCTTCACCCTTCAAGCCATTTGTTCCATTACGATGGATGTTGGCAGCAGTTTCAACACCCCGTAGAGCATTTTTCTGGAAAACATCACAAATGGCAGTGATTTTTACATTCAGGTCTTCCTGAGCATAAAAATCATTGAGGTATTCTTCCCAGTATTTATCTTGTTTTGCTCTTTTTTCAAATTCATCAATGCGGTCGGGATGAAGATATCCAAGTGCTTTGAGCAAATACCTGCCACGCCCTCCGACACCCACAATTCCCAGCCGGATGGTTTCTCCTTCAACAATTGATGGTATGCCTTTTGGCATTACCGACTCCAAATCATCAAGCAACGGAGACTGTTTCTTTTGACGATCGGAAATATTTTTAACCAGTCCATAACCAAGTAAACCTATTACAGGCACTGATGCTAAACCGGCCAGAATATCCCGACGACTGTATTTCCCGGATTTATCATTATTTTTCTCCTGATCCATTTACTGTTTGTTTTTCTTATTGGGTATAAGTCGGGCTAATCCGATAATTTTTTCGGTTGGAAATAACAGAATGACCCAGATAGCACTGATTTCAATCAATGTTTTATTGATAATAAAATAGCTTCCATCGGAAGGAAACAAATATTCAATACCCGGAAACGGCGGATGTGAAAGATAATAAAGCATCAACAACACCATGCCGGCCACGGCAGCAGGTCTGACAAAAATACCCGCCAAAAAAGAAAGCCCGATCAGCGTCAATGCCCAGGCATTCAGCGTGTCATTAACAGCAAGTACTTGCTGATTGTTAGCTATCCACTCGAAAAATGGCTTTGCAAAACCTCCCGAATCAAGAAGATAAGCTTTTGATGTCCACGAAGGAGTGAGTATTTTTATCATCCCTTCATAAAAGAAATGCCAGCCTATTACCAGTCTTAGTATTACAAGTGCAGTGAGTTTCCATTTGCTGTATTCCATTACCCGGCAAAATTTAATGGACAAATGTAATTGTTTTGACAAAAAGAAAAACACGGATCACCTAAATTTTAGAGCAAAATTTAAAGGCAACATCCATTTTGACTTAAACAAAGGAGTCAGCATCTTTTTTTAATCACAACTGACCGACAAAAATTATGAGATTTTTCACCGCCGGCTGACGTAGAGGAATCCTCTCCACATTTTTCTACCCTTTTGGAATTTTGTCGGTCAATAGCGTTTTTTAATAGGAAAAGTTTTGAATCAAATGTCAATTCATGACATAAAAATAAAGCTGTTTTTATGATTTCCCTTCCAATGCCGGAATAACCAATATCCTTACGAAAAGGCCATTTTTTGAGACCAATTGGGAAAACGTTTGCAAAACAACAGAACCTTCACGGAAAGGTTATCTAACTGAGGTTTTATAGCTAACTTTGCGGGCGAAAAAAATCAAAATTTCCTCAATGCAATTTGCCCAGATATTAAACCAATCAACATTTTCAACCGATGATTTAGTTAAATTTCTCGCAGCAGAAGGAGAAGACAGGAAATTACTTTTTGCGCTTTCAGCAGCCATAAAACAGAAGTATGTGCAGAATCTGGTTTATTTCAGAGGGCTGATTGAATTTTCGAATATATGTGCGAAAAACTGTTATTATTGTGGGATTCGCAAATCCAACCCGAATGTTATCAGATACAATCTTACCGATGACGAAATCGTGGAAGCTGCAAAATTTGCACTTGACAACCGGTACGGATCCATCGTTTTACAATCAGGAGAGCTAAGGAGCAAAGCATTTATCCGGCGAATTACCAAGCTGCTCGATAAAATTCATCAGGTTACAAACAACCGTTTACGCATCACCCTTTCCTGTGGTGAGCAAACCAGGGACACTTTCCGCGAATGGATGGAACATGGTGCCATACGTTACCTACTGCGCATCGAAACCACCAACCGTGAACTCTATTACAGAATACATCCCCAAAACCAGTTGCACTCCTTCGATTATCGGTTGCAAAGTCTTTACGAACTAAAGGATACCGGCTATCAGGTAGGTACCGGAGTGATGATCGGACTTCCGTTTCAAACATTGGAGGACCTGGCCAAAGACTTGCTCTGGATGCAATCCTTTGATATTGACATGGTAGGAATGGGACCTTATCTTGAACATGCAGAAACGCCTCTCTATGCATACCGGCATCTGCTATTACCCATGGCAAAACGCTTCGACCTTTCTCTGAAAATGATCGCCGCCCTCCGCATCCTGATGAAAGACATCAATATAGCTTCCGCCACTGCACTGCAATCCATCGAAAAAATGGGAAGAGAAAAAGCGATCATGATTGGTGCCAACGTCATCATGCCTAATATTACTCCTTGCTCTTACCGCGATTATTATAAACTTTACGACAACAAGCCCTGCACTGCCGAAAATCCTGAAGATTGTAAATCCTCTCTTGAAATGCGTATAAAACTTGCCTCTAATCAGATCGCATGGGACGAATGGGGTGACTCTCTGCACTGGCAGGGAAAATAATTTTTCTCTTTACAGATGCTTCACGAAATCCGGCAAATCATTCAGGATTAAAATGACTGTGGTTAATGGCAGATAAATAGTAATTATCTTTGTTCCCCTGTTTTACATTTCATCCACTTATCCAATATCATTATGTCAAAAAATAAAACTTTACCGATTTTTTTGGCTTTTCTTGCAATGGGTTTTGGCGATGTTGTCGGGCCGCTGGTTTCACTTGTCAAAGAATCCTTTATGGTTTCCAATTTTGTAGCGTCATTGATGACTACAAGCGGTTTTATCATGTTTGGAATTTTCTCTGTTCCACTTGGAGTATTTCAGGATGTAAAAGGAAAAAAATATCTATTGTCTATGGGTTTGCTCATAGCTTTGACAGGGCTTTTAATTCCAATTGCATTTGGAATGTATGGCCCTCATACAACGCTCGACTCAGACTCAAACATCAGGTTGTATGCACTTTTTGCTTCCATCTTTTTGCTCGGAGCCGGTGCTACCACCCTGCAGGTTGCCGGAAATCCAATCATGCGTGATGTTTCTGATCCGGGAAAATATTCAAGCAACCTCTCACTTGGACAATCAATTAAAGCAATAGGTTCTTCAATGGGTTTTCTCCTTCCTCCGGCGGTGACTTTATGGTTCGGACTTGACTGGACTATTCTTTTCCCTGTTTTTGCCCTTATTCTGTTCATTACTTTTATCTGGGTCAAATCCGTAACTATCCATGAAAAAAAAGACCCTGATTCCAAACCGGCAACATTTCTATCCAGTGTTTTACTATTGAAAAATCCATTCGTTCTTAGTATGGTGGTTGGAATTTTTCTGTATGTTGGTGCCGAAGTTTCGATGAGTGCGCAGGTTCCTATCCTCATGGATACTGTTTACGGAATCAGCAATTTCGGTTTATGGCTGGCATGGGCATTGTTCTTCCTGCCAATTTTTATCGGAAGACTTGCCGGAGCATTCATTCTTAGGAGAGTTAAAGCAGACAGATTTCTGATAATTAGTGTATTGTTGTCCATAGCCGGCATGCTGATGCTCTTTTTTGGAAGTCAGTATTTTGCTTTTGCAGGGATTTTCATGATCGGACTTGGTTTTGCGAACATTTTCCCTCTGATCTTTTCTATTACCGTTGACACTCTTCCCGAACGAAGCAACGAACTTTCGGGACTGATGGTAATGGCCATCGTGGGTGGTGCCATTGTGCCACCCATTACCGGACTGGTAGCTGATATCAATGTACTACTTGGTTTCATTGTGCCCGCAATATGTATCATTTATGTTTTTCTGCTGGCCGTGAAATTATTAAGCAAATAGCAAATCAGACCTTCACCGGATGAAAAGACTTTTATACTTCTTCTTCATACTCTTGACCGGTTGCACTTCCGAAAAAAAACCTTTTGTCGAAAAAGTTTTGCTTACCGATGGTTGGGAATTTCAGAAAATTGATGCCGGCAGGGAATCCTGGCATAAGGCCTTTGTCCCGGGCTCCATTCATACTGATTTACTTAAAAACAAGCTCATTCCTGATCCATTCCATGGCTGTAATGAAAAAAAACTACAATGGATCGGACAATCCGACTGGAAGTATCGTAAAACCTTTTGTGCTGATTCCGGCCTTCTTCAAAAACAGAATATCCGGCTGGTTTTCGAAGGCCTCGACACCTATGCCAGGATATTATTAAATGGCGAAAAAGTGTTGGAAACTAATAATATGTTCAGGAAATGGTCGGTGAACATCAAACCTTTTCTTCGGGAAGGGGAAAACCTTCTTGAAGTAGTTTTTTCATCGGCTGAAGAACAATACCTCAAAGACTCCCTCGCACTGGATTATCCTCTACCGGGCGGAAAATGGGTTTTTGCACGCAAGGCAGCCTGTCATTTTGGCTGGGACTGGGGGCCAAAATATGTAACAGCTGGAATATGGAAACCTGTTTATCTCGAAATATGGGAAAAACATTCCATCGTGGATATTCACCTGAGTACAACATCCATAACGCCGGAAAGAGCCGTCATCAAAGGATCGGTTTCTGTTCATTCTTCAGGAGAGGAAAAAGCCGAAATTAAAGTAAAAAACCTTCTGTCAAAAAAAAACCTCTACATAGAAAAAGTAATGTTGCACCCAAAAAAAGAAGCCATCCATTTTACCTTTTCTTTGGAAGATCCAATTTTATGGTGGAGCAACGGCCTGGGAGAACCCTATCTTTATCCCTTTGAAATTATTATCTCCGGTGAATCGGGTTATGAATACTCACAACAAATAGACTATGGCATACGAACCATTGAGCTGGTGCAGGAGAAAGACGATTACGGACAATCCTTCTATTTCAAACTCAATGGAGAAAAAATTTTCATAAAAGGGGCCAACATCATTCCGCCTCACAGTTTTATGACTGAGGTAACCCGGGAACAGTATGCCGGTTTGGTACAACTGGCAGCAAAATCAAATATGAACATGCTCAGAGTCTGGGGTGGGGGTGTTTACCTGGATGATGACTTTTATCACTTGTGCGACAAGCATGGAATTATGGTTTGGCAAGACTTTATGTTTGCCTGTGCGATGTACCCCGGCGACACTGCCTTTTTGGAAAATGTAAGGCAAGAGGCTGAACATCAGGTGAAACGGCTTCGCAACCATGCCAGCATTGCATTATGGTGTGGTAACAACGAAATTGATGAAGGTTGGAAAAACTGGGGCTGGCAACAGCAATACAAACTTTCAGCAAAAGACTCTGCAATGATTTGGGGAAACTATCAGCGTTTATTCCACCAGTTGCTACCTGAGATAGTTACCCGGTATGACAACCAATGCCATTATATCCCCACATCACCATTAAACGGATGGGGGCGAAAAGAAAGCATGACCTTTGGTGACTCGCATTACTGGGGCGTTTGGTGGGGAAAAGAACCTTTCGAAATTTATCTGGAAAAAGTTCCCCGATTTATGAGTGAATTTGGATTTCAGGCAATGCCCGCACTATCGACAATCAGAACAATGCAGCCACCAGAAGAGGAATCACTGTTTTCATCTTCTATCCGATGTCACCAGAAGCATCCCACAGGTTTCGAAACAATCGGGTTATACCTTGAACGCGAAGATCTTTTCCCAAAAACCCTGGAGCATTCTATCTATTTCAGTCAGCTGGTTCAGGCTAAAGGAATCGGAATGGCTATTGAAGCCCACCGAAGAGCAATGCCCTATTGCATGGGATCACTTTACTGGCAGCTAAACGACTGCTGGCCGGTTACAAGCTGGTCTGGCACTGATTTTTATGGAAATCAGAAAGCTTTACAGTACGAAGTAGAAAAATGTTTCAAAGACATTTTGGTATCCGTAGTTATGAAAAATGACACCGGATCGGTATATCTCATTTCCGACCGCCTGAAACCGGTTGACGGGCTGCTTGAACTTGAGTTAACAGATTTTCATGGAAAGAATATCTGGCGCTACGAACGGGCATCCTTGATTCCTGCCTGCACCGGCAAACACGTGCTTTCCTTCAGCCGTAAAGGAATACTTGCCGGCCACGATCCTGCTGCCTGTTTGCTGAAAGCTACTTTCAGAACTGAAGAGGATTCCTATGAATCAACCCAGTTTTTTACCAGCTATGGCAAACTGCAACTATCTGACGCAGAATTGAATTACACCATTCTGCCTTCTGACGATGGTTTTGAAATTGAAATTTCTTCAGATAATTTTGCTGCTTTTGTGTATTTGTATGCTGAATCATCACCCTTGGTGTTCAGCAATAATTTTTTTCATGTCCGTCCGGGAGAAAAAACCTTTGTGAAATGCACCACCAACCTGACCCTGGAGGATTTTGGCCAACAACTGAAAGTTAAACATTTAAAGGTTTATCTCGGTGAGGGGATTTGACATCATGAGCCTGTTTATTGCTGCATTTCCAAAAGCTTTGAGTAACTGGTAAAACCTTCCAGCGGTATTTTCAAATAATAAGTGCGCCCTGAAAGATTAGGAAGATAATTTTGTCTTAGCCAGGGATTGAAATACTTAAGTTCATTATAGGTCACCTTTTTCAACAAAGCAAATTCAGCAAGGTTTTCAATTGTTTCTGTAACCTTTATTGTCTGACACGGAACCGGGAGATAAAGATCATCATTATCAAGGTGAAAACCATACTTTTCAGGATTTTCAAAAATTATTTTTAGTGCAAGTATTCTGAATAAGTACCGTTCTGTTTCCTCATTGAGGAACAAATCGTAATAGTTATCAGCCATTTGCTCGCTGAGTGACAAGGCTATGCTGTTTATTCCCGTGTTGTAAGCTGCAGCCGCCAATGTCCAGTTTGCAAATTTTTCGTAAGCATCATTCAGGTATTGACAGGCTGCATGAGTGGCTTTTTCAGGATGATATCTTTCGTCAATCCCTGAATTTACTTCAAGCCCGTATTCACGGGCTGTTTTTGGTAAAAATTGCCATATTCCTTCAGCACCTGATGGCGAAACTACATGCTGCAATCCGCTTTCGACCAAAGCAAGATATTTGAAATCATCCGGAATTCCGTATTTTGACAGAATAGGTTCGATGACCGGAAACCATCGGTTTGACCTTTTCAAAAGCAAAATGGTGGAAGAATGGAAAAAAGTATTTGAAGTTAGTTCCCGATCTAACTTTTCGCGAACCATAAAATGATCGAGCGGCACTCTTTCTCCGCAAAATGAGAGGCTTTCGGGAAGCTGCACACTGTAAACAGAAGGTTGTTGAAGAGCAGTAATTGATTGCTCCGGATTCTCCTTTTGACTGAATAATTTCAACAGGAAAAAGTTGCAGACTGTAATTAAACTCAATCCTGCAAACAGCCAGAAATATTTTTTCATTAAACAAGGGAATTTTAAGATGGTTGAAAATCGTTAAGGATTAAAATAAAAGGATGATAATCAACAAAGCTGAAAAATTAAAACGGGTTGTCAAAATCGGAAAACAAAGGAGCATTCTGATCCTTTTCGGAGAGTATGGGTAAATTACTTATTTTCCAGTCAATGTTGAGTGTGGGATCGTTCCAGCGAATGCTCCCCTCTGATTCGCGGTTGTAAACGTTGGTGCATTTGTAAAAAAAGACAGTCTGGTCTTCAAGCGTCAGGAAACCATGAGCGAAACCTTCCGGAATCCAATACATCCATTTGTTTTTGTCAGAAAGCACTATGGAAGCCCATTTTCCATAAGTTGGGGAATAACTTCGCAGGTCAACAGCCACATCAAGTACTGAGCCGCGCATAACACGGACCAGCTTTCCCTGACTAAAAGGCGGTCGCTGAAAATGCAGCCCCCGAAGTACATTCTTCATTGATCTGGACTCATTGTCCTGCAGGAAATTAACATTAATCCCATTATTGGCGAATATTTTCTGATTGTATGACTCAAAAAAGTAACCCCGTTCATCCTCAAAAACTCTGGGTTTTATGATCAGTAAGTCCTGAATTTCGGTTTTGATAATTTCCATAGTAAAAATGTTTTCACGGGTCAAATGTAGTTAAAAACAAAATGAAGAATCTGCCTCAGAGCAAAAAAGATTTCAATTGGTCATCAATTCAGGAAACTGCTTGTTGCAGGTAAGGCTTTTATGACTACTGATTGCCGACATTCCGGAAATCTTTCGGACTATGAGCCGGATTAGATCATCCATTCATTTTTATCAGAACCAAAGCCGTCAGGAATCAAGGTTTACCTGAACAAAAAACCAATCTTAAGACCGGTGCTCAGACTTATTGAAAATCCATCATCCGCAATAATGAAACCATAATGATAAGACTCTCCCCCGTTGTGCAAGCCATATCCGGCACCAAAATAATAGTCAACTAATGCAAAATTGTCGATTACCCATTGTTTGCCAAACACCAGATGGACAGCTACCGGAAAGAAACTACGGCGTTCGGTGATAAAATAACCGGGAGGATATCTGGGGTCGTACTCCTCAATATCTTTATTATAGATTGCTAACATCAGTTCGGGTTTTATGTAACCACCCTTTAGGATATGTGTATAATGCAATCCCTGAAGATAAAAATCAGGGTTTTTTATGAATTTGTAGCCAAATTTTACAAAGACACCTTGTGCATTTCCATCAACCAGGTCAAAACTAAGACCAATTATACCCAATGTTCCTTCGAGGCTGCGCCCTGGTTTGATATTTCGCTCACAGGCAAAAGTAGTGTTGCCCGTCATAGGTGAAAAAAGGTCAACTTTGATGGCATTTCTCCACTGACCTTTATATTTTTCAGGATCGTTCATAGCTATGCTGAATTCCATTTCGCGTCCATCCTCGAAAATGATTTTTGCAACCTGATCCTTTTCAACCGAAAAAAGAACATCCGAGGGATAATCACTCAGGATTCACTTTATTTCGGCAGAGCCAATCTCTTTTATTTTACAAATTATTACATCGTTGTTTCGCTTGACTATTTGGTCCTGTCCAAAACCAATAAGCGGCAAAAGAGCTATTATTAAATTGAATATGAGTATATTAAATCTTTTCATGGCATGATTTTTACTCCATCAAAATTTACAAATAACATACCACGATCCCGGAAGAAAGAAGACAAATGTTCTGCATCAGGACGTAAATTTTCGATTTTTTTTTAAGTTTGCAAAATCAATTTCAAAAACATCGACATTGCCAATTATAGGATCAATAATAAAAAGGGCCATTGAACTCAGGAGCTTGAGCGACAAAGAAAACCTGAAGAGTTTTGATGGCTGGAAAGCACAGCAGACAGTTCTCAAGCGGTTACTTCGCAAAGCTCAGTTTACTCATTTTGGCGAAGCTTACCATTTTTCGGAAATCCTTCGCTCCGATAATGTAGTGCAGGAATTTCAGAAAAATGTTCCGGTACACGATTACAATTCCATTTTCAAAAAATGGTGGTATCGTTCACTCAATGGTGAGCCTTTTGTAACCTGGCCCGGTAAAGTTAAATATTTTGCCCTCAGCTCCGGCACATCTGAAGCCTCGAGCAAATACATCCCGGTAACCAGTGATGTGCTGAAATCCATAAAAAAAACAAGTGTGCGGCAATTGCTATCGCTTGCCCAGTATAATTTCCCTCCCGAATTTTTTGAAAAAGGGAAAGGGATTTTGATGCTTGGTGGCAGCACACACCTGCAATACAACGGCAGTTATTACGCCGGCGATTTGTCAGGAATTACCACAGGAAATATTCCATTCTGGTTTCAGTTTTTTTACAAACCCGGTCGTCGGATTTCCAAAGAGCGTGACTGGAGTGTTAAACTTGAAGAAATAGTCAGAAAAGCAAAAGACTGGGATATCGGGGTAATTGTAGGGGTTCCGGCCTGGTTACAAATATTACTTGAAAAAATAATCGAGCGCTACAACCTTAAAAATATTCACGAAATCTGGCCAAACCTGAATATTTATGTCCACGGCGGTGTTTCATTTGCTCCTTATTACAAAGGTTTTGAACGATTGCTGGGCAAACCGTTGATTTATATGGAAACATATCTGGCTTCCGAAGGTTTTATTGCTTACCAGAAGCGCCCATATGTTGATTCAATGCAGATGTCGCTCGATACAGGTCTTTTTTTCGAATTTGTTCCATTCAACAGCAACAATTTTGACGATGACGGAAATATCAAACCCACGCCCCAGGTGCTTACCCTTAATCAGATAGAAGAAGAAAAAGAATACGCTCTCCTGATCAGCTCAAACGCTGGTGCCTGGCGCTACCTCATCGGTGATACCATAAAATTTACCTCAAAAAAATTAAACGAAATTCGCATTACCGGACGCACAAAACACTTCCTAAGCCTGTGTGGTGAACATTTATCGCAGGAAAACATGAACCGGGCAGTGGAAATGATGTGCAACCAATTGAATATTACCGTAAAAGAGTTTACTGTTGCCGGAATTAAACATGGAAGCATGTTTGCCCACAAGTGGTATCTGGGCACAGATGACGACCTTCAGCCGGAGGTTGCCCGTGAAATTATTGATAATAACCTGAAAACACTCAACGATGACTATCGCGTTGAGCGAATTGAAGCCATAAAAGATGTAATTGTCGAAATACTGCCCGCCGGGGTATTTTACCAATGGATGCACGACCACGGCAAAGAGGGGGCTCAGAACAAGTTTCCCCGCGTAATCAAAGCCAAACAGTATGAAGAATGGGAAGAATATCTCAAAAAGTTTACCGGTTGAAAATCAAAGCTAACTAATCCATAAAGCATTCAATAAAATGAATCCTTTTCTTGAGGGTATGTTTATCGGATTAACTTTATCAGTTTTGCTTGGCCCTGCTATGTTCAGCCTGATTCAAACCAGCATTCACAGAGGATTCAGATCAGGAGCAATGCTGGCAGCAGGGATTTTTCTCAGTGATGTGTCACTGGTGTTCCTATGTTTCATGGGAGCCATACAAATTCTCTCGGATGAAGATAATCGCTTTATTTTTGGTGTTATCAGCGGTTTGATCTTAATAAGTTACGGCATAGTGGCACTGACCCGTAAAACCAAGACTAACCAGGACGGTGAAATTGTTTTTGTAGAAGAAAAAAACCGGTTGAAATACATTTTTAAAGGGTTCTTTCTGAATTTTACCAATCCGTTTGTATGGATTTTCTGGATGGGGCTTACTGTGGGAGTTACTTCCAACTATGGAGATGACACATCCAAAGCAATTGTATTCTTTGCGGGAACGCTGTCAACCATTATTTTTACTGATTTGCTGAAGGTTCTTATAGCCAAAGCAATTAAAGGAAAGCTCAATGTAAACAACATACGCCGCCTGAACAACATTGTAGGGATACTTCTGATCGGTTTTGGGATTATTTTGATGGTCAGAACGTTGATGAATCATTATGGGCTCATCTGATCTCAATCAGTGCGTTCCCAACCTTCGGCCAACGGTCTGATATCCTTGATGTTCAACTGAAGCGATACATGTCCGTTCCATTCATTTTCCTCCACATGATAGCAAATTGAAAAGGGCCTTCCGCTTTGTACGATCGAAAGCTTCTCGCCCTGCTGAAAAGCAATGGCAGCCAGCGGAAAACCTGAAATATCAGGATGGATGACGCTCAGCTTCAGATGATTTTTGCCTACCACACATGCAAAACCGGTATCCACCACTCCTTCGGTCATGAAAACAGGTGCCATGTTTTCGGGTCCAAACGGAGCAAATTGCTTAAGAATTTTATAAAATTTGGTGGAAATACTGCTCAGGCGCACTTTGGCATCAATTTCAATTTCGGGAACCCTCATTCTTTCTTCAATGGTTGAAGCCACGATGCTTTCAAAACGTGCTTTAAAAGCATCGAAGTTTTCCGGTTTTATCGACAGTCCAGCAGCATATTTATGTCCTCCAAAGTGCTCAAGCAGATCGATACACTGGTCGATGGCATTGTAAATATCAAAATCCTTCACTGAGCGGGCCGAACCTGTAATCAGTCCGTTTGCTTTGGTAAGAATAATAGTAGGTCGGTAATACTGTTCAGTCAGACGCGAAGCTACGATTCCAAGCACCCCTTTGTGCCAGTCGGGATTATATACGATGGTGGTTTTTTTGTTTTGAAAATCGGGGTCTGCTGCAATCTGGCTTAGCGCCTGCTGGGTAATCATCGTATCCAGATTACGCCGTTCGATATTGAATTGGTTGATTTGTTCGGCTTTTTCGATTGCAGACTCAATGGTAGTACTCACCAGCAATTCAACCGAATTTCGTCCGCTTTCCATCCGCCCTGCAGCATTGATACGCGGCCCTATTAAAAAAACAAGGTCGCTGATGGTCAGTTTGCGATTGAAAGCAAATTCTTCTTCAACATACTGAAATTCATTTTTTTTCTTGATGTTGCTATAGTGCAGAATAGCCGTAAAAGCAGGGCGGGGATTGGAATTGAGCAGTTTCAGGCCATAGTAAGCCAAAATCCTGTTTTCTCCTGTAATGGGAACAATGTCAGCCGCAATGCTTACTACAACCAGGTCAAGGTATTTTTCAAGCCTTTTAAAAGGCATGTGATTCTTTTTCGAAAAAGCCTGTACCAGCTTAAAGCCTAAACCGCAACCCGAAAGTTCATCGTAAGGATAATTACAATCTGCCCGCTTTGGATCAAGTATGGCATAGGCTGCAGGTAAATGATCACCCGGACGATGATGATCACAAACAATAAAATCAATCCCAAATTTCAATGCATAATCAATATTCTCGATGGCTTTGATCCCACAGTCTAAGGCAATGATGAGGGAGAATTTATTTTCGTGGGCAAAATCAATCCCGGCTTTCGAAATTCCGTATCCTTCCGAATACCTGTCGGGAATGTAAAAATCAACTTCTCTGTAAAGGGATTTTAAAAAAGTGTACACCAATGCAACGGCTGTGGTACCATCTACATCATAATCACCATAAACAAGAATGTTTTCATGATTGCGTATTGCTTTTTCGATACGGTAAACTGCGCGGTCCATATCCTTCATCAAAAAAGGATCGTGGAGCTGCAACAGTTTTGGCCGGAAAAATGACCTGGCTTCTTCAAAAGTCGTTACCCCCCTCTGAACCAACAATGTGGTGAGTAACGTATTGATATTCAATTCACGTGAGAGCTTCTGTACTATTTCCGGATCACCTCTTTCCTTGATTACCCATCGCTTATCCATTAAATTTTTTTTTCGTAAAAATAGAAATAATCAGCCGACAATGAATGAAAATTGTAAAAGAAATATCGTTTACATAC
>Ga0116152_10002211_pt1 | contig 15834 bp, 10 predicted proteins | sample AD_UKC119_MetaG_FD_89894 | JGI IMG/M metagenome (GOLD analysis project Ga0116152, IMG submission 89894) | Active sludge microbial communities of municipal wastewater-treating anaerobic digesters from Hong Kong - AD_UKC119_MetaG | ecosystem: Engineered > Bioreactor > Anaerobic > Digestate... | reverse complement strand
GCTGAAAAGCATAGCACGACGGGCCATTGCTGGCTTTAATGCGGCGTCCGCTTCGACAATGCCAAGGGCAATTTTTTGTGCCGGCCAGATAATGAACCAGACATTAAAGGCCATGATCAGGCCAAGCCACATTCCAAAGCCGATGTTTGGCTGCTCGAGTGTCAGTGCCTCAACCAGATATCCGTTTCTCCATGCCAAAGCAAGTCCGAAGAATACTGTGAAGAAAGCACCCCAACGGAACCAGAATAGGGCTTCCGGTGCAATGACCTTGCCGATTGCCGGTTTTTGCTCATCCGGAATTTTCGGCATGCTTGGAATTTGCACAAAGTTAAAGTACCAGAGAATGCCAATCCACATAATACCGCTAAGTACGTGGAGGTAACGAATTAAAAACAGTTCTGTGTCCATAATAAATCCCTCCTTTACATATTGTTCATAACATCAGAGATCGCCGCTTCCGGCGCACTCATCTGACTGTCGTATATTGCATCAGTGACGAAAATCATAATCACGGTCAATACGACACCTGCGACTATGGTCAGTGGTAGTGATTCTAGAATTTTACCCATTGTTTAACCCTCGTGTTTAATTTTATGTTCTGCGTCCCTTATGGTTCGGATTATCCTGTAAGTTTCCTTAGAACGAGTGTAAACTTAACAGTAAATTAACCTTGCGTCAAAAAGACTCTTGTAACTTTACATAATTTCAGTCATTTAGAGCCCATGTCAGAATTAGATACATATTGTGCAAAACAGATCAAAAAATATGATTATGACCGTTTTCTGATAACGTTATTTGCCAGGGCAGACATTCGGGAAGATCTTTTTGCCCTCTATAGTTTTAATCATGAAGTGGCAAAAATCAGAGAAGCGGTAAGCGAGCCGATGTTGGGGGAAATCAGACTTCAGTGGTGGCGGGAGGCGATTGAAGGGATTGCCTCAGAAAATCCGCGCAATCATGAAGTTGTGCTGCCATTATCGGATGCTTTTCATAGGCATGGTCTGTCAGCAGACAGTTTTATCGATATCATTGATGCACGGTCGGCCGATATTTATGATGAAAATCCCAATACCATTGCCGATTTTGAAACATATCTGGGGGCGACATCAGGCAATCTGATGAAAATCGCGGCCCGGATCAGTGGTGAGCGGGATGAGCATGCCTTATCGCTTTGTTATGATCTGGGAATGGTGTGGGGGCTGATCGGGACGATCCGGGCGCTCAGGTTTCAACTGGCGCAGGGGAAATTATCCCTGCCGCAGGATATTATGCACCAGTTCGAAGTCCGCAAAAGCGATCTGATGGCACTTGAAGGCAATGAAAACATAAAACGGCTGATCCGCGGTCTTCACCAGTCGGCAACAAATTATCTTAATCAGATTTCTAAAAATAAAAAAAGCATCAGCAAAGATATTCAGCCATTATTTTTGCTTTCGGCATTAAGCCGCAGTTATCTTAATATGATCCGGCGAGCCGGGTATGATCCATTTAAGCTCAATGAAAGGGCGAGTATGTTTCCCCGTCAGTGCCGGTTATTTTTCAGTGCCCTTTTCGGGATCGTTTAACCAGGCTTCAAGGGCTTCAAGCGCCCTTTTGGATTTAAGGGGTTTGCGGTCTTTTCGCTTTATTTTCTGACCGTCAATTTTTTTGAATTCCAGTGGCGGCATTATACCGAAATTAACATTCATCGGCTGAAATGTTTTGGCGGTTCCGGCCCCTTCAATATGGCCGCCGGTAATATGATTAATCAGGGCGCCAAAGGCGGTCACAATTGGCGGCGTTGTCATATTTTTACCTCGCACTTCCGCGGCCAGGAAATATCCGGCCATCAGCCCCATGGCACCACTTTCCACATATCCTTCAACACCGGTGATCTGTCCGGCGAAACGAAGGCGCGGCATTGCTTTAAGCCTGAGCTGGTCATCAAGCAGTTTTGGGCTGTTGATAAATGTATTTCGGTGTAAGCCGCCAAGACGGGCAAATTCCGCCTTTTCCAGTCCCGGTATTTTTCTGAAAATTTCCTTTTGGAATTTATATTTCAATTTTGTCTGAAAACCGACCATATTATAAAGCGTGCCCAGTTTATTATCCTGACGCAGCTGGACGACAGCATAGGGTTTTTCATCACTATGCGGATTTTTAAGGCCAACTGGCTTCATCGGACCAAAGGACAGGGTTTCAGGACCGCGTTCGGCCATAACTTCGATCGGCATACAGCCTTCAAAAAACGGAATATCCTGTTCCCATTCCTTATAATCTGATTTTTCAGCGTCGGTAATATCCTCAATGAACTTATAATATTGTTCTTTCGACATCGGCAGATTGATATAGTCAGCGCCATCCCCCTTGTCATAGCGACTTTGGAACCACGCCTTGCTGAAATCAATCGTGTCCTTATAGATGATCGGCGCTATGGCATCAAAAAATTGCAGCTCATCAACCCCGGTAATGTCCAGAATGGCTTTTGCCAGCGCGTCGGAGGTGAGGGGGCCGGTGGCGATAATCACATTGCCCCATTTTTCGGGCGGGATCATGTCGACTTCCCCCCGTTCAAGGGTAAAAAGCGGACTTGCCAACAATTTTTCCTGAACATACTGGCTGAAAAGATCGCGATCCACGGCAAGGGCACTTCCCGCCGGCACTTTAGTTTTTTCTGCCGCTTCCATCATCAGGCTGCCCATACGGCGCATTTCTTCATGCAGCAACCCGACCGCGTTATTTTCAAGATCATCGGATCGAAAACTGTTTGAGCAGACCAGCTCGGCAAGGCCGTCTGTCTGATGGGCGTTGGTGCTTTTAACCCCGCGCATTTCATGAAGGATCACGGGAATTCCGGCTTTAATAAGCTGCCAGGCGGCCTCTGTTCCGGCCATGCCGCCGCCAATGATATGTACCGGGGAATTTGTCATAAAGTCAGCCCAAATTTAGTTTTGATGCTGATAGCATTTTTCTCGTCAATATCAAAAAGAAAAAGGCCCAAAAATGATAACGCCTGCTTGGGCAAGCAGGCGCATCAAAATGGAGTAAGTTGAGTATTATGGTATTACAGTTATGTTTGGGCATCTGTAATATTTTCAATATAGGACGAAAAGGTTAACAAAAGGTTAACAAAGTTAAAAATTTTAAGAGAATTTTTGCAAATATAGTCATTATTGCTATATACTCTTTTAATATCAATGAGTTAGCATGTCATTTTTTAGTAAAAAATTGTTCAAAATAGTGAAATATTTGAAGCAATTCTGTAGACCCTTCATCAAAAATTAACCATAAAATGCGCCAAAATGAAACATTTAAGAGTGCGCTAATTTAAAGAATTTTTGCCAGATACTGACCGGTGAAACTGGCCTTTACTTTGGCCACATCCTCTGGTGTTCCTTCGGCGATAATCAGGCCGCCGCCGCTGCCGCCTTCGGGACCAATATCAATAACCCAGTCTGCGGTTTTGATGACATCAAGATTATGTTCAATGATGATGACGGTATTCCCCATATCAACGAGCGCCTGGATCACCTCAAGCAGTTTCTTGATATCCTCGAAATGAAGGCCGGTTGTCGGTTCATCAAGAATATAAAGCGTGCGACCGGTCGAGCGTTTGGAAAGTTCCTTTGACAGTTTGACCCGCTGGGCCTCCCCGCCGGAAAGGGTGGTTGCGGCCTGGCCGATGGTGATATAATCAAGACCGACCTTCTGCATCATTTTAACCTTGTCCCTGACACTGGGGATGGCAGAGAAAAATTCAACGCCGTCTTCCACGGTCATATCAAGAATGTCGGAAATTGATTTTCCTTTGAACTTAATCTCAAGCGTTTCACGGTTATAACGTTTGCCCTTGCAGACATCGCATTTCACATAAACATCAGGCAGAAAATGCATTTCAATTTTAATAAGACCGTCCCCCTGACAGGCTTCACAGCGTCCGCCCTTGACGTTAAAGCTGAACCGTCCCGGTTTATAGCCACGGGCCTTGGCCTCCGGCAGACCGGCAAACCAGTCACGGATAGGGGTAAAGGCCCCGGTATAAGTCGCCGGGTTTGACCGCGGTGTGCGGCCGATCGGGGACTGGTCAATTTCCACAATTTTATCAATATATTCCAGCCCGGTAATATCTTCATGCTTGCCGGGAATGACACGGCTGTGGTTCAGTTTGCGGGCAACCGCTTTATAGAGCGTATCAATAGTCAGGGTTGATTTGCCGCTGCCGGATACGCCGGTGATACAGGTCATCACCCCAAGCGGAAATTTTGCCGTGATATTCCTTAAATTATTGCCGCTGGCCCCTGTTATCACAATTTCTTTTCGCTTTTTACCGGCGAAATGGCCCTTGCGCCGTTCATCAGGCACGGGAATTTTAAGAGCGCCGCTTAAATACTGACCCGTCAGGCTTTTTTTATTTTTCATAATTTCAGCCGCCGTGCCCTGGGCCACCACTTCACCGCCGTGGACACCGGCACCCGGACCCATATCAATCACCTGATCGGCAGTGAGGATCGCTTCCTCATCATGTTCCACCACCAAAACGGTGTTGCCCATATCACGCAGGTTACAAAGCATTTTAAGAAGTCGGCCATTGTCCCGCTGATGAAGACCGATTGACGGTTCATCAAGCACATAAAGAACGCCGGTCAGGCCGGAACCGATCTGACTGGCGAGGCGGATACGCTGACTTTCCCCACCGGACAGGGTACCGGATTTTCGCGACAGATTAAGATATTCAAGACCGACATTGTTTAAAAACCCAAGCCGCTCAGTAATTTCCTTCAACACCCGGTAGGCGATTTCATTTTCCTTATCGCTCAGTTTGGCGCTTAAGCCTTCAAACCATTCATATGATTTGCGTACGGATAGGTCGGTAATTTCGCTGATATGCTTGCCATCGATTTTAACGGCCAGTGCCTCCGGCTTAAGCCGATGACCGTCACAGGCATCACAGGTGGTGGCGCTCTGATAGCGGGCAAGCTCATCGCGCATCATTGAACTGTCGGTTTCTCGCCAGCGTCGCTGGATATTGCCGATCACGCCTTCAAAGCTTTTTTTAACCACATAGCTTTTGATGTTGTCGCTGTTATAGGTGATTTCGATTTCCTCATCCCCGCTGCCATGGAGCAGCACATTCTGGACTTTCTCCGGCAATTTTTCAAACGGGGTTGATGTCTTAAACCCATAATGGCGGGCTATGCTTTCAAGGGTCTGCGCATAATAGGGTGAATTTGATTTTCCCCACGGTGCCAGCGCACCTTTATCAAGAGACAGTTTTTTATCCGGCACCACAAGGTCGGGATCAAAATAAAGCTTCTGGCCCAGTCCGTCACAAACCGGGCAGGCGCCAAAGGGATTATTGAATGAAAATAGCCTTGGTTCAATTTCCTCAATGGTAAAACCAGAAACGGGGCAGGCGAATTTGGCAGAAAACAGGGTGCGCTCGGCAGTATCATCCGCAACTTCGGCAACAACAAGCCCGTCCGAAAGGTTAAGCGCGGTTTCAAGGCTGTCGGCAAGCCGGGTTTCAAGGTCTGGCCTGACCACGACACGGTCCACCACCACTTCAATATCATGCTTTATTTTTTTATTTAAATCAGGGACGTCCTCAATTTCATAATATTCGCCGTCAACCTTGACCCGCTGATAGCCGGATTTAAGCAGATCCATGAATTCTTTTCTATATTCGCCTTTGCGTCCGCGCACGATCGGCGCCAGCAGGAAAAGTCTTGTTCCTTGCGGCATTTCCATGATCTTATCAACCATCTGGCTGATGGTCTGGCTGGTGATCGGAAGGCCCGTTGCCGGGGAATAGGGAATACCGACCCGCGCATAAAGAAGGCGCATATAATCATAAACTTCGGTGACGGTGCCGACCGTTGAGCGCGGATTGCGGGATGTTGTTTTCTGTTCAATCGAAATAGCGGGGGAGAGCCCCTCAATATGATCGGCGTCGGGCTTTTGCATCATTTCAAGAAACTGGCGGGCATAAGCACTTAAGCTTTCCACATAGCGGCGCTGCCCTTCGGCATAAATTGTATCAAACGCCAGCGATGATTTGCCGGAACCGCTAAGCCCGGTAATCACAACAAGCTTATCCCGCGGAATATCAACATTCACCGATTTAAGATTATGTTCCCTTGCGCCGCGAACAGAAATTTCAGTCAGCATTGAATGCACCCTTTTAGACCAATATAAGTGCAATTTAAGGGATTCGAAAAATAAGTAAAGTTCTTATTTTGTTCCTTGTTGCATTCATGGGTGTGAGTGGCTATTGTAAGGGCAATTGGATTCGATTTTTAGATAAGGAAATATGATTATGGCGGGGAGCGTAAATAAAGTAATTTTAATTGGAAATCTGGGCCGTGACCCGGAAGTACGCCACACACAGGACGGCTCACCGATCGTTCAGCTGAGCATTGCAACATCCGACACATGGAAAGACCGCGCCACCGGCGAGAGGCGCGAGCGGACCGAATGGCACCGTGTGGTGATCTTTAACGAGCATCTTTGCAAAGTTGCCGAAAATTACCTTAAAAAAGGCTCGAAAGTCTATGTTGAAGGGTCGCTCCAGACCCGCAAATGGACCGATCAGCAGGGCGTTGAAAAATACACAACCGAAGTGGTGCTGCAACGCTTTAATGGCGAGCTGACCATGCTTGACGGCCGCGGTGAGGGCGGCGATGGCGGCGGCTACGGCGGCGGTGATTACGGCGGTGGTTCCTCCGGTGGTTTTAATCAGGACACCGGTGGCGGTTCCGGTGGTGGTGGTTCCGATTTTGACGATGAAATCCCGTTTTAAGTTCTAAACATAAGCCCCGCACTGCGGGGCTTTTTTGATAATATATATGTCTGCTTCCGACCCGAAGCGGACAATTATAATTTTCTAAAGTTGATAAATAATCAGATTTTCTGCATTCAAATACAATCTATAATCTAAAGTGTTTTTTTTCTTAGCCTGTAAAAAAAACTTTCATAAGATTGACGAATTGATTATCGGGCACATCTTGACATGTGGTTAAGGCATAATCATTGTTAGATTATGAAGCTTTATATTAAAAATATGGTCTGTAGCCGCTGCATTCTGGTGGTGGAAGATATTCTTGCAAAAAGAAGGATAAATTCTGCGCGGGTTTCGCTTGGCGAAGTTGATCTGGTAAATATGGTTATTTCTGAAGCAGAAATTAATAATCTTGAAAAAGACTTCGAGAAGCTGGGCTTTGAGCTGATCAATGATAAAAAAAGCAGGCTGATTGAAAGCATAAAAAAGGCGGTTATAGATATTGTGCAATTGCAGGACGGGCTACATCATATAAACCTGTCTGATTATTTGGGTCAGAATATTGCCTATGAATATAATTATTTGAGCAGCTTATTTTCAAGCGTGGAAGGGATTACGCTCGAGCGATATTTTATTCTGCAAAAAATAGAAAAGGTAAAAGAACTTCTAGTCTATGATGAACAGACTTTAAGCCAAATTGCCTTCCAGACAGGCTATAGCAGCCTTGCGCATCTTAGTAATCAGTTCAAATCTGTAACAGGTCTCAGCCCAAGCCATTTTAAAAAGTTGAAAAATACGAAACTCAGAAAATCAATTGATAATCTGTAAAATATATAAATCTTTCCCGGAGTTCTGTAACAGTGTTTATGTTATAATAATGTATTCTTGCCTTTAATATTATCATATTGGAATAAATTAAATGCATAGCGAATGTGATCATAACCACAATAAAAAACATGCTCAGGATCCTGTATGCGGGATGACCGTTGATATTGCGACCGTAAAATATCAAAGCAACTATAAAAATGATGACTATTATTTTTGCTCTTCACACTGCCATTCAAAATTTGAAGCTGATCCGGATATTTATCTTGAAAAGCGACCTGCGCCGGAACAAATGCCGAAAGGCACCAAATATACCTGTCCCATGCATCCGGAAATCATTCAGGATCACCCAGGCGATTGCCCGATTTGCGGTATGGCGCTTGAGCCGATGGGCGTGGTCAGTGCAGACGAAGGGCCAAACCCGGAACTAGTTGATTTTACAAAGCGGTTAAAAATCGGGTTTATTGCTGCAGCACCCGTATTCATCCTTGAAATGGGCGGGCATATTTTCCCCGCCATCCATCAACTTATAGCACCTCAAACATCTTATATAATCCAATTCATTCTGGCTTCTGTTGTTGTTTTATGGACGGCCCAACCGATATTTGTTCGGGGGTATAAGTCCATAAAAACAATGAACCTGAATATGTGGACACTGATAAGTCTTGGAACTGGTGTTGCCTATCTTTACAGTATAGTTGCCCTTTTCCTGCCCGGATTTTTCCCGGATCAGGTTAAGTCTGACCATGGTCTTGTCCCCGTATATTTTGAGGCATCCTCCGTGATCATCGTCTTGGTGCTTCTTGGTCAGGTACTGGAGCTTAAAGCCAGAGAAAAAACTGGTGGCGCTATCCGCGCCCTTCTTGATCTTGCCCCCAAAAAAGCGATTAGAATTAAAAATGATGGTATAGAGGAAGAAGTACCTATTGAAGAAATAAGTGTTGGTGATCTGGTGCGCGTCAGACCCGGTGAAAAAATCCCGGTTGACGGTGAAGTGGTCGAAGGCCGTTCATTCGTTGATGAAAGCATGTTGTCGGGTGAACCGGTTCCGGTTGAAAAGTCTGTTGGTGATAAAGTTACAGGGGCTACTTTAAATACAAAAGGAAGCTTTAATTTTAAAGCTGAGCGGGTTGGTTCTGAAACCATGCTGTCACAGATTGTGGGCATGGTGGCGGACGCACAAAGAAGCAGAGCACCGATACAGAAATATGCAGACCTGATCGCCAGCTGGTTTGTACCGGCAGTAATATTGTCGGCCGTTGTTGCATTCATAGCCTGGTATATTTTTGGTCCCGAGCCATCATTTACATTTGGCTTCGTGGCAGCCGTATCGGTTTTAATTATCGCCTGTCCCTGTGCTGTCGGGCTTGCCACCCCAATGTCAATCATGGTTGGTATGGGACGGGGCGCCCAATTAGGTGTGCTCATTAAAAATGCCGAAGCGCTGGAACGATTTACAAGTGTCGATACGCTTATTGTTGATAAAACGGGAACACTTACAGTGGGAAAACCAGCCTTAACCGATGTTATAGCGATGGATGGTTTTGAAGAAGGGCAAATACTGAGTGTCGCCAGCGGACTGGAAAAACGGAGCGAACACCCGCTTGCCACTGCGATCGTTAAGGGTGCTGAAGATAAAAACATTTCCGCCGCAGAAATTGATGATTTTGAAGCGGAAACTGGCAAAGGCATCAGTGGAAATTTTGACGGTAAGAAAGTAGCTCTTGGCAATAGCAAGATGATGGATTTGCTGGGTATTTCAATTGACACAGCATTGGAACAGGCACAATCCTTAAGGTCAGAAGGAAAAACCATTATGATGCTGGCAATTGATGGCAAACTGGCCGGGCTGATTGGGGTTGCTGATCCCATTAAGGAAACCACCCCACAGGCACTGAAGGATTTAAAAAGTGAAGGTCTTAAGATCGTTATGGTCACCGGGGATGAGGAAAAAACTGCCCGTGCTGTTGCCTCTAAACTTGCCATTGATGATGTTAAGGCGGGGGTTCTTCCAGCTGGAAAAGTGGATATTATCAAGGAACTTCAGGCGGCCGGCGCAATTGTTGCCATGGCGGGGGACGGCGTTAATGATGCGCCCGCCCTTGCCCAGGCGGATGTAGGTATTGCAATGGGAACCGGCGCTGATGTCGCACTGGAAAGCGCCAGCATCACTCTGGTACGCGGTGAATTAAATGCCATAGTCCGCGCTCGAAGATTATCGGACGCCACTATGGGAAATATTAAACAAAATCTGTTTCTTGCCTTTATTTATAATGCTCTTGGTGTTCCGGTTGCAGCCGGAGTTCTTTACCCGTTCTTCGGCATCTTACTTTCTCCTATAATCGCGGCTACGGCAATGAGCCTTTCATCGCTATCGGTTGTCAGTAATGCCTTAAGACTTAGACTGGTTAAAATGTAGAAAAATTGATTGAAATTAAAATCAGGGTTTGTCATAACTTTTATAATTATTGAAGGCGATTTATGCAGTTAAAACAGAAAATATTTACAGCACTTCTTATTTTGCTTGTTCTTACCGGGCAGGCAATGGCCGCAAAAGGTGCGAATAGCTGTGATATGAATATGCATAAAATGGATCATAAAATAATGGCCATGTCATCAGGCAAAATGGACTGTTGTGATGACGATCCGATATGTGCAATGGATTGCAGTCTTGCTATTAGCTGCATACTGCCTGAATTTTCCTTAACCGGTTTTGAGTATGTTTCTACTCAGCAAATTGATATCCCGGTCATTTCAATAAGTTCCCAACCTCTTACTTCTCTATTCCGTCCACCAATTTCTGCTTAACACAGGATAAGTGTGTCTAATTGAGGTCAGCCCTCAATATTTCAGACCTGTAGGTGGAGAAATTCTTTTCTTTAGGAAAAAATCAAATGCTCTGGCATGTGCCAAGAGGAGTAAAACATAATGATTAGAACGTTCATTATTATGGTTTTGGCAACTTTAACCATAAAAGGCCCGGTATTGGCCCAAATTACCAGTCAACCATTATATATCGAGCAGGCCGTAAAGCGTGCGCAGGAAAATGATCCCTGGATCAAGGGCAATAGGCACATGGAGGACGCGACAAAATCCATGAGTGTGGCGGCGGGTTCACTCCCCGACCCTCAAATATCATTGGGGCTTTCCAATTTGCCGACCAATAATTTTTCCCTTAATCAGGATGGAATGACCCAGATCAGGGTTGGTGTTAGCCAGATGTTTCCCCAAGGGGATAGTCTCAATATCAAACGCGAACAGCTTAAGCTTGAGGCACACGCCTTTCCATATCAGAGACAGGACAGAAAAGCGCAGGTTAAGGTTATTGTCAGTGGTTTATGGCTTGAAGCCTACCGTGCGCAAAAAACCATTGAGCTGATTGAAAATAATAGATCATTATTTGAACAGCTTTCTGAAATTGCCATGTCCAGCTACTCAGCCGCAATGGGAAAGACCCGTCAGCAGGATATTGTCAGGGCGCAGCTGGAACTGACACGTCTTAATGATCGGGTAACCATGCTAAATCAGGCAAAAGATACATACATAGAAAAGCTTTCTGAATGGCTTAGTGCCGAAAATGAGAATTTTTCGGCCGTAATGATCGCTGATCAGATGCCCGTAATCCCATTGCGGGCTCCAATATATATTGATGATGCCGTAATGATAAATGATGAAGAATTATTGAACCGTTTGAGCGATCATCCATTAATGAAAGCCCTTGAAAATAAAATTGATGCAACGGCAATGGGCGTTGATCTTGCCAGACAAAAATACAAGCCATCCTGGGGGCTAAATGCCACTTATGGGCATCGAAGCAGTGATCCTTTCGGCAACAGTCGGCCCGATAATGTTACTGTGGGTATTTCTTTAAGCGTCCCTCTATTCACTGCAAATAGGCAGGATAAGGAATATAGCTCTGCTATTTCCAAAAGGGAGGCCGTCAGGACCGAAAAATGGCAACTCCTGCGAAAATTAAAAGCAGGCTTTGAAACCTCAAAAGCCAAACTGATACGACTGGATGAAAGAAAAGCGCTTTTTGAAAATAAGCTGCTTCCACAGATGAATGAGCAGGCCGAAGCATCCCTGACCGCCTATACCAATGATGATGGTGATTTTGCCGAAGTGGTCCGTGCCCGTATTGCAGAGCTGAACGCTAAAATCGATGCGCTGAATATTGATGTCGATCGTCAGAAAACCATTCTAGAACTTAATTATTATTTCACAACGGCTGAAACGGAAAACGTGACAACTGATGCCGGGTATGGAGAGCCAAAATGACACTGAATAAACAAAATATCTTTTTACTGATAATCGCTGCCATAACCGGATCAATTTTGACGCTTATGGTCAATTCATTCGTCGGCTCCACTGATGCAGATAGTAATAAAGACGGGGAACAAAAGCCGCTTTACTGGGTCGCGCCGATGGACCCCAATTACCGGCGCGATGAACCGGGTTTGTCCCCAATGGGAATGGAACTGGTTCCTGTTTATGCCGAAGATGCAAAAAACAACCGGAATGACGAGGCGGGAACAGTAAAAATTTCACCGGATGTGGTCAATAACCTTGGTGTTCGAACCACCACGGCACAAATGCAGAATATGAGTTCGATTATTAAAACGGTTGGATATGTGGAATATGATGAGGATCAGCTTGTCCATATCCATCCACGGGTGGAAGGCTGGATTGAAAAGCTTTATGTCAAAGCGACGGGTGATCCGGTTAATGCGGGGGCACCGCTTTATGATCTATATTCACCAACACTGGTCAATGCACAGGAAGAACTGGTCGTAGCGCTCAGCAGAAACAATAGTCAGTTAATATCGGCTTCGGAAGATCGCCTGAAATCACTGCAAATTCCTGAAAACACTATTGAAACCCTTAAAAAAACAAGAAAAGTAAAACAGACAATGACCTTTTATGCCCCGAAATCGGGGGTCGTTGACAACCTGAATATTCGTCAGGGATTTTACGTCAAGCCGGGGACCACTATGATGTCTATAGGCAGTCTGGATCAGGTCTGGGTTGAAGCTGAAGTTTTTGAAAGGCAGTCGGCTTATGTCAAAAAAGGCACGCCGGTTACCATGACGATTGATTATCTGCCCGGTGAAAAATGGCAGGGTATTGTTGATTATGTGCAACCTGCATTGGACCCTATGACCAGAACGCTGAAAGTAAGACTCCGGTTCGAAAATAAGAACGGCCGTTTAAAACCCAATATGTTTGCACAGGTTGCATTTGATACCCGACAGGACGGGGAAAGTCTGATTGTACCGAAAGATGCGGTGATCAGGACCGGTGATAGTGACCGGGTCGTTCTTGCTTTAGACGGCGGTAAGTTCAGGTCCGCAATCGTCAAAATTGGCCGGGTTGATGACCAGAATACTGAAATATTATCGGGCATTAATGCGGGAGATGAGGTAGTTGTATCTGCGCAGTTCCTGATTGATTCAGAGTCCAGTAAAACGGCAGATTTCAAGAGAATGGATCATAACGACAATCAGGAAGGTGTCACAATGAATATGGGGTCTGTTCTTGACGACCCGGAAAACTGGACCTCTGCCAAAATCAATAGCGTGGATGTTGAAAACCATACCGTAAACTTGACGCACGGCCCCATTAAAAATCTGGGCATGATGGGCATGACCATGAATTTCAGCATCGCCCCTTCAATCAACATATCAGGAATAACCGAAGGATCGGAAATTGAAGTGATTGTCGAAAACCCAAGTGACGGTGTGTTTGAGGTTACCCACATCAGACCAGTTGGTAAAGAGTAGGAAAAATCATGATAAAAGCATTAATTCACTGGTCGGTTGGCAATCGTTTTATCGTCCTTCTTTCCACAGTTATTTTGATCGCGATCGGGTTATATTCATTAAAAAACACTCCCGTTGATGCCATTCCCGATCTTTCGGATGTACAGGTGATCATTAAAACAAATTACCCCGGGCAGGCACCGCAGGTGGTTGAGGATCAGATTACCTATCCGCTGACAACCGCTATGCTTTCTGTGCCGGGGGCCGTCACTGTTCGGGGTTACTCATTTTTTGGAGATAGTTATGTCTATATTATTTTCGACGAAGATACCGACCTTTATTGGGCGCGTAGCCGTGTCCTTGAATATTTAAGCCAGGTTGCCCCGACACTACCGTCAACGGCGACATTGAAGCTGGGGCCTGATGCCACCGGTGTCGGATGGGTTTATCTTTATGCTCTTGTTGACAGAACAGGAAAGCATGACTTAAGTGAGCTTCGTTCAATTCAGGACTGGTTTTTAAAATTTGAGTTACAGACAGTCCACGGTGTATCCGAAGTGGCACCGCTTGGCGGGATGGTCAAACAATATCAGGTCAAGGTCAATCCTGATAAATTAAGAGCATTTGGTATCCCGCTTTCCCATATTCAGACGGCGATCCAGCGGGGCAATCAGGAAATTGGTGCTTCGGTCATTGAAATGGCAGAAGCGGAATATATGATCAGTGCTTCCGGATATCTTCAGAATGAAAAAGATATTGGAAATATCCCGCTTGGCGTTAATCAGAACGGGACACCATTACTGCTTAAGGACATCGCAGAAATCGGTACCGGGCCGCAAATGCGTCGTGGTATTGCAGAGCTTAACGGGGAAGGCGAAGCTGTAGGCGGCATTGTCGTTATGCGTTATGGTGAAAATGCTAAGAAAACTATAGAAGGCGTAAAAGAAAAGCTTGAACAGTTAAAGCAGGGACTGCCGGAAGGCGTGGAAATCGTGACGGTCTATGATCGAAGCGGTCTGATTGACCGGGCTGTTGACAATCTTTGGCAAAAACTGATTGAGGAGTTTGTCATTGTTGCTCTGGTCTGTGTCGTATTTCTTTTTCATTTAAGATCATCGGTGGTGGTGATCATCAGTCTGCTGACAGGTATTCTTACTGCCTTTATCATAATGTATTTACAAGGCTTAAATGCCAATATCATGTCGCTTGGGGGTATTGCTATTGCTATTGGCGCCATGATTGATGGCTCCATCGTCCTGATTGAAAATATGCACAAACATATGGAAAGAACGCCCCTTACCAGTGAAAATAGGTGGCAAATTGTTGCCAAGTCGGCAAGCGAGGTTGGCCCCGCTCTTTTCTTCAGCCTGCTGATTATTACGGTTAGTTTCCTGCCTGTTTTTACCTTGGAAGCGCAGGAAGGTCGGATGTTCTCCCCGCTTGCATTTACCAAGACCTATGCCATGGCCGTATCGGCAGGGCTGGCCGTGACGTTGGTGCCTGTTTTGATGGGGTATTTTATACGTGGAAAAATAATGCCGGAACATAAAAACCCGGTAAACCGCTTTCTGACCAATCTTTATATGCCTTTCCTTGGTATAGTCCTTAAATTTCCCAAATCAACACTTGCTGCTGCACTGGTAATCCTTGTGGTGGGTTTCTGGCCGGTTAACAAAATTGGTAGCGAGTTTATCCCACCTCTTGATGAAGGGGATCTGATGTATATGCCAACCACATATCCCGGCATATCAATTGGTAAGGCACGGGAACTGCTGCAGCAAACTGATAAATTGATCAGAACCGTTCCGGAAGTGGAACTGGTCATGGGTAAAATTGGGCGGGCTGATACGGCAACCGACCCGGCCCCGCTGACCATGATTGAAAGTTTTATCAAACTGAAACCGCGTGATGAGTGGCGGGAAAATCTGTCCACTCAGGACATTATAAATGAACTGGACGCGCTTGTTAAGTTTCCCGGCGTTACCAATGCATGGGTGATGCCCATTAAAACCCGGATCGATATGCTGGCAACTGGTATAAAAACACCCGTGGGCATAAAAATTGCCGGGCCGAAGCTTTCCGTTATTGAGGATATTGGTCGAAAGCTTGAGGAAATCCTCCCAACTGTTCAAGGGACAACGTCCGTTTATGCCGAGAGGGTTGCGGGTGGACGATATGTCAAAATTGATGTCGATCGTGAAAAATCAGCGCGCTACGGGCTTAATATTGCAGATGTTCAACAGGTCATTGCCACGGCCATTGGTGGAATGGATGTAACACAGACGGTCGAAGGCCTGGAAAGATATCCGGTTAATATACGTTATCCGCAGGATTACCGGAATGGTCCGGAGCAACTTTCCCTCTTGCCGATTGTGACCCCGAAAGGACAGCGTATTTCCCTTGGTGATGTCGCGCATATTTATATTGAGGATGGCCCCCCCGGCATTAAAAGTGAAAATGCCCGGATAAACGGCTGGGTTTTCATTGATATTG
>Ga0116152_10002208_pt1 | contig 15850 bp, 16 predicted proteins | sample AD_UKC119_MetaG_FD_89894 | JGI IMG/M metagenome (GOLD analysis project Ga0116152, IMG submission 89894) | Active sludge microbial communities of municipal wastewater-treating anaerobic digesters from Hong Kong - AD_UKC119_MetaG | ecosystem: Engineered > Bioreactor > Anaerobic > Digestate... | reverse complement strand
CGCGGCCGGCGGCGACGAGGACGCGCTCGGCCCGGACCGTGCGGCCGCTGTCGAGCTGGACGACGCCATGCTTGAAGCGCTTCTGCGTGTCGATGCGCACGCCCGTCACGCTCTCGGATTGCATGATCCGGATGCCCTTCGCCCGCATCGCGTGGCAGAGGCTGTCGAGGATGTCGCCGTCGAGGAAGCGGAGGATCTTCTCGCGCCGGTCGATGACCGTGACCTTGCAGCCGAGGGTCGCGAACATCGTCGCGTACTCGCAGCCGATCACCCCGCTGCCGAGCACGGCGAGGCTCTTCGGGATCGTGTCGAGCTTGAGGAGCGAGTCGCTGTCGACGATCACGTGATCGTCGAAGGGGATCGAGTCGGGGCGCCGCGGGCGACTGCCGGTCGCGATCACGACGTGGCGCGCCTCGACGTAGTCCTCGCCGTGACGGGTCGCGACGCGGATGCGATCCGGGGCCGCGAAGGAGGCCGAGCCGGCGAGCACGTCGACCTTGTTGCGATCGAGGAAGGCGCGGATCGTCTCCTGGTGGCTCGCGATCAGCTGGTCGCGGGGCCCGCGCAGGTCCTGGATCGTCAGCGGCCGGAGATTCGTCGAGTGGATGCCGAGCTGCGCGGCCCGGCGACTGTTCACGAGCTGGAGCACCGTATGGCGCAGCGTCTTGCTCGGCAGCGTGCCCGTCCGCACGCAGGCGCCGCCCAGCATCAGCCCCTTCTCGATGATCGCGACCGAGAGCCCGAGCTTCGCGCCCTGCAGGGCGGCGGACCAGCCGGCGGGGCCGGCGCCGATCACGACGAGGTCGTAGCGCATTCCGAGGGTCCTCCCGATGCCCGCCCGCTCGCCGGGCGCTCCGGACCGTCGGCAGGTGCGACCGCGCGCAGCGGGGCCGGAATCCTGTGCTCCGCTGCGAGACGGTCGCGAGTTCGTTGCCGTCGCATCGGAATCGCTCGCATCCCGCTTGACGCAAGCGCGCGCTCCCGGGCATCCGACCGAGCGCCGCTGCCGGGATCACCGGAGCCGGCGGGGCGGTGCACCCCGGATCGCGGGCGATCGATCCGCAGCAGACCCGCAGAAGCGATCGGAATCGACACCCTTCGGCCCCTCCGGACACTGTTAGACTGGGCCATCCGAGTCTGTCGCGGAGGACGAGTCATGCAGAAGAGAGAAGCCGACGAACGAGGCCGCGGACGATCCGCCGCCCGGAGCCGCAGACGGCGCGTCACAGGACGGGTGGCGGGGCTGCTCGCGACGCTCGGGATGGCCGTGCTGCCGCTCCCGGTGCTCGCCGCGGAGTCCGTGTATCTCTACCTGACCGTGGACGGACAGGAGATCCAGGGCGACGTCACGCAGGCGGGTCGCGAGAACAGCATCGAGTGCCTGTCGCTCTCCGACGTCGGTTTCACGAACGTCGATCCCGCCACCGGGGCCGCGCGCGGTCGCGTCCACAGGCCGCTCACGATCACCAAGCCGATCGATCGCGCCTCGCCGCTCCTCCAGCTCGCGTGGTCGCGCGTCAGCAACGTCGACTCGGCCGAGCTCCGCTTCTACCGACCGAATCCCCAGAACGGTTCGATTCAGCACTACTACACGATCCTGCTCGAGGGCGGCTACGTCGCGAGCGTCTCGACACACTCGCCCGACGTCCTGGACCCGGCGACGGCGAATCGACCGGCGACGGAAGAAGTGACCTTCGTGTTCCAGACGATCACCTGGACCTACGAGCCGACGGGCGCCACCGCGCAGGACACCTGGGGCGCGCGGTGAGCGGGCCGGTCCGAGGCCGCGTCCCGACGAGCCAGACCGCCTGTGGTCTGATCCTCGTCGTCGCCCTCGCGATCGGGCTCCCCGGTCTCGCGCGCGCGGGTGTGCGCGGGCTGCTCTTCACGGGTGAGACGATCGCCCGGCATGCGCTCGCGCACTCGGTCGTGTTCGTGGACGGGACGCGCGTCGACCTGCGCCGCGTGGTGACGGCGGCGAGCGCGCATGCCTTCGGCGATACGGACCTGCTGATCCACGACCTCGCCACGGGCCGGACCGAGATCGCCGACGCCGACGTCGCCGCGACCGCGATCGTGTCGCCCGTCGAGTCGAGTGCCGCGACGATCGGCGAGCTCTTCGTGAACGCCGGCGACCTGGCACTCTTCGAGAATGGGCCCGGCACGCCGCTCGATCCGACCCGCGCCCGGCGCTATCTGGTCCATCGCGCCTTCGAGGGCGGCGCGGTCTATCTCCGCCCCGGCGTGAGCACCGCGCCGGAGCCCACCACGGGCGCATCGCTGATCGCAGGCCTCGCCGGCCTGGCCGGGCTCGGTCTCCGACGTCGGTCGACGCGCGCTTCGCCCCGGCGGTCCGACGCCTGATGGGCTGGCTGCGTCGACTCGCGATCGCCCTGCTCGGGCGCTACGGCGCGAGCCTGCGCTTCCCGCATCTGCTGCTGCTGACGGGCGCGCTCTTCGCGATCGACCTCGTCGTGCCGGACGGACTGCCGCTCCTCGACGAGCTCTTCCTGGGACTCGCGACGCTGCTCTTCGCGGCGTGGCGTCGTCGGGGGCGGGAAGGCGAGCGCGACGTGTCGGGCGCGGCCCCGACCTCGAGGCCCTAGTCCTCGAACATCGCGTCGTAGCGCCGCTGCATCTCTTCCGGCGTCACGGACTCGATGTCGTGCCCGATGTTCCACTCGTGGCCGAAGGGATCGCGGACCGTGCCCGACCGCTCGCCGTAGAAATGGTCCTGGGCGGGCCGGATCACCTCGCCGCCCGCCTTCTCGGCGCGCGCGATCATGGCATCGGCATCGTCCACGTGCAGGTGGATCGTGACGGTCGTCTTGCCGACCGAGAGAGGGCCCCGGATGCCCATCTCGGGGAACTCGTCGGACAGCATGATCGTCGTGCCGCCGAAGTCGAGCTGCGCGTGCCCGACGCGACCGCTCGGCTCGACGAGCCGGAACTGCTCCACCGCACCGAAGGCCTGCTTGTAGTACTCGATCGCGCGTGGCGCGTCGGATAGGCGCAGGTAGGGGAAGACCTCGTGGATCCCGGACATCGTTGGACTCCTCTGGGCGGCGTTCGACGGGACGATCCAACGACGGGTCGACGCCGTCTTGAAGAAAACGGACGCGTCGCGGCGGCCGAGGCTAGCTTGCCGGGACGTGGTTCGGATCGGCCGGTGCCCGGCGCCGGTAGTCTCCGGGTGTGATGCCCGAGAAGGCGCGGAACTCGCGTACGAGATGAGCCTGGTCGGCGAACCCCAGGTCGATCGCGACGCTCGCCCAATCGACGTGGTCGCGACACGCGAAGGCGAGGGTGCGCTGGAAGCGGCGGAGCCGTAGCCAACCCTTGGGTGTGAGGCCGACTGTCTCTTGGAAGAGGCGACGGAATCGCCGCGGGCCGAGTCCGGCACCATCCGCCAGGGTCGCGACCCGGTCGACACCCTGCTCGACGGCGATGAGGGCCGAGACGATCCCGGGATGCACGGCTCCGGCGTTCGCCATACGTCGCGAGAGCTCGGCGGCAAACGCTTCGAGTCTGGCTTGCTGCGTCTTCAGCTCGCCTAGCTCTTCGCGAAGAAGGTGGACGTCACGACCCCAGAAGACCTCGATCGGCGTATGGCGCGCCGCAAGCTCGCAGGTCGGCAACCCGAAGAGATGCGCCGCGGCACCTGGTCGCAAGACGGCGCCCACGGAGGCGACGGGGTGCCGGACATCCTTCCCATAGCTCGCCATGCGGGGTCCCCCCACGATCGCGGGCGACAGGGTCTCTTCACCTCGCCCGTCGTCGATCCGCAATGGCGCGTCGTCGAGCCGCAAGACGACGTGCACGAGCCCGGTGGGCAGTACCCGTTCGCGAGTCGTGCCGACGGCATGTCTGGACCGACCGTCGGTCGACCAGAGGCAGGACACGAGGGAACGAAGGGCGGGCGGAGGAAGGAAGCTCGACATCGCCGCCTCCGTCGATCCGCCTAGCCGAGCACGAACCCGCAGACCGCCTCTTCGAAGCCCTTCGGGTTGTCGGTCGCGACCGAGTGCGCGGCCTGGGGCACGACGGCGAGTCGTCCGTTCGCGAGCACCTCGTCGACCATCCGGTCCGCCACGTCCGGCGAGAGGATGTCCGACGCGGCGCCGCGCACGACGAGGGTGGGGCAGGGGATCTTCGCGAGTGCTTCCCATTGCGCCGCGACGAAGGCGGCCTCGTTGATCTCGGTCGAGCCGTCCTCGCGCCGCATCGTGCGCAGCTTCGGGTCCATCTTGAGCTCGTAGCGCCCGTCCTCGCGCCGACGCAGGCCGTAGCGGGCCATGCGCAGGAGCGCGTCGGGCTGCCCGGCCGGGTAGTTGAGGGAGAGCAGCCGCGCGTACTCCTCGATCGAGGAGAAGACCGGCGCGCGCTGGTCCTCGATCTCGCCGGCGATGCGCATCGCGCCGCGGGCGTCGATCTCGGGGCCGATGTCGACGAGCACGAGGCCGGCGAGACGCTCCGGGTGTCGTCCGCCGAACACGATCGAGACCCGACCGCCCATCGAGAAGCCGATCAGCACGAAGCGATCGATCCCGAAATGCTCGAGGAGCGCCTCGAGATCGTCGGCCATCGCCTCGGGCTCGTAGCGACCCGCCTCGTCCCAGTCCGAGTCGCCGTGCCCCCGCTGGTCGACGGCGAGCACGCGGTAGTGCGGCGCGACGGCGGGCACGAAGTCGTCCCAGAGATGGGCCTCGTTGCCGTGGCCGTGCAGCAGGACGAGGGGTACGCCCTCCCGGCTCCACTCGAGGACGTGGAGCTCGAGGCCGTGGGCGACGGGAACGCGATGGGAGACGGGTTCGAGCGGCATCCCGCGACGGTACCACGCGACCGGCCGGGCGCGCCGGGTCCGGAAGGGGCCGGACCCGGGCGCCGCCCGGCGATCAGAAGCGGGCGCGCAGCCCGAAGCGGATGCTGCGGCCGGGCAGGAGCACCTCCTCCTTGTTGAAGGAGAGATGGTTGCGGCCGCGCACGTCGGTCAGGTTGCGCCCGACGACGGAGAGCTCGACGGGGACCTCGCCGATCAGGTCGACGCGCCAGAGCAGGCTCGCGTCGAGGTGCGTGAAGCTCGCGGTCGGTCGCTCGAAGGCGCCCGTCTTCTCCTGGGCCTCGGTCCGTACGAAGCCGATCCGGGCGTCGAAGGGCTCGGACTCGAGGAAGAGGCCCGCGCCCCATCGGATCGGCGTGATGCGCGGGACGTTGCGCACGCCGTCGGCCGAGTCGTCGAGGAAGCGCGCGCGGACGAAGTCGAAGCGGCCGTCGAGGCCGAGGCGCGTCGATGCGAGCCAGGGCAGATCGGTCTCGAAGAGGTCGAGCTCGCCGGAGAGCTCCGTGCCGTAGAAGAGTGCGTCGCGATTGGCGTAGACGATCTGAGCCAGCATCTCGTCCCCCGGCGCGGGCGGATCGCCGTCCTCGTTCACGAGCAGGCCCGAACGTCCGGCGAAGATGTAGTCCTGGTAGTGCGTGACGAAGGTCGACCACTCGATCCGACCCCGATCGTGGCGCGCCGTGACGCGAAGATCGCCGGCGTAGGCGGTCTCCATGTCGAGGTCGGGGTCGCCGATCTCGAAGGTCTGCGTCGCCTCGTGCGGACCGCGGGCGAGCAGCTCGACCTGCGAGGGGGCGCGCTGGCTGACGGTGCCCGTGAGTCCGATCGTGACGCGGTCGAGGGGCGAGGCGACGAAGCCGAGTGAGCCCGAGACGGGCACGAAGTCGCGGTTGCGGCGCAGGCCCGCGATGTCGCGACCGCGGACGTGGACGTGCTCGACCCGCAGACCGAGCTCGGTCGTCAGGCCGTCCACGAGCTCGCGCTCCTCGAAGGCGTAGATCGCTTCGCTCGTGGTCTCGGTCGGGGCGAGGAAGGCCGCCGCCTCGCCCTGGCCCTCGAAATCCCGCTGGCGCAGGTGCAGGCCGACGGCGCCCGTGAAGCCGGCCCACTCCTCGTGCACGACCTCGACGCGGCCCTCGAGCTCCTCGTTGCGGTAGGTCTGGCCGACCGTTCCGTCGGCGATCTCGTCGTGCTGGTAGTCGGAGTAGACCGTGCGTACGCGGACCTCGCGCACGCCGGGCAGCGGCGCGAAGAGGTCGCCCTCGAAGCGGAAGCGATCGGTCTGCATGTCGATCTCGACGTTCTCGTCCGCCGGGATGCCGTAGACGTTCTCGGCCCGCGTGTAGGAGAATCCGAGGCGGCTCGCGTCCTCGATCCAGGCGGCGCCGATCGAGCCCATGAACGCGTCGATCGAGGTGCCGTTCTGCGTGTGCGGATCGTCGTCGTTCGGGATCCGGTAGTCGTGCGCCCGCCGCAGCATCGCGTCGCCATGCCATCCGACCCGACCGATCGATCCGCCGACGCTGGCCGCGACGTCGCGCTCGTCGGCCACGAGCCCGATACCGCCGAAGACCTCGCCCGAAACGCGCTCCTCTTCGAGGCGATCGGGGATGCGGCGGGTGATCACGTTGACGACGCCGGCGGAGGCGCCGCCGCCGTAGCGCAGGGTCGCCGGGCCGCGGATGACCTCGACGCGTTCGGCCGCGAGCGGGTTGACCGGGACCGCGTGGTCGGGGCTCTCGCGCGAGACGTCGTGGGTGCCGAGTCCGTCCTCGAGCACCTCGGTCCGGTAGGCGTCCTGGCCGCGCACGACGGGCCGGCTCGCGCCGCCGGCGAAGCCCGTCGTCGCGATGCCGGGGACGTGCTGGATCGACTCGCCGAGGGTCGAGCCGAGGTGCCCGATCAATTCGCTGCGGTCGATGCGCTCGATCGGGATCGCGAGCTCGTCGCGATCGTGCTCGAGGGGCGATCCGGTCACGACGATCTCTTCCGTCTCTTCGTGTCGGGCGTGGGGATGTTCGTGGGCGTGGGCGTCGTCGGTCGGCTCGGAGGCTGCGGGTCCGGCGAGCAGGAGGGTCAGGAACGCGAGGGTCGGGCCACCGGTGCGGTGGCCGGGTCGGATGCGCATGGAGTCGTCTCCAGCCGGTCGTGCGCGCGGGGGCGACGACCGGATCGGGTGCGATGGAGGCGAGGACGGCGTGCGGACGTGGGCTCGGGCGCGGAGGGGTCCGACGCTCGGTCGGGGTCTCGCGCGGCGGCTTCAACGGCGCACCGGTCCCCGTTCGGCCGGGGCGGCTCAGACGGGGCGGATCGGCGGCGCGCGGGAGGGGGGGACGCCGATGTCGGCGACCGTGGTGATCGGCGCGGCGTCGAGCGGCTTGAAACGCGTCGACGGCGCGAGGGCGAGCCAGTCCGGCGTGGCGGGACGCAGCGTGCGATCGCGACCGTGACCGGAGCGGCAGACGGCGCAGGCGCTGCCGGGGGACGTCGCCGCCGATCGGTGGGCCTCGTGCGCGTCGTCGGGTGCGAGCCCCGGCGCCCCCGTCTGGCCTTCGAACGCGACGCGCGCCTGCGCCTCCTGCGCCACCGACTCGGCGTGCAGATGGGGCATCGCCTCGCCGAGCAGCGCAGCGAGGCAGACGATCGCGATCAGTCGCGTCGGGACGGATGCGTACGAGCGCACGGCAAAGCCGGTTAGCACGCGTGCGCGCGGCGGGGCAAGTCCGGCCCAGGGGAGGCCCGGCTCAGGGGCGCCACCGGTCCGGCCACGAGGAGGCCAGCTTCAGGCGCCGCCGGGCAGCTCGATGCGCGGGGCGTCCGGATCGGGCCGGTAGAGGATGACCGTGTGGCCCACGACCCCGCAGAGCGCCGCGCCCATCGCCTCCGCGAGCTCGCGCGCCGTGCCGCGCTTGTCCTCGGGCTGTCGCAGTCGGACCTTCACCAGCTCGTGTCGCGCGAGCGCCTCGTCGAGGGCCGCGAGCACGCTCGGGCTGAGCCCGGCCTCGCCGACCATCACGACCGGCTTCAGGGGATGCGCGAGGGCGCGCAGACGCTTCCGGGCCGCGCCGTTCAGCTCCGGCGCGGGTCGGCGGGCGGCCGCGTTCGGCTCGACGGGGGCATCCGCGGGCGAGGGCGCCTTCGGCTCGGTCGGGACATCGTCGGGCAAGGGATCCTCCCGCGAGCGAGCCCGCATGGCTCCTCGCGTCGGGGGCGCAACCTAGCCCAGTCCGGGGTGGACGACCGATTCCCGGGCCCCGGGTCTCAGGGCAGGCCGCGCGCCGGCCGATACCCGCCTGCGATGTCGCAGAGCAAGCCGATCCCCCTGGTGGCCCGTCTCGCCCTTCAGCTGAAGATGCTGTCGCAGGCGGACGTCGAGCGCGCGCTGGCCGAGAGTCGGGCCTCGGGCAATCCCAAGCTCGCTCAGGTCTTCCTGCAGATGGGCCTGCTCGATCGCGAGCAGATCGCGAAGCTTCAGCAGGTCCAGAAGGACCTCGTCGAGAAGCATCGCGCGAAGAAGGACGGCGGAGCGACGGATTCGCCTCCCGCCGCGGCGCCCGCCGCCGAGGCGCGACCCCTGCCGCAGGCGCGTCCCCGCAAGGCCCGCGACGCAGCATCCATCCACGACGCCGCGGGACATGCCGCGCGTGCCGCGTCCCCCATGACCGCCCGCGACGTGGAGGCGCTGCGCGAGACGCCGCCGAAGTCGCCGCCGCCGACCGCCCCGGCCACGCCCGAGCCGACGTCCGATCCGGTCGATCTGCTCTTCGACGAGCCCTCGTCGGCGAAGCCCGCCCCGACCCCGCCTCCCGCGAAGAAGGCCCCGTCCGTGACGCCGCCCGTGTGCCCGTCGCCTGCGCCGAGCGTCGCAGCGCCGGCTCCGGCTTCTTCGCCGGCCGCATCCGCGCCGCCGGCTTCGGCCCCTTCGCCGGCCGCATCCGCGCCGCCGGCTTCGGCCCCTTCGCCGGCCGCATCCGCGCCGCCGGCTTCGGCCCCTTCACCGGCCGCCACCGGGTCGTCGGAGCCCGAGTTCGAGGGCCGCGTCTCGCTCGAGCTACCCGTGCCCGCGCCTTCGGCCGGCGATCGCGAGCGGCTCGAATCCCTTCTCTCCGCCGGCGTCGCCGCAGGCGCCTCCGACGTGCACCTGCACGCGGGGGGGCCGCTCAAGCAGCGCGTGCACGGCGAGCTCGTCGTGACCGAGGAGGCGATCGACCCGGCGCTCGTCGAGCGGATGGTCGCTGCCTCCCTCACGCCCGAGCAGCGCGTCGTGCTCTCCCACGACGGTGAGATCGACTTCTGCCTCGATCTGCCCGGGATCGGGCGCTTCCGGGCGAACGCCTATCGTCAGCAGCGCGGCCTCGATGTCGTCTTCCGGAGCGTGCCGGCCACCCCGCCGACCCTCGAGGAGCTGGGCCTGCCTGCGGAGCTCAAGAAGTACACGGACTTCCACCAGGGCATGGTCCTCATCACGGGCCCCGCCGGCTGCGGCAAGTCCGCGACCCTCGCCGCGCTCGTGAACCACATCAACGAGACGCGCGACGACCACATCCTGACGGTCGAGGACCCGATCGAGATCATCCATCCCTCGAAGCGCTGCCTCGTGAACCAGCGCTATGCGGGACATCACACGAAGAGCTTCTCGCGCGCCCTGCGCGGCGCCCTGCGCGAGGATCCCGACATCATCGTGATCGGCGAGCTGCGCGACCTCGAGACGATCAGCCTCGCGATGACGGCGGCGGAGACGGGGCATTTCGTGCTGGCGACGCTGCATACGGCGAACGCCGTACGCACGGTGAATCGCATGATCGGCGCGTTCCCGTCGAACGAGCAGGATCAGGTGCGGGCGATGCTCTCGGAGTCGCTGCGTGCCGTGCTCTCCCAGCGTCTCGTGCCGACGGCGGACGGGCAGGGCCGCGTGCCGGCGCTCGAGCTGCTCGTGATCAACCGCGCGATCGGGAACCTGATCCGCGACGAGAAGACGGTCCAGATCCGATCGTCGATGCAGACGGGCAAGGCGCATGGCATGTACCTGCTCGAGCAGTCCCTGAACGAGCTCGTCGCGGCGGGGCGCATCACGCGCGAGGTCGCCCTCGAGTACGCGGAAGAGCAGAAGCTGATCACGGCCGGGGCCTGAGGCCCGGGCAGGCCGGCTTCGCGCGCATGCGCGGGGCCGGGACGACGACGCGAGGAAATCACGTGGCCCAGATGGATCCGCTGCTCGTGCACGTGAAGGAGAACGACGGCTCCGACCTGCATCTGGTCGCGGGACAGCCGCCGCGCTTCCGCTCGAAGGGTGCGATCCGCGTGATCGAGGGGCAGGGCGTGCTCTCGAACGATCGGCTCTCGGCGATGATGCAGGAGATCGCCTCACCGCGGGGCTGGGAGGAGTATGCGACGACGGGCGATCTCGACTTCGCATTCAGCCTCGAAGGCGTCGCGCGCTACCGGGCGAACTACTTCGTGCAGCAGAGCGGCGTCGCCTGCGTCTTCCGCATCATTCCCGAGGAGATCATCTCCCTCGAGAACCTGAACCTGCCCCAGTCGATCTGCGACCTCGCCGATCTGAAGGAGGGACTCGTGCTCGTCACGGGACCGACCGGATCGGGCAAGTCCACGACCCTCGCCGCGATCATCGACAAGATCAACAAGACTTACTCGCGGCACGTCGTGACGATCGAGGACCCGGTCGAGTTCGTGCACCAGAACCGCAACAGCCTCTTCTCGCATCGCGAGGTCGGCCTCCACACCCAGGGCTTCGGCCCCGCACTCCGCTCGGCGATCCGCCAGGATGCGGACGTCATCCTCGTCGGCGAGATGCGCGAGCAGGAGACGATCAGCCTCGCGATCACGGCGGCGGAGATGGGCATGCTCGTCTTCGGCACGCTGCACACGAACAACGCCGCCAAGACCATCGACCGGATCATCGACGCCTTCCCCGCCGAGGAGCAGAACATGGTCCGGCTCTCGCTCTCGGAGTCGCTCGCGGCGATCGTCTCCCAGCTGCTCCTGCCGCGCGCCGACCAGAAGGGCCGGATCGCGGCCAACGAGATCCTGCTCAAGACGCCGGGCCTGCCGAACCTGATCCGTGACGCCAATACGCCCATGCTCGCCTCGCTGATCCAGTCGGGGAAGAGCCAGGGCATGCAGGCGATGGACGACGTTCTCTTCGACTACGTCAAGCAGGGCAAGGTCAGCGCGCAGGACGCCTACATGAAGGCGACCGACAAGGCGCGCTTCGAGCCGCTCCTCAAGTAGCGGCCCGCCTTCGGGTACAGCGCTCGCGACCGATCCTTCGTCGCCCGCCGGGGCGGCTCGGGAGCCGTTCGCGCTTCGGAGGCGCGCCAGCCGGATACGTGCCAGAATGAGCCGCGGGGGTGTGGAGGGAGGACACGAGTCCGAGGGATCCTCCCATGCTGGTTCATGCTGCTGCCGTTCCGTCCCTTCGCCACTTCGTTCGTCGTTCCGCCCTGCTCGCGCTCTGCGCGACGCCCTTGCTCGCGGGTGCGGCGCTGGCGGGCTCGCTGCCCGGCATTGATCTGAGTGAGCCCGCCGAGCCCGTCGCCTCGGGCGAGTGCTCGCGACTCGTCCAGATCAAGTACCCCTTCCTGTCGTGCCGGAACGGCGAGATCGGCGCGGCTGCGGGGGACGAGACCTGGGACTCGGCGCGTCGCCTGCCGCTGATGAGCGATTGGACCGAGGGGGATGCGGCCTGGGGCCCCGAGCTGAATCTCGACTGAGTCGTGTTGCGGATGCCGGCCGGGGCGTCGAGTCGTGATGCGACGCGATGCCCCGGCGACGCATCGCAATCGCGAGCCGATCGCGGCCGTCCTCGCGCGTTGGCTCCGCGAGCCCGCGCGCGTGCTCGAGCTCGCGAGCGGCACGGGGCAGCACGCCGCCTTCTTCGCCGAGCGCATGCCGCACGTCGTGTGGCAGCCGACGGACGTCGAGGACTCGGCGCTCGCCTCGATCGACGCGTGGGCCACCGGGTCCCGGGTTCCGAACGTCGCGCGCGCGATCCGGCTCGACGCGCGCGAAGTGCCCTGGCCCGTGGAGGTGCCGGACGCGCCGCCCTTCGACGCCCTCTTCAACGCGAACATGATCCACATCGCCCCCTGGCCCGTCGCCGAGGGACTCTTCGCCGGCGCGGGCCGCCTGCTCGCGCCGGGTGGGCTCGTCTTCCTCTACGGCCCCTTCCGCGTCGGCGGCGAGCACACGGCCCCGAGCAACGCCGCCTTCGATGCGGATCTTCGCCGCAGGAATCCCGAATGGGGCGTGCGGGATCGCGAGGCGGTCATCGCCCTCGCCGAGGCGGTGGGCTTCGTGCTGCGCGAGGCGAACGCGCTGCCCGCGAACAACCAGCTGCTGGTCTTCGAGCGGATGGCGGGCTGAACGTCCGCCCGGCACGAGTCGCGTCGCTTCGACGAGCGGGTCTCAGTCGCCGCTCGGCCCCGCCCGGCCGCTCGCGAAGGTGCGCGCGACGGGGCTGCCCTCGCGCCACATCCAGCAGCTGTTCGTGTTGCCGCCGAGGGAGGAGACCGCCGGCGCCTCGATCCCGTCGCGGGACTCGGCCCGGGCCCGCCGCTCGTAGTACTCGTCCATCTGCGCCGCGGTGATCTGGATGTAGCCCGGCGCGAGCTGGAGCAGCGCATCCCGCAGCAGCGCGCGATCGGGCGCCTCGCGCAGGAGGCCGAAGATCCGACCGGCGAGGCCGGGGATGATCGGGCGGTCGACGAGCTCGGCGACGAGCGCGTCGTGGTCCTGCCAGGGGATGCCGGCGAGGGCGTCCGGCGTGCGGTGGCGCTCGCGGGCCTCGAGGGAAGCGATCCGGAAGCGCTTGCGCTCGATCGAGGCGCGCAGCTTCAGCTCGTGGGAGGAGACGAGGCGCGTGACGACGGGGCTGCCCTCTGCGATCGGGCGCGTATGCGTGTCGGCGAGCTGGACGACGACGTCGTTCGTGTCCGCATCGCGCTCGAAGCCGTCGACGAAGAGGCTTCGACGGAAGAAGCGCGCACCCGGGCGCTGTGCCGTCGACTCGCGCACGACGCGCTCGGTCTCGAGGGCCATCGCGCGCGGCACGGTCGACGCCATCAGCTGGTAGAGCGTGAGCAGGTGCGAGCAGCCGAGGGCACCGCCGAAGACGAGTCCGAGCCGCTTCGTGAAGCCTTCGTCGAGCCGGTCGCCGCGGGTCTCGAGCAGACGTGGCGCGGGGTCGCGACAGCACTCGCCCTCGGTCGCCGGGGAGGGCTCGACGGCGACGAAGGGCTGGTCGATGCGCAGATCGGCGATCCTGCTCGTGTCGGGCTCGAGGTCGAGCTCGATGCTCATCATGTGGATGATGCCCGAGGGCTGGATGTCGTAGCCCGAGGGCACGAAGCCGTTCTTGCGCAGGTCGACCACGTCGCCCCGGGCGAGCAGCCGTCCGTCCCGCTCGTACGAGAGGGCGACCGTCAGCGACCGCGTATGCAGCGGGAGACCCGGGAAGGCGCTCATCGTTCGGGACCGGGCGCGCTCAGTCGTGCCGGTAGGTCGTGTGCTGTGGGCGTCCGCGCAGGATGTTCATCGCGCCCCAGTTCGTGACCTTCTTGAAGGCATCCGACGCGATGAAGTCCTTGAAGGCCTGCTCGTCCCGCCATCGCGACACGATCAGGTAGACCGGCTCGCCGTCCCCGATCTCGCGGTAGATCGACGACGCGTCGTGGCCGTCGATGCCTTTCATGGTCTCGACGACCTTGCTGCAGGCGTCCTCGAAGACCTGCTCCTTGCCGGGGATGACGTAGTAGTTCATGCCGATCGTGACCACGTGCGTTCCTCTCCATCGTCCGTCGCCCCGCCCGGATCGCGCTCGCGCGGCGCGGCCGCTCGGCAGGCATGCCGTCCCGCGCCGGAGGGCGGGGCGCCCCGGTCCGTGGGGCGGCCGCGGAGCATAGCCCCGTGGCGGGCGGCAGCCCCTCGCCCGAGGGGTGAGCGGCTGGGGTGCAGTCGAGAGACTGCAGCTCGCGGCAGCAGGTGCAGTATCGTGGCTGCACTCATGCCGCGGGTGGGCGCTCCAGGCCGCCTCCAGGCCCATGCGAGCCCGCAGCCCGACCGGCACGGCCCTTGCTCTTGCGGACGGCATGCACAGCGCCGTCCCGCGATCGACCCGCTCCTTCCCGCCCCCGCCCCCGCTCCGCCCCGGAGTCGCCTGCCTCGGAGACCCGCCCATGGCCCCCGGCCGATCGGATCCCGACGAGCCCGTCTCCCGCGCCGAGCGCCGGGCCGCCCGTCGCGCCGAGCGCACGCTGCGCAAGGCCGCCCGCCGGGCGCGTCGGTCCGCCGAGCATGCGGGTCGGGGCGATGGACGCGACGCGGTGTACGAGTCGATCGATCCGGCGGCGCGTGCGGATCGCCGCCTCCTCCGGCGCGCCCGTCGCCGCGCCCATCGCCGGCTCGGCTTCGTCACACATTTCGGCACCTACGCAGCGACCCTCGCCCTGCTGCTCGTCGCGACCCGGAGCGTGCGGCTCGTGGTCTTCGTCGGCCTCGCCTGGGGCATCGGCGTCTTCTGCCACTACCTCTGGGCCCTCGTCGCGCCGGGGCTGCGCGACCACTGGATCGAGCGCGAGGTCGGCGCCCGCTCGGCGCGCGACGTGGCGAGCGAGCGGCGGCAGGTCGAGACGCGGAGCCGGCGATCGATGGAGGATCTGTCGGCCTCGATCGCCCACGAGATCCGCAATCCGATCACGGCAGCCAAGAGCCTCGTGCAGCAGATGGGCGAGGATCCGGCGTCGCAGGAGAATCTCGAGTACGCGAGCCTCGCTCTCTCGGAGCTCGACCGCGTCGAGCGTTCGATCTCGCACCTGCTGCGTTATGCGAGAGAGGAGGAGCCGCGCTTCGAGCCCGTGGAGCTGCGCGCGCTGGCTCGATCGGCGGTCGAGGGGCTGCGGGATCGTGCGGCGTCGGCGGGCGTTCCGATCGAGCTCGACTTCGACGGGCCGCTCGCGATGCGGGGGGATCCCGAGAAGCTGCGCCGCGTGCTCGAGAACCTGATCGTGAATGCGATCGACGCGATGGTGGGGGCGGGGACGCCTGCGCCACGCATCCGGATCTCGGGCGGTACGAGCCTGTCGGGCGACGAGCTCTGGCTGCGCGTTGCGGACGAGGGGCCGGGCATCGCCGCGCAAGAGCGCGAGCGCATCTGGAGCCCCTTCCACACGACGCGCGCCGACGGGACCGGGCTCGGCCTCGCGCTCTCCCGCAAGACGGTCGAGGCGCACGGCGGACGCATCGAGCTCGCTGCGGATGCGCCGGTCGGGGCCGTCTTCGAGATCACCCTTCCGCGCCACGCGGAGCCCCGGGATGCGGGTCGCGGGGATGGAGCGGGGGCGGGCGCCTCCGCGGAGGATCGCCGATGAACGGTGCATGGACGTTCGAGGGCGTGGCGGCGCTGCGCGAGCGCGACATCGAGGAGGCAGGGATGCACGAGCGCACGGAGCGGTCCTGTGGACGCGGATGGCGCGGTCGCGAGGAGGCGGCGTCGATCGACTCGCTCGACGAGGCGCTGCTCGACGAGGACGAGCGCATCGCGCGCGACGCGCGGCAGCTCGCGGACCGCAAGGTCGCCCTCTACCGCGACCTCGTCCGCGCGAGCCTGATCAGCCTGCCGCTCCTGATCTTCATCCCCTTCGCCGGGGCGATCGCGCTGGTGTGGTTCGGCGTGAAGCTCGGGCGCCGCGCGTTCCGGCTCTACTACGAGCCGGGGCTGCGGGAGCGTTTCGTCCAGGAGGAGGTCGCGCGCCGGGTGCGCTCCCGCGTCTCCGACGAGCGGCGGAGTCTCGAAGGCGAGCACCTGCGCTCCCTCGAGCAGCTCTCGGCTTCGATCGCCCACGAGATCCGCAACCCGATCACGGCGGCCAAGAGCCTGGTCCAGCAGATGGGCGAGGACCCCGTCCACCCGGATCGCTCCGAGTACGCGCGTCTCGCGCTCGCCGAGCTCGAGCGGGTCGAACGCTCGGTGTCGCACCTGCTGCGATTCGG
>Ga0116152_10002206_pt1 | contig 15856 bp, 15 predicted proteins | sample AD_UKC119_MetaG_FD_89894 | JGI IMG/M metagenome (GOLD analysis project Ga0116152, IMG submission 89894) | Active sludge microbial communities of municipal wastewater-treating anaerobic digesters from Hong Kong - AD_UKC119_MetaG | ecosystem: Engineered > Bioreactor > Anaerobic > Digestate... | reverse complement strand
CTGGTGGACGACGTGGTCACCACCGGCGCGACGCTTTCCGAGTGCGCGCGCGTCCTGCGCACGGGCGGCGCCTCGTCCGTCTGCTGCCTGACGCTGGCGAGGAGAAAGGCGTGACCGCCGGCTGAAACCGTACGATCCGCCCGCCGCGCTCCATGTTTTTCCATTCGGGAACGCGGCGGCGCGTCCGGCGGCCAAAATCTGATAATTTGCATTGAAAAGTCCAAATTTTACTGTATAATAAGGGATACGGTTCCGCGCGGAGCGAGTCCGCGCGGTGGAAAAGACAAACCGACCAGAATAACATGAGGTGTGGATATGTTCAACTTTGCCAGAGATATCGGAATCGACCTCGGGACCGCCTCCGTTCTCGTCTATGTGAACGGGAAGGGTATCGTGCTGCGCGAGCCGTCCGTGGTCGCCATGGATAAAAATTCGGGGAAGCTCCTCAAAGTCGGCATCGACGCGCAGAAGATGCTCGGCCGCACGCCCGGCAACATCATCGCCATCCGCCCCCTGCGCGAGGGCGTCATCTCCGACTACGACATGACCGAGCGGATGCTCCGGGAGTTCTTGCGCAAGTCCACGAGCTTCCGGTTCTTCAAGCCGCGCGTTGTCATCTGCGTGCCCTCTGGCATCACCGAGGTCGAGGAGCGCGCCGTCATCGACGCGGGCATCCAGGCCGGCGCGCGCCGCGTCTATCTCATCGAGGAGCCCGTGGCCGCCGCCATCGGCGCGGGGATCGACATCACCAAGCCGGACGGTCACATGATCGTGGACATCGGCGGCGGCACGTCCGACATCGCCGTCATCTCCCTCTCCGGCATCGTGGAGTCCGCCTCCATCAAGGTCGCCGGCGACATGTTCGACGAGGCCATCGTGAAATATATCCGCCGCAAGCACAACGTGCTCATCGGCGAGCGCACGGCAGAGGAACTCAAAATGACCATCGGCTGCGTCTATCCCCGCGAGGAGGAGCAGAGCGTCGAGGTCAAGGGCCGGTGCCTCATGACCGGCCTGCCGCGCGTCTTCACCGTCACCTCCAGCGAGATGGTGGAGGCGCTCGAGGAGGTCGCCGAGCGCATCCTGGAGGCCATCCACAACGTGTTGGAACGTACGCCGCCCGAGCTCGTGGCCGACATCGCCACGAACGGCATCGTCATGACCGGCGGCGGGAGCCTCGTCTGGGGCTTCGATAAGCTCGTCGCCGCGCGCACGGGTATCGAGACCCACGTCGCGGACGACGCGATTTCCTGCGTGGCCTACGGCACGGGCAAGTCGCTCGAGTGGATCAGCGACATGCAGGACGGCACGATGAACATCTCCCGCAGAAAGCAGATGAACATCTGACCGGAGCGGCGACCGCAAACGCGAAAGTGGGGTTGGTAACGCATGAAGAAAATTGCCAGCGGCAGGACGCTGATGCTCGGCGTCATCTGTTTCCTCGTTTTTCTGATCGCCGCCTGCGGCCTCTATTATGTACAGAACCAGGTCTTCCCCTCCGGAAGGCTAGTGACCGTTTACGCCGTCCTGGGCGCGCTGGGCGCGCTGGCCCTTATATTCCGGCGGTACGCGTTCGCCTGCCTCTTCTGGGGCGGCACCGTCCTGGGATATGTCTCCGGGTCCTACGTCGGGGGCCTGGAGGGGGATTTTGCGCCCACGGCCGGCCTCATCGTGCTGGTGGGCTGCATCGTGCTCTTTACGCTCATCGGCGTGGTGGTCGAGGCCAAGCGCGTCGCCCGCGGCCGCCGGAAGGCGAAGGAGCGCCAGGAGCAGGAGCGCGCGGCGGAGACCGAGCGACAGCGTAAGCTTATGGCCGAACAGGAGGAGAAGGCACGCGCCGCCGCCGCGGCGCGGCGCGTTTCCCCGGAAACGGCGGCGCCGGAGGCTCCGCCCGACGGGGAGAAACAGGACCAGTAACACGCGACAAGGCGGCGGCCCATACAGGCCGCCGCTTTTTATTTGCCGATGAGGCTTTTCGGACCTTCTGGCAGAGAAGAGTTTCCGCAGACGTGCCTGCCGCGCGCCTGCATGCAGGTTGCGGCGGCAAAACGCCGCGGGGATCCCCGAAGGGCCTTGTCGCTAGGACCGGTCCGGCGCCTGGCCCAGGGTGGTCCCGGTGTAGTACCAGGCGAGGATCTCCCCGTAGCTTTTGCCCTCCTCCGCGAGCACGTTCGCGCCGTACTGGCTCATGCCCACGCCGTGGCCGTAGCCGACGGTGTGGAAGACGACCGCGTCGCCTGTGACTTCGACGGTGAAGTCCGTCGAGCGCAGGGAGAAGAGCCGCCGCACCGCGCCGCCGGAGAGGACCGCGCCGCCGATATCGACGGTGAGCACCTTGCCGGCCGCGCTGCGCGTGATCTCCCCAAACCAGGTCCCGGGGTCGCTCCCGAGCGAGGAACCCAGCCCCGCCGTCGCGAGCGTGGAGCGGAAATCCGCGAAGGAGACCGAGACGGCGGCGTAATAGTTGGGCACGTCCGCTTCTCCCTCAGGGGACGGCACGCTCACGAGATAGGGCACCGCCGTGCCCCAGACCGCGGCCGCATCCTCGGTGTACCCGCTCGAGGCCGCGTGGAAGAGCGTTTCGGCCACCGCGCCGTCGTAGAGGAGGATTTCTCCGTCTGTGTCCGAGACGGCGGCGGCGATCTTTTCCGCGTAGAGAGAGGAGCTCTCTCCCCAGCGCGCGGCCGATTCCTCCGGCGTGACATAGGCGCTGCAGCAAGAGGAGTCCGTGCAGACGTCCGCGTCCGGGTGCGCGGCGCGCGGGTGGGCGATGCGGTAATAGGTATAGCTGCGGGCCACCACAGCCTGCGCGCGCAGCGCCTCCTCATCGAAGGAGGCGGGCATCTCCGCCGCCACCACGCCGCGCAGATAGGCGGAAAGCGTCATGGGGACGACGGAGCCGTCGTCCATCAAAACGCGGACGCTCACGGCCGCATCCTTCGGCGCCGCCGCGTCGAAGGATGCCTCGGGAGAGGACTGCGCCGAAGGCAACTCCGAAACCTCCGGGACGGCGCCCGCGGACGGCTTTCCGATGAGAAAGAGAAGCGGAACGGAGAACTGACAGAGCAGGAGAAGAAACGACACACACAAGACGCGGCGCAAGTTTTCGCCTTCTTTCGTGCAAAATTTACGGTTTTTCCGATTGACGGAACCGGGAAACAACATTAAAATGGTGCTAATCATTTTCGGGGGGGGCAGCGCATATGACGGAAAAAAAGAAAACTTATGCATCGGACACGCTTATCCAAAGCTTATGCGGCGAGTTTCGGAAGCATAACCAAATCGGACTTTCCGATTACGAAAAGGCCGATGTCAAGCGCGGGCTCCGCAATCTCAACGGCACGGGCGTCATGGCCGGGGTCACCCGGATCGGAAACGTCCAGGGCTATGTCCTCCAGGACGGCGAGAAAATGCCCCGGGAAGGGCGCCTCATTTACCGCGGCATCAACGTGGAAGACATGGTCAACGGCTTTGTGGCGGAGAACCGGTTCGGGTTTGAGGAGACGGCGTATCTTCTCGTTTTCGGGGCGCTCCCCAACCGCGCGCAGCTCGAGGAATTTAACGCCATCATGGAGGCTTACCGCGATCTGCCGCCGGGATTTTCCGAGGACATGATCATCAAGGCCCCCAGCCGCGACGTCATGAACAAGCTCGCGCGCTCCGTCCTCGCGCTCTACTCCTACGACGACCGCGCCGACGACAACAGCGTGGAAAATCAACTTCGGCAGGCGCTCCAGCTCATCGCCCGGTGCCCGGTCATCATCGCCCACGCCTATTCCACCAAGCGCTGCTACTACGACAACGAGGACCTCTACCTGCACCGCTCCAAGCCGGGACTCTCCGTGGCGGGAAACTTTCTCAACAGCGTCCGGCAGAACAAGCAGTACACGGCCGAGGAGGCGAGGCTCCTGGACCTGTGCCTCGTGCTCCACGCCGAACACGGCGGCGGCAACAACTCCGCCTTCGCCTGCCGGGTCCTCTCCTCCACGGGCACGGACATTTATTCCTCCATCGCCGCGGCGGTCGGATCCCTCAAGGGCCCGCGGCACGGCGGCGCCAACAAAAAGGTCATGGAGATGTTCCGCTACATCGAGCGCGACGTGAAGGACTGGCAGGACGACGAAGAGCTGCGCGCATACCTGGAAAAAATCACCCGGCGGGAGGCCGGCGACGGCTCCGGCCTCATCTACGGCATCGGCCACGCCATCTACACGCTCTCCGACCCGCGCGCGGCTATCCTCAAGCGCTTTGCGCGCAGCCTTGCCAAGCAGAAGGGCATGGAGAACGAGTTCCAGCTCTTCGAAGGCGTCGAACGCGTGGCGCCGGAGGTGCTCCTCGCCGCGCGCGGCGGGCGGGATCAGAGCATCTGCGCCAACGTGGACCTCTACTCCGGGTTCGTCTATAAGATGCTCAACATTCCCGAGGAGCTCTATACGCCCCTTTTCGCCATGGCGCGCATGGCCGGCTGGTGCGCGCACCGCATTGAGGAAGTCTGTACGCCCTACAACAAGATCATCCGTCCGGCCTACAAGGCCGTCGCGCCCATGGAGGCGTTCACGCCTCTCTCCCAGAGGCTATAGTCAGTCTGTCGAAAAACTTGTTTTTCAAGAAGGAAGGGCGCGGCCTGCGGGCCCCGCAAAGCAAGGCTTCCGGGAATTCACTTCCCGGAAGCCTTTTCATTGGACGAGTTTGGCCGGACGGCCCGCCCCCCCTCCTTTCGCGCGGCGAAAAGAGGGGGGAGTTTTCCCGGCGGTCCGAGGGGCCTGTCCGCCGGGCGGAGAAAAAGCGGGGCGCGAAGCCAAAGCGGCCGCGCACCCCGGGGCGCTATCTCGCAAGCAGCATTCCGGCGGTTTCGTCGGCAAGCGCGTAGACACCGGCAAAGTCGACGTGCGGGTTGTAAGCGGCCTCCAGGTCGTCGTGCTGCGCCTTCGCCTGCGCGAGGGCCTCGACGGACTCGTCGAGAAGGGAGGAAAACAGCCGCTTGGAGAAGCGCAGGCGCGCCCGGTAGGCGCGCCGGACCGCCGCGTCGGGCGCGGCGTCCAGCCGGATGCGGCGATAAGGACGCGCGTCGTAGGGAGCGACGGGGGAGGAGGAAACAAAGCCGAGACCGAGCGCGGGAACAAGAAGATGGGCCAGGCGCTCGGGACAAAGCGGGTCGGGACATTCAATCACATCGCGGCCGGAGGCCGTGGCGGCGGCGGAGAGCGGGCGCAGGAAGGCGTCGGCAAGCCCCCAGGTGTCCTCGAGAATGTAGAGCCTCGGGCAGTAGAAGCGGGCGGTGTCGAACCGGCAGAGGACGCCCCCCGCCGTCACCGCGCCTAGAAAGCGCCGCTTAACGCCGCCCGTGGGCCCGCCGCCTTTCTTCAGCTCCCGCGCGGCGACGCCCGCCGCGCGCCGGCGCAGCCGCCCGGCGAGGTCCTCCGAGAAGAGAAGGGCCCGGCCCGTCTCGCGCACGCCGCAGGCCGCCGCGAGCAGGCGGTACGTGCGTTCGAAACAGAGCCGGCACCCGGCGAAATAGGGCGCCAGTTCCGCGCGTTTCCCGCGCAGGGCGGCGCAGTCATAGAACGCGCCGAGGTCGACGTAGCGCTCAACGGCGCCCGGCATCGTCGGCTCCAGGACGTGCGGCGCGGTGGCGTCCGCCACGGCGGCGCCGAGCGAGGGGAAGATCGCCGCGTCCAGCGAGTCCGGGTCGCCGGAGCAGGCAATGTACTCGGCCGGATGGCCGGCCGCCTCGAGCCGCGATGCGACGCGGCGCAGGAAGGAGGATTTTCCGCAGCCCGGACCGCCTTTAAGGAGCAGCACCGTGTCGAGATCCGCGCCGAGGATTTCTTCGTACAGGGAGGCAAAACCGCCGCCGGCGTTCGCGCCGAGAAAAAAGGTGGGACGAAAATCGGATGAGAGAGCCATACATATACCCCCGAACGATCAAAAAAATCTATTCCGCTCTCAGCCTATGCAAATATAAGGAAAAGGGGAACAGCCGCCGGGGGATTTACAAAACACGTTATTTATTATAGAATAGCAAGATATTCCGGAAAAAAGAGAGGAGACGGGGCCGATGCGCGGGTGGGAGGAACTGGAGCGCGACTGCAAAAACTGCCGGCGCTGCGTCCTGTACGAGACGCGGAAGAACGTGGTCTTCGGCGTGGGGGACCGCAGCGCGAAAATCCTGTTTGTGGGCGAGGGGCCCGGCGAACAGGAGGACCTCACGGGCGAGCCCTTCGTGGGCCGCGCGGGGCAGCTTCTCGACGATATGATGCACATGATCGGCCTGGACCGGGAGCGCGTCTACATAGCCAATATCGTCAAGTGCCGCCCGCCGAAGAACCGGGACCCGCTCGAGGTCGAGCAGGACGCGTGCATCGACTATCTGCGCGAACAGACGGCGCTGCTCCGGCCGGAAATCATCGTCTGCCTTGGACGTATCTCGGCGATGAAGCTCATCAAGCCCGATTTCAAAATCACCAGGGAGCACGGAGCGTGGTTCGACAAGGGCGGCGTGAAAATGATGGCGATCTACCACCCGGCGGCGCTCCTGCGCGACCCGAGGAAGCGGCCGGAGACGTTCGAGGACCTCAAACGGCTGCAGCAGGCGGCGCGGGAGCTGTGTCCCGGGAGCATCGTGGAGCCGTATTAGCGCCCCGTCGCGGCGCGGGCGGAACATAAAATCCCGGACACGGGCGCCGGCGCGAAGAACAAAAAGCCCCCGCGCGGCAGAGCCGCGCAGGGGCCGGGAGAAACCGATTCCGTCAGCGTTTCCGGCCGCGGTAGCCGCCGGAAGCCACCGTCGGCGCCGAGCGCCTGCGGCCGCCGCGGCGGCCGCCCCGCCCACCGCCGCCGAGGAGCCGCCGGACGACGAGCACGACGATCAGCACCGCCAGCACGCCGAGCCCCAGCCTGACCGGCAGAAGAGAGAACACCGCGCGGATGCGCGCGAGGATATAAAGGAGCTGCGAGCGAGACACGGCGCGCACGGCCACCACGTCCGTCGAGGCGAGCGGCGTTCCGTCCCGCAGGATCGTCACGGTCCCCAGCTTCTGGCCTTCGGCGACGGGGGCTTCCACCGTCTCGGCGTCGAGCACGACCTGCTTTTCCAGCGTCGCGAGGTCCAAATCGCTCGGCAGGAAGGCCGTGAGGTCCTCCGCGGGCTGATAGACGACACTCGTCGCCTCCCGCGAGAGGGAGACGGGGATTTCCCCGAGAAGGTCCGTCGACTTGAGAACGGTGCGCTCGGAGAAGGCGGAAAAGCCGTATTCCAGGAGCCGCTTGGACTCCGAGAAGCTCTGCCGCAGCAGGGTGCCGTCCGACTGGGTGACGTTGGGCGCATCGAGCACCACGCTCACCATGACGGTGTCCCCGTCTTTCGCCGCGGCGATAAGGCACGGGCCGGCCTCGTCCGTATGCCCGGTCTTGAGACCGATGGCCTTGCTGTAGGTGTAGCCGGGGATGCGCTTGGCGGAGAGCAGATAGTTGGTCGTATAGAAATAGCGTTCCCCGGAAAGATTCGTTGCGGGCACGGTGTGGTCGGTGGCGGAGCAGATCTCCAGGAATTTCGGATATTTCATGGCCTCCCGCGTGATGCGGTAAAGATCGCGGGCGGTGGTGTAGTGGTCGTCGTCATGGAGCCCGTGGGCGTTTGCGAAATGCGTGTCCTCGCAGCCGAGCTCCGCCGCGCGCTGGTTCATGAGCGCCACGAAGGCCTCTTCGGAACCCGAGATGTTCTCGGCCAGGACGTTGCACGCCTCGTTCGCCGAGGCGACGAGCATGCAGTAGAGCAGGTCCTCCACGCACATCTCCTCGCCCGCCTTGATGTTCTGCGTGCTGCCGTAGATGGACAGGCCATTCCATATGTTTCCGCTGCCGGAGACCATCTCGTCGAGCGAAAGTTCCCCGCGGTCGATGGCCTCGAAGGTCAAAAGCGCGGTCATGATCTTGGTCAGGCTTGCGGGATAGGCGCGCTCGTCGGCGTTCTGTTCATAGAGCACCAGGTCCCGGTTGTAGCAGACGAGAAGCGCGGATTTTGCGTTCACGGACATCTCCCCCTCGGCGGAGGCCGGCAGGCCCATCGCGAGGAGGAGGAGCGGGATGAACAGAAGCGCCGTGAAACGGCGCGCGAGACGCGGGACAGTTGAGCTTCGAGCCATGGTATGTACCCTCCCTGGAGTGATACCATCAGTATAGCAAAGCCGCCGCAGAATTTCAACCGCGGCTCTCGGATGGAAAGGATTGGTTGGCATGCGCCGCGTCCGCCCGGAGCTCGTCATGCTCGCGCTTACGCTCGCTTTCGCCCTTTTTGCCCTCGGGCACTTCGCCCTGTCGCGCCCGGCGGGGGACCATGCGGCAACCGTCGCGGCGGCACGCGGCGGAGAGGCGGAGGCGCCGGAAAAGCTGGATCTCAACACCGCCACCGAGGAGGAACTCTGCGCGCTGCCGGGCATCGGCGAGGTGAAGGCGGCGGCTATCGTGCGCTACCGCGCGGCGCACGGGCCTTTCGAATCGATGGAGGCGCTCGACGACGTGCCGGGCATCGGCGAGGCGACAATCGAGGGCCTTCTGTGGTACGCGGAGGTAAACTGATCCTGCGGATAATCCGTCCTGCGGGCGGTGGGAAAGGAAGGGAGAAGGATGCGGATTCTGGTCGTGGACGACGAGCGGGTGCTCGTCAAGGGGATCAAATTCAACCTCGAAGGCGAGGGCTACGAGGTCGAGGTCGGCTTCGACGGCGGCGAGGCCGTGGAAAAAGCGCGGGGCGGCCATTTCGACCTCATCATCCTCGACCTTATGATGCCGGTCATCGACGGGCTCGAGGCCTGCATGCGCATCCGGGAATTTTCCGCCGTTCCCATTATCATGCTTACTGCCCGCAGCGAGGATCGGGACAAAATCATAGGGCTCGAATCCGGCGCGGACGATTACATCACGAAACCGTTCAACATCCTTGAGCTCAAGGCCCGGGTGCGCGCGCTCCTGCGCCGCGCGGGCGGGATGCAGGGCCGGGAGAAGGGCGCCCTTGTCACCGTGGGCCCCGTCGCGCTCGACTGCGACAGGCGTACGGCCGTGCGCGGAGGTGAAACCGTTTCGCTCACGGCCAAGGAGTTCGACCTCATCGAGCTCCTCATGCGAAACCCCGGCAAGGTATACAGCCGCGAGACCCTCCTGAACCTTGTCTGGGGCTACGAATACCAGGGCGACTACCGCACGGTGGACGTGCATGTGCGCCGCCTGCGCGAAAAACTGGAAGTCTCTCCGGCGGAGCCGGAGTTTCTGCTTACCAAATGGGGTGTCGGCTACTATGTCCAGGAAAGCTGAGGCGCCCGCAGCCGGAAAAAGGGAGATGACCGATATGGAACAGCAACTGCGGCGGCAGCGGACCGCGATTCTCGCGCTGGGCGCGGTGACCCTTCTCTTCATGGGCATGCTCTACGGCTGGTCGGTCTTTGTCCGGCCGCTGGAGGCCGAATTCGGCTGGAACCGGGCCGAGACCTCCGTGACCTACACCATCTCGCTTGTCTGCTTCTCGCTGGGGCTCCTCCTGGAAGGCTTCGTCGCGAACCGGAAGAGCCACCGCTTCGCGGCGGTTCTGGGCGCGGTGCTGGTGCCGCTGGGGTTTGTCCTGTGCTCCTTCACTTCGACGATGCTCCACCTCTTTATTTTCTACGGCGTCTTCTGCGGGCTCGGCATCGGCATCAGCTACAACGCGTGGCTGGCGACCGTCATCTCCTGGTTTCCGGACCGGCAGGGCACCGCCACCGGTCTGGCGCTTCTGGGTTACGGCCTGGGGGGGATGGTCATGGGTTCGGCGGCCTCGGCCATCATCCACTCCGCGCTCGGCTGGCGGCGCGCCTTTCTGACGCTGGGGATCGCGGTGCTGATCGAATCCGCCCTGGCGCTGCGTTTCATGAAAGCGCCGCCGGCGGAGCTGCACGCCCTGCTTGCGCCCTCCGGCGCGGGAAAGAGACCCATCAGGAGGCGCCGTTCGCTCACCACCGGGCAGATGCTTCGCGAGGGCGCCTTCTGGAGCGGCATCCTCTGGAAGTGTCTGCTCTACTGCAGCGGCATCGCGCTCGTCGGCCAGGCGTCGCCCATCATCGGAGACACCGGCGCGGCGGTGGCCGTGTGTACGCTGGGCGTCGGGCTTCTGAGCTTCGGCAACGGCCTCGGGCGCATCCTCATCGGCGGCCTCTTCGACCGGATTGGGACCCGGAAGGTGATGATCCTCGTCTCCGCCGGGTATATTCTGCTGTCCCTCGCGTATTTCGTCACCTACCGGGCCGGGCTGACCGCGGCGCTCGTGGCCGTGCTCTTCGTCACGGGCATCTTCTACGGCGGCATCTCCGTCATGAGCTCCACGTTTGTCAGCGCCACCTTCGGGACAAAATATTTCGGCGTCAACATGGGCGTCGGCAGCGCGATGAATATCCCCTTTATCTTTTTTCTCTCCTCGGCCATCAGCCTCATCTCGGCGCGTACCGGCGCCTACACGGACTTTTTCTATCTGCTTTTCGGCATCAGCGTCCTTTCGCTGGCGCTGGCGCTGGCGACGGACCCGCTGATCCGGCGCATGGACGCGCGCTACGACGCGGCCGGGGAGAGCGCGGGCGCGTGGTACGACGCGCCCGCTGAAAACGGATACGCCCGTCTTTGCTGACGGCGGCGCGCGAAAGGAGGGAAGGGGCATGCGCAGCAGCATCCAGTGGAAAACGGCGGCGATGTACATCGTGATCATCGCGGCGGTGCTTACGGTGCTCAACACCTATCCTATCCTCGTCACGGAAAATCTGGTTTTCCGTTCCAAGCAGACCTCGCTCGGGCAGCAGGCGGCGGTCATGGCCGCCTCCCTCTCCGGCGCGGAGAGCCTGACGCCGGAGGGCGTCGGGCGGGTCATGGACCTCCTGGACGACGGCAGCCTTGACCGGGTGCTCGTGACCGACGAGACCGGAAAAATCCTGCACGACACCACCGAGAGCGGCGACACGACGGGGAAATACGCCCTCTTTGGGGAGATCGCGAGCGCCCTCGGCGGCAATGATTATTTCTCTTCGGAATTCCGGGACGGCGCGTTCCGCAGCCGCGCCGCCTGCCCGATCGTCTTCCGCGGCGTATGCCGCGGCGCGGTCTACGTCTATGAGTACGACACGGCGCAGGCCGCCCTTCTCAAAGGCATCCAGTCCAATCTGCGGAACATCTCCATCGTGGTCTCCGTCCTCGTCGTTCTCATCAGCTTCCTTTTCTCCCGCCTGCTCGCCCGCCGCATCGGGGCGCTCCTGCGCGCCATCCGCGACGTCCGCGAGGGCGACTACGGCCGCCGCGCCGAGATCCGGGGCAGGGACGAAATCGCGCAGCTCGCGGACGAATTCAACGACCTGACCGAGCGCCTGCGGGGCACCGAGGAAGTGCGGCGGCGCTTCGTGGCGGACGCCTCCCACGAGCTCAAAACGCCTTTGGCCTCCATCCGACTCCTCACGGACTCGATCCTCCAGAACGAGAACATGGATCCGAAGACCGCGCGCGACTTTGTCGCGGACATCGGCGCGGAGGCGGACCGGCTCACGCGCATCTCCCAGGAACTGCTGCAGCTCGCGCGGCTGGACGAGCGCGCGGACGCCGCGCCGCCCGCCGCACCCGTCGATGTGTCGGCGGCGGCCGCCCGGGCGGTCCATATGCTAAGGCCCCTCGCCGCGGAGAGCGGCGTGACGGTCCTGTGCGATTTTGAGGAGGGCGCAATGGTCCTCGCCCGCGAGGACGAGATCTACCGGATCATATTTAATCTGGCGGAAAACGCCGTCAAATACAACCTGCCCGGCGGCAAGGTCCACATCGGCGTGCAGTGCGCGCAAGACGCGGTACGCATCACCGTGGAGGACACGGGCGTCGGCATTCCGGAGGAGGACATGCCGCGCATCTTCGAGCGCTTCTACCGGGTGGACAAGGCCCGCTCACGCGAGGCGGGCGGCACGGGACTGGGGCTTTCCATCGTCCAGGAAGCCGTGCGCCGCCGCGGAGGCGAGATCGCCGCCGTGCCCCGCGAGGGAGGCGGCACGCGCTTCGTCGTGACGCTGCCGCTCTGGAGGGAGGCCGTACGGTGAAACGGAAAAAAATTCTTGCGCTCCCGGCAGGACTTCTCGTTTTGGCGCTCGCGCTCGGCGCGGCGGCGTTCCTCCTTCTGCGACCGAGCGGAAACAGCGCGGCGGCGGAAGAACCCTGCCTCTATCTGGCCGTCGCCGACAGCGCGGCGGACGAGGGCCGGGCGGCGGTGCGCGCCGTCTCCGCCGGAATCCCGGCGGCGGAGGCCACGCCCGAGGCGCTTCTGGCGCGGCTCCTGGAGACGCCTGCCGACCCGGCGCTCCGAAGTCCCCTCCCGGAGGGGACGAGCGTACGCTCCGTCACCCGGGCCGGGCGGCGCGTGCTGGTGGACTTTTCCGTGGAATATGCGCTTCTTACCGGCTTTGACCGCACGCGCGCGGACTACTGCGTGACCCTTACGCTCTGCGGGTGCGACGACGTGCGCGAAGTCGTCATCACCGCGGAAGGCAAGCTTTTGACCGGCGTTTTGACCGCGGACGACGTGCTTATCACCAGCACCGAGCGCGACTTTGAAACGATCGAGGTCGCCCTCTATTTCCGCGGCGTGGACGGGCTCGAGGCGGAGTACCGGGAACTGGCCGTGCCGCAGGGCGAAGCGCTCCCGGCGCGGATCGTCCGCGCCCTCATCGACGGCCCGGAGACGGCGGGCCTCTCCCCGCTCCTGCCGGAGGAGACCACCTTGGTTAATCTCTCCGTCGAGGACGACGGCTGCTGCGTCGTGACGCTCTCGGACGCCTTTTGGGACGAGGTCCCGCCGCGCGTCGACGAGCAGAGGCTCGTGATCGACTCCATCGTATCCTCCCTCACCAGTTTGGACTCCGTGAGCTCCGTCCTGCTGCGCGACGAAGGCGGCGCGCGCACGGCGTACGGCGAAATCCCCATCGACGAACCCATCATTTACAAACCCAGTCAATCAGAGGAGTGAAGCACATGCGCAACTACAAAACCGACACCAACTGCATCCACGCCGGGTACGCCCCCGGAAACGGCGAACCGCGGCAGCTTCCCATCATCCAGAGCACCACGTTCCGCTACGAATCGAGCGCCGAGATGGGCAAGCTCTTCGACCTGGAGGCCGCGGGCTACTTCTATACCCGGCTGCAAAACCCCACGAGCGACCACGTGGCCGCCAAGATCTGCGCGCTGGAGGGCGGCTCCGCCGCCATGCTCACCTCCTCCGGACAGGCCGCGAACCTCTTCGCGGTGTTCAACATCTGCTCGGCGGGCGACCACGTCGTGAGTTCCTCCGCCATCTACGGCGGCACCTACAACCTTTTCGCCGTCACGATGCGGAAGATGGGCATCGAATTTACCTTCGTCTCCCCGGACGTCTCCGAGGCGGAGCTTGACGCCGCGTTCCGCCCCAACACGAAGGCCGTCTTCGGCGAGACGATCGCAAACCCCGCGCTCACCGTCTTCGACTTCGAGAAATTTGCCGCCGCCGCCCACCGGCACGGCGTGCCCCTCATCGTGGACAATACCTTCGCCACACCTATTAACTGTCATCCGTTCGAGTGGGGCGCGGACATCGTCACGCACTCCACGACCAAATATATGGACGGCCACGGCGCCACCGTCGGCGGCGCGGTCGTCGATTCCGGGAAGTTCGACTGGAGCGCCCACGCGGAGAAATATCCGGGGCTCACGACGCCGGACGAGAGCTACCACGGCATCACCTACACCGAGCGCTTCGGACTCGGCGGGGCGTATATCACCAAGGCCGTCGCGCAGCTCATGCGCGATTTGGGCTCCACCCCCGCGCCGCAGAACGCGTTCCTCCTCAACTTCGGCCTGGAGACACTCGCCCTGCGCATGGCGCGCCACTGCGAGAACGCGCAGGCCGCGGCGGAGTTCCTGGAGAAGCAGAACAAGGTGAACTGGGTCAATTACCCCGGCCTTCCCTCCAGCCGCGACTATGCGCTCGCGAAAAAATACATGCCGCGCGGCACCTGCGGCGTGGTATCCTTCGGCGTGCGCGGCGGCAGGGCGGCCGCGGAGAAATTCATGGGCGAACTGAAGCTCGCGAGCATCGCGACCCACGTCGCGGACGCGAAGACCTGCGTGCTCCACCCTGCCAGCAGCACCCACCGGCAGCTTACCGACGCGGAGCTCCTCGCCGCCGGCGTCGGGGCGGACCTCATCCGCCTGTCGGTCGGCATCGAAGACATCGGGGACATCCTCGAGGACCTGAAGCAGGCGCTTGCGGCCGTCTGAAGAAAAAGGCACGGTCCCGGACGTCCGGCAGGGCGTCCGGGACCGCTTCGGGATTCTGGCAGCCGAACCGGGTGGCACGGCCCCCATACCGAAGGGAGGAGACATGCAAAGAGGAAACAACCGTTACGCCGTCTATTTTTTACACTGCCTGCTTTTGGCCGCGCTATGTGCGCTTGCCTGGCGGCTTATGGCGCAGATTCCCGCCGTGCGGGGCTACTTTGACACGCTTTATGTGCGCGCGCTGGCGGGAGGGATGATTGGGGAGGGGCACGCACGGGCGCTGTATCTGCTTCTGACATGCACGCTGCCCGGGGTTCTCTGCGCCGTTGGGCTGATGTTCGGTTCCCGGCTGCTGGAACGGCGCGTCTGGGGGTCGCGGGCGCTTTCCGCCAGCTGCAGGAAACAGGAGCCGGAGGTCCGGAAGACGAAGGCGCGGCTCGCGCGGTTCGCCGGCGGCGCCCCCATTTTCCTGTGGTGGGCCCTGCGGGGCCGCGTTGTAAACGACATCGCCGAGCGCGCGGCCATCGCGCGGCTGGGTTTGGCCGACCCGCAGCGAATTGTGAGCGCGATGGGGCCGAACGGGGAGTTTCTGCAGATGCCCGCCTACCTCGCGCATCCGGGCTACGACGAGGCTTTTCTGGAGGCCTATCCGGCGATTTATCTGGCCTGCGAGTCGAGAGTACTCTTCGGCTATCTGGCTTTCCTTGTGCTTCTGGATTTCGGGTACCGACTGTACCGGCGCGTCCGCGCGGAAAGACAGCCGCTGAGGCAAGACGGAGGATAACAACAGGCGCCGCCGGAAGCGGCGCCTGTTTCAGTCTTGTGGGGGAGGCGGCGCCTCCCTGTCCGCGGAACGGTAAAGTTCTGTACAGAGATGCCCGCGTGTCCGACGGCGTTCCGCTTTTTGCGCCGCACTGCGGCGCGCAGAGAGGGCGCGTCCGTCGCCTTTTACCCGTCCGCCGCAAAAAAATAATGAAATTCCCTCTTGAAATCCTAGTAAAACGGTAGTATTATGGGCATTACCAAAGAGGAAGGGAGGCCGATGCGATGAAAATTTCGACACGCGGGCGCTACGCGCTGCGTTTGATGCTGGACATGGTGCTCCACCAGGACGAAGGCAACATTCCAATCCGGGAGATCGCGAAACGGCAGGTTTTGCCGGTCAAATACCTCGAGCAGATCATCGCGCAGCTCTCTCGCGCCGGCTACGTAAAAAGCGTCCGTGGCGCCGGCGGCGGTTACCACCTCGCCTGCGACCCGGAAAAAACCACCGTGGGCGACATCCTCCGCGCCACGGAAGGGAGCCTCGCTCCGGCGCCCTGCACCGAGGGCGGCGTGCCATGCCGCTACACGGCCGACTGTCTCACCGCCCAGATCTTTCTGGCGATCGGGAAAGCCGTGGACGACGTGGTGGACCGGATGACGCTCGCGGGCGTCGTGCGGGACTTCCAGAGCAAGGGCGGAGGAGCCTGAAAAACCCGGCGGCCGCCCCATGCCGGATGCGGCAGCTTCATGATGAATCATCTGCGCGGAACGTCCGCTCCCCGGCGGCAATCCG
>Ga0116152_10002203_pt1 | contig 15862 bp, 11 predicted proteins | sample AD_UKC119_MetaG_FD_89894 | JGI IMG/M metagenome (GOLD analysis project Ga0116152, IMG submission 89894) | Active sludge microbial communities of municipal wastewater-treating anaerobic digesters from Hong Kong - AD_UKC119_MetaG | ecosystem: Engineered > Bioreactor > Anaerobic > Digestate... | reverse complement strand
TTCACTAATGATTTTAACACAATAGAATACCCCGGTTAAATTCACATCAATCACTTGTTGCCAGGTTTCCGGTGTCATTTTCTTCAGGGAACTGTCTCTGGTGATCCCTGCATTATTGACCAGCACATCGATTCTGCCATATTTCTCAAATACCTTTTTGGCTGCAGTTTCAATATCTGCATAGCTGGAGGTATTAACTTTGTTAAAATCTGCACCTAATTCAGCTGCTAATGCTTTCCCTTTTTCTTCGTTGAGGTCCCAGATGATCACTTGAGCACCCTCTTCTTTAAATTTAATGGCTGTAGCTGCTCCAATTCCTGCAGCACCACCGGTGATGATCGAAACTTTATCCTTTAATCTCATTTTTTTGAATTTTTTTTGGTTGATACTAAAATTTATGGGGATGTAATAATTTTGCTGTTCCAATAATAGCAGGTTTCCCTTCATTATCCTCTAAAACACACTGAATGGTAGCCCGATGTTTCTCTTCAATTAGTTCGATCACTTCGAATTTTGCATAATAGTCTTTGTCAACAAATACCGGAGCACGAAACGACATTTCCTGATACATATAAATCGTTCCTTCTCCAGGCCATGTGGTGCCAAATACTTTGGAAAAAACCGATCCTGCAAAAAAACCATGTACGATTGGTTTCCCAAAATGTGTTGTTGCTGCATATTCAGCATCCACATGTATGGGGTTGTTATCTCCCGTTACATCTGCAAATTGTTGAACCAAATTCTGTGTGAAACGAACCGACTCCTGATAATTGTCTCCTAATTTAATTTTTTCCATATTTGTTATTTTTATAATTTATGACATTATTGCTTTTTGATTGGGCTCGTTTATGATGTTCTTCCCATCAGAAGTGTACATAAACGCTATTCTATCTCTGTAACGTTCCTCCACTTTTCCTCGTACTACTTTCATGGTACTGTTTACGAGTCCATTCTTCTCCGTAAATGGTTCTTCCAGTATGGCAAATGTAGAGGGCAACCACCTTTCAGGAAACTCACCTGCAAAAACACCTTTCCCTTTGAACTTGTTGATCTCATCTTCAATCAGACGGATCCCCATATTGGCGTAATCTATAGAGTGTTCATCCCAATGTTTGTGGTGTGACTGGAGTTCTCTTTTCAGGGTGTCTTTATTGATTACCAATAAAGCGACTGTATATGGATTTTGGTTGTTATACAAGATCACTTGCTCTACAAACGGGGATTTCTCAACTAAAGATTCTTCAAAACCTTCAGGGCTGTATTTTTCTCCATCACTGGAAATTAACAAACTTTTAAACCGTCCTAGTACGTATAGAAATCCCTCTTTGCTCATGTATCCCAAATCACCGGTATATAACCATCCCTCTTTTATTGTTTCAGCAGTTGATTTAGGATTTTTCCAGTAACCGGCCATCACATTTTCCCCTTTAATAACCATTTCCCCTTTTTGCCCAAGCGGAAGCTCTTTTCCGGTTTCGTCTACTATTTTTATTTCCATAGGGGAAACCAGGATCCCAGATGATCCCATTCGGTGTTTCCGGGCACAATTGGTTGAAATGATTGGTGTTGCTTCTGAAAGTCCATATCCCTGGTACATTGGTATGCCTATTGCAAAGAAAAATTTTTGTAACTCAATGTCTAATAGTGCTCCGCCACCAATAAAAAACTGAAGCTCTCCACCAAAAGCTTCACGAACTTTTTGAAATAAAATAGTGTCAAATATTGATACAAGGGGTTTTAATAGAAATGAAAGCCCACTCCCTTTTGTATAACCATCTTTATTATAAGCAATAGCCGTCTTTAGGGCCAGTTTGAAAAGGCCATTGGTGAATGCTCCTTTGGCTTTAATGGTGCTTTCAATATTTTTTCTAAAGTTTTTTGCCAATGCAGGAACAGAGAGCAAAAAGTGTGGTTTTACCTCTCTGATATTGATTGGGATGTTTTTAAGTGTTTCAGCACCTGTTTTACCTACCTGTACGGTAGCAAGTGATGCTCCACAGGCAATGATGCTGTAAAAACCTGCTACATGTGCAAAACAGTGATCCAAAGGTAAAATGATGAGGGTCCTCCAGGTGGGAGGTATGGTCATGGTTGTAAGTGCCTGCTCCACATTGGCAGTGTAGTTTCGGTGCGTTAAAACAACACCTTTGGGATCCGCAGTAGTTCCGGATGTGTAAGTGATCGTCGCATAATCATCATTCTGGATCTGGTTGCCAATCTCTAAAAAACGGGAACCATCCTCGAAGAGTAATTGTTTCCCTTTGTCCATGATCTCACTTAACCACATCTCATGGGGCTCTAGTTTGGTAGATTCATCATTTGTTTTTAAAGAATCAAAAACAACCACCTTTTTGAGATTTGGTAATTCATGAATGATCTTTCTGAGCTTTGGTAATTGATTTAACGAGATCATTATAACCGAAGCTTCTGCGTGTAATAACCTGAAAATTAAATCATTGCTTTCTTCTAGTTTGATAGAAAGCGGTACACTCACCGCACCGGCATATAAAAGTCCCAATTCTGATAATATCCACGCATTTCGTCCCTCTGAAAGGAGCGCAACTCTTTCTTTGGGTTGAACCCCAATCACGTGTAACCCGGCACCTATTTGTAACGCTTTAGTTTTACTTTCTTTATATGTTGTTGTTTGCCATCGATCTTCCTGCTTTTCAAGTAATAATGGATTGGATCCATGTTTTTCAACAGCTTCATTGAATAAATCAATAATCGTTTTTCTCATACTTCATTTTTTTAAGTTGCAAAGTTAATCATTTATTTTTGTACTTTTGCAAATTGAATTAAAAGAATGAAACTTTTTCTGCGTCTTATACGTTATATTTTTCCCTACAAGAAAAATATTTTTTTGATTATCGTTTGCAACCTCTTGTATTCTGTTTTTTCAATATTTTCCCTTTCTCTGGTGGCTCCATTTTTATCAGTTTTGTTCTCACAGGTTCAAACGGTTTCTGTTAAACCTTCCTTCTCATTGTCTGTTAGTACTATAGTGGATATTTTTTATTACTATATGGGTATTGTAATCAATAAAAACGGATCCGATGCCGCGTTATTGTATATAGCTGTTACGATGATTGTTCTAACGTTTTTCTCTAATGCTTTTCGTTATTTAGGTCAGTTTTTTCTAGCCCCCATCAGAGCCGGTGTACTAAATGCCATTCGTAAAGATATTTACCATCAGCTGATCAAGTTACCCCTCTCTTTCTATTCTAATCAAAAAAAAGGTGATGTCATGAATCGTATTGGTTCTGATGTTCAGGAAGTGGAATGGTCTATTATCTCTTCTACTCAAACGTTTTGCAGAGACCCTTTTTTGATTATAGCTTATTTGGTAGCATTGTTTAAAGTTAGTTATGAGTTAACTCTGATCTCTCTCTTTTTACTTCCGATCTCCGGATACCTGATCACTCTTATTGGAAAAAGTATTCAGAGGAACTCATATAAAGCCCAACAAATCCTAGGGAAACTTAGTGCATTGTTCGATGAAACTATTGGAGGTTTAAGAATCATTAAAGGGTATAACGCGATTGAACATGCCAATAAAAAGTTTCAACAAGAGACGGAAAACCACTATAGAATTAATAAAAAGATCTTTAGAGTTAACGAATTAGGCGGACCAATGATTGAGACTTTAAGTATCATTACAATGATGATTGTTCTCATGATTGGTGGTTCCCTGCTATTCAAAGATACTACTTTTAATGGAACCTTTTTTGTGATGTTTATTCTCGTTTTTGCCCGAATGATACCCCCTGCTAAACAAATGGTAACAGTGTTTTATACCATCAAAAAAGGGTTACCCTCAGCAAAAAGAATATATGAGGTTTTAGATGCTGATGAGGTGATTGTGGAAGATCAAAATCCACTGCCAATCAGTGAATTAAAACAGAAAGTCGAGTTTAAAGAACTTTTTTTTGATTATACTAAAAAAGAGAACCCTTCTCAGTGTAATGTTTTAAAAGGGATCAGTTTTACGCTTCATAAAGGGGAAACAATCGCTCTTGTCGGTGCATCAGGATCTGGAAAATCAACACTTGTGGATCTTTTACCCCGTTTTTATGATCTTGAATTTGGGGCTATACTGATCGATGATGTCAACATCAAAAAATATAAAATTGATCAGTTGAGATCAATTTATGGAATTGTAAACCAGGATGTTACATTGTTTCATGATACTATTTTTAATAATATTGCATTTGGAAAACCTAATATTACAAAAGAACAGGTGATCGAAGCAGCAAAAATCGCAAATGCGCACGATTTTATCATGGAAATGGATCATCAGTATGATACCATCATTGGTGACAGAGGATTGAAACTTTCCGGAGGGCAAAGACAAAGACTCAGTATCGCCAGAGCGATCCTTGCGGATCCGCAAGTGCTTATTTTAGATGAAGCTACATCAGCATTGGATAATGAATCAGAAAAGATTGTTCAACAAGCGATTAACACACTGCTTTCCGGAAGAACGGCCATTATTGTAGCTCATCGACTCTCTTCGATCAAAAATGTAGATCGGATTTTATTTCTCGATGGAGGAAAAATTTCAGAGTCAGGTACCCATGAACAGCTCATGGCTCTGAAGGGAGTCTATTATGACTATTATTGCCGACAAGAGATAGATCAATAAAAAATACTAATAAAATGTCAAAGTATAAAAAAACAGTACTCTACTCGATTGGGTTTGTTACCTTAGTTTTGAGTTTATTTCTTATTCTACACTTTCAGATACCTGCTGTTCAAAAAAGAATAGTAGTTTTTGCAATCTGGTTTTTTGCAGAGATCTATTTATGGATCACAATTGTGCACAATCTAAAACTGTTTAAAAACGCTCAACAGAAATCAAAAATTAGAAAATTTCTGGAATGGCTTCTTACGTTCTTGTATTGGTTACCTGCTGTTATGGTGGCACTGGCAGCAATCTCTCTAGCCAAAAATAGTGTCCATAATATCAATACAACACTTTATTTAACTATTATGGGGAGTAGTGTGATTCAATATATCATAAAGTTTGTTCTCTTTTGTTTGTTGATTCCATTTGATATCATGAGCTTAATTATCAAAAGATTCCGAAAAGAGAAACATCTGGTGTATGAAAAAGTGATCAAATGGAAACGTGTGATGCTACAGTCTGCGTTTTTCCTTTACCTGATAGGTCTAGTTCTGATGGGGTATGGGATGATTTGTGTGGCAGAAGAGTTTGTAACAAGGGAAATCACTTTAGATACCCGTCATGATTATTTTAAAAAAAATCCTACCAAAATCGCGTTTATTTCAGATCTTCACTTAGCAACCTGGCGCTCAGAGAAACCTATTCAAGATGTTGTAAGTCAAGTTAATAAAACAAATCCTGATTATATTTTCCTGGGAGGAGATATCGTGCAGTTCACGTCTCAAGAGATGGATCCCTATATGACCATCTTGAGTGTATTATCGGCTCAAAAAGGGATCTATTCTGTTCTGGGAAACCATGATTACGCGACTTATGCCCGTTATGAAAATGAAAAAGAACGACTGAATGATGTGTTGAGATTGGTGGATTTACAAGAACAACTCGGATGGAAGGTCCTGAGAAATTCTAATGAGAGAGTTTACCTCGATACCTTAGGAAACTCTTTTGTAATTGCCGGAATTGAATTCTATTCTCCAACTAAAATGTTTATCAATCAGGGTGATATCGATAAAACCTATCAGGGGATCCAATCGGATGACCTAGTCTTTTTGATCAGTCATTCACCGGATGTTTGGGATTCACTGAAAGTGAAAAATCTTCCCGCGTTTCTTACTTTAAGCGGCCATACTCATGGGATGCAGGTTGGCTATATCGGGACAAAATTTAAATGGTCTCCTGGCAGATTAATATATAAATACTGGGGTGGATTATATCAGGACTCATCAGATCAAATGAGAAACCTTTATGTAAATGTGGGACTGGCCTCTATCGGATTCCCTTCCCGCATCGGAATGTACCCTGAAATCACAATCATCAATCTAAAGTAAAATAAACCATCACTTACATATATAGCTATTATTTATCATTTTTTGATGATAAATAATAGTTTTTAATTGTTAACTGTTCAATAATCCGTTATTCCATAATGGGCTCAATCGAATCAACATCACGTCCTTTTTCACGGCGCTCTTTGTAATTGTTGAATTTATACGTTAACGTTAAATTTGCTTGAAACTGACTCCTCCATCTTAAAGTAGTTGCTTCATATCCGTTTGTTGGGTATATGGCATATGTTTCAATAATACTGTTGGGATTGTATATCAAATCACGAATATTTAAACTGACCGTGAAATTGTTGTTCAGAAACCCTTTTTTTACACCTAAATTAAGCGAATAGGAAGCATTTCTACGCCCTTGCCCTATTCCTCCACCATGAAATCCTCCCATACTTCCGGTCGTGATTGATTTGGATCGGTATCTGAAATTTAACTGTAAATCCCAATTCTTTGGTAAATTGAAGGTTTGATTTAAACGTAACCCATAAGCCCAATCGTTAGATAAGTTTGGGTCAATCAAATCGTTACTGTTAATAATTACTCTGTAAAAATCACCAGAGAAATTGAGCCTCCAGAATGCCAAAATCTTTTGTGAGTATACAAGTTCTAAACCAAAATTTTGGCTACTACTGATGTTTTGAGTAGAAGTTAAAGTGTATCGGAATGACGAAAGGGTATCATAACCGGAAATAACAGGTGTGGAAAAAATTTGTCCATCTGATAATTCGTAGAAAATAAAACCATCATGTACTTCAGCTTCATTCATTTGAGTATATCGCGTTATCAAATTGGATCTCACTCTGTAAAATGCCGTAAAACTGATGCTTGCATCCTTAATAAAAGTAGTATATCCAAGTTCAATATTGTCAGCAAGCTCAGGTGCTAAATTTGGATTTCCCATTCTGATATTCTGCTTGTCAGAAACATCAACAAAAGGATTTAAATTCCAGAAACTTGGTCGTGTAACCCTTCTGGAATAACTAATCTGGAACTGATTTTTCGTATTTAATTCGTAACGTATATGAACCGTTGGAAATAGATTGTAGTAATCTTTTTTGTATGTTGTATCAGCCGACTTTAGATCAGAAAATGTATTGGCAGCTTCCCCTCTTAAACCTAATTGTACTTTCCATTTTTCAAGGATTGTATTGGAATAAATAAAATAGGCTGCATTGATGAACTCGCGATATTCAAAATTATTGCTTTGTGTGACGTCTTCTGTTGTATTGTTCTCGTTTTCACCAAAAAACAACCCGTAGTCCTGTCCAATCGTTCTATACGAAAACTTATAACCAGTTTCAATCCGACCCCCATTCCCTGCTGGTGTAATATAATCTAATTGTGCCGTTGATGTTCTGTTTAATGTTGAAGTTCGTGTTAGCTGATAATAGTTGGGCTGAAAATCAGGATAATCAAATATTTGAGTGTAAAAAGAATTAGATGCACCTTTCATCTGTGTGTAGTAAAAATCAGTAGTAAACTCTCTCCCTTTCTTTTCTGATGAAGTGTATTTATAACTGATATTCCCATTGTAATTGAACCCACCTCTTGAGTTTCTTCCATCTTGACGATATAGATTTATCGGAATATCTTCTCCTGAAAGGAGATTGTAGTTTTCATAGTTGACCATATTGGTGTCTCCAAATCGGTTTCTGTTCAATCCAAAACCAAATGAAAGTAAATGGGAACTGTTAATCTTGTAATCCAAAGATGTTTTAACACTGTGTCGGTTGAAATTGGAGTTACTTAAATCTTCTTTGAATAATGTTGAAGTGTCACCATCAAACCAGGACATTTGATTCATTTCACCTGCTCTGTGAAAACCGTATGTACCATAACTGTAGTTGAAATAAAAATTGATTTTCCCCACATGGTAATTAAAGTTTGCATTGGCATTATATGTTTCAAAATAGGGTGTATTTCTAAATACATTCACAGCATTTCCAACACTAACCATCCCATTCATCCCTTTTTCTCTCCCTTTTTTTAATACCACATTGATAATTCCACTCATTCCATCCGGTTCAAATCGGGCTGATGGGTTGGTAATCACCTCAATACTCTCAATTTGTGACGCTGGAATCTGATCTAGAGTTAAATCAGTTGGTCTGCCATCTATCAGAATTCTGACGTTGGTGCTCCCTCTTAAACTAACATTACCATCCAAGTCAACATCAACAGAGGGGATCTCCGTTAATACCTCAACAGCAGATGCACCATCTGCAATGACGTTGTTTTCTACATTGTACACTTTTTTGTCCAGATTTTGCTGCAACATCTCCTTTTTTGCAGTTACTTCTACCTCTCCAATCCTTGTTGTTTTGTTGGTTAATACAAATTGTTTGAGATTATATCTCTTGTTCGTTGAAGATAATGTGAAAGGTGTTGAATAATGTTTTTGGTATCCCAATGCTGAGATCTCAAGGATGTATGTACCCCATTGGATATCTTTTATCATTACAAAACCTTTTTCATCGGTTAATCCCCCTGTGACAACAGCAGAGTCTTTTGGATTTAAAACATATACCGTTGTATAGGGCATCGGCTCCTTGTCTTTTGAAACAACCATACCCATCACCACTCCAAAATCTCCAAAATCAAGCGTTTGGCCGGATCCTACACCGGTTCCTCCACCCTGATGAGGACCTGATGGTTGTGAATAAGTTACAAAAGTACTGAAAGTGAGTAGTAGTAAAATGGTGATAAACCGAATTTGATATTTCATAAGTATACTATTTAATAAAAACAACATCAGCATAGACTCGACACTTTGAAAAAAGTTTAATCTATGCTGATGTAATAGGGTCAAAAAAGGAGTTTAATACTATTTTGCGTAGAACAAAAAGCGTTGATCTAGTATGGGCAAATTGTTTTTAAGTCCTTCAATAAGCGTATTTTCTGTACGTTCTCTTCCTAAAAGGATATTCCGCAACATCATGTTCTCAATTTGGAATTTATCTGATGGTTCTGTGGGCTCATTGATGTTATACAATTGAACAACATATACAAAAAGATTTCCATAAATAGCTGTAGGTTTTCCTGGTGTTAAATTGAAAATTTTTCCGATAGCACTGCTCTCAACACCTCTATTTTGATATTGCTCACCTGCAAAGGATAACATGGAACTATCCGATACAGTAGTTTGGTAATTTTGTGCAATCTGTTCCATTGAGATCCCTTTAGTTAACTGATCCTCAATCGTTTTTGTGATCATCTGAATTTTCTTCTCTTGTACCAGTTGTTTTTCAATCACATCTTTAACATCTTTGAAGTCAGGAGTCCCTTTATCTTTGATCGTTCTCACAGCAGCTACATAGAACATCTTGTTGTCAAAATTGAATACATCTGAAACGTGATCCTTTTTAGTGTCAGGTAAAAATGCCCAGCTGATCGCTTCCCTGATATTGTTGATTTGATTGATAGAGGCCATCATTGAGGTTACATCTGTGCCCTGAATAATTTGAATCCCTCTTTTGTTGGCTTCTGTTACCAGTTCTTCAGCAGTTGTACAGGCAGCCCTTAAGTCGTTTGCTGCATTCTTGTAGTTTTTAATAGTAGCATCTGATGGTTTAATCTCACTAGAATAAAGTACAAACTGACGTTTTTCAACAGGTGCCGTTCTACCTAAAACTTGATAAATCACATATGCCGTTGGTGCATCCTGTACATAAAATCCACCATTGCCGGTTTCTAAAAACGAATTGAATAATTCTGGAAGTGTGGATCTGTCTTCAACCCATAACGTGGTGTCTGTAGCCTGACGACCTCCTAAATAGGATGGAGTTAATTGAAAAATAGTACTTCCGCCGGTTTTTAAAACGGTTGCCAAACTGTCTGTAAGGGCTTTAGCTTGTTCTTTTGTCCTGGTTCCATTTGGATTGTCAGTAGACTTGAAATCAACAACTAAAAAAGCAACTTGAACAGAATCTGGTCTCACTCTACTGCCATAAGTTTTACCAAAATACCAAACCGCACCTTGATAATTGAAAGGTTCAACAAAGGTTCCAAGAGGTCTGTCAAATAACATTTTGGAAATCGTGTCAATTGTAATATCAGATTTTTTGTAATAAAAACTATCTACAACACCTTCCATCTCTGTAATATTGAAATCCTCTAAAGAAGTAGCTACTGTGAAACGATTGTATTTTGCTCTTACACTATCCTCTATCGTTCTTAAATCTGTTGCTGAAGGAACAACGTTGAATAACGCAACATCAATATCTCTGGAATCTTTTTTGCTCTCAAAACGTTTTTTATTCTTGTTGAAAAAATCTTTCATCTCTTTCTCTGTAACCGCTGCTTTGATATCTTTGAATGCAGGTGCAGTTGGATTGATAGTGATCAATTTGGCTAATGCCGTTTTGTTTGATTCAGCAATCTGTTTGTTCAGGTTGTCAGAAAAATGAACACTCCCCTGTACCAAAGAATAGTATACCATTCTCTTTTTGTCAGCTATAGCAAAACGTTGAATCGCTTTGTATGCAGCATAAACCTCTCTGGCTTGCTCCTGGTCTTTGTAATCTTCAATGGTAGAGATAATGGAAATGGCTTGTTCTACATTACCGTTTTGAGCCAAAAATTCAACAAGCTTAGATAATAATTGGTTCGGATTTTGAGTTCTTAAACTGGCAATCATCTCTGCTGTAATATCTTCTATCATCTCATTGGTAAATGTAACACCCAATCTCTCTAATTGTTGATCTAACATGCTGATCTCAACCATTTGATTGTAGGTCATATCATGAACTTGATAGTTTTCAGACTCTTCTAATGTAGCTTTATTGTAAAAGATTTTCCATAAAGATAAGTTCTGGTCAAACTCCTCCCTGTATTGTTGATCAACTTTCTTGCCATCTAACTTTAACATTGTGTTTTTGTCTGATAATACAGATGTTAGTTTGTTGAAATCCCCAAGTAAAAATGCTAAAAGAGCGAACCCAATAATAACCATTAAAAGTACTCCGTGTTTGCGTATTGCGCCAATTGCTGCCATATTAAATATTTTTTTTTAAGTTACGATTTTTGAGGGCGCAAAAATAATAATTTTTTTTGGATGTAAGGCACTTATTCCATTTTAAAATGATTAAAAAAATCATAATTGGACTAAATATCTTATTATAAATAGATACAATATTATATATAACATTGAAATTCAAATGCTTGAGTGTATGTTTGGATTATAAAAAAACCTGATTATTTTAAATAGTATTACTCATTGTGATCTGGAATGTTCTTCAGTTTGAGCGTATTGATTTTTTTTGTATTTTCGCAGGCTTAATTTTAGCAACAGTATTCACTTAAAAAAATTAGAAAATGAAATCAGTATCTATGAGCGGTTCTCTAAGAGGGAACGTAGGGAAAAAAGATGCAAAAGCACAAAGAAGTCAAGGTTTTATCCCTTGCGTTATGTACGGTGGAGCCGAACAATTTACATTTGTAGTGGAAGAAAAACAATTTAAAGATATGATCTTCACCCCTGAAGTAAAATATGCTGAATTGGAAATAGAAGGAAAAAAATATAACGCTGTCATTCAGGATACTCAATGGCATCCCATTACAGATGCATTACTCCATGTAGATTTCTTCGAAGTAGTACCTGGTAAAGATGTCGTAATCGGAATCCCAATCACAATTGTGGGAACATCTCCTGGAGTTCTCCGTGGTGGTAAACTCGTGAAAAAAGTAAGAAAACTGAAAGTAAAAGGTCAGTTACAAAATATTCCAGAAAAAATCGAAATAGATATCACCCCTCTTGATATTGATGATAATATCAAAGTGGCTGATGTAAAAGTAGAAAACTTAACATTAATGGAAAACAAAGCTCAAATCGTTGTTATGGTGGCTTCTACTCGTAATGTAACGGAAGCTACAGCACAATAGTTTTGACACTCCAACTTCTCATATAAAGAGGGACTTTCAAAAAGTTCCTCTTTTTTTATCTCAATAATGGAGATGGTATCTCTTTTTCTTGTATATTTGCAAACTTTTTTTTATAACAAAATTTAAAGTCAATAAAATAACTAACTATCTCACTGATATGGTTTTAATAAGTAGTATTGAGAAGTTGAAAGAGGTCCTGTTTCGCGTAAAAAGCAACGGGAAATCGGTAGGATTAGTCCCAACTATGGGAGCTCTTCATGAAGGGCATCTTTCTTTATTGGAAAGAGCCAAAGCTGAAAGTCAGGTGGTTGTTGCTACAATTTTTGTAAACCCTATTCAGTTTAACAATAGTGATGATCTGAAAAATTATCCCCGAACATTGGATTCTGACCTCAATCTTATCCAGGATCTGGCTGATATTGTCTTTGCTCCATCAGTGGATGAGATCTTTCCTTCACCTCCTTCTGAAAAATATGATTTTGGAGCGCTCGAATCTGTTATGGAGGGAGCTTCCAGACCCGGACACTTTAATGGGGTTGCCACAATAGTGAAACGCTTATTTGATTATGTTAACCCCGATAAAGCTTTTTTCGGTGAAAAGGATTTTCAACAATTAGCCATCATAAAAGAACTCGTGAAACAATACCAACTCGATATCACGATCGTCCCTTGTCCCATCGTTCGAGAACCGAATGGATTGGCAATGAGCTCTAGAAATCAAAGACTTACTCTAGCCGAAAGAGATATTGCCGCAAAAGTGTATGAAATCTTATACCATTCCCTTGAACTGACTCATACCAACCCGGATTTGATTTTCAATTATGTGATCTCTGAAGTGAATCAAATCAAAGATATTCGGCTTGAGTATTTTCAAATTGTGGATGATACAACCCTCCAAAATGTAGAAGCATTTGAAGAAGGAAAAGGAGTTGTGGGTTGCATTGCTTTCTACATAAGAGATATTAGACTGATTGATAATGTTAGATACCATTAAAACAAAATAATATGATTATCGAAATTTTAAAATCAAAAATCCATCAGGTAGTAGTAACTCAGGCAGATCTATACTACGTGGGTAGTATTACCATTGATGAAGATCTTATGGATGCTGCCCATTTGATCGAAAATGAAAAAGTACAAGTCGTGAACGTTAACAATGGTGAACGTTTTGAAACCTACGTTATTAAAGGGGAAAGAGGTTCAGGTGTGATTTGTTTGAACGGTCCATGTGCCAGATTAGCCGTTGTTGGGGATACAGTTTTAGTGATCTCTTATTGCTCTATGGAACTCGAAGAAGCTAAAAAATATAAACCCGTAATTTGTTTCCCTGATCAAAATAACAGATTATAGTAATCATTAAATCTACAGGATATGTATAAATTAGTATTAATTCGCCATGGTCAGAGTACCTGGAACCTGGAAAACCTTTTTACTGGCTGGACAGATGTAGATCTTTCTGAAAGAGGCGTACAGGAAGGTAAAAAAGCCGGAAAAAACCTGAAAGCTGCTGGTTTTAATTTTAAGTTCGCTTATACTTCTTACCTGAAAAGAGCTATTAAAACCCTGAACTATGTTCTGGAAGAGATGGACCTTATGTGGATCCCTGTTGAAAAAACATGGCGTTTGAATGAAAAACACTACGGTACACTTCAAGGATTAAACAAAGTTGAAATGGTGGAAAAGTATGGCGCAGAACAAGTGCTTCAATGGAGAAGAAGCTATGATGTCAGACCCCCCGCAATCCCTGAAAAGGATCCCAGACATCCTAAAAATGATCCCAGATATGCTCATTTAACCGAACAGGGTGCTCAACCCGGTACAGAGGCTTTGATCGATACCGTTGATAGAATCGTCCCTTTTTGGGAAAGTGATATCAAACCATCACTGATCCATCACAAAGAGATTGTTGTTGCTGCTCATGGAAATAGCCTCCGCGGAATCATCAAACATTTGAAAAATATTTCTGATCAGGATATCATTAGTCTAAATCTACCCACAGGTATACCCTATGTTTTTGAATTTGACGATCAAATGAACCTGATTAAAGATTATTTTCTTGCAGACGAAGAAACCCTTCGCAAGTTAATGGAAGAGGTTGCTAATCAAACCAAAAAATAACACGCATTTAGTGTCTATCAGATTCGCTAATCATACAGATATCCCCAAATTACGACACATCATGAAGGTCGTATTTGGGGATCTTGATTCTTTTCTGGATCGTTTCTTCAATTATAAATTTAAGAATAATGCCCTTGTTTATGAAGTAGATCAATCGATTGTAAGTGTGGCCTTTCTCTTACCCGCTTTTTTAAACTTTAAATCACTTACGTATATTTTTGGTTGTGCTACGTTGCCAAACTATAGAGGCAAAGGGATTATGACCGCTTTATTGGATGAAGCCTTTCAGATCGTATGTCAACAAAATCAACTGGGATTGTCCCTCGTTCCTGCTTCTGAAGCACTTTCCCAATATTATAAAACACTAGGCTTCCAGAATCAGTTTTATCACAATATTTCTCACTTTCATTTAACAGATCTATTGCCTCATAAATCACCTCTTTTTTCGCTACAAACACTTACCCCTGCTCAATATGCTGATCTAAGAGATTCCTCCTTTTCTGTTCCCTCTCATCTGGTTTGGGATGTGACGCACTTCCAACTGGTTCAAGAGGAGTATGTGATTGAAAAAGGGAACTTTTTTGCCATTAAAAATGATGAAGAACTCCTGGGAATAGGGTTCTTTTATACACATCATTTCCAAACGTTTATACCAGAACTTTTAACCGGCTTGAACCCTGTTGTTGTTGCTCAGCTTTTCTTTCAGTATCTTGAAACCAATAGTACCACAATCTATACCCCCGGTGATGAACATTGTTATGGTCTTATGAAGTGGAATCCAAAATGTCTTGATCTTAAACCTCAATCGGCATACCTCGCATTTGCGTTGGAATAAAAATTCTTTTTATTATTAGGACGAAATCACCAAAATTATCTATATATTAGCCCCCTCGATTAAAAAAAGAAAAATACGTTTAAAATATTTTATAATTTACTATTATACAATGACTTATAAGAACTTCTCCTCAAGATTTTATAGCGTACTATTACTCATTGTTTTCGCTTTTTCTTCCATTCAAACTCAAGCAAGTGGTTCAGAAGGGGAGAAATTTAATCCCGGCACATTTATCATTGATCACGTTATCGATAGCTATGGGTGGCACATCACTACTTTTAAAGGGCACTCCATCTCTATCCCATTACCTGTTATTTTATGGGATCAGGGAAAACTGGTCGTTTTTTCATCCAGTAAATTTCACCATGGAGAAAGTGCCTATAAAGGCTATGCTTTGGGTTTTACTAAAGAAACCAATGGTAAAATTGTGAAATTAAAAGAACCAATAACTGGTCATTTTGATCATAATCCCGATCTTATCTCAAATGCACGTTTTTTTGATATCTCTATTAGCAAGAACGTTTTCTCTCTCCTCCTTTCTGTTGCACTATTATGTGTGATTTTTTTCTCTGTTGCCAAAAGTTACAAAAAAAGACCCCAAATGGCTCCGAAAGGGCTTCAGTCACTCATGGAGATTGTTATTGTGTTTATCCGCGATGAAGTCGTGATTCCCTCAATTGGATATGCCAAACACCAAAAGTTTCTCCCCTATATCTTAACCCTGTTCTTCTTTATCCTGGTGAATAATCTCATGGGTTTAATTCCTATTTTCCCCGGTGGAGCAAATGTTACCGGTAATATTGCTGTTACAGGCATTTTAGCTTTACTAACCCTCCTGATCACCTCTTTCTCCGGAAGTAAAAGTTACTGGAAACATATTTTTAATACACCCGGGGTGCCATGGTGGCTGAAAATACCAATCCCAATCATGCCTATCGTGGAAGCAATGGGGATCTTTACCAAACCTTTTGTTTTGATGGTTCGTCTCTTCGCAAATATTACAGC
>Ga0116152_10002201_pt1 | contig 15867 bp, 15 predicted proteins | sample AD_UKC119_MetaG_FD_89894 | JGI IMG/M metagenome (GOLD analysis project Ga0116152, IMG submission 89894) | Active sludge microbial communities of municipal wastewater-treating anaerobic digesters from Hong Kong - AD_UKC119_MetaG | ecosystem: Engineered > Bioreactor > Anaerobic > Digestate... | reverse complement strand
GGCTGGGACGAGGGGACGGTCACCGCCGGTCGGATCCTGGCCCGATCGCTGCTGCAGGACCACGCCGAGCTCGATCCGCTCCCGGTCGTCGCCGACGACGGCGCTCGGGTGGCCACTCCGGCCGAGGTGGCCATCGTCCTCGGGGTGGCCGCACCTCTGATCCCACCCCGGGACGGCCCCATCTCGGTGACCGACCACGACCGGATCGGGCTCCGGCTCGTCCCGGACGCGACCGCCGGTCGGCTCGCCGTCGAGGTCACCCCGGTCGGCGGCGGTCCCTCTCGGCGTGTCCTCGTCGACCACCCGGCAGGTGACCCGGGGGAGGCGGAGCCGGTGATCACCGCGCTCCGGGAGGCTGTGACGACCGATGCTCACCGTCGCTGAGAAGTACGGTCGCTGAGTCGTACCGTCGCTGAGTCGTACCGTCGCGGCGGTGCCCGTCGGTCGGGTCCGGGACCGCGAGGCATTCCACGGGTCGACCCCTAGACTCGACGACCATGTCCTGCCGCCCCCACGGCCGGATCCTCCGCCGCTCGGTCGTCGTCTTCGGATTCGGTCTGCTCCTCTCGGTCGTCCCCCTCCCGGTGCTCCACTTCGAGACCGAATCGGTGGGAGCGGTGGAGGACGTCCCGACCGTCACCGCCATGACCGCGGCGCAGGCCGACGCCGCCCGGGCCGCCACCGGAGAACCGGTCGGTGCCGACCGGGTGGTCGCGGCCGACGTCTCTGCTGGCGAGTTCAGCGCCATCGGATTCACCTTCGACTCCGAGCCGACCGCACCGGTACTGGTCCGCGTGCGCGACGCCGACGGGAACCTGGGCAGGTGGCAGGCCCTCGAGACCGACGACGGGGAGGGCCCCGACGCCGGCAGCGCCGAGGCCGGCCGATCCGGCACCGCGCCCCTGTGGGTCGGGTCGGGAACCGGCTACGAGGTCAGCCTCGGTGCCGGCGACGCCGTCGGCGCCAAGGTTGTCACCGTCCGCGACGAGCTCCGTCGGGTCACCGCGGACTCGACCCCGGTGGCCGGGGCGGCAACTCCTCCGCCGTTCGGGATCCGGACCCGCGACGTCTGGGGCGCCCGTGCCCCGCTGTCGACCAGCTACGCCAGCACGGTCAAGCTCGCGGTGGTCCACCACTCCGACAGCGGCAACTCGTACGGCCCGGGGGACGTGCCCGGCATCCTCCGCTCCATCCAGGCGTTCCACATGGACGGTCGAGGCTGGTCCGACATCGCCTACAACTTCGTGGTCGACAAGTTCGGCACGGTCTGGGAGGGCCGTGGCGGCGGCATCGACCGGCCGGTCATCGGCGCACACGCGATGGGCTTCAACACCGGTTCGGTAGGCGTCATGGTGATCGGCGACTACACGCAGGCCACCCCGACCGCCGCCGCGCTCGAGAGCGTCTCGTCGGTCATCGGCTGGAAGATGGCCCAGCACCTCGCCGATCCCGCCGGCACGGTCGCCTTCACCTCCGGAGGTTCCACCAAGTACCCGGCCGGTCAGCTGCTCTACCTGCCCGGAGTGGTCGGCCACGGTGACGTCGGCCAGACCAGCTGCCCGGGCAGCATCGCCAACTCGCTCGGCTCCATCCGCCGTCGCGCCCAGGAGTGGGCGACGTGGATCCGCACCACCAGCGTCCCGGTGGGCAGTCTCGACTCGCTCGACGGCGGCGGCGGGACGGTGACGGCCCGGGGCTGGGCCAAGGACCTCTCGACGGCGACCGCACCGCAGGTGGAGTTGACGGTCGGAGCGTCGTCGAGGACGGTGACCGCGAACCGCAGTCGACCCGACGTGGCGGCGGTCCATCCGTCCTACGGAAGCTCGACCGGGTTCGAGGCGACGCTGGCGGGGGTGCCCCCGGGCAAGCAGATGGCATGCGTGACCGTCCACGACGCGGATGGCGGGCCGCCGACGTCGCTGGGATGCCGACGGGTGCTCGTCGATGACCCGACCGGACTCAGCCCGACCGGCTCGATCACCTCGATCGTCGGCTTGATCGGTGGTTTCCGGGTCCAGGCGAGCACCGCGGACTCCGACGGCGCCGCGCCGCGATCGATCGTCGTGTACGTCGACGGGTCCCCGGTGCTCACCACCACCACCGATTCCCACGGTCGGCTCGACGTGACGCGGGCCGGCGTTCTCGGCGGCCGTCGCGAGGTGTGCGTCATCGTCGGCAACCGCGGCGGTGGCCAGGACGTGGTGGCGGACTGCGCGTTCGTGGACGTCCTCGGGTGGTCGCCGATGGGCAACCTCGAGTCGGTGACCCGTTCCGGTCGCCACGTCGCCCTGTCGGGCTGGGCGTTCGATCCGGAGTCCCACGCCCCGATCTCGGTCGCTGTCCTCTTCGACGGCCGCCGGGTCGCCGTGGTCCCTGCCGATCGGAGTCGACCCGACGTCGCCGCGTCCAAGGGGATGGGCTCCAACAGCGGGTGGGGTGCCGAGCTGTGGGCCCTGCCCGACGGTGCCCACACCGTGTGCGCGGTGGCGCTCAACGTCGGCGGCGGTGCGGACCAGAACCTGGGTTGTCGCAACGTCGTGGTCAAGTGACCGCAGCGGTCCGGGACCCCGACCGACCCCAGGACCGCTCAGCGCCCAGGACCGCTCAGCGTCCGAGCAGCTCCGCCGGTGGAGGCTCGTCGTCGCGGGACACGACGTGGCCGCGCCGGTCGACCCAGCCGGCGTGACGTGCCGGGTTGCCGACCACCAGCTGGTGCGGGCGGACGGACCGGGTGACCACCGATCCGGCGCCGACCATGGCGAACTCGCCGATGTCGTTGCCGCACACGATCGTCGCGTTCGCGCCGATCGACGCGCCGTGGCCGACGATGGTGGGGGTCACCACCCAGTCCTCGGCGAACGCCCGGGGAACCAGGTCGTTGGTGAACACCGCGCTCGGACCGACGAACACGTCGTCTCCCACGGTCACCCCCGTGTAGACCGACACGTTGTTCTGCACCTTCACCCGGTCGCCGATGACCGCACCGGAGTCGACGAACACGTTCTTGCCCAGGTTGGTGCCGGCCCCGATCCGGGCGCCGGCCCGGACGTGGGCGTGGTGCCAGACCCGGGCTCCGGCGCCCAGGATCGCTCCGTTTTCGACGACGGCGGTGGGGTGGACGTACGGATCGGTCACGGTTCGGGCCCTGTCGGGAGGGGGTCTGTGCTGGAGGGGTGGGTGCTGGAGGATTCGGCGGCGGGCAACGGCGACCCGGGTCGGCGATGCGGTCGCATGCTAGACATCGCCGCGTGATCAGCGGTCCTCCGGCGAGCGATCGGTCGGCCGCCGAGGCGGGGTGGCAGGACTCCTGGCGGGGGGACGCCCTCGTCGTCGCCCTGGTCATGGTGGTCGTCGTGGCGTTCAACTGGCTGCACGTCGGCGCCTACCAGACGCTGTCGCCGGTGGACGAGTTCCAGCACGTGGACTACCTCTACAAGGCCGGCAAGGGTCAGATGGTGGGCCGGGGCGACCTGGTCGGCGACGAGGCCATGCACGAGGAGGCGTGCCGGGGGGTGGACGCCCCCGGGTTCGAGATGCCGTGCAAGCCGATCGGCAGCTACCACGCGTCGCAGTTCCAGGAGGGTGGCCAGAACACCGCCTACATCCACTCGCCCGTCTACTACTTCGGCACCGCCTGGGTCGGGAAGGCGGTCGTGAAGGCCACGCCGATCGACAACCTGTTCAAGGCGGCGCGGCTGCTGGGCCCGATGTGGGTCCTGCCGGCGCTGCTGCTGATGGTGCCCACCATGCGCCGGCTCGGTGCCGGGATCGTCGCCCGCATCGCGGCGGGGATCCTGGCGGTCACGTTCCCGACGGTCCTGCACGCCACCTCCACCGTCAACCCCGACGCCACCGCGCTGCTCGGCGGTGCGCTCGTGCTGTGCGTCCCCGTGCTGCTCGCCGGACGCTGGACCCGCCCCGGCGGCAGGGTCGTCGACGGGTTGGCCGCGGCGGCGTCGATGGCGCTCAAGCCGTCCAACCTGGTGGTCCTCATCGCCGGGGCCTGGATGCGGGTGGACCTCAGCATCGGTCCGGCACGTGCCGACTCCGACGTGCCGGACGCGCAGGATCGTCTGCGTCCCGGCCCGGCGGTGTCCCGCTCGGTCTCGGCCGTGCTGCCCATGCTGCTCGGTGCCGGTGTGGTGTCCGCGGTGATGCTGGTGGTTCAGGCCCGGCTCGCGAGCTCGGACCCCGACGACATCCAGATGCTGCACCGTTACACGGTGGAGGCGTTCCCGTGGGGTCCGTTCGCCGAGTCGTTCCTGTCGACGGGTCAGTTCAGCGCGGCGGGGGAGTCGAGCAACTACCTGGCCCCGTTCCTGCGACTGCCGTTCATCGTCGTGTCGAGCGCGGTGATCGCGTTCGCCTCGCTGGTGGTCACCGTCGCCGCTGCGCTGAGATCGGACCGCACCGCGGCGATGGCCCGGTCGGTGCTGATCGCGACGCTGCTGGGAGGACCGGCGCTCATCGCGGTGAACTTCATCCTCCAGGGGATCTTCGTCTACATCCCCGTGCGGTACTACATGTCGTTGATCCCCGGCGTGGTGGTGGTGGGCGCCGCGACCGTCGGACGCTGGCGTCACGGGCCCCACGCTCTCGCAGCGGTCGCCGTGGTGTGGTCCGGCGCCCTGGCGTTCGCCCTGATCGCCGCCCAGTGAGCCCGGGACCCGTTCGTCGGATCGTCGGCCGGGCCCCGGGGGCGTCGCACGGTTCCGATCGCGGCGGGCCCCCATGCTAGAAACCGGGCCGTGAAGGGCCTCATCCTTTCCGGCGGAGCCGGCACGCGCCTGCGGCCGATCACCCACACCAGCGCCAAGCAGCTGGTCCCGGTGGCCAACAAGCCGATCCTGTTCTACGGGATCGAGGACATGGTCGCAGCGGGCATCACCGAGATCGGCATCATCACCGGCGAGACCGGCCCGGAGGTGCGCGAGGCGGTCGGCGACGGCTCACGTTTCGGTGCCGAGATCACCTACATCCCCCAGGACGAACCTCTCGGTCTGGCCCACTGCGTGCTGATCGCCCGTGACTTCCTGGGCGACGACGACTTCGTCATGTACCTGGGCGACAACATGCTGCAACAGGGCCTCGACGGCTTCGTGCGGGTGTTCGAGGAGGACCGGGCCCGGGCGTTGGAGCCGACCCTGCACGACGACCACGTCGCCCCGTCCGCCCAGATACTGCTGTGCGAGGTGCCGGATCCGCACCGCTTCGGCATCGCGGAGGTCGACTCCGAGGGTCACGTCGTGCGCCTGGTGGAGAAGCCGGAGGACCCGCCGTCCAACCTGGCGCTGGTCGGCGTGTACCTGTTCACCCCCGCCATCCACGAGGCGGTCGCGTCGATCGAGCCGTCGGACCGGGGTGAGCTCGAGATCACCGACGCGATCCAGTGGCTCATCGACCACGGACAACGTGTCCGCCACGACTCGCTGACCGGCTGGTGGCTCGACACCGGCAAGAAGGATCCGCTGCTCGAGTCCAACCGCCGGGTGCTCGAGACGCTCGAGCCGGCGATCGACGGCGACGTCGACGACGCGTCCGACGTCGACGGCCGGGTCGTGATCGAGGCCGGCGCTGTGGTGCGCAACAGCCGTATCCGCGGTCCGGTCATCATCGGGTCCGGCACCGAGATCGTCGACTCCTACGTCGGTCCATTCACCGCCATAGCGTCGGATTGCCGCATCGAGTCATCCGACATCGAGCAGTCGGTCGTTCTGGACCGGTCCCGTATCGTCGGCGTCGCCCGCCTGTCGGACTCGCTCATCGGCCGTGACGCCGAGATCCACCGTTCCGGCCTCCGTCCCGCGTCGACCCGTCTCATGATCGGCGACCACTGCTCGATCGACCTCGAGTAGGCGCCGGAACCCACCGATCACGACTGGAACCCATGGCAGAGATCACCGCATCCGAGATCATCGACGGCGTGTTCGTCGTGACGCCCGACGTCTACGGCGACGACCGTGGCTACTTCGTCGAGACCTACCGTCGACAGTGGTTCCCGGGCGGACGGGAGATGGTGCAGGGCAACCGGGGCAACCGGATCGCGGGCTGCATCGTCGGTCTGCACTACCACCTGCACCAGGCCGACTACTGGTACGTGCCGTTCGGCCACGCTCGTGTGGTTCTGCACGACCTGCGCCAGGGCAGCCCCACCGACGGGGCGACGCAGATGATCGACCTGGGCGAGGTCGGCGGCGGCGACAACCGCCACCAGGGCGTCTACATCCCGCCCGGTGTGGCCCACGGCTTCGCCAGCCTGACCGACATGGCCATCACCTACCTGGTCGACGGGTACTACAACCCCGCCGACGAGCTGGGGGTGGCGTGGGACGATCCGGAGATCGGGGCCGACTGGGGGCTCACGGACCCGATCCTGTCGGCACGGGACCAGAGCAACCCGCGCCGTTCGGACATCGAGCCGATGTGGCAGCCCCACAGCTCGCTGCGGACGTGAGCGTCGCCGCCGGCCGGGAGGAGGCACGGTGTACGACGGTCGGGTGATCGCCGCGGTGGTTCCCGCGCACAACGAGGCCGCCCACATCCGCGACGTGATCAGCGGGCTCCCCGCCATCGTCGACCACATCGTCGTCGTCGACGACAAGAGCGCCGACGACACCGCGCAGCTGGCCGAGACGAGCTCCGATCCCCGGGTCCGGGTGATCCGCCACGAGCGCAACACCGGCGTGGGCGGAGCGATCATCTCCGGCCACAAGCTCGCGCTCGAGCTCGGCTCCGACGTCGACGTGATCTTCGCCGGCGACGACCAGATGGACCCGGCGTACCTGCCGACGTTGCTGGATCCGATCGTCCACGAGGGCTACGGCTTCACCAAGGCCAACCGGTTCTACTCCTCGACGTCCTACCAGGGGATGCCGGCGTACCGGGTGTTCGGCAACGTGATCCTCTCGTTGGCCAACAAGGCGGCCTCGGGTTACTGGAACCTGTTCGACCCCCAGAACGGCTACACCGCGACCTCCGCCGAGGTCCTGCGACGTCTCGACCTGGATTCGATATCGCAGGGCTACGAGTTCGAGAACGACTTCCTGCTGAACCTCAACATCCTCAACGTCCGGGCCAAGGACATCCCGATCCCGGCCCGCTACGGCAGCGAGGTCTCGGGGATGAAGATGCGCAAGGTCGTCCCCGCCATCGGCGGCATGCTCTTCGCCGGCTTCTTCCGACGGGTGTTGCGCAAGTACGTGGTCGGCTCGTTCTCGCCGATCGCCCTTTTCCTCTTCTCGGGACTCCTCCTGTGGCTGTTCTCGCTGCTGTTCGGTGCGTGGACGATCTACGAGACGATCGGACCAGGAGCGGCGACCACCGGTACGGTGCTGCTGGCCGTCGTGCCGTTCCTGATGGGTTTCCAGTTGATCCTCACCGCGTTGACCCTGGACATCCAGGCATCTCCGGGCTGATCGTCGGTCCCGTCCGTCCGAAGTCGATCCCCCGCCGAAGGAGAAATCCCGTCATGAGCACCGCACCCCGCGTCGCCGTCGTGGGCGCCGGGAACATGGGCGCCAACCACGCCCGCGTGATCGCGGCGAGCCCTCGGGCCCAGCTCGCCGTGGTGGTCGACGTCGACGCCGATCGTGCCGACGCCGTCGCCGGACCGCTCGGCGGCAGGGGATCGTCGGATCTGGCCGCGGCGGCGGACTGCGACGCGGTGATCGTCGCAGCCACCACGGAGGCGCACCTCGACATCGCCCTGCCGCTGCTCGAGGGCGGAGTGAGCTGCCTGGTCGAGAAGCCGCTCGCGGACGACCTCACGGCGGTCGACCGGCTGATCGCGGCGTCCGAGGCGAGCGGCGCCGCGCTCATGTGCGGGTTCGTGGAACGCTTCAACCCGGCCGTCGTCGGCGCGCGGAGCCTGTTGCACGGCGCTCCGGTGCACCTGCTGGGCATCCGCCACTCGCCCCACAACCCCCGCACCCGTTCGTCGGTCATCGACGACCTGCTCATCCACGACATCGACCTGGCGCTCGACCTGCTGGGCGGGTCCGTCGTCTCGGTAAGCGGCGGTCACTGGGTCTCGCCCGACGGGGTGGAGGAGCTCGCGGACTGCACGATGGTGTTCGACCACGGCGCGGTGGCGACGCTGTCGAGCAGCCGGGTCAGCCAGCGCAAGGTCCGCTCGCTGTCGCTGAGCTCCGCCGATCTGCTGGTCGAGATCGACCTGCTCCGCCACGACCTCACCACCTACCACCACCGATCCGGGGAGGTCGTCGACCGGGACGGTCCCATCTACCGGGCCGAGACGGTGGTGGAGATCCCGTTCGTCCGCCACACCGGCGAGCCGCTGGCGGTGCAGTTCGAGCACTTCGTCGATCTGGTCGACGGTTCGGCGTCCCGGGACGCGGAGCGGTCGACGCTGCGGGCGCCGCATGCCGCGGTGGCCCGGATCAAGGAGGCCCTCCGATGATCTCCGTCACCGAGATCCACGTTCCGGAAGAAGCCGAGGTGCTGGTGCTCGAGTGCCTCCGCTCCGGAGCGCTGGCCCAGGGCCCGCGGGTCGCCCAGCTCGAGGACGAGTTCGCCGCGCTGTGCGGTGTCGACCACGCGGTTGCGGTGGGCAACGGCACTCTGGCGTTGGAGCTGGCGCTTGTTGTTGCGGACCTGGAGCCCGGCGACGAGGTCGTCACGTCGCCGTTCACCTTCGTCGCCACGGTCAACGCCGCGCTGGCGGCGGGGGCCACGGTCCGCTTCGCTGACATCGACCCGGCCTCGTTCAACATCGACGCCGCCGCGGCTGCCGCCGCGGTGACGGATCGGACACGGGCGTTGGTCCCGGTGCACCTCTACGGGCGCCCCGCCCCGATGGACGAGCTGGCCGCACTCGCCGATGACCGCGGGCTGGTCCTGGTCGAGGACAGCGCCCAGGCACACGCCGCGGCCATCGGTGGCCGGCGCACCGGGTCGTGGGGACTGGGGTGCTTCTCGTTCTACGCCACCAAGAACATGACCACCGGCGAGGGTGGGATGGTCACCACCTCCGACGCGGGGCTGGCGGACCGGATGCGGGTGCTGCGCAACCAGGGCATGCGGGCCCGCTACCAGTACGAGGTCGTCGGCCACAACTGGCGGATGACCGACGTGGCCGCCTCGATCGGCCTGGCAGATCTCCACGTGCTCGACGAGCGCACCGAGGCCCGCCGCCGACACGCCGCCGCGCTGTCGGAACGGCTGGCGGGCATCGACGGGCTCGTCACCCCAGATCCCGGGGGCTCGGATGTCCGCCACGTGTTCCACCAGTACACCGTCCGGGTGACCGGCGACGCCCGGATGGACCGGGACCGGCTCGCTGCGGCGTTGGCCGAGCAGGGCATCGGCAGCGGGATCTACTACCCGAAGGTCGCCTACGACTACGACTGCTACCGCTCGCACCCCGGCGTGATCATCGAACCGATGCCCGAGGCCGAGCGGGCCGCGTCCGAGGTGCTGTCGTTGCCGGTGCACCCGTTCCTGAGCGACGCCGACCTCGACCGCATCGGTGAGGCGGTCCGGTCGCTCCTGAGCTGAACTTCGCGTCGCCCCGGGTGCTGCTCGGCGGAGGCCCGAACCGCTCAGGACCCCTTGGTGCAGGTGGCGATCAGGTTGTAGCCGAAGAACCCGGGACGCAGGTTCCCGACCCGGTGGGCGACCCGGGCGAGGGCCTCGCCGGTCACGCCCGGGACCGGGACCGAGGCCTGGAGCTTCACGACCGAGAACCCGGCGTCGGCCAGCATCTCCGGCAGCGTCGCCACCGTGTAGAAGCGCAGGTGGGTCCGGTCGAGGATCCCCCGGTCGGTGTAGCGGAAGCGACCGAACAGCAGCTGCAGCCGGACCGTCCAGTTGGCGATGTTCGGGATGCTGACGACCAGGTGCCCGTCGTCTGCGAGCTGTGAGCGGAGACGACGCAGCACCGAGGCCGGGTCGGGGACGTGCTCGAGCGTGTCGCCGAACAGCATGAGCTGGTAGGGCCCGTCGAGCTCGTCGGCGTCGAAGATCTGCAGGTCTCCCTCGTGGACCTTCTCGCACACCGCTCGGGCCTCCTCGGCCGCAGCCGGATCGAGCTCGTGGCCGTCGACCCGCCGGCCGGACTCGACGAGGACCCGGGCGAAGTAGCCCGAGGACACGCCGCCCTCGAACACGCGGTCGCCGGGACGCGTGACCGACAGCGCCTCCTCGGCCAGGAGGTGGTGGGCCCGGTAGGGGATGGTCTGCAGCTCGACGTAGCCGTGGTCGGTGGAGGCCGCGACGCGGCGGAGGGCGTTCAGCGCTTCGGTCATGTCGGTGCGGTCTCCCTGGGTGGATGTCGGGTCTCGCCGGTGGGCCCGGCGTCGGAGGGTCGGGCGTCCACGAGCCCGTCGGGCGTCGGAGTCATCGGAGGATCGTCCTCGGCCGCCACCCGCGGAAGCGCGCTGGCGGCGAGGACGAGGGTTGCAGCCACGGCGGCTGACACCGCGGCGACGGCAACCATCGTGGCTGTGGTTCCCAGGCCAGGCGGTGCCCACTTCGCCTCGCCGAAGAAGAAGAGCTCCCCGTGCAGGCCGACGGCGAAGCGACGCAGCGCCCAGTACGCGGCGTAGGTCTGGCCCACCGCCACCAGCACCCCCAGCGTGGTGGCGAACCGTCGGTAGACGCGGCGTGCCAGGCCCGCCTGATCGCAGATGAGAGCGGCGAGGATGGGCACGCCGACGGCGAGCGGAAGGCTGTAGCGGCCCTGCCAGACGAACCCGCCGGTGCGGGCCTGTCCCCAGTTCGCGGCGATCGGCAGCACGAACGTGGCGAGCGCGGCCAGGGCCAACCCGCTCAGGGCCCGACGCCGACCGAGGAGGACGGCGCCCATGACCAATGAACCGCAGGCCACGATCCACACGTAGTAGCTGAGCTGGGCGGTGCCGGTGTCGAGCCAGCCGAACACCGCCACCATCTCCCGGCCGATCCGCTCGGTCATCCCGAGGCCGACCGACAGCGGGGTCTCGCCCGGGGCCAGGGGCCGACCGCTGGTGGCCGGTGAGTCGAACTGGCCTGACGCCACGATGAGCCCCGTCGCCGCCACCGCGGCGACGGCCAGGAGCGCGTATGTGATGATGACGTCCCGCCGACGCAGCAGCTCCCTCGGACCCAGGCCCGCGGTGGCGACCAGCGCGATCCCGGCGATGACCGCGGCGTAGCCGGGGGAGAAGGTCCGGGTGAATATCAGCACCGAACCCGAACCGATGGCGATCCCCGCATCGAGCCACCGGGCGCGCAGCGGCGGTGGCGTCGGGACGAGCAGGGCCAGCAGCGAGCACCACAGCGCGATCGACGCCGCGATCTCGAGCCCGGAGGAGTTCACCGTCCCGGCCAGGAAGACGACCATCGGAGTGACCGCCACCACGATCCCGGCCAGGGCGAGAGCCCCGCCGCCCCGCCGCACCGTCGACACCGCCGCGAACCCCACCAGGACGGCGACCGCGGCGGAGTGGATCAGACGCATCAGGTACATGCCGGCGCTGCCGTCGACGAGAACTCCACCCCAGCCGACCAGGCGGTAGAACAACGGCGGATAGAAGCCCGCGGTCGACATCGCGTCGCTCGAGCGGCCCTGCACGTCGAAGGCCGGCCCGCAGTCCGCGGTCTGGTCGACCTGGAACGCGCTGCACACCGCGATGGCCTGCGCCCGACCGTACGGCGCGGGCACCCGGTACATCTTGACCCGAATGCCGTCGTCGCGGACGATCCGCCCGTCGGCGTCACCGGCCCAGGTCGCGACCGCCCGGATGGCGTGCGAAGGCTCGTCCGGTGAGGCGAACAGCGGCGTCGCCACCGTCCAGATCGCACCGAGCAGGAACGTCAGTCCAGCAGCGACGGCGAAGGCGAGGACGGTCGGTCGGGGCCGGGTCATGGACCCTCCAGCGGGATCTCGTGCAGTGCCTCGATCAGGTCGCCTCGGTCCAGATGGTCCGGGAACGACCGTCCCAGCACGGGCAGGGTCTGGGCTGCCATCAGCACCAGGACGAGACCGGACGACACGACCGACGCCGCCTCGACCCGGAGGAACAGGTCGTCGGATGAGTTGACGGCGGTGGCGGCGAACGCGACGAGCCCGACGATCCACGGCCACCACACCCGGGCCTGGTGGTGCAGCGCCACCAACGCCTGACCGAGGGTGAGGGCGCCCATCGCCAGCATGCTCGCCAGGGCGAGCAGCGCCATGTCGGCGCCGGTGAGCACCCGGTACTCCGAACCGAACAGCAGTCCGACCATCCAGGAACCGGCGACCAGCGCAGCGATGATCGTCACGACGGTCAGGACGCCGAGCAGCCCCATCATCCTCGCCAGGTCGCGGCGGAAGTCGTGGATGCGGCCCTGGGTCGCCATGGCGGTCAGACGGGGGAGCAGTGCGGCCTGGATCGCCTGGTAGAAGAACAGCGGCATCCGGGCGATCACCAGGCCGGTGAGGAAGATGCCGGCGCGGTCGGCCTCGGCGGGGGTGGCGAGAAGGGCCACCGCCACCGTCCCGGCGTTGAGCAGCGCCGCCACAGCCAAGGATGAGACCAGCAGGTGGCCCATGCTGCGGGTGAGCTCACCCCACGCGGATTCGGGCTCGACCGGTGGCCCGGTGTCCCACCGTCCACGGCCGGCCGCGGCCGCACCGACGTAGGCGGCGATGGCGAGCACCGCGGCGTACCAGCCCGTCGTGGTGACGGCGAGCACCGCGAGGACCACTCCGGGGAGGGTCTTGGTCGCTCCGTCGGCGACGAACCACACCGCGTAGCGACCGAATCGCTGGGTGGCGGCCAGGTAGCCGCGCACGACGTGGCTCACCGCGTACCCGCCGATGCCGAGCACCAACGCGACCCACAGCGACCACTGCCCGCCGAAGAGGTCCTCCACGATGAACGGCGACGCGACCGCCGCAACGGCGACCGCCACCCCGTACAGGCCGGCGGTCAGCACCACCGACCGGCGCAACAGCAGCGCGAACCCGGTGCCGCCGGCGACGCGGGCGGCGACGGAGCGGCTGAGCTCCTGCTCGACCGGTTGGAACAGGCCCGGGCCGGCGACGAAGAGCGTGGCCCACAGAACCGACAGCGGGGCGAACGCGTCGGGTCCGAGCGCCCTGGCCGACAGGGCCAGGAACGCGTACGACGCGATCCCCGACGCCGCGAGCCCCAGCCCCATCGGCACCGTTCCGGGGGGCAGGGGTGAGGAGCGATCGCTCTCGGCGATCACGCCGCGACCGGGACCGGCGCGGTCATCGTGAGCCGTCCGGGGCGTTCTCGTCGCCGTCAGGGTGGCGGATCCCGTTCAGCAGCGCGATCTCGGTGGCCAGCTCCTCCACCCGGTCATCGAGGCGTGTCACGTGCACCGAGAGGTGGATGTTGACGATGACCAGGAACAGGATGGCCAGGGAGAACACGACCGAGGTGCCGGACTCGATGCCCACGAAGGAGGAGAACCGGTCGATCACCGGGCGGGCCAGGATCAGGACGAACGCGCCCACCGCCACGCCTGTCCACAGCAGCGCGAACGACTCGGCGAGCTTGCGCCGTCGCACGAACTCGAGCACGACGGCAAGGTTGATGCAGGCGACGACCAGTACGAAGATCTCAAGGTTCATCGGCGGCCCTCCGTCGTCGCTCGGCCCGGACCGGATGGATGAGTATGACCAGCCACAGTCGCAGGAGCCGCACCGCACTGCGTGTCCGTCCCGACGACGGGACACCGCCCTGTCGAGGGTGCATCTGCACCGGTTCGACGACGATGGTGAAGCCGGCGTCGTGGGCCAGGAGGAGGGCCTCGACGGTGTCGGACAGGTACTCGGTCGGGTAGTCGCGGCGGAACTCGGCGACTGCGGCGGGACCGAACGCCCGGAACCCGCTCGTGGTGTCGTCGATGCGGACCCCGATCCGACGCGAGATGGTGCGCGCCAACAGCCGCATCATCGTCCGGCGGCCCCAGCTCACGTCGTAGGCGGCGTTGCCGAACCGTGAACCGACGGCCAGGTCGGCGCCGTCGACGACGACCCGATCGAGCAGCCGCTTGGCCTCGAGCGGTTCGTGTTGTCCGTCGGCGTCGAGCTGGAGCACGAAGCGGCGACCCTGATCCGACGCGACGCGCATTCCGGTGCGGATTGCTCCGCCGACGCCGAGGTTGAACGGGTGTCGCACGACCATGGCCCCGGCACCGACGGCCTGTGCCGCGGTGTCGTCGTCGGAGCCGTCGTCGATGACCAGGACGTCACATCCGAGGGCCTCCCGGGCGGAGTGGACGACCTCGGCCACGGTCGCCTGCTCGTTGAGCGCCGGGATCAGCACCAGAGTGTCCGCCGCGGCGGGGGAGCCCTCGGTCGGACTCATCGCTCGTCTCGACTCATAGGATGCGCCGATGCTACTGGACGGTGACCACCCCGACGGGGAGCCGCCGGAGTCGGCGCAGCCCCCGACGCCGGTCACGGTGGTGATCGTGGCCTTCGGCGCCGAACCCTGGCTCGAGCGGTCCGTCGAGGCCGTCCTGGGCTCCGTGGGAGTCGCGGCGAACGTGGTGCTCGTCGACAACGGGTGCACCGACGGTGCCGTCGCTCGGCTGGCCGGCCGCGACGGCGTCACCGTGGTCGACGCGGGCCGCAACGTCGGCTTCGCCGAGGGGTGCAACGTCGGTGTGGCCGCGACATCCCCGGTGGACGCCTCGGTCGTCGCGTTGGTGAACCCGGACGCGGTGGTCGAACCCGGTACCCTGGCCCGGCTGTGCGACCGGTTGAGCGAGCCCGGAGTCGGCATCGCCACGTGCAGCCTCCGGCTGGCGGATCGGCCCGACCTGCTGAACTCGGCGGGCAACGAGGTGCACTTCCTGGGCCTGTCCTGGTCAGGGTCGTTCGAACGTCCGGCCGTCGAGCGGGACCGCCCGCTCGACGTGCTCGCAGCGAGCGGTGCGGGGATGGCCATCCGCCGGGACCTCTGGGAAGAGCTCGGGGGGTTCGCCCCGGAGCTGTTCGCCTACCAAGAAGACGCGGAGCTGAGCCTCCGGTGTTGGCTCGCCGGGTACCGGGTGGTCTACGAGCCGACCGCGGTGATCACGCACCGCTACGAGTTCTCCCGGAACCCGACCAAGTTCTTCCTGCTCGACCGGAACCGGTTGTGGGTGCTCCTGACCGTCTACGACCGGCGCACCCTGGGGTTGCTCGCACCTCTGCTGCTGCTCCAGGAGGCGGTGATGTTCGCCGTCGCCGCCGCTCAGGGCTGGTTCGGCCAGCGGCTGCGGTCCGTGGCCTGGATCGTCGCCCACCGATCCGACCTGGTGCGTCGTCGCCGTCACGTCCAGGCCGGTCGACGACGTGGTGACGTCGTCGTCGCGCCGATGCTGGCCGAGGTGGTCCAGCCGGGCAACCATCCACTGCCGGGGTGGGCGGTGACCGCCCAGTGGCCGCTGGTCGGCTACTGGCGGCTGGTCCGTCGGTCGCTGCGCTGAACCGCGTCCGGGCGACCTTCGATGATGAGTCGCTGGTCGCTGACGGGGGACTGATCCTGGTCGCGACGGTCGTCGAACGTCTCGAGCCCGAGTCGTTGGTCGACACGACGGTGCGGTTGGTGAGCCTCACCGACGAGGGTCGGTGAATCTGGGCCCAGGTCTTGCGTGATCGAACACGTGTTCGATACGATGGTGGGCATGGACGGCGGGACCACCATCGAACGGCCAGAAGCTGCTGGAGCTGGCGGTGCTGGTGGTGTGGACCTCGGCGCGGTCGTGGATGGGGTTGGTGATTGGGAGTCGCGTCGGCGTGAGTTGGATGATCGCATCGGTGTGCTGTCCGCGCAGATCCACGCGTTGGACGCCGAACTGGTCGGTGTCCTCGCCGAGTACGACGCGGTCGGGGGATGGCAGGGCCGGGGGTGGCGGTCCTTC
>Ga0116152_10002197_pt1 | contig 15901 bp, 9 predicted proteins | sample AD_UKC119_MetaG_FD_89894 | JGI IMG/M metagenome (GOLD analysis project Ga0116152, IMG submission 89894) | Active sludge microbial communities of municipal wastewater-treating anaerobic digesters from Hong Kong - AD_UKC119_MetaG | ecosystem: Engineered > Bioreactor > Anaerobic > Digestate... | reverse complement strand
ATCGTTTGCAACTTCAATTTTCTTGCGGTCAACATCAAAATTGTGTTGTTCTTTCAATGCTTCGGCAACCTGAATATTGTTTACGCTTCCGTAGATTTTTCCGGTAGCAGCTGCTTTGGTTTTGATAACGAGTTTCACGTCTTTCAGTTTTTCAGCAAGTGCTTCGGCTTCTTTGCGGATTTTGTCTTCTTTGAATGCACGCTGTTTTAGATTTTCAGCAAGCACTTTCTTGGCAGATTCGGTAGCTTCGATAGCAATACCGCGGGGGATAAGAAAATTGCGGCCGTATCCGGGACGAACTTTTACGCAGTCGTCTTTATATCCGAGATTTTTTACGTCTTGTGTGAGAATGACTTCCATAATTTATCCCTCCAGATTATTTTAAAAGGTCAGTAACAAAAGGTAGCAGAGCAAGATGACGGGCGCGTTTGATGGCGCGTGAAATCTTTTTCTGGAATTTGGTTGATGTGCCGGTGATGCGGCGGGGCAGAATTTTTCCCTGATCGTTCACGAATTTGAGCAGGAATTCAGCATCTTTATAATCGATATATTTGATGCGTGCCTTTTTGAAACGACAATATTTTTTCTTTTTCGTTTCAATGTTGATCGGCGTTAAATAGCGGATATCATTTCCTTGTTGTGCCATTTTCATTGATTTTTTCAGGGTTAAACTTCTGGTTCTTTTTTACCTTCTTCTTTGGCTTTTTCGGCTTTCAGTTTGCGGCGTTTTTCTACAAACTCAACTCCGTATTTGTCCAATGAAACGGTCAGGAAACGAATTACGCGCTCATCGCGTTTATAATTCACTTCAAGATCCGAGACCACATTGCCTTCTGCTTCAAATTCTATCAAACGATAAAATCCGGTGGTCTTTTTCTGAATCGGGTAGGCTAACTTTTTTAACCCCCAGTCCTCTTCGTGCTTAATCTGAGCACCCTTGTCGGTGAGGAGCTTCCTGAATTTCTGTACCGTTTCCTTTGCCTGTTCATCAGACAAAACGGGAGTCATAATGAAAACGGTTTCGTAACGTCTTACCATTTTGTTTGTTTTTAATTAGTTACTTCGTTTGTTTAAACGGGGTGCAAAGGTAGAAATTTATTTTGAATATGCAAAGAGGCTGGGTGAATTTTATCTTATATTGACTTTTACAAAATATTTATTATCTTTGTCAGAAAGAATTGCTGCTAAAATTGAATAATAAACTTGCTAAACAATGAGTATAGCTGATTTAACTAATACCCCCCCCTGTTTATCCATAAAAGGGATAACTTCACTTATTAATCCAAATATCTTTACACTCATTATGATTGTATTTGGTATTTTTGGATTTTTAACTCCAGTCAATGGTCAGAATGAATCTCAGCTTGTCCCAGCCAAGCCTTCTGCTCCTGTTTTTTATGATACCATTGCCGGAAAACCGGTACAAAAAAGCGTCTTGCTTATGTGGATTGATACCGGTTTTGTAAATCCGGTTACGATAAACGATACAAGTAATACCATAAGACCTTTTAGTGATTTTGTAACACAGGCATATATGGATTCAATTCCAATAGTATTGCTGAAAGATTTTGCCCATGCAGAAGCAAAAAAAATATTTCAGCACCGGACAGAAGATGATACTATTTCAATAAGCCGAACAGGAAAAAGAGTAATTATTCCGCCATTTTATACGGCGCTCTGGGTGCGTTTCAATGATCCGGTTTCGGATATTGAAGAAATTCATGACACCTTGTATGCTGATCATGATATTTTGTATTCTATAGAATACAATGTGCCGTTTGATTATATGTTCAATGTTAATGATCCAAAATATTGTAGTAATCAACTTTCTTTACATAGTGATTCAGTTTGTCAAAATAGTGGCGGTTACTATAATATTGATATGCCCAGAGCATGGAATTTAACAAAAGGAGAAAAATTTGTCCGGGTTGGAATTCATGACTCAGGAATCAACTGGGAGCATCCCGATTTCATTTTTTACGATGGCACCCATAAGATATCTGAGGGATGTAATTATGTAGATGGTTCGGCCTGTCATGATTATTTGGGACACGACACCATGATGGCCGGGATAATCGGAGCCATTACTAACAACGATATTGGTGTTGCAGGAATAGCAGGAGGTGAGGGAAAAGGAACATGGGGAGCATCAATCATTGACATGACTCTCGGCGACTCGGCTTTTGTTTCAAGATTCGCTGCATCAGTGGAAGATGGGGCAACATCGGCAAATATTTCGTATGGGCAGGGATTACACATTATGAATTTTTCCCTTGGGTGGAAAAATGATCTGTTAATGTATTATCCTTTTGAGTTCAACCTGCTGAAGTCATGTATTCAATATGCCTACAAGAATGAAGTGACCATGGTTTGTGCTTCCGGCAATCTTGATAGCCCACACGATACAATAATGTATCCGGCTTGTTTCAGAGATGACTGGGTAATGAATGTCGGAGGAGCAAATAACCAAACATCGCTAAGTGCTTACGGGGCAACCTCTCATTTGATAGACCTCATTGCCCCCGGAGGCACCCCTTCAGCTCCGTTTGCTTATACTACCAGAGCAGATGGTCAATATACGTATGTGGCGGAAACTTCTACTGCCGCCGCACACACCAGTGGCGTTGCAGCTTTAATTATGAGTTTTTATAATGATAGTGTTCCAAATCTCCGGAACCTGAGCCCCGAGGATGCGGAACATATTATTGAAATGGGAACATCCGATAATTATGGCTGGGCAAATAGCATATATGACATTTATGCTCTCGGATATCACTATGAGACAAATGGCGTTAAGTATATCGGCTGGGGCAGATTGAATGCGTTTTATTCGATAAAGCATATTGACACCTCACTTGTTTATTTCAGACATATTGACACAACCCTTGTTCTTTCCACATCGTTGTTTGGGGCTGTTCAAAATTTCTCAACCATTAATCCTTCCGAAAGTTTTAATGGTTATTATACATCAAGCCATTTTTCGACTGCAACAGCCTATCCCGTTGAAACGGTATTCAACCTGCAGCCACCGTCCAATGTTGAAATTGATACCGTGTGGGTGCGCAATAGCAGTTCCAACCTTTGGGGACAACCCCACCAATCAGCTTCTGGCTGGCAGTTTACCCCGGAAGACAGCGTTATGCTGACCTATTTTGATGGATTTACTGCTAAAACAACCGGCTATGTCTATCTTATCGGAAATTATGCTCCGCTGTCTATTGGCGACACCATTCACATCGGTCTGAGTGTTTACGGTCATTATACCGATACGGAAGGATTTATTGAAACTGAAAACGCGACAGATTTTTCAGTTTTTCCTAATCCGGCAAGCAACGATGTGACAGTTGTTTTGCAGCAGCCCGACTCAGCAGCTGAAATCCGCATTTCGGACATCAATGGCAGGATTTTCAGCAGAATTCAATTGTCCGGCGGATTGCAGACAATTTTGATCAATACAAACGAATATCCCGGCGGATTATATCTTATACAATACATTAACCGGAATACTACACTCACAAAAAAACTGATCGTTTCACACTAATAACTCACAGTCATGAAAAAAATATTTTCAACCATAATCATTTCACTCAATTGTCTTGTTTCATTCAGCCAGACATTTGAATGGAAACGACTTTCGGATGATATTGTCGATTCCGTTTATCAGCAAGCCGTGTTTAATACAAATGACATTGTTCTGAAAAATCAGAACTACTATTTTGCTTACACCATATTCCCATATGAAAGCGAATGGGGTGGATCAAGTGTATTTCGCGCGGGATATCTGTATCCAACCATACTCAGCCAGGATAATCAGGTTATCATGGCCGATACACTTTATCTTGATTCTATTTTCTTCAGTCAAAACATTGCTACAACCTTCATTCAGAATGACACTTTCAGAGTGATCATCAATTATCCGGTTCTCGATTCAGCCACATATTGCAATAATACAATTCTCAGAAAAGGCATTCCGGCGCCGAAATGCAAAGGTTTTCTAATGATCAACTATTCTCTTACAGGTGGATTTTTAGGATATGATAGTCTGGCTTTGCCACCGGCTGTTGAACATCTTGCCAATTTAAGCGAAGCCGCTTCAAACTGCGCGCTATTCATTAAAGATCTACTCGTCAACAGTCAACAGGAAGTTTTTATTCATTTAGGTTATAACCTTAGAAGTGGATCTGCAGGTGTATTTCCACTTGATACCGCCAGTTTTATTGTGAAATACAATTCCGATCTTTCGGTTAGCAATAAAGTTATTCCCGTTTTACTTAAAAGCAAAGATTCTGATTTTCCGATGAGTCTGAAAATATTCAATGAAAATTTGTACCTGCTTGGCAGCATAAGCGATTCCGTCATTGTGGATAATATGCTTTTTATATCGGACACTACTGCCGGATATAAAACTTTTGCTGTTGAATTTGATCGGAATTTGTATTCTTTGAAATCAAAAACACTTCCCGGGTCATATTATAGTTTTATTGTTGACCAGAATAATAACATTTATCTTTCAGGTTATTATAATTATCCATTATCTATTGACGGAAGAGTAATTATTCCTACAATCTATGCCGACCCTGACACTTTTTATGTTTCCGATGCTATTATTATGAAATTAAAACCGGATTGGACAATTGAAAATTACATTAACATTCTTGACGGTTGCGGATCACCGAAAATGTACAACAATGGTGAGCGGATTTTCATGAAGGATCTAAGAAATTGCGGGCAATTACTTCTTCAAAATGGTGATACAATTGATAATCCGGTGAGCTCTCAAACGGGATGCAATAATCTTATTCTCATTAATAATTCTACGCTGATTCCATTTTGGGATTACAATTTTCCTTTGGATAATACTGTCATGAACATATATTTCAATTCGGATAATATGCTTCTTAATTTCAGTGCTTATTATTATTATTTAGCAGGGTTCGGCGATACGGACACATTGTTCTTAAGTGGATATTACTATCCGGTAGTTCTGGCACAAATCAGCATCACAGGGCTCGGCCTTGAAGAAATGTCCGGCAGTGAGGCAGCGCCACTTGTTGTTTATCCGAATCCGGTATCGGATCAGCTATTTGTGAAACTACCCGAAAACGACGATTTCATTGTTTTCGTGTTCGATCTGAATGGGAAGCTACAAATTCGAAAACAACTTTCCGGTAGTGAGAACAGTTTGAATGTTTCGGGCTTGAACCCGGGCTTGTATATCGTCCACGCACAAAACGAAAAGCAGATTCTTACCGGGAAATTTTTGAAGGAATAATTGAGAACTTGTTTGCTGTCTGAGAAACAGCTGCCGAAAGGCTATTTTCCAATGCTTTTGTTTTAAAAATCAATTTCATAGTCTCTAAGGAATAACCATGTCAATTATCACCGATGCGCTCGCGGAACTGTTTTCTGTTACAACCAGAATGTTGTCCGTGGTCGAGCTTATCAGATCACCTTTAAGATGCAGTTTGTCGCCGTTCATATCGGCAAATGCATACAAATAATAGGTGCCGGGGTGCATGTTCCGGAAGGTCACAGATTGAGTGCCGGCTGGTAGAAATACGTACCGAGAGTAATAATTTTTATAGTCATTTCTGAGTTTCAGACCGTCGAAAATGGACTGCGTGGTCAGTAGAACGAATAGTTCCTTACCTGCAGGATCGCTGAATTCAGGGCTGACAGAAATAGACACTTTTGCTGATCCTGTGTAGGGTTGCTCTTTTTCTGGGTAGGGGTCGTTTGTGAAATCAAAGAAGATACTTTCGCTCATGCCGCTGAATGCCTCGTTGAAATTGCGGATCATGGTTTTCTTCGGATATCCGAAATGTGCTATAGCTTCATTGGCGCTGGTTTTGTCGCCGCTTACTGCCAGCCATCTGGAATGCAGCACCGGAGTTTTTTCCTTGTTGAATTTGCTGGTATAAACTTCCATAATCATGCTATCGCCCCGGAATGTAAAAGCTGTTGAAGCGCGTTGCTAACCGCCCTGAAAATCGGCAAAACGATAATATCCTTTTTCTTCGTTCACCGAATCGATAACTTCGTAGGTGTCGCAGCAGCTGTTTTTGAAGCAGCCCTGGGTGCGCATTGCCACCTTGAGTTCATTTTTGTGGCGGACAATGAAGAAGCTGGTGTTGTTTACAGTATTACTGTCAAGCAGTGAAAACTGGGAAATCTGTCCGACCGAAACAGGGCTGAAATCGACTGCCCACTCAGGAAAACTTCCGGCTGAGGTTGTGGAAATCACCGGTCCGTGTCAAGTTCCGGGGAGACGGCTCAGTATGCCAAATCCTTTAACGGGTTCTGTCTGCTGTTCTGCAATTTTGTTACCGCGACAGGCTGACAGAGCTATGCTGAAGGATACTGCCAATAATATCAGAAGTATTTTTTGCATTTGATTATTTTTCATTAGTACACAAAAGTATTGTTTTTCCCTTATTCTGATTATTAACATTGAAGATATAAATTAGCTGAATCCAAATGCAATATTCTGACTTCAGGCGGTTTACTGTTCTCAAAAATAGTTTAACGTGTATCTTCCATCTGAAATAATTTGTACCTTAGTGCTATGAAAATAAATCTGGCGTTATTATTCCTGATGATAATTCTTGTTTCATGCAAGAAAGACCCCAAGACCATTTCCATCAGCGGAACGGTGACCGATCCATATCAGAACATTCCGGTGGCGGGCACGAAAGTCACTTTGCAGGCCAATGGCGTAGTTGAAGGTGTTTACAATTCGTCGTATGTAACATTGGGTATTGCCACTACCAATGCTGCGGGTCAGTTTGAGTTTATTATTGAAGAAAGTGCTTACGACTCATTTCGCTTTTCATTTTTGAAAGATGGTTATTATTCGTTGCAGGAAATTGTCTCTGCTGGTTCTATCAGCCCCGAAGAGCCGTATGATGGTGCATTTGATTTTTCATCCGAGGCAACGGTGAAAGTGCATATTAAAAATGAAACCCCGTTTGATGATAATGATAAGCTGATTGCTCGTTTCGAAAACAATCCCATCAGCAGTTTCGATTGCTGCAGCTCAACGCCGGTCACATATAGCGGAATGTCAATCGACACCACATTCTACTGTAAGTCAGTTGGTGGATTTGATCTCAAATTATTCAAGTCGCTTCTGAAAAACAATGTGATTACATACGACACCGACACCATACACACCATTCCGTGCGACACGACGGAGGTTGAGTTGTTGTATTGATGACAATTTCCTTATTTTTCAATAACGGTTATTGTTCCTAAATATTCTTTTTCGAGGTTTGTACCATATCTAAATACATAAAAGTATGTGCCATCTGAAATTCCGTCTGGGCTCCAGTTATTTTGATAATCAACTGATTCAAAAATCACTTTTCCCCAACGATTATAAATAATCAAAGAGTTGTGGATCATTTGGCCGTTTTCAATAATAAAACAATCATTATGACCATCCTGATTTGGTGTTATTACATTGAAAAAATTCAGGAAGGGTATTATCTCAAGATTAGTTGATGTGGTATCTGAACAGCCAAATTCATTTGTAACAACAACCAGATAGTATCCCGCATCTGATTCTGACGCAGGTGAAATCACGGGATTTTGACTATATGAAAATATATTATTGTCGTGAAACCAAAAATAATTATTTCCGCCTGAGGCATACAAAGCTGCATCGGATCCGCTTATCACAGGGCCATTGTTTGAGGCAAAGACATTGGGTAATGGATTAATCGAAATAATTAAAGTATCCAGGGTTGTACAATTATTAGAATCGATGGATTCGATTGTGTAAACTCCTTCGTTTAGAATTGTTGCATCAGATATCAGTATTACGGAATCAGTCGTTGAAAACTGATTTGGTCCAGACCACAGATATGAGTTTCCGCCAGATACAGAAAGCACAATGCTATCACCTATGCAAATTGGGCTATTGGAATTTGTAGTAATTGAAGCCGGTACGAATAATGAGACCTGTGTTTCCGTGCTATCAATGCATCCATTGACATCTGTTCCAACAACAGTATATACGCCAGTAAGCGAATCGGAGTTGATTTGAATTGAAATTGTCTGACCATTAGCATAGAAATTATTTGGACCAGACCATGAGTATTGAGATGCACCAGAGGCATATAATTGAAAAGTATCGTTGAAACAGAGCAGCGAGTCTCCCGAAATGATAATCTGCGGATTTGGATTGACATTAAGAAAAACCGAGTCAGATTCAACACTGCAGCTCCCAATGTTCCCAGATACGTTGTACCATCCTTCGCTTGATAGACTAACAGAGCTCAGGATAGTGCTTTGATTGTTGTCTGTAAAACCGTTTGGGCCAGTCCAATTGTATGATGCCCCAGAAAGTGAGTTTGCAGATAATGTGGCGCTTTGTCCAACACATACAGAGTCGCTTGATGCATTAATTGAAAAGTGATACCTGGCATAGTCTGAGAAATATCCAAACCTGCATCCGCCCGTTGGATCCCCATGAATCAATCCCAAATGAAACACATCTGATGTATTTGAAATTTTACCGATCCCTCCAACCGGTACCTGAGTAATATCAAATGATAATAACGCATATTGCCACAAACCATTTGTGCCAGGTACATTGGAAAAAGAGCTGGCATTAATAATACCTGGAATGTCGTTAAAAAGAAAATTATTAATACCAGTGCTTTGCACCAACAATGTTACCTGCAAATCTTGTGTGCTTGAACGTGCAAAACTGACACTATTTGATCCGGTACATTCTACCGAAGGCAGGACACTTAAACCAATTTCACAGCCATATCCTGAAAGTTGTGTAACATATATGGGTGCTGAAGACTGGAAATATGCAGCTGGATTAGCTCCGATGTCGTATTGCACACTTTGTCCTGCATTTAGTGTCGTGAAAAGTGCTCCATTTACTGATATTTGGGTTGAATTCTGCGTGGCCAACAGAAATATTTTATCATAAGGAGGATTCAGAAAACCTCTAACAGCAATATATTCGTTGCCAATCATTGTAACCGGAATAATCTGATCCCCCCCTAAATCGGCGCAACCGCCATAAGGAGCTCCATTTAGAAGATCATCCTTCATTGTTATTGCAATGTTTTTATCTGATACTACATATGATCCTTGCAGGTGCAGTGAAGCGCTATTTGAAGCAGCTGTAACCGAGAATGTTTCTCCTTTGTTTAATGTAATTATAAAGGGAACGCCTGCTACATGCCCCACCACATCATTTGATGGATTTATTTGAATGGTTGTGTTACTTTCTGTTGCTATGATATCAAAAGATGAATATGGTGTTGGGAAATAGGCCGAACCATTATCCAGAAAATGTTGCATGGGAATATAAAACTCTGTCCCTAATGCGTTTTTGCCTTTTAATGCAAAAATTTCCGGATTGCAATTGCAATATGTACTTGCCACTTCATAATAAGCAAATACGGGTTCAGTTGAGTTTATTTTCAAACCATAATTTAACACTGTATTTGGTGGCGTGTTTTCAATCTGACTTAAATAATTCGACAAATCAACACTATTCATACTGTTGGCTGGAATTGCGACCACTATTGGAGCAAATGTGGCATTGGCCGGCTGTGAAATTGTTACTGTTGCAGGATTTGATTCAGTTGTGATTCTTAAAAATATTGGAATATCAAAACTTTGATTAACGGAAACCTCTGGCGCGGCAAACCAAAAGGCTGTATCTTTTTGGCAAAATGAGAAGATGGATATACATGATAAAATACATGCAGCATATACATGTTTCATATAAACGAGGTTGATAATTAATATTCAAAACAATTTTCAAAAATAGTACAATTATTTAATATGATACATATAACTCATATGCATACAAACCATAACTCAAAAAGGGCCACGCACAAATGATAATTTATAATCCGCCCCTACCCATCAATACGCATACAAATCATAACTCAGTCCGAACTGGAAATCCCATTTATTGGCGGGCTGCATGTAATATTCCGAAAACACCAGGCGTACCGGCGCATACAAGCGCAGAAAATGTACATCGGCCATCAGGTGAATTCCGACGGATGAAATATTCAGGTCATTTTTTGTAACGCCGTAATCATAGCTGATCATGCCATTGATGCGTTTCAGAAAAATCAATGAACCCAGGTGTACATCGGGATAGAGCAGGGGGCAGGCATACTCTGCTGAAACGAAGGATTGGACAGGGTTTTCAATCAGGTTAAAACAACGGGGCGCCGACATCATGGTGCTAAACGGAAGTGCAAGCGTATCGCGCAATTCATATCCGCCGCGGATGCGAAAACCATCGTGCCGGAAAACGCCCGGAAGCCACATTCCGCCAATACCAGCAAGCAATGTTCCCTGATGATTATCGAAGTCCTGCCACAGTGCCCCACCACCGAAAAACGCACCCAATTTGGGATACAGGTTTCTGTTGTTTGTGTATTTATATGCAGACAATGATAAAAATCCCGCATATCTGGAATATCCCATCATGCCATCTCCTGTGTCAATGGCGCACCAGGGGCGCGTTTCGAGCTGCGGTGTGATATGGAAAGACCAGGCATTTTTTGAATAGGTCAGTGGAAGCGAAGCCGATAAATTCAGATCGTTGTAAGAATAATTCACGGCTCCGTCAACAAAAGGCAGATAATTGGTATATCCTAAAGTTAGAACCGGGTACCAGCCGTAATATGATGCCCGCACACCAGATTCTATTGTTGCTGTTGATAAATTATAACCACTGAAAACTGAACCGGCAAGTGTGCTGAGCATATTCTGCGAATCGAACTGAATGCCCGGATTGATGGTGCCAGCTGAAGGATCGATGGACAGCGGACCCCAAGAATGTATATTGATCAGATGTTTGTCTTTGGAATAGGGCTTTGCATCTGAAATTTCAGCGTTGGTTGTATTAATGGAATCACACAATGTTTTTGTTTGCATGCTGAGCGAATCAGCCATTTCATACATGAATTCCCATCTTGAAACCGGCTCTGCAGGCGTTATTTGACTGATATGACGGACTTGATATCCATGTGCGGTCATTTCGCTGAAATACAATCCTGTCTTTCCGTCCGAAACCGGAAAAGCCGCTCCAAATGCGGTGTTTGTGATGCATTCAGGATTCCCGCCGGTCACTGAAATACGCCAGATCTCTTCATTGCCGTTCATGGTTGAATTGAAATACAAATGGTCGCCAATCAGTGTAAGATTGCTGAAATTTTTATCGGGCGATGATAATAAAACCTGAGCTGTTTTTGTTGTACCGCCGAATTTTATGATCCGGCGCTGTGAAACGGTTTGCTGTATGATATATAGATTTTTTGCGGCATTATCAACAGCCATAGACAGTGGTTGTTCAATATATGGAAATTCAGCCCAGCCCAGTGTTTGCGAGCTTTTCAGATCAGTAACGGAAATCATGTAGGTTCCGTCGTTGCGGTATGCACAGGTTGCCAGTATTTGTCCGTCGGGACTAACAGCTGGCAGCAATTCTTTAAATGTGACGGAAATATTTTCAACTTTTCCCGAAGTGATGTCGAGGCGCAATGTTCTCGAAAAGTCCACCATTTCCCATCTTTCGTGAGGCCTGTATTCCGAATAATAAATATAGCGGCCGTCAAATCCGAAAGCATCGTCATGTATGTAGTTTGTGTTTTTGATTACTATATCGCGCCGATTTTTTCCGGTAATGACAAAGCAGGGTTCGCCATGAATCGATTGACTGAAAGCAACAACATTGCCTGCAGAATCGCATCCAATGGGTCTGTAATGACGATAATCCCTGGATTCAGTAATTGGAATTGTTGTTGTCAGAGGAGTGGCTGATAGTTCAGCATTGATAGAATTCAGCATCCAGACTTGTGTTGAATCATGGAACGTACGGAGAGGAGTATGGTCAGGAACATTTTGCTTGAATGATCGCGGAAACATTCCGAAATTATTTTTCATAAAAGTTTCAGCATATACTTTCGGCCAGAATTGCGCACCGAATGATTTCTGACCTGCCGCCACCATCCAGTAACCATACAGATATCTGTCGGGGGTGTAATGATTGTCGGAGCCAAGAACACATCGGTCATAATCAGGATTTTTTTTTCGTGCGTTCAGCCAGGCAAAATACGGAGTTGAGAAAGAAGGAGAACGTCCCCGGCCGGTATTCAGGAATACTGTTTCCGAAGCGGTGGCATCACCTTCGATATACCAGGGTGGGACAACAATACCCATCATTCCAACCGTCAGATATTCACCAAAGACCCATCCGATGCGCTTTTTCAATAGTTCATGAGCCACAGAATACTGAGCCAGATGCCGCATTTCGTGCCATGCCAGTTGCTGAGGCCAGAAGCCAGGATAAAAATCACGTGCCGGCACAGTGAACAGCTCACTTCGTGCCGGCGCCCATGCAACAAACCCATTTGAAATTAGTGTATTGGGGTGAAGAACAATATTGAGTTTTCGGGCATGAGTCTGCAATAGGTGTGTTTGGTAAACGATGGCTGAATCAAAATAAGGGACAAACAAAGAATCCGCTTTAAAAGAGTTTGGCGAAATCAGGTTCAGATGCGGTGTTGAACGCATTTTCCATTTGAGATTTGGTTCAGTTCCCCAAATGAAATACTGTGCAGATGCAGTTTGCACAATAAACACAGTCATCAATAAAAACAGATAGGTTTTATTCATGGGGCAGATAATGATTCATTGGGTGCAATATTAAAAAAAGCCGATCGATATTCAAAGATAAAAAAAGGCGGGCATAAGAGCCCGCCTTTATAGAAAAATTAGTTGGGTTAATAACCAAACAGAGTTTCAATTTTCACTTCTTTTACTTTTCCGTATTTTTTCAGTGTTTTGAAAGGAAGAGATTTGCGGTCACCAAGAATGAGATAAGTGTGAGGTTTATCTTTCATATACATGGCCTGGAATTTCTTCAGATTCTCGATAGTCATTTCGGGTACATTTTCATAAATGGCTTTGTTCAGATCTTCGGTAACACCAATTTTTTTGTAGTTTTCATATTTCCACAAAATGTCGTCGCGTGTTGTGCGCGCAGTTCTGATCTGTTTAATAATTCCATCTTTTGCAAGGTTAAATGCATTTTCAGATTCAGGCATGGCATTCATCAGTTCAAGGAAAGCATCGATGGCTGTCTGCATTTTGTCGTATTGCGTTGCAATGTATGAAAGACTGTAGTAGTGATCGGTATTTTTATCAGGAGTCTGATAATAGGACATAGCCGTATATGCCAGGGCGCGGGCTTCGCGCATTTCCTGAAAGATAACGGAGTTCATGCTGCCTCCGAAATATTCGTTGAACAGTCGCATCGTAGGATTCAGAGATGCATTGAAACCTTTTTCGCCACGATTGAGCATAATAATCTGTGATTGAGGAGTATCGAAATGCGCCCAGTAAATGATATTTTTATCTGTCGCCTGCTGTGTGTACACGCGCTCTGCAGGGATATCTTTCAATGTAGCGGGAGCAAGATGTTTTTCATTCAGTATCTTGCTTAATTCAGCAATATTCTGATTGCCATAAAAAAGTACTCGATGTTTGTAGCTAAGCAGCGATTTGATGATTCCAACAGCTTCGCTTGCTGTCATGGCTTTGAGTTCTTTTTCGGAAAGCTGGTCGTTCATTGGGTTTTTCTCGCCATAGATGCCATATCCAACTAAGTAGCTGAATACATATTGCATGTTTTTCTTTGCATCGGCACGCGATTTCATTTCGTCGTTGATCAGATTGGTCCATGCTTCTTCGTTGGGGGTGGCATTGGCCAGCAGATTTTCGAATAAATCAAGTCCTTCAATGAAATTATCGCTTAATCCACTGAGTTTTACATATACCTGATCTTCAGAATTGAAAACATTGAATTCGCAGCCAATGCTGTAGAATTTTTTACTCAGTTCTTCAGATGTTAATTTGTCGGTTCCGATAAATTTCAGGTATTCGATGGCATAGGGAAGTTTTTTATCATGATTGCTTCCCATGTCAAAAACATAATACATGCTGAATGTTTCATTTTCTTTATTCTGCACATAATAAAGAGGAATGTTTGCCTTAAGGTTGGAAACAGTAATGTCTTTTTCAAAATTTACATATACCGGTTCAATTTCATTTACTTTCGAGGCCTTGACTTGTTTAAGCATTTCACTTTCCATGTCACGGTTCATGTCAAGTTTTGTGAGTTTGTTTTTTGCAATTTTCTTGATGGATTCATCCTTGCCGGTTTCCTTGTAAACAACAACATAGTTGTTTTTAAAATTGGCATTGGCAAAATCAACAATATCCTGTTTGGTGAATTTGGCCATTCGGTCAATTTTCGTGATGTATTGATTCCATGGAATTCCGGTAACAAAGGCATCTACAAAAGCATGAGCCCTTGAATCATTGTCTTCGAACGATTTCACCTGTTTCAGTTTCAGGTCGTTGATGATGGCAGGCAAAAGCCAGTCTTCGAATTCTCCTTTTTTGATGGCTTCTATTTGTTGAAGCAGCAGATCGCGTACTTCCTGCAGTGTTTGCCCTTCTTTGGGTGTTCCATATAAAAGCTGAATGGAATAGTCTTTCAGAATATAGCATCCCGAGCCGGCTTTCAGCGTCTTTTGTTTTTTGGTGAGATTCAGGTCAATCATACCAGCTGCACTGTTTGAAAGAATCATGTCGAGTAATTCAAGTTTGAGTGCATCATCGCTACCGGCACCCGGGAAGCGGAATCCAATCATGAGGTTGGCTGCGTCGGGACCAAGAACTGTTTTTTCAACAGGGTTTGCAATCGGCTTTTCAACTGCTGGTGTGAATGGTGGAACATTGCCGGCTTTCATCGAACCAAAATATTTATCAATAATTTTGATGGCTTCATCCGGATTGAAATCGCCTGAAAGAGCAATAGCCATGTTGTTTGGAACATAATACTGCGAGTGGAACATGCGGATGTTTTTCATCGAAGGATTTTTGATATGTTCCTGAGTTCCGATGGTTGTTTGAGTTCCGTATTCATGAGTTGGGAATACTCCTTCGAGCAAAGCAGTGAAAACTTTGCGGGAATCCGAGGTCATGGTCATGTTTTTTTCTTCGTAGATTGTCTCAAGCTCTGTATGGAAGCCGCGAAGAACAGGATTTGCAAAACGGTCGGATTGTATCCATGCCCAGTTTTCGAGTTGATTGGACGGAATATTTTCAATGTAAACGGTTTGTTCGAGCGAAGTATAGGCATTGGTACCTTCGGCTCCGATTGAAACCATCAGTTTGTCATATTCATTTGGAATAGCATATTTTGATGCTGCAAACGAAACACTGTCAATGATTTTATACATGGCAGCGCGTTCTTTTTCATCGGTTAGTGTGCGATAGATTTCAAACAATGAATCCACTCTGGCAATCAAAACCGATTCTTTTGCAAAATCCGATGTTCCGAAATGCGGAGTGCCTTTAAACATCATGTGTTCAAAATAGTGAGCCAGACCCGTGGTTTCATGCGGGTCGTTTTTGCTTCCGGCTGCAACGGCAATATAGGTCTGAATTCTCGGTGCATTTTTATACACGGTCATATATACTTTCAACCCATTGTCGAGTGTATATATGCGCGCATTGAGAGGGTCGCCGGGAACGGTTTCGTATTTGAAATGTCCGGTGCTGCTTTGTGTCCCGGATCCGGGATTGGAATCCTTTTGGGCATAACTTGCCGAAGCAAGACCGATAATGCTCAGAAAGGTCAATAATAAGGCAATCGTTTTCATATTTGTTGTTTATGTTGTTTTACAATTCGGGATTCAGATTCAGTGTCTCAACAAAAATTGAAACATCGGGGTATTTTTCAATAATCTCGTTTAACTTTTCCTGTGCAAGTCCGCTGATCTCATTGTGAATCTTTTCTTTTTCTGTCATGATTATTTTAAGCATGATTTCGTCGTTGCTT
>Ga0116152_10002194_pt1 | contig 15922 bp, 10 predicted proteins | sample AD_UKC119_MetaG_FD_89894 | JGI IMG/M metagenome (GOLD analysis project Ga0116152, IMG submission 89894) | Active sludge microbial communities of municipal wastewater-treating anaerobic digesters from Hong Kong - AD_UKC119_MetaG | ecosystem: Engineered > Bioreactor > Anaerobic > Digestate... | reverse complement strand
CCCATCCACTGGCAAAATTAAGCATTACATCATCAAAATTGTAGTCGCCGCTAGCAGCACCAATAACTCCGGTCTCAGTAACGTTGATAGTTGAAGTTTGAATTGCGGGTGGGTCTAATCCTAAAGGTAGGCCTGTGGCACATTCACTTATGTCGCCAGGTGCAGCAATGGTAAAGATTAAGCTCCATTCATTTAAAGCACCACCATCTCCAGTAGCTCCATCCACAATTGTAAGAATCCAATCACCCATTGGGTCTTCTCCATTAAAGCCTGCAAGCGGGTTATTGGGCGCAAATGTACCTTGCATTGCCCAAGTAGTTGGAGGATTTGTAGTACTGCCAGAGGTAGCACAAACGGTAGAAACATTAGTTACTGCTGAATCATCCAAAACAACATCTATGTTGTTTTGAGAACAACTACCAGCATAGTCTAAAATTGTTATTGTAGTTCCATCTGGCGAGGTTAAAGAAATAATAAGGTCACTTACCCAGGTATGCGCAATATCCATATCTACATTTAGATCTGTAATACTACCCGTTGCGGGTACATTAAGAGTCGACGTATACGTTGCCGGAGCTCCAGTACTTATGGGAACTTGCGTAGACTGCGTAAACGTTTGCGCATTAGCTTGCCAACTGAACGTGGAAAGCACTAATGACGCTAAGATTAAAAATGTAATTTTTTTCATAAAATTGATAATTTAAAATTTATAGTTAAAATGTCGTTAAAAATACTTCAATTTATCATAAGAGCCAAATAATTCAGTGAACTAAAATTTTATATATTTAGTGATTATTTAAACTAACCGAAAAAATCTTTTTTTTTGAATTTTTAAACAGTTGTTTTTAAGCTAGTTAACACACTCTATTATGAAAACACGTATTGTATCCATCATTTTATTGCTACTTTTACTTTCCTGCTCACAACCTTCAAAAAAGGAAAATAATTCGGAATATACTGACAATGCGACTACGTTGTATTCAAAAATCAATTCTGAAACTTCCCAATTAAATTTCACAAATGTGATAAAGGAAGATGTTGATTTCAACTTTTTAAATTACACCTATATTTATGTGGGCGGTGGCGTGGCAGTTGGCGATATTGACAATGATGGATTGCAAGATTTATATTTTGTGAGTAGTATGGGTGCCAATAAATTGTATAAAAATAAAGGAGACCTAAAATTTGAAGACATCACGAACACTTCAAAGGCAGAAGACTATACTGGTTTTTCTACTGGCGCCAGCATGCTGGATATTAACAACGATGGCTGGTTGGACATTTATGTTTGCAAGGCGGGATCTGTAAAAGATGATAATGCAAGAAGGAATTTACTGTTCATAAACCAAAAAGACGGCACTTTTAAAGAGGAAGCAAAAAAATGGGGTCTTGATGATCCGGGATATTCCACACAAGCCTATCAATTAGATTACGACAAAGATGGCGACTTGGATCTATATATTGTAAACTACCGATACGATTTTAAAAACAACACTACTATAAGTGCCGAGATACAAAACCAAATTGAAGAGATTACCAGCGACCAGCTTTACAGAAATGATGGCACTACTTTCACAAAAGTAACTGGCGAGGCAAAACTTTACAACAAGGCTTGGGGTCTTGCAGGCGCAGTTGGCGATTTTAACAACGATGGTTGGGACGATATCTATGTTTCCAATGATTTTCTGGAACCGGACCAATTGTATATCAACCAAAAAGATGGTACTTTCAAAAACGAAATAAACAGTCGTGTAGACCACATCTCTTTCTATAGTATGGGGTCTGATTTTGCAGACCTCAACAACGACCTTCTTCCAGACCTTATAACCGTTGACATGACCGCCGAAAGCCATCAGCGAAGCAAACAGAACATGGCTTCAATGAATACTGAAAATTTCTATAAAATGGTAGCAATAGGCTATAACCACCCGTATATGGCCAATATGCTTCATTATAACAAAGGCAACGGAAAATTTAATGAAACAGCACTCCTAAGTGGTGTGGCAAAAAGTGATTGGAGTTGGGCGCCGCTCATTGCCGATTTTGATAATGATGGAATGAAAGATATTTTTATTACAAATGGCGTTATAAAAGATTATACCAACCAAGATTTCCGTACGGAAATGAAGAAAAAAATAGCCAATAAGGAACAGATGACATTAGAAGCCGTGCAAGCCATGCTACCCTCTCAAAAGCTCAATAACTATATTTACAAAAACAATGGCGACCTAACATTTACCAAACAGATGAAGGAATGGGGAATGGAAGAGCCAACTTTTTCAAACGGTGCCGCCTATGCTGACCTTGACAATGATGGCGATTTAGATTTGATAATAAACAATATTGACGATGAAGTGGGATTGTATAGAAACAACGCAAACAACAATTACCTTCAAGTAAAACTAAAAGGCCCAAAAAACAACTCACTTGGGATTGGCGCCAAAGTCTATGTGAAAAAGGCAGATACCATTCAGTTTCAACAATTGTACCTTGCTCGTGGTTTTGAATCCTCAGTTACTGATGTGCTACATTTTGGCTTAGGCAAAAATGACAATGTTGATGAAGTTACCGTGCAATGGCCCGATGGAAAAATATCAAAACTGAATAGTCCCACGACCAACAAAATGCTCACTGTGGATTATAGCACCGCGGTTGTGGGAACAATTGCTTACCAAAATCCAGTTTCTAAAAAATTAAGCTTGGACCCTACCACTATTGGAATTGATTATATACAGAAAGAAAATGATTTTGATGATTTCTCACTTCAACTTCTAATTCCGCAAAAACAATCCACAAAAGGAAGTGGTCTTGCTGTTGCAGACGTTAACGGTGATGGCTTGGATGACTTTTTTGTCGGCAATGCTGCAGGAGCAGAAGCCGCACTCTATATTCAAAAAACAGATGGACATTTCACAAAAACAAATGAATCGCTTTGGAAAAACAACGCAAAATATGAAGATGCAAATGCAATCTTTTTTGATGCTGATGGGGATGGAGATCAGGATCTTTATGTTGTGAGCGCAGGCTATGAACTTGATGAAAACAGCCCGCTTTTGCAGGACAGACTTTTCGTGAATGATGGCAAAGGTAATTTCAGCTATAATAAAGAAGCTTTGCCAACTATGTTGGTTTCCGGAAAAAGTGTTGTAGCAGCAGATTATGACGGCGATGGCGATATGGACTTGTTTGTTGGCGGCAATTTAGTTCCTAAAAAATATCCACTTTCACCACGCTCCTACCTTCTTAAAAACGAAAACGGAATCTTTAAGGATGCCACTGAAGAAAATCCTTCACTTAAAGAAATAGGAATGATTTCCGAAGCTGTCTTTACGGATTATGACAATGATAAGGACCTAGACCTTTTGGTAACTGGCGAATGGATGGCTCCTACTATTTTCAGCAATAATAACGGAAAATTCACTAAAAACGAAAATATTGCAGGCCTTGAAAACACCGAAGGTTGGTGGTTTACCGTAACAGCAGCAGATTTTGACGGCGATGGCGATGAGGATTATATATTCGGAAACATTGGCGGAAACAATAAATTTCACCCTTCCGCAGAAAAACCACTTTATATTTCGGCGAAAGATTTTGATAACAACGGCAGTTTTGATGTTGCTATGAGCAAAATAAGTAACGGCAAAGTAGTACCCGTTCGTGGCAAAGAATGCAGTAGCCAGCAAAACCCTTTCCTATTGGACAAAATTAAGACCTATAAAGAATTTTCAGAATTAGAGTTTAAGGATATTTACGGCGAAGAAGAATTAAAAGATGCTTTTAAGCTTATTGCACATGAGTTTGAAAGTGTTCTTATCCTAAACGATGGTAATGGAAAATTTACAGTTAAGCACTTGCCCAACGAAGCACAGTTAGGCCCTACTCTTTCCTTCATTTCACGTGATTTCAATAATGATGGCAAAATGGATATTATGGGAGTTGGTGCCATTTATGACGCCGAAGTGGAAACCATCCGTTATGATAGCAACTACGGTTATGTTTTATTAGGCGACGGCAAAGGCAATTTTAACAATTCTAAGGAATACGTACCATTTATAGCCAGTGATGCAAAAAACATGAAAGCCATCAAAATCAATGGCAATGAAATGTACATGGTGGTTAGCAACAATGCGCCGTTGCAGATTTTTAATTTTAAATCGTAGGTTTAAAAAAACGGGCGGTATTGCTCCACCCGAAAATCTACTGTAGTTTTTTCGGGGAATTTGTCTTTCATTTTTTTATAAGCTGAAAGGCTGCCCACAGCTCTATTAGCTGCTCCTGAGGGTGCTATTAAAGAAACTGTTTTTACAGTTCTGCCATTTTCTGGAAGTTGAAATGTATGGATTCGAGGCGCTTTGTTGGAAACTAATTTCAGCGAAAGGTTGTACTCCTTCAATTTTCTTCGGAAAAAATATTCCGGACCGTTTTTGCTATTTCCGCCCGTAAAAAGCAACGTATCAATTTTTGGATTCTGTTGAAGTATCGCAACCAAATCGCGCAATTCCACTTCTAACATTCCAATATCTGAAGCATCAATTTTTTCTCTTCTGGCAGAAGCCACCATATCGCAGATTCCGATACCTCTTTTTATTAAAAAATGTTCGCGTTGCTCAATTGCTTCGGCCGTGGTTTCAAATTTTAGATCCAAGCCGAATATTTTATCCAAAATTGGCCATAACAATCCGTCGCGACTGCCGTAGCAAAAATCTACATCGCCTTCTTTTAATTCCCCAGTTGTGAAACGCGGTGGTGGCAAAGTGCCAACAATAAGTTTTGTAGTATTCTCGGGAATAAAAGGTGGATATGGGTGAATGTGGTGGAACAAATTTTAGATATCTAGATTATTAGATTTCTGGACAATTAGATTTTAGATCTATCGAATAAAAACAGGCTCATGCTCCTTTTCAGTATATTCTTCACTATAGCTATACCCATCATAATCAAACGCCTTCAATTCATCCAAAATTTTTACATTCTTATCAATTGCAAAACGGCTCATACTGCCACGCGCTTTTTTGGCGAAGAAGGAAATTATTTTCAGTTCCCCATTTTTAAAATCCTTAAAAATTGGTGAAATGACTGGTACTTTCAGCTTCTTTTCATCAATGGCATTGAAATATTCTACGCTAGCTAAATTGAGGAAAAGTTCACCATCTTCCAATTCATCATTAAGGGTTTCGGTAAGTGTTTTCTTCCAAAAGGAATACAAGTCTTTTTTGTGGTTTACAGGAAGTTTGGTGCCCATTTCCAATCGGTATGGCTGTATTAAATCCAACGGGCGCAGCATTCCATACATACCCGAAAGTATTCGCAATGAGTCCTGTAACAAATCTAACTTTTCCGAAGAAATGGTATAAGCGTCCAAACCCGTGTAAACATCGCCTGCAAAGGCATAGACTGCCGGGCGAGCGTTTTGTTTTGTAAAAGGAAGAGTAAACTCTTTATAGCGTTGGTAATTGAGTTCGGCCAATTTATCGCTTATGTCCATCAACTTGCCGATAGCCTTTTTGCTTTTGCGCTCCAATTTTCCGTTTATCATTTCGGCTTCTTCCAAAAATTTGGGTTGGGTAGCGCGGGCAGTGGGAAGTTTTGATTCAAAATCCAGTGTTTTGGCCGGGGAGATAATTATTTTCATTAAATTCTTCTTTGCTTCAAAAGTAACGAAAACAATTTTGAATTCTGAATTAAAAAAAATTTACTCAATCCTTCTGCCCTGTGTTGTAAAACTCAATCCCTGCGAACCCCTCAACGAAGTCATAACTGCCTCAAAAATGGGCTCGGGAGTTGTTGGCTTTGTAGTCCATTTAAAAATAAAATTGGCACCACTGCCCCCGTGCTCATCAGTTTCGTCTATAACGATTTCAACAGTTTCCACAGGTTTAAGTTGAATTGGCTTTTCGAAATAGCTACGTATCAATTCTCCTTTGGTATTGTAATAATCTGCTTTTGAAATATAAATCGTATCGGTATCGCTTACATTTCTGAGGCTGACCATTGCTGTAAGATTTTGCGATTTTTCCAAAGTAAAACTATAAATATGCGAATAGATACTCAAGTAGGTTTTTCCATTTTGCAATGAATCCTTTAATAGCCCCGAGACTTCGGGACCCGCATAATGGTCTTCCCAATGGTTTGGGTTAAAAGAGCTTATTTCCTTGGGGTCATTACAGCCCACAAGCATTCCGGAAAGAACTAGAACGACCGTTATTCGTGCTATTATAAAAAGGGTTTCCATTGTGTTTAATTCTTAATAAAATTACGGCTTTTTATTGATTTCGGCTTTTGTTTCAAGCAGTTCGTTAATTTGCCACTGTCTTGCCTGCTGTTTGCTTGCCAAATTTATAGCCTTGTCGATGGTTTCATTTGCTTCGGTCGCATTGCCTTTTACCATTTTAATTCTCGCCAAAACATCGTAGCTGTCAAAATTATTTGGATTGATAGCCAAGGCATCTTTCAAAAGCTGTTCGGCTTCGGCATATTCTTTATTGTCCACAAGTTTTCCGGCTCTATAAGTATTAAAAAGGACCAATGCATTTGGGTTTAGCTCCCTTAAAGCATCTTTCACTTTTTCACGTTCCCTTTCATTTTTTTGAAGCATATAATGAGTGTTTCCCACAATGGTATAGGGAATATTGAAAACGCTACCGTATTGTTTCTTCACTTCGGAATAATGGTTTTTTAAAGCTTCCGCAGAACCGAAATACTCTTCCTTTACATACCAATTCTTAAAAATATCACCCAAGGCCCATTTATAGGTGGGAAGCCCAACAGAGTTATGGATTTCATTGGGAAATTCCTGAAAGTGTATGTTTTTTTCCATAATGCCTTTGGGTATTTTTTTTAGAAACTCAGCAACACCCATCCCCTTTTCATTGGCAAGCGAAATGTATAAACTGGCAGTAGTACTTTTGGTTTTGGCCCACGAATTTTCCATTACATCCTCCATAGCATTTTTGCCCCACCAAAGCGCGGGGCTTATGGCGATATAACCATTGAAAAGTTCGGGATGGTTTATTGCCGTATTGATAACGAAAATACCGCCCACGGAATGGCCGCCAAGAATTTTATAATCGGCTGCTTTATAGTTTTTGTTTACATACGGAATCAATTCCTTTTCAATAAAGCTTGCCATTTCCTCGGCATTGCCGCTGTCTTCCAAACCTTCAATTTTTGGTTTGCAGTTTTTGCGGTACTCATTGGTTCCCTTGCCGGAGATCGCCACCAAAATCATTTCAGGGATAATTTCACTAATAGCACCATGCAGTTCTAAAAAACCTGCAACGTATTGAAAGTTGTAATCGCCATCCAAAATATAGAGTACGGGATATTCTTGGTTAACCGCAATATTATAGGAAGGAGGAAAATACACGGAGAATTCCCTGTCCTGCTGAAGAATTTCAGAATAAAGCTTGTCGCGTTTCCCGATGGAAATTTCTTGGGCAAAAATAGTTGGCGAATAAAGCAATACTAGAAAAAATAGAAGATTTGAATTTTTCATAATTATCTAAATAATTGGGCAATACCAATATAATCCATTTTACCCGTTGTGCATTTTATAAATATATTCTTTTTTAGATTTAGGTCGCCGAAAATTCTAAAACATTCAATGCCTTGAAAACTTTTTTGATCCCCTTTTTTGTTTCGGAAAGTACGATAAGCACGTCATCTGCATTAATGACCGTATTCCCGTTTGGCGTAATATATTTGTCGTCTCTTTTTATCATTGCGATAATTGCGGTTTTTGGGAACTCAATATCTACAATTTTTTTGCCGACTATCTTATTTCCGTTCGCAATACCGATTTCCCGAATTTCGGTTTTTGGATGTTCTTCAAGAAATTTTTCAGAAGGGGATATTTTTTTCTCTTCACTGGGAATACTCACCCTTAACCATTTTGCGACTACCGAAAGCGTAGTTCCTTGAATTAAAATGGAGGTTAGCGAAATAAAAAACACGATATTAAAAATCATATTCGCTTTATCAATTCCAGCCAATAATGGATAAGTTGCAAACACAATCGGCACAGCTCCCCGTAAACCAACCCAGGAAATGTAGAAACGCCTTCGAAGTTTCATCTTAAAGGGAATCAAACTTATAAAAACCGCTGCGGGACGTGCCACAAAAATCAAAAACAACGATATTAAAAGTCCAATCCCAATCACGGGAACAATCTGTGATGGAAATACCAAAAGTCCCAACGTCAAGAAAAGTACAATCTGCATCAACCACGCCAACCCATCATACATTTTAAGGATGGTCTTTTTGTGGATTAAGTACTGGTTCCCTAAAAAGACCGCACAAATATAAATGGCCAAAAAACCGTTGCCGCCAACAAAATCGGTTACGGAAAAGGTAATAAACATCAGTGCAATGACGAGCACGGGATACAAACCCTCAAAATCCAAATTGATTTTATTGATAATAAGCTTGCTCAACTTTCCAAAGCCAAACCCAGCTATGGTTCCTATAATCATTTGTTGAAAGAACAACGGAATCATAGAGATCAAGCCTTTGTCCTGATTTATTACCAAACCTAAAAAAGCAATGGTAAGCACATAGGCCATGGGGTCGTTACTCCCGCTTTCCATTTCCAGGGTGGGGCGCAAATTAGTCCGGAGCGCAAGATTTTTGGAACGCAAAATGGAAAACACCGCAGCGGCATCTGTTGACGACACTATACTCCCCAAAAGCAAACTTTCATAAATGGTAAAATCGGTAACGTAATACACAAAGGTTCCCAAGCCGACAGCGGTAAGCAAAACCCCCAAGGTTGAAAGTGCGAAGCCTTCTTTCATTATTGGTTTTACAGCTTTCCAATCGGTGTCCAGCCCTCCTGAAAAAAGAATGAAATTCAATGAAATTATACCAACTAGCTGGGCGAGTTGCGGATCGTCAAAACTGATACCGCCTATGCCATCTTCACCGGCAAGCATTCCTATTCCCAAGAAAAGTACTAAAGTGGGAACGCCAAATTTATAAGAAGTTTTACCCGCTATAATGCTTATAAAGAGCAGTAAAGACCCAACAAGCAAAATGTTTTCAATGGTTAAATCCAATAACTTTTAGTTTAAGGTTTCATATTTCAGCAAAATACGAATTTAAACTTTCAAAAAAATATTGGATTCTATTTTTAAGGCACGAAAAAAACATCTCTACAGAATGGTACCGACATATTCACAAATAAACTTAATTTTGCAGGTAATGACAACCGACAAAATAGAGCTTCGCACCGTAAACGTTACGCGCTACATAACTCCTTTGCGTGAAGGCGGTTCGCTGCCAGCCTTGGCCGAAGCGGATGATGATTTTAAATACGTTCTGAAATTTCGCGGTGCTGGGCATGGCGTAAAAGCGTTGATCGCTGAACTTTTGGGTGGTGAAATTGCCCGTACTTTAGGCTTAAAAGTACCCGAACTTGTTTTTGCAAACTTAGACGAAGCATTTGGCAGAAGCGAAGGCGATGAAGAAATACAGGATCTATTAAAAGGCAGCCGCGGACTTAATTTGGCTTTGCATTTTCTTTCCGGAGCGCTAACATTTGACCCCGTTGTAACACAAGTTGATGAAACCATGGCTTCCAAAATTGTATGGTTGGATGCTTTTATAACAAACATAGACCGCACAGTAAAAAACACCAATATGCTTATTTGGCATAAAGAATTATGGCTGATAGATCACGGCGCCACTTTTTATTTTCACCATTCTTGGGGAGATTGGCAAAAAGCAGCCTTAACGCCATTTCAATATATAAAAGATCATGTTTTGTTGCCAAAAGCTGCTTTAATTGAAGATATTAATGAAGAAATGATTGCGCTTTTGCCAGATAAAAAAATACGGGAAATAACTGATCTTATTCCCGCAGCTTGGCTCGAATGGGAAGGTTTTGATATGACCTCTGAAGAAATAAGGGAGGTATATTTTCAGTTTTTGGTGATGAGAAGAAACAATGCAAACAACTTTGTAAAACAGATTCAGGATGCCCGGGAAACACTTGTATGAATATGCGATAATACGTTTGGTGCCACGCGTGGAACGTGAGGAATTCCTGAATGTCGGGATAATTCTTTTCTCCAAAGGAGCCAACTATTTAAATTGCAAATACCAAATTGACACCAAGAAACTAAAACTCTTTTCCTGTGAACTGGAAGTTGAAGAGATTGAAAACAATTTAAAGGCTTTTGAAAAAATATGTTCTGGCTCCAAAGACGGTGGCCCAGTAGCGCGATGGGATATTCCGGATAGATTTAGATGGCTTACTGCCCAACGCAGTTCTTCATTACAAACTTCGCGGCCGCACAACGGCTTCAGTAATGATTTGAAAGCTACTTTGGAACGTCTTTTTGGAGAGTTAGTCCTTTAAAAAAGTTAAGGTGCTGAAAATTTAAATTACACTATTACGCTAAAATGATTTTTTTGCTTTTTTTATTGGGTTAAAATTAAAGATGAATTATTCACCTACACTTTATAGGAAATAACCTAGCGAATATTATTTCTCATTATAAGAGCTGCTCAACTTGAACAGACAATTAATGATATGATGTTCTTCTATATTCTATTTATTCAAGAAAAATCTTTTTAGAAATTACCTCGCCTTGAATATCTACCTTAACAATGAGCATTCCAACGGAAAAATAATTGGTTGGCATTTCAACTTCATTGAACCCTTTTTTAAGATCAAACTCCTTATTTGCAACTCTTTTTCCATTAATATCAAAAACTTCTACTATCGCACTTTCGCTTTTTTGTAGCTGAATAGCCAATTTTATAGGATTTCCATACTTGCTTGGGTTGGGATAAACCGATAAAGAATATTTTTCAGATGTTTCATTTAATTTTTTTTCTGAAAAAATTGTTTGATTGGAAGGTGAAGGTTTTTTTCCGAAACCTTGATTTAGCTCTCCGTATGCTTCAAATTCAATTATATGCACCCCTAAATTCATAGAATTATAATTCATATTTACTCGTATATAGCGTGCTGTAGGATTGTTTAGGTTAAAGGTGTTTCCTTGATTATTTGCTGGAGTTGTGTTTGAATTGAAATCTACCAAAGTCGTCCAATTCGTCCCGTCTAGCGAACCTTCAATATCGTATTGGTAGTATCTAAAACCATCATAATAGTTAAAAACCACTAATTTACTAAGGTCATATTCAGCACCCAAATCTACACTCCACCATTGTGGAAAAGGACTTGCTCCCCACCAATTATCAATTGAATATATTCCATCAACCGCATTAGCATCTGATCTTTCAGTACCACTAGAGGAGGATGTTTGTTTGTACAAAGCAATATTTCCAACAGGCGGAGCTACATCATTACTTATAATATTAACAATAGCGCTGGAAGGCTCACCTATGGTATAACCAGCACCCGAGGATAAGGTAAGAACGACCGTTTCTTCAGGCTCTATTTCCGTATCATCAATTGGAGTTATTATCAGGCTACCTGTCTGCTGTCCAGTTGGAATGGTTATAGTTCCTGAAAGCGCGCTATAATCTGAACCTGGAGAAGCTGTACCCCCAATTGTATAATTAATGTTAAGTGGGCTTCCGTTATTTACTTCATCTAAATTTATTGTAAAGGTTCCAGTATCCAAAGGATTTTCAGAAGCTGAAGCATCTGTTGCATTTACTGTTACTTGAGGGTTATTAGTGGGCAAATCTCCGTAAGCCTCAAATTCCATGATATGCACCCCATAATTAGCAGAATTGTAATTCATATTAACCCTTAAATAACGAGCTTTCGGATTATTGAGATTGAAGGTATTTCCTTGGCTTGTGGCAGGTGTAGTATTTGCATTAAAATCAACTACAGTTGTCCAATTGGCCCCATCAGTAGAGGCTTGAATGTCATATTGATAGTAGCGATTATTTCCATAATAAGTAGTTAACACCATTTTGCTAATATCAAAAACATTTCCAAGATCCACTTGCCACCATTGTGGGTATGGAATTCCTTGCCAATAATTGTTTCTGTTATAAATTCCATCTACAGCCCTATCTTTTGTAGAAGCCCCATTTGATACTGTAGTAGGTTTTAAAAGTGCAAGGTTTGTTCCGGGAATAACAATATCTTCGCTGGTAAGATTTATCGTTGCAGTTGCGGGAGTGCCTATATTGTAACCAGCGCCTTCAGATAAGGTAAGGATAATCGTTTCAGATGGCTCCGCCTCAATGTCATCAATTGGTGTTACAGTGATAGTTCCACTCTGTTGTCCATTAGGTATGGTTACCGTTCCTGAAAGTGCGTTATAATCAGATCCTGAAGTTGCAGTACCGCTCATTGTATAATTTATTATAACTGGGCTGCCAGTATTTACTGAATTTAAACTTACAGTGAATGTACCCGTATCCAAAGGATTCTCCGCTGCATTGGCATCAGTTGCAGCCACGGTAACCACAGGATAATTATTTGGCGAAACTGTTCTGAAGTACTGTTTCCCAAGCCAGGCATTGTGGGTATTGTCCCAGGAACTAAAATATGAGCTATCAGAAAGACCAGAAGCTGTTGCCGCCCAAGTACCTGCGCTTATTAAATAATCATCCCCAAAAACATTTTGTGCTTTGGTATCTGTGAAATAATCTGTGTATAAATTCAAGGTAACCCCTCCAATATTATTTGCAACATCTTGCATAATAAGTGAAGAAAAAATATGGTCTGAATGATCATCCGGATTTATGCCCAAATCATCATCAGCAGCATTAAAGTTAATACTGGAGGACGGAATCATTTCAGAGGTAACTATCGCTTGAAGGGTTGCTTCCAAATCAACTAAAGAACTATATGAAGCAGTTCCATCAATCGCTGAAATAGTGGATATGGTGCCATTATATAACTTTTGCAGACTTTCATTATTATTTAAAGGATACCCGTTTCCACCATAATCTCCATCGGGTAGTCTTAAAAAATAGGCCACAGCATTTCTGTATGAAAATTTTAAAACCTGATGTCCATTTACCGTAACCATTGTTCTGTTCATATTACTGCCAAGAGCACCTTCATTGGTAAAAGTATTGGACATAAACCTTAGGGCTCTTAAACTTCCCTCTTCTCTTGCCAGATAATAATTACTGCTTGTGCTTCCACCACCATCTCCAGCTGTAATATGTAAAAAAATAACTTTTTCGTTTTCACCTTTAATGCTGTGGAAAGCATTCGGGTTCATGAAAAGCTGCCAATCATCGGGATGGGGAACTACATAAACACTTGTAGTTTGTGCTGTTACATTTGAGAAACCGAACAATAAAATCAGCCCAATTATAAATACAAATTTGTCTTTGGTTTTCATGGTCAATAAATTAAATTTCCAGATCAAAATCTTTCAAAATGGTCAAATGAAAGAAATATTTAATTAGTGTGTTTTGATAATTTTTAAAATAATAAAAAACCCATTCTAACTTTTTTAAAAAAAAATTAGAATGGGGGGATATGCGGTAAAGGTAATAAAAAAATCTTACCTAACTAATAGTTGTTTTTTATAACCATCAAGATTTTGAAGAACTTAAAATCTTGATACTAATCAATAAGTGTTTTACTGTTTCCAGTTTTGAAGTTCTTTTAGATAAATATAGGATTCCACAAAATCAACTTGCTCCTGCCCTATCATTTTTTTCAATAAATTCAATGCGGATACATAACTGATTAGATTTCCGTTTGAAGATAAAAACTTTCCATCTTCCACATATCTAACTACGCTATCATTTTGAACTTTTAGGTTTGGATAATTCTTTTGAAGCTCCTCGCCTCCACCAATCCAAGTGACTATTTTTTTACCGTCCGCTATTCCAGATTTACCAATTAAATGGGCGCCCGCACAGTTGCTCACGGTGTATTTTGTGTTTTTGTTTTGTTCTTTTATGAAGTTTACAATTTTTGGATTGTGTACTTGTGCGTACATATCATAAGCGCTCGGCACAAAAAGCACATCCAGTTTTGGACAATTTTCAAATGTATAATCCGGTACAATTTTCAGCCCTTCCTCACTGATAATCGGGTCAGTGGTTTCAGCAATTGTAATTACATTGAAAAGTTTTTTGCCGTCTGGGGTTGGTTTTGTAAAAACATCTGCAGTGGCAGTAACCTCAGTGGTCAAAACGCCGTTGTACATCAACAAACCAATAATTGGCAGGCTGTCGTTAATTTGTTTTAACGATTGTTGTTCCATTTCGGCTACAACTTCAGGGTCTGCTGGGCTGGGTTCTGGACCGGTAGATTTATCGGTGTTTGAAATGCAACCCACAAGAATAAGTGACAGAACGATAAAAGAAAGACTTAGTTTTTTCATACTATTTATGCAAATTAGCTTTTATTTTAAGAATATTAAAAATACCGTTTACAAGGCGGAATCCTTCACAAACAACCGTTAAAAATAAAGATACACTAAACTTTCTATACTCATCGACACATCAACTAAACCCTCAAATCAATCTCCTTCAAATTTTCAATTCTGTTTCGTTGAAGAAAATCGTCTATGGTTTCAAAATGTTCAATTACGCGTTTGTCCTTAAATTCGAAAACTTTTTGGGAAAGTCCCTGTAGAAAATCACGGTCGTGGGAAACCAGAATTAAAGTACCGTCAAACTGAAGAAGCGCTTCTTTCAACACATCTTTCGATTTTAAATCCAAATGGTTGGTAGGCTCATCGAGAATCAAAACGTTTACGGGCTCCAGCAATAATTTCACCATTGCCAAACGCGTTCTTTCCCCTCCGGAAAGCAGCCCCACTTTTTTATCAATAGCATCGCCACTAAACATAAAGCGTCCCAAAACATTTTTAATCTGTGTACGGATATCGCCTTTTGCAACCTCATCCACAGTCTGGAAGACGGTTAGCTCTTTATCTAAAAGTGCGGCTTGGTTTTGGGCAAAGTAACCCACTTTGGCATTGTGGCCCAAGGTGCATTTTCCCTCAAAATCAATTTCACCCATAATGGCTTTTATCATTGTTGATTTTCCTTCGCCGTTTCTTCCCACAAAACTTACTTTTTCACCTCGCGAAATACTTAAATTGGCATCTTTAAAAACTACGTGGTCGCCATATTTTTTTGTAAGCCCTTCGGCTACCACAGGATAATCACCACTGCGTTGTGCAGGTGGAAAACGAAGTGCCAAAGCCGAAGTGTCTATTTCATCAATTTCAATAATCTGAAGCTTTTCAAGCATCTTCTCGCGAGAGTTTACTTGATTGGTCTTGGAATATGTGCCCTTGAAACGTTCAATAAATAGTTGGGTTTCCGCTATAAATTTTTGTTGCTCCTCGTAAGCTTTTATTTGATGTAATCTTCTGTCGGCTCGCAATTGCAAATAGTGACTGTAGTTGGCTTTGTAATCGTAAATCCTTCCCATTGTAACTTCAATGGTGCGGTTGGTGATATTGTCAATAAAAGTTCTATCGTGTGAAATAACGATTACTGCTTTTGCTTTGTTCAACAGGAAATCTTCCAACCAAATAACAGATTCAATATCTACGTGATTCGTTGGCTCATCCAGCAAAATCAAATCCGGTTTTTGAAGCAGGAGTTTTGCCAATTCAATCCGCATACGCCATCCACCACTGAATTCTGAAGTTTGACGGTGCAAGTCGCTTCTTTTAAAACCAAGTCCGCGCAAGGCTTTTTCTACTTCGGCTTCGTAATTTATTTCTTCGAGCGCATAATATTTTTCACCAAGTTCCGCCACTTTCGTGATGATATCCATATAGGCATCACTTTCATAATCGGTACGGGTTTCCAACTCTTTATTTAGTTGCTCCATTTCGTCCCGCATTTCAAAAATCTGTTTGAAAGCTTTTGATGCTTCCTCAAAGACAGTGCAATTATCGTTAGTGAGCAAATGCTGCGGCAGATAGGCAATCACGGCATCTTTTGGCGCTCGCACGTTGCCACGGGTTGGAGTCTGTTCGCCGGCTATTATTTTCATCATCGTACT
>Ga0116152_10002193_pt1 | contig 15938 bp, 13 predicted proteins | sample AD_UKC119_MetaG_FD_89894 | JGI IMG/M metagenome (GOLD analysis project Ga0116152, IMG submission 89894) | Active sludge microbial communities of municipal wastewater-treating anaerobic digesters from Hong Kong - AD_UKC119_MetaG | ecosystem: Engineered > Bioreactor > Anaerobic > Digestate... | reverse complement strand
TTTTTGTGCGTTTTGTGCAGAATATAGGAAAATATTCCTTTACTTTATGTTGTCTTTCTGCTATGGTGATGAATGGTTTATTTAAACAACACATCTCTATTCCTGTCATCTGGGGTGTACCCGAGGGATCTTACCCGTTATCGGCATGAAGATCCTTCGGCTTCATTCACTGACGTTCATTTCGCTCAGGATGACAATAAAAGAAAGTACCTTCCCACCCCCCACCCCCATTTTTAGAGCAAACGAAAAGAGTAACTTTATTCCATGAGTAAAAACAAAGCGTTATATCTCCCTGTGGATAAAAATTCCTCAATGCGGAAAAATTTCATTTTTTTAATCTTTTGTTAAGGGATTGCGCGTAGAACTATGGACTTCCAATCAACATTTTAACGACACATCATGTCAGAAAGTATTATTCCTATGAAAACTCAACCTCAATCAAGCGCCTTTGACGATAACAATTTTTTGCAGGACTGGTTGGAAAAACGTTATGGGTGCGGGTTTGCACAAATGGTGATGGATGATGTGACACACACGGCGGAGCTTGGTGCCCCGATAGAAAAAGCGCCTTATGATAAGTGCGCGGACGATGCCGTGAATGATAATTTTATACCGCGCCATAGACAATCACAGCGGGCGGCGCGATGAGGATTATCGCCTAGTGTTCATGATTTGATGATGTTATAGCTGTGGGATGATGAAACCGATCGCGATAACAATGGGTGATCCTGCGGGCGTTGGCGGGGAGCTGACCATGGCGGCTTGGCAAATGCGCCATGGTAAAAATCTTCCTGCTTTTTTCGCAATTGATGATCCAGTGCGTTTGCATTCTATTCGCCCTGACATCCCTATTCAGGAAATAAAGGATCCATCCGAAGCGCTTGAGATTTTTAATAAGGCGCTTCCTGTTTTGCCTCTTTACTTGAAAGAACCCGCCATCATGGGAACGCTTAATCCTAAAAATGGAATGGCGGTGATTGAAAGTATTGAACGTGCAGTGGAATTATGTATGAAGGGCAAGGCCAGTGCGCTTGTGACAAATCCCATCCATAAGGCGGCCTTATACGATATTGGATTTAATCATCCAGGCCATACAGAATTTGTGGCGCATCTTTGTGGCCAGAATCAAACACCAATTATGATGTTAGCGGCAAAAGACTTGCGGGTTGTGCCGCTGAGCGTTCATATTCCTTTGAGCGATGTGCCCGCCGCGGTGACAGAAGAATTGATCATCGAAAAAGCGCGTATCGTAAATGAATCCATGAAACGGGATTTTCAAATCAAAACGCCGCGTATCGCTGTTGCAGGGCTTAATCCTCATGCGGGTGAAAACGGTAAAATTGGTTTTGAGGATCAAGAGGTTATCAAGCCTGCCCTTGAAAAATTGAAAGCTGAAGGATTGTCAATCACAGGTCCTTATCCTGCCGATACAATGTTTCATGAAGAGGCCCGAAAGCAATATGATGTGGCATTAGGTATGTATCATGATCAGGCGCTGATTCCGCTGAAGACGCTCGACTTTCATGGCGGGGTGAATATCACGCTTGGTCTTTCGGTGGTGCGCACGTCGCCAGATCATGGCACTGCGCTGGATATTGCAGGGCAGGGGATTGCCAACCCGCAGAGTTTTATCAATGCTATTTTGATGGCGGAGGAAATTTCTAGGAATCGCGCGATTTAAATTTCCGCCAGTTGTCGGCGGTCAGTTCCCAGACTTCAACTTCCCGCCCTTGATCACGCCATTTTTGTATTTCTGTTCTGATCAAAACAGAGCCTGTTTTCTCTTTAACGCGGTGTGATCCAATATTATCAACGTAATTTTGAACGGTGATTTTATCGCGGCCCAAGACATCAAAAACATAGTCATTGAGGCAAGCCACAGCTTCGGTCATCAAACCTAGTCCCCAAAAGGGCTCTGCAAGCCAAAAACCTCGATCCCCTTGTTCTGGCTGTGTATGAATGATCCGAAAATCCAACCTTCCTATAGGATCGTCAGGTTGATCTTTTAAAAAGATTGTCCAAAGGAGGGCTTTTCCACCCAGCATATCAGGAAGCGCCTCTGTTTTTATATGGTCTGCAACACCACCCTTGGGATAAGGCCACGGCACACGGTCGTTCAAATTTTTGATAATATTCCAATTATTGAAGTGTTTTTCTAAACTTTCTGCGTGATCAAGGGCGATGGGTCTCAAAATGAGCCTTTTTGTCTCTAGAGTAGGGGTTTCAATTATTTTTGTCATGATCTGTCGATTTTACTGGATTTTGTATAAAGCTTCAGCTAAATAGTCACTATTCCCTGTATTCTAGGATTTTTGAAGCGGTCACAAGACCTTACGAACCTATGGTCAAAATGGAAACAGGGAAAAACAAAAAGGAATTTAAAAATGGCAAAAACAAACCCAGTACAGTTCTTTCAGCAGGTGAAGGCAGAGGTCAAGAAAGTAACTTGGCCGTCCCGCAAAGAAACAACGGTGAGCACAATTGCGGTGTTCGTTATGGTGACACTGGCTTCACTGTTTTTGTTTTTTGCTGATCAGGTAATTGCGTTTTTGGTAAATTTGATTTTGGGATTTGGTAGTTAATTAACTTAAATATAAGGATTTAAAATTATGGCGATGCGTTGGTACGTTTTACACGTCTATTCAGGATTTGAACACAAGGTTGCAGAGGCAATTGAAGAAAAGGCCCGCAAATTAAAACTCTCAGAACGCGTGGGCGAAATCATGGTTCCCACTGAGGAAGTTGTTGAGGTTAAACGGGGTCAGCGCGTGCAGGCGGAGCGTAAATTCTTCCCAGGCTATGTTTTGATCAAACTGGATATGAGCGATGAAGTCTGGCACATGGTCAAAGACACGCCAAAAGTGACAGGCTTTTTAGGTGCAAGTAACAAGCCTTCGCCAATCAGTCAGAAAGAAGCCGAAGCGCTTATGAATCAAATCCAAGAAGGAATTGATAGTCCGCGTCCTTCTGTGACTTTCGATATTGGTGAAGAGGTGAAAGTGGCCGATGGTCCATTTGCATCCTTTAACGGTATTGTTGAAGAAGTCGATGAAGAAAAAGGTAAATTGAAAGTGTCTGTTTCCATCTTTGGTCGTGCAACACCAGTGGAGTTGGAATACACACAAGTCGAGAAACAGTAAAAGACTCCTGTCTTTTTATAGAGAACATCAAAAGACGCCCCGTTGTGGGCGTTTTTTTTCTTGCATAATGCTTTAAAACCGTTATAACACGCCCCATAAACGCTTGTAGGAGGTATTTTCCCGAACAAAAGACCATTGGGAAGAGCTGCACTACGAGGCTTCGTTAACCGTTGAACTTCAACCAACTTTAGGAAGGTTGAATATTAAAAGGAGAAGAAAATGGCAAAAAAAGATGCCCCAGTGGGCTATATTAACCTGATCATTCCTGCGGGAATGGCCACCCCTGCACCCCCTATTGGTCCTGCTTTGGGTCAACATGGTGTGAACATCAAACAATTTACAGATGAATATAATGCGAAAACAGCCGACATGGAAAAAGGCGTGCCTATTCCTGTGGTGATTTCGGTTTACAAGGATAAATCCTTTAGCTTCATTATGAAGCAGCCACCCAATACGTATTTCATCAAAAAGGCGCTGAAGCTGAAATCTGGTTCAAACGCACCTGGTGCACAGATTGTTGGTGCTTTGAAAAAATCTCAAGTGAAACAAATTGCCGAAGCAAAAATGGTTGATTTGAACGCTGTAGATATTGAAGGCGCGATGAAAATTATTGAAGGCTCCGCACGCTCTATGGGCGTCGAAGTTGTGGAGGGTTAAGACCATGGCTAAAACAACAAAAAAAATGCAAGCAGCAAACGCAAAAGTTGATCGTGAAAAACTATATACTGTGACGGATGCTGTGGCCATTCTGCAAGACTTGGCAAAAAATCGTAAGTTCAACGAAACGATCGATATTGCGATGAATTTGGGTATTGATCCAAAACATGCCGACCAACAGGTTCGTGGCATGGTGTCTCTACCACATGGAACAGGTGCGACAGTACGTGTTGCTGTTTTTGCCCGTGATGCAAAAGCGGACGAAGCGAAAAAAGCGGGAGCAGACATCGTTGGTGCTGAAGATCTTGCCGATAAAATTAAGGCAGGCGAAATGAACTTTGATCGCTGTATTGCAACACCTGATATGATGCCGCTTGTAGGTCAATTGGGTCAGATTTTGGGGCCAAAGGGCATGATGCCAAACCCGAAACTTGGTACGGTGACACCAAATGTGAAGCAAGCTGTTGAAGATGCCAAAGGCGGCGCAATCGAATTCCGTGCAGAAAAAAGCGGGATCGTACATGCAGGCGTTGGTAAATCAAATTTTGAAGGCAAAAAACTGGTCGAAAATATTGAAGCGTTCATTGAAACTATTCAAAAGGCTCGCCCAACAGGTGCAAGAGGTACTTTTATTAAGAAAGTGACTCTGTCCTCAACAATGGGACCTGGAATCAAGATTGATCTTGATGCCTTAACAAAACCAGTCTCAAAAGCGGCTTAAGCTTTTAAAACTGAAAACGAATATTTAAAAGGCGCTTGATAAAGGCGCCTTTTTTGTTGCCATAACATTTGAAAATAAGTACGGTGACGTCTGAGTATGAATTGGAGTAAAAAATGAACCCTTACGTATCCGCTTTATATCGTTATCCATTGAAATCTGGGGCGGGGCAAAAGTTAAATAGCATGACTATCTCGCCATACGGTCCTGAAGGGGATCGGATATTCATGCTCGTCGATGGGTCTGGAAATTTCATTTTTCACCGTCCGCCACAAGGAAAAGGCAGCTTAGCGCTTATCAAAACAGACATATCTGATTCTGACGTCATCACTTTTTCAATGAATGGTAATGCTGATCTTCGGTTAATGAAGGCGGATATTCAGACCATTCCTAGTAAACTCAGAGAAGTAACGGTCCACGATAAAAAATGCCATGGTTATGATATGGGTGATAGGGCAGCGGAGTGGTTTCAATATCGTTTGGGAATTAAATGTCGTCTGATTGCGTATGCGGCAGACAACCCCCGTTTTGTTGACCCCGATTATGCGCAAGAAGGGGATAAGGTTGGTTTTGCAGATGGAATGCAGGTGCTTTTCACGTCAACATCTTCGTTAAATTCTTTGTATGAGATATCAGCTACTGCACATTTTGGTATGGATCGCTTTCGCCCAAATATCGTGATTGATGGTTTGCCCGCATGGCAAGAAGATGTGGTTGCACGGGTTAAAGTCGGTGGGGCAGTGTTTGAATTTGTCAAACCTTGCTCACGCTGTGTTATGACAGCAATAGATCAACAAACAGGAGCTAGAGATAAGGCTCCACACCCTTACGGCATATTAGGTGATTTACGAAAAGGCGAGGGCGGTGGATTGTCAGGACGTTTTTTTGGCCAGAATGCAGCGTTTCGTGGTGGAGAAAAAATCATTAACGTAGGACAGCCTGTTGAAATTCTTGAAGTTAAGCCAATGCATCCTGCTGTATCGCAGGCAAAGCTAAAATATAATTTAACATAACGAATAACCAGATGTTCTTGTTTTGTTTCACTTGAAACAAAGATTTCGAAAAACCTTATATTTTTGTCTTGACGCGACGTTTTAAATCCTTATAACAGCGCACAACACTATCCAAGACCTTTGGGGCGTATAGCTTAAAAATCCAGAGATAGATGGGGTTACATAAGAAAAAAGCTGACATATCGGCTCTTTCGTTATTTAACCTAATTTAATGTTTTGGATAGGCGGTTTTGAATAAAACCGCTTTTTTATTTTTTATTGGAGGAATCACCATGGGAATGACCCGTGCACGTAAACAAGAGGAAGTTCAAGACCTGAAAAGCTTGATGGAGAACAGTGAAATTATTGTTCTGACACAAAATACAGGTTTGACTGCAAAAAGCATTACAGACCTGCGTCTTGAGATGCGCAAAAACGAAGTGGATTTCAAAGTCGTGAAAAACACGCTAGCAAAAATTGCATCCAAGGGAACGTCTGGTGAGAAAATTGCCGATATGTTCAAAGGTCCTGTTGGGATGGCAACATCGCAAGATCCTGTGGCGGCGGCAAAAGTGGCTTACAACTTCGCTAAGGAAAATGACAAACTTGTTATTCTTGGTGGCGTTTATGGTGACATGATTTTGGATGCCGATGCTGTAAAACAGTTGGCGAGCCTGCCGTCTTTGGACGAACTTCGCTCGAAGATTGTTGGTTTGATCCAGGCACCTGCACAGAAAATTGCTCAAATTATGCAAACGCCTGCGCAGTTGATGGTTGGTGTCACGAAGGCATATGGCGAGAAAGCATAAGTTTAATCGTAATTAATTTTTATAGTTTCATTTTAATAAGGAGAAAAGAAAATGGCTGCAAATATTGAGAAAATCGTTGATGAATTATCAGCACTGACAGTGATGGAAGCTGCTGAACTTTCAAAAGCTTTGGAAGAAAAATGGGGCGTAACTGCCGCTGCTGCTGCTGCCCCTGTGGCTGCCGCTGCTGCTGGTGGCGCTGCCGCTGCTGAAGAGAAAACTGAATTCACAGTTGTTCTTGCTGCTGCTGGTGGTAACAAAATCGCTGTGATTAAAGAAGTCCGTGGTATCACTGGTCTTGGTTTGAAAGAAGCAAAAGATTTGGTTGAAGGCGCTCCAAAAGAGTTGAAAGCGGATGTGAAAAAAGCTGAAGCTGAAGAAATCAAGAAAAAGCTTGAAGAAGCAGGCGCGACTGTCGAACTTAAATAGTCCTGTTAGAACAATATTGAGCATTGAGCCCTTATGGGCTTAATGCTTTTCGTTTTAACAAAGATTACTATTTAGGGGTAGACATTGGATTTTATATCAGTTAATTAACAGACAAATTTTTAAAGGCGAAAGCGGTCCTGCTTGTCGCCTTTAACTGCGTTTTTATACAAAGCGCATATTTACGGTGCAAAGCTCAGCACGAAAGCGATACTGAAATAGGCTTTCATTTGCTCTTAATTTTAAAAAAAGTGGCTCTTATATGGACATCATTTTAAGAGCAGTTTTGGAAAAAGGTTTAAGACAAGCCTCCACGGGGTTATCCCGATTGAGGGCAAAATAAAAGGAAATATCGAAAAAATGGCAAAATCAGCAAAAAAATCAGGTAAAGTTCTCGGCGCAAAAGTTGATGTAACACGCGGTCATACAGGTGTTGCAAACGACATTAATTCCTACACAGGACGTAAGCGCGTTCGTCGTTCTTTCGGGCAAATCCGCGAAGTGGCAACAATGCCAAACCTGATTGAGGTTCAGCGTGATTCATATGAAGCGTTTTTGCAACAAGGGATTGAAGCATCAGAGCGTGCGATGCAAGGCCTTCATAAAGTTTTGACTGAAGTTTTTCCGATTAAGGACTTCTCTGATAAAGCTGAAATCGATTACGTGTCTTACGAGTTGGAGCAACCTAAATATGACGTTGAAGAATGCCAACAACGCGGTATGACCTTCTCTGCGCCATTGCGTGTGACACTTCGTCTGTCTGTCTTTGATGTTGATGAAGATACAGGTCTGCGTTCTATCCGTGATATTAAAGAGCAAGATGTTTACATGGTGGACATGCCGCTCATGACCGACAACGGAACATTCGTTGTGAATGGAACAGAGCGTGTTATCGTTTCACAAATGCACCGTTCTCCTGGTGTGTTCTTTGATCATGATGGTGGTAAAACCCACGTATCTGGTAAATATTTGTTCTCAACCCGTGTTATTCCTTACCGTGGATCATGGCTTGATTTTGAATTCGATGCCAAAGACTTGATGTATGTGCGCATTGACCGTCGTCGTAAATTGCCTGTTACAACCTTTATGCGTGCGCTAAATTCTGCGCGGACAGAGGCATACTTGGCAGATTGCGAAGCCAAAGATGTATCGCCAGATATGCTACGTATTCAAGGAATGTCAAATGAAGAAATTCTTTCAACTTTTTATGAAACAGTAGCATATCAAAAAACAGACAAAGGATGGAAAACACCGTTTAACGCAGATAGTTACCGCGGCGTGAAGTTGGTACATGATCTTGTTGATGCCAATACAGGAAAAGTTGTTGTAGAGGCAGGAGAAAAAATTACCCCGCGCAAAGGCAAAAGACTTGCAGAAGATGGTCTAAAAGATATTCTGGTTCAAGATGAGCAGCTGATTGGTTCTTACTTAGCAGAAGATATTTTTGATGCAGGAACGGGACAGGTTTACTTCGAAGCAGGTCATGAAATTACAGCAGAAGATATTACTGAGTTAGAGAGTTTCTCCATCAAAACGCTTCCGATCCTTGCGATTGACCACACCAATGTTGGCCCTTACATCCGCAATACGATGCAGGTTGATAAATGTGATACACGCGAAGAAGCCTTGATTGATATCTATCGTGTGATGCGTCCAGGGGAGCCGCCAACAGTTGAATCAGCGCAGGCTCTATTTAACTCTCTCTTCTTTGATGCAGAACGCTACGATCTATCAGATGTGGGTCGTAATAAGATGAACACCCGTCTGGATTTGGACACTTCTGATGAGGTGCGTGTTCTGACCAAGCAAGATATTTTGGCGATGTTAAAATATCTTCATGGCTTAAAAGATGGTAAGGGAGAAGTTGACGATATCGACAACCTTGGAAACCGCCGCGTTCGTTCCGTTGGAGAATTGATGGAAAACCAAATTCGTGTTGGTCTTCTTCGTATGGAACGTGCAATTCGTGAACGTATGTCCTCAGTCGAAATTGATACCTACATGCCACATGATTTAATTAATGCAAAACCTGCGGCAGCAGCAGTGCGTGAGTTTTTTGGTTCATCACAATTGTCACAATTTATGGATCAAACAAACCCACTTTCTGAAATTACACATAAACGCCGTCTATCGGCGCTTGGACCAGGTGGTTTGACACGGGAACGTGCAGGCTTTGAGGTGCGCGATGTTCACCCAACACACTATGGCCGTATTTGTCCGATCGAAACACCAGAAGGGCCGAATATTGGTTTGATTAACTCTCTGGCGACATTTGCGCGCGTCAATAAATATGGCTTTATCGAAGGCCCATATCGCCGCGTTGTGGATGGTAAAGTGACAGATGAAGTGATTTACATGTCTGCGATGGAAGAGGCCAAATACACTGTTGCACAGGCGAACGCCGCGTTGACAGATAAAGGTGGCTTTGAAGCTGATCTCGTTTCTTGTCGTAAAGGCGGTGAGAACTTGATGGCGAGTGCAGATCAAATCGAGTTTATGGACGTTTCTCCAAAACAGATTGTATCTGTTGCGGCGTCACTTATTCCGTTCCTTGAAAATGACGATGCGAACCGTGCGTTGATGGGATCAAACATGATGCGTCAAGCTGTGCCACTTCTTCGGGCGGATGCACCGCTCGTTGGAACAGGGATGGAAGCAACCGTTGCGCGTGACTCTGGTGCAGCTGTCACAGCACGCCGTTCAGGTATTGTTGTGCAGATTGATGCAAACCGTATTGTTATTCGTGCGACAGAGGAATTGGATGCATCAGAAGCAGTCGTTGATATCTACAAAATGCGTAAATTTGAGCGCTCTAACCAATCAACCTGTATCTTGCAAAAACCACTTGTAAAAGTGGGCGATGAAATCAAAGCAGGGGATATCATTGCCGATGGTCCTTCAACGGAGTTCGGTGAATTGGCTTTGGGCCGTAACGTGCTTGTCGCTTTCATGCCTTGGAATGGTTACAACTTCGAAGACTCGATCTTGTTGTCCGAACGTATCGTGAAAGATGACGTTTATACTTCTATTCACATTGAAGAATACGAAGTGATGGCACGTGATACAAAACTGGGTACTGAAGAGATTACGCGCGACATTCCAAATGTTGGGGAAGAAGCGCTGAAAAACCTTGATGAATCTGGTATCGTTCACATTGGGGCGGAAGTTGGCCCTGGCGATATTTTGGTTGGTAAGGTGACACCAAAAGGCGAAAGCCCAATGACACCAGAAGAGAAACTTCTTCGTGCGATTTTTGGTGAAAAAGCAGCTGATGTAAAAGATACATCATTGCGTTTGCCATCTGGCGCTGTAGGTACTGTTGTTGATGTTCGCGTCTTCAACCGCCGCGGTATTGACAAAGATGAACGCGCAATGGATATCGAGCGTCAGGAAATCCAACGTCTTGCCAAAGACCGTGATGATGAGCGCCGTATTTTGGAAGACGGTTTCTATGGTCGTTTAGAAGAATTGCTGATGGGTCAATCTGTTGCCAAGGCGTTCAAAGAAGGTTCTTTGAAAAAAGGCGATAAGCTGACAAAAGCGAATCTTGGGGAAGTGAAACGCGGTCACTGGCGTCAAATTGTTATCGAAGATGAGAAAACAATGGAAGAAATCGAAGCGATTTCTAAGACATTTGACTCATCTGTTGATGATATTAAAGAGCGTTTTGAAAACAAAGTTGAAAAACTGCAACGCGGTGACGAATTGATGCCTGGTGTGATGAAGATGGTTAAAATCTTCGTTGCGATTAAGCGTAAAATGCAGCCTGGTGATAAAATGGCTGGCCGTCACGGTAACAAAGGGGTTGTCTCCCGTATCATGCCTGTGGAAGACATGCCATACACCGAAGATGGAACACCTGTTGATATCGTGTTGAACCCGCTTGGGGTTCCATCACGGATGAACGTGGGTCAGATCTTGGAAACTCACTTGGGCTGGGCATCTGCGAATTTGGGTAAACAAATCGGTGATGTGATTGACAGCTTTAAAGACCAAGGAACACCTTCTGCTTCAGAACTAAAAGACCTGAAAGCCAAATTGGTTGAGGTTTATGGCGACAAAGAATTCAAGGAAAAAGTATCAAAATTGAATGATGCTGAAGTCGTTGAAATGGCAGGTAACTTGCGTAAAGGCGTGCCGATGGCAACGCCTGTCTTTGACGGCGCGAACGAAGCTGACATTGATGTTCTTCTCGAAAAAGCAGGTCTGAGTACAACAGGTCAGGTGACTTTGATTGACGGCCGTACAGGGGAGCGTTTTGATCGCCCTGTGACCGTGGGTTACATCTATATGTTGAAACTACATCACTTGGTTGATGACAAGATTCACGCCCGTTCAATCGGTCCGTACTCACTTGTGACGCAACAACCACTCGGCGGTAAGGCTCAGTTCGGGGGTCAGCGTTTCGGAGAGATGGAATGTTGGGCGCTTCAGGCTTACGGTGCTGCATATACGCTACAGGAAATGCTGACCATTAAGTCAGACGATGTGGCAGGCCGTTCGAAAGTATATGAAAGCATCGTTCGCGGTGAGGACACATTCGAAATCGGTGTACCTGAGTCCTTTAACGTTCTAACGAAAGAGTTGAAAGCTCTTGGTTTGAACATTGATATGAAGCAGTCAGGTAACAACTAATAATAGATGCTCCCGCTGAGGCGGGAGCAAAATGATAATTTTAAAATAAATTTTAGCGCGATCAGGAGCGAAAACCATGAATGAATTAATGAACCTATTTGGTAACCCACAAGGCCCACAAGCCTTTGATTCCATCCGTATTGCACTGGCTTCGCCAGAGCAAATTATGAGTTGGTCTTTCGGGGAAGTTAAAAAACCTGAAACGATTAACTATCGTACGTTTAAACCTGAAAAAGATGGTTTGTTCTGTGCGCGTATTTTCGGACCTGTCAAAGACTACGAATGTCTGTGCGGTAAATATAAGCGCATGAAATACAAAGGGATCATTTGTGAAAAATGTGGCGTTGAAGTTACGTTGACCAAAGTCCGCCGTGAACGTATGGGGATTATTGAGCTTGCATCTCCTGTTGCGCATATCTGGTTCTTGAAATCTCTTCCATCACGTATTGGTTTGATGACCGATATGACTTTGAAGGCGCTTGAAAAGGTTCTTTATTTTGAAGCCTATATCGTGATTGAGCCAGGCATGACTCCGTTGAAACCAATGCAACTTCTTTCTGAAGAAGAATACATGGATGCACAGGATGAATATGGCGAAGACCAATTCCGTGCAGGTATTGGGGCGGAAGCCATTAAAGAAATTCTGATGAATATTAACCTGGAAGAAGCTTTGGCAGATGCTGAAGAAGATCTTCGTGAAACAGGATCAGAAGCCAAACGTAAGAAACTTGTAAAACGTATCAAATTGCTAGAAGCATTTATTTCTTCTGGTACACGTCCTGAATGGATGATTATGGATGTTATTCCTGTATTGCCACCAGAGTTGCGTCCTCTTGTTCCTTTGGATGGTGGTCGTTTTGCAACATCAGATCTAAACGATTTATATCGCCGCGTTATTAACCGTAATAACCGTTTGAAACGCTTAATGGAGTTGAAAGCGCCTGACATTATCGTTCGAAATGAAAAGAGAATGTTGCAGGAATCTGTTGATGCGCTCTTTGATAATGGTCGTCGTGGCCGCGTGATTACTGGCGCGAATAAGCGTCCATTGAAATCATTGTCCGACATGTTGAAAGGGAAACAAGGACGTTTCCGTCAGAACCTGCTCGGTAAACGTGTTGACTATTCTGGTCGTTCCGTGATTGTGGTCGGTCCTGAATTGAAACTTCACCAATGTGGTATTCCAAAGAAAATGGCTTTGGAACTTTTCAAACCTTTTATCTACCATAAGTTAGAAATTTATGGCATGGCTTCGACTGTCAAAGCTGCCAAGAAGATGGTTGAAAAAGAACGTCCAGAAGTTTGGGATATTCTTGAAGAAGTTATTCGCGAACATCCTGTGATGTTGAACCGTGCGCCGACATTGCACAGACTTGGTATTCAGGCATTTGAACCCACTTTGATTGAAGGGAAGGCAATTCAATTACATCCTTTGGTCTGTACAGCGTTTAATGCTGACTTTGATGGGGACCAAATGGCTGTTCACGTGCCGCTTTCTATCGAAGCGCAATTGGAAGCACGTTGTTTGATGATGTCGACCAACAACATTCTCTCTCCTGCAAATGGTAAGCCGATTATCGTGCCATCACAGGATATTGTTTTGGGTCTTTATTATCTGACCATCGCGCGTGATGGTATGAAAGGGGAAGGTATGATCTTCCGCGGCCCCGGTGAGATTCAGCACGCGATTACTGAAGGTCATTTGCATCTTCATGCAAAAATTAAATGCCGTTATCATTATCTTGATGAAGAAGGAAACAAGAAGACAACGCTTGTAGAATCAACAGCAGGTCGTATGTTGTTCTCTGAACTTCTTCCTCGTCACCCAAAAATTTCATTCGATGAAATTAATAAAGTGATGACCAAGAAAGAGCTAACGAACTTGATCGACGTGGTTTACCGCCACTGTGGCACAAAAGAAACTGTGATCTTCTGTGACCGTATGATGAAGCTCGGCTTCCGTAATGCTTGTACAGCAGGTATTTCATTTGGTAAATCTGACTTGATCATTCCTGAAGCCAAAGCAAAATTGGTTCAAGAAGCCACTGATAAAGTCGCTGAATACGAACAGCAATATCAAGATGGTTTGATTACCAAAGGTGAAAAATACAACAAGGTTGTCGATATCTGGTCAAAATGTACCGATGATGTAGCGGATGAGATGATGAATATCATCTCTGACGTTGAAAAAGCGGGTTTGAACAGTGTTTACATGATGGCTCATTCTGGAGCGCGGGGTAGTGCCGCGCAGATTCGTCAGCTTGCTGGTATGCGTGGTCTTATGGCCAAGCCATCAGGTGAGATCATCGAAACCCCAATTATTTCGAACTTTAAAGAAGGTCTGTCTGTGCTTGAGTACTTCAACTCAACACACGGCGCGCGTAAAGGTTTGGCGGATACAGCGTTGAAAACAGCAAACTCTGGTTACCTGACACGTCGTCTAGTTGATGTGGCGCAAGATGCTGTTGTGATCGAAGAAGATTGTGGCACTGAAAAAGGGATTACGCTTGGCGCTGTCATGAATGGTGCGGATACGGTTGTCTCTTTGGCAGAACGTCTTTTGGGCCGTGTGCCGTCAGAAGATGTAAAAGATCCTCAATCAGGAAAAGTGATTGTTCCTGCAGGTGAGATTATTGATGAGATTACCTCAGAAGAAATCGAACAAGCAGGTATCGACACTTTGAAAGTGCGCTCTGTTCTAACATGTGAAACCCGTACGGGAGTTTGTGCCAAATGTTATGGTCGTGACCTCGCACGCGGAACACCTGTGAATATGGGTGAGGCTGTGGGTGTTATGGCGGCCCAATCTATTGGGGAGCCTGGAACGCAGCTAACCATGCGGACCTTCCACATCGGAGGGGCAGCGCAGCGTGGTGTTGAGAAATCATCCTATGAAGCAGCCATGGATGCCAAAGTTCAAATCAACAATGCCAACACTGTTAAAAATTCAGAAGGTGTTGATATTGTGATGGGGCGTAACACTGAAATCATCCTTCTTGATGCCAAAGGGAAAGAGCGCGCTACGCTTCGTGTTCCTTACGGTGCAAGATTGTTGACAAAAGATGGCGCAAAAGTGAAAGCGGGCGATAAGATGGCAGATTGGGATCCATTCACCATGCCAATTATCACTGAAAAAGATGGTGTTGCCCGTTTTGATGATTTGATCGAAGGTGTTTCTATTGCCGAACAAACGGATGAAGCAACAGGTATTTCTTCTAAAGTTGTTATCGACTGGAGAAGTCAGCCCAAAGGCGGTGATTTGAAACCCCGTATTGCTTTGACAGATAAGAGCGGAAAAGTTCTTAAGTTACCAAGTGGTATGGAGGCAAATTACTTCATGTCAACTGATGCGATTATCTCTGTCGAGAATGGCGCAGAAGTAAAAGCAGGGGACATCTTGGCCCGTATTCCACGCGAAACATCAAAAACGCGTGATATTACAGGAGGTCTGCCGCGTGTGGCTGAATTGTTTGAAGCCCGCCGTCCGAAAGACTTTGCGATTATCTCTGAAGTAGATGGTCAGGTTGAATTTGGTAAAGATTATAAGGCAAAACGCCGTATCATCGTAAACCCAATCGATAAGACCATTGAGCCAAAAGAATATCTAATTCCGAAGGGGCGTCATATGGCTGTTCAGGAAGGGGATTTCGTGCGTAAAGGTGATCCACTTCTCGATGGAGCGCTCGTACCGCATGATATTTTGGATGTGATGGGTGTTGAGGCTCTAGCTGAATATCTTGTGAACGAAATTCAGGATGTTTATCGTCTTCAAGGGGTGAAAATCAATGACAAACACATTGAGGTTATTGCGCGTCAAATGATGCAAAAAATTGAAATCACTGAAGTTGGCGATACAACCTTCCTTGCAGGTGAAAACATTGACCGCGATGAATTTGAAATGGTGAATGCGAAAGCAATCGGCAACGGTAAACAACCTGCGCAAGGAAAACCTGTTCTCCAGGGGATCACAAAAGCAAGCTTGCAAACACGTTCCTTCATTTCTGCCGCATCCTTCCAGGAGACAACACGCGTTCTGACCGAAGCCGCGGTGAATGGAAAAGTCGATTCGCTTTATGGTTTGAAAGAAAACGTGATTGTGGGTCGTTTGATCCCTGCGGGTACAGGGGCCTACGTCAACAAAATCCGTAGAGTGGCGGCCGACCGTGATAAAATCACACTGGCCGCGCAGCAACAAGCAGCAGCTTTGGAGGCCGAACAAGCTCAAACTTTGGAAGCGCCAGAAGCACTGGAAGCGCCAGAAATTGAGACGAAAGAAGCTGCTAACGGTTAAACAAAAAGCAATAAAATTACAAGAGATGGCGCTGTGAAGCGCCATTTTTTTTATTGACGTAATATCTAAGATTGCCTAGGTTGCGGGGGTAAACAATAAAGGGGCGAGTATTAATGAGTTCAAAAGAAAAGAAAAAAGAAGCAAGACGTCAGGCTCTTGATAGAAAAAGAGCGGCTAAACAAAGAGAGATAAAACCCCAGGCGGTGGGGGCAAGTATGGCGCTAAAATTGAAGCGCGTCGGAAAGGTGAGCGTCCTGCCATAGCTGCTGG
>Ga0116152_10002192_pt1 | contig 15939 bp, 17 predicted proteins | sample AD_UKC119_MetaG_FD_89894 | JGI IMG/M metagenome (GOLD analysis project Ga0116152, IMG submission 89894) | Active sludge microbial communities of municipal wastewater-treating anaerobic digesters from Hong Kong - AD_UKC119_MetaG | ecosystem: Engineered > Bioreactor > Anaerobic > Digestate... | reverse complement strand
TGTGCCGATTACCCTTCTTTTGACAGAGCAATTGAAGTTAAATCCTTATATATTTCTGGCATCACAAATTTTTGCTTCGAATATTGGCGGAACGGCGACCTTGATTGGTGATCCGCCCAATATCCTTATTGGTTCTGCTGTTGGTTTCAGTTTTGTTGACTTTCTCGAAAATACGGCACCTATTGCCGCAATTTTAATGGTTTTCCTTGTTGTGTTTTTTGATCTGATTTGGGGACGAAAGTTAAAAACAAGTTTAAAGGCGATTGCACACTTGCTTCGTTATAAACCTGAAGAGGCGCTGACCGATAAACCGTTATTAGTGAAATCTTTGATGGTTTTGGCCTTGGTGTTTTTTGGTTTTGTTGTAGGTCACGGTCAGGGTATTGAGCCAGGAACAACGGCGCTGACAGGGGCTGCGCTGTTGATGATGCTTAATATTTACAAAATGAAACCTGAAAAACAGACAAAATCTGTTCATACAGCTTTTGGAGAAGTGGAGTGGGATACTATTTTCTTCTTCATAGGTCTTTTTATTGTTGTGTACGCCGTCGAATATACAGGACTGCTTAGCCTTTTAGGGCATAAGTTAATAGAAATCACAGGCGGGGATTTAAAGGTTACGGGATACGTTATCCTATGGGTTTCGGCGTTATTTTCTTCTGTGATTAATAACATTCCGTTTATTGCGACGATGATCCCGCTTATTGAATCTACAGCAGATAGCTTTGGCGGATTGGATCAATTAACGCCTTTATGGTGGTGTTTGGCTTTGGGTGGCTGTTTGGGCGGAAACGGTTCTCTCATCGCGGCAAGTGCCAACGTGATGGTTGGCAGCTTTGCGGAGCGTGCGGGTCACCGCATTACCTTCATGAAGTTTTTAAAGCTTTCTTTTCCCGTGATGCTCGCTACAATAGCCATATCGCATGTCTATGTATGGTGGATGTATTTTAGCGGATGATAAAATTTCTTTTTATAGCGTTACTGATTGTGCCTTTGGCGGCTTGTGATCAACAGACTATTGATAAGTCGCAGTCTTTGCCTGTTCAAGCTTTAAGCATTGTGGGTCAGGATGGAAAAACCCATAATCTTGAGGTGGAGCTTGCTTTAACTCCTAAAGAGATGGCAACAGGCCTTATGTTTCGTGAAAGCATGGAAGAAAATCACGGAATGCTGTTTTTCTTTGGGCAGGAACAAGAACTTAGATTTTGGATGAAAAATACACTTATTCCTCTTGATATGCTCTTTATCAAATCCGACGGTACAATCCATCATATTCATGAAAATGCCATTCCCCATGATTTAACAGGAATTCCCTCTCAAGGCCCAGTTTCTGCGGTTTTGGAGATTAACGGCGGTTTGGCCGCAAAGTGGGGTATTTCAAAGGGTGATAAAGTCAAACATGAACTTTTTGACCGTAAAGCGGCACAATAGCGCTTGCGTCGTTTAATCCCTTAGTTTAAAAAGCTCTCTGCAAGGATCGGAGTGTAGCGCAGTCTGGTAGCGCGCCTGCTTTGGGAGCAGGATGTCGGGGGTTCGAATCCCTCCACTCCGACCATCTTGCTTTCAGAAAGGGAGCGACTGTTTGGCCCAACATCACCAAAATCAATCCGAACAATGGCAGGAATGGGCGATTGCCGCTCAGGCAGGTGATAAAGCGGCCTATGCCAAATTGTTGGGTGAGCTTGCTCCTTATATTAAAAATACTATTATCAAGACACTATCCAATCAGGATGCGGCAGAAGACATTGCTCAGGAGGTGTTGATTTCAATTCATAAATCATTAGACACTTATCAACCTGATAAAGCTTTTAAACCATGGCTTATGGCGATTGTGAATTTCAGAAGAACGGATTATCTGCGTAAGCATTATTCTCAACGTCAAGATAAAACGACGACAATGGATGAAAATCCTGAGTTTATAGCATCAAATGTAACCAATTCTGCCCATGCAGGCGAATTAAAAGATATAGAGGCAGCGCTCAGGAGTTTGCCAGAGCAGCAGCAGCGGATTTTTAAAATGATAAAAATAGAAGGATTTACAACCGCAGAAGTGGCCAATGAAATGAATATGAATGAGAGTGCGGTGAAAGTATCCGCCCATCGGGCCATGAAAAAATTACAAGGATTGTTAAAGTGAGTACTTTCAAATGCGATAAAAAAACCGAAGATTTAATAGGACAGCTTTGTGGTGAGTTGAAACCTGTTTCGCCGCGTTGTCCGTATAAGCGCATTATTTTCTGGTTGATAGGTTCGGCCATTTATTTGGCTGTGGTTGTTGCATATCTTGGGCTTCGTCCAGATTTTGTAGAACGTCTTTCGGATGCAAAATATCTGTATGAGATGGGGTTAGGGTTTTCTATTTTAATGGCTTCGGCATTTGCATCATCATGGCTTTGTTTTCCTGATTGTATACAGCGGGGTTGGATGAAAGTGGTTGCTGTAACTTTATTCTTTTCCTTTAGTCTCTGGGTTGTTGCCCAAAGCATAGGGGAAGGGATGGGATTAACGGATACGATGCATTTAGGGCACTGTGCCAAAGAAGGCATGTTGATGGAGGGAATTCCCATACTCGCCCTTATTGTTTTGACGATGAGAGGAAACACCACGCAGCCTTATTGGTCGATGGCGATGAATATCATGGCTGTATCTTCCCTAGGGTGGATCGGGTTGCGTCTAACCTGTTCCATGGATGTTATGGGGCATTCTCTGTTTAACCATATTCTGCCAATTGCCATTATTGGTGCAGGTTTGGGATTCTTCGCCCGTAAATTGTTTAAATGGTGACAAGTCAAAAATTTTGATTATATAATCCGTCTCATGAAAGTCCGTATTTACAAACCATCAAAAACCGCGATGCAATCTATTCACGCGAAAAAACCCACATGGGTTTTGGAATGTGAGCAAGTGTCCAGACGTATGCCCGAACCTTTGATGGGATGGACTTGTTCTGATGATACGTTAAACCAGGTGAAGTTAAAATTTTCTTGTGCCGAAGATGCGGTTTCCTACGCGCAAAAACAGGGGTGGGAATACACTGTCACCGTTGATCGTGATCGCCGCGTGCGCCCCCGTAATTATTTGGATAATTTTAAATTCATTCCTTCTGAAGACGGGCGGTAAATTGAAGGCATTTTGTAAAAAACGCTTTGCGCGCCTATAAAATTTACTTAATATGCCCACACATACATGGTCCCGTAGCTCAACTGGGTAGAGCAACTGCCTTCTAAGCAGTAGGTTGCAGGTTCGATTCCTGCCGGGATCGCCATTTTATTTTTTCCAAAAACTTTACAAAAAAAATGTCCGAAAATCTCTTTTAGGAGATCTCCGGACAATAGCGGTAATAGAGGGTGTGTCCGATAATAATACATTAAAACCCGCAAAAAACAAGCAATAAAATGTATTTTTTTTAATTCAGATATGCAAATAATGCATGCTAAAGGATATTTTGTCCCTGTTTTTGTATTATGAATAATAATTGTGAAACAAACTTACAAAAGAGTTTGGAAGGGATTTATTTTTTAAGAATGAGGGGAGGGGGAGAAAAGATGGCTCCTCGGGCCGGATTCGAACCAGCGACCAAGTGATTAACAGTCACCTGCTCTACCACTGAGCTACCGAGGAACACTGAGAAGCTTTATGGCTGAATCATCAGGTGGTGTCAATAAGCAACCTATCAAAAATTATAGAAAAAAGTGGAGGCACGGAGCGGAATCGAACCGCTGTACGGGGAGTTGCAGTCCCCTGCATGACCACTCTGCCACCGCGCCTAAGGAAATAAGGGAATATCACTTTTGTTTGGTGAAATCTAGTCCTAATACGCTGTTTTAGGGGTGGTATAAAATAAGTTTTTCACGTATTTTCTAGCAGAGTTCAAAAACTGATATTTTGGGTGTCATCAATGCTGAATAAACAAGACTACATACAGGCCAGACAATCTATGATTGAAAGCCAGATTCATCCTGTCGGTGTGGTATCAGAGCCTTTATTGAAGGCTTTCCATGTTGTGCCACGGGAGGAGTTTGTACCTGATGATAAGCGCGGTATTTGCCATTGTGACGAGGATATCGAAATTTCAAAAGGTCGTTATTTAATGGAGCCTGCTGTCCTTGCCCGAATGATACAGGCGGCAAAACCAAGCAAAAATGAAGTGGCGCTGACGATTGGGTCAGGGATTGGATACAATGCAGCCATTTTGTCACAGCTTGTAACAACGGTTGTGGCTTTGGATGAAGAGGAAGTGCTGCTTAAAAATGCGCAGGCCAGTTGGGATAATCTTTCGTACAATAACATTGTTGCGGTGATTGGGCCGTTGGTAGAAGGAGCGCCTAATAACGCGCCGTATGATTTAATTATTATCAATGGTGCGGTTTCCTGTATTCCTGAAGAAATTCAAAAACAAATGAGTGTTGGTGGGCGTCTTGTTGCGCCTGTTAAAAAAACAGGGCAAACCGTTGCAAAAATTACATTGGTCGAACATATCAAGGAAGGCGTTTTTTCGCAGCGCATTTTATTTGATGCAGGGACACCTTACTTAAAAGGGTTTGAGCCTAAAAAGGAATTTAATTTTGATGAATAAAGCCCTTCTTCTTGCGCTTGTCGTCAGTTGTTTTTCATTATCTGCATGGGCGCAACAAGACAATCTTCCCGTGTCTGATTTGGAGTCATCTTTATCAGATGTGGCTTTGGTTGTTGAACCATTGAAGAATAAAAATAATACACTTTATGAAGTTTTGGCGCAGGCCTACGAAAACAACCCGAGCGTACGGGCAGCACGGGCGGAACTGTTAGCTGTTCAGGAACAGCTTGATCAGGCGCAGGCGGGGTTTAAACCTTCCGTTGCAGCCGATTTGGATGTTACCCATACAGATACAGAAGTAGAAGGATCTTCCTTTGTTGCACAAGATGGAGGGAATACGTCCAAAACAGCCAGTCTTAATCTTCAGCAACCTTTGTATAGAGGGGGAAGAACACAGGCAGAAATTAATCAGGCCAAAAATATTATTGCCGCGCAGGAATTTGCCTTAAGTGGTGTTGAACAAAATATTCTTTATACCGCGGCGATGACTTATATGGATGTTTTGCGGGATGAGGCGGTTTTAACATTGAATGAAAATAACCGTGAACTGTTGAGCCATGAAAAAGAGCGCGCGGAAAATCGTTTTCTTGTTGGGGAGCTGACCCGCACGGATGTCAGTCAGTCCCATGCGCGCTTGGCCGCGGCAGAGGCAAATGTGATTACTGCAAAAGGACAGCTTAAGCGCTCAAAGGCGGTGTTTCGGCAGATTACAGGAACACTGCCCCCGCCAGATATGGGGTATCCTGAAAAACAGGTTGAGTTACCTGGAACGCTTGAAGAGGCTTTGGCCTTAGCAGACTCAAATAACCGAGAGGTTTTGCAATCCCAGTTTATCAAACAGGCGGCGGAATATAATGTAGACAGCCAAAAGGGTGCTTTGTTGCCTGAAATTTCTGCCATTGGGCAGCTCAATAAATCATATGATCCCAGCAGTTTGATAGATGAACAGCGACAAGCTTCTGTTGGTGTGAATGCTTCCATCCCGTTATATCAAGCAGGTGCTGATCGTTCCCGCATTCGTCAAGCGAAGAAAATAGCTAATCAGCGCAGTATCCAGATTGTTGAGGCCAAAGAAAAAGCCAAGCAAGAAACGGTCGAGAGTTGGGAAGCCCTTCAAGCGGCGCAAGCCGAGGTTAAAGCGCGTGAATTACAAATTGAGGCCGCACGGATTGCCCGTGAAGGTGTCGATTATGAAACCAAACTTGGTGAGAGAACAACATTGGATGCTTTAAATGCGAATCAGGAACTTCTGGATGCGCAGGTGAGCTTGATTGAAGCCAAAAGAAATGAAGTTGTTGCCCGCTTTGCTCTGGCCCGCACCTTAGGGATACTTGTTCCACAAAAGCTTGGCTTTTCTTCCATAACGCCCTGAATTATCGTCCAAATTTAATTATTCATGAGGACAGATTATTTTTTATGCTTGTCAGGCTTTGACAAGGTCTTGCGTATCATGGACACTATTTTAGTTATAAATTGATTCACTATTGGCCTGCGCATGTCTAATAACCCATCAGAACAAGAACCGTCTATCGAAGAAATACTGGCTTCGATTCGTCAGATTATTTCTGATGATGACGAAGAACAGCAAGAAGAAGAGGTTCTGGAAAGTCCTATCCGTGAAAAAAGCAATGATGTCCTTGAATTGACCGAGGAAGATTTGGCGGAAATGGAAGAGGATGATGTCGATGATGAGGAAGAAGATATCCCCGAAATCGAAATGCGCGACCGCTATGAAGAGGAGGAGCCTATCATGCCCCCTAAAAGACCAGTTCCATCCGATATACTTTCTTCGGGCACGCAGGCCGCGGCCCTAGGCAGTTTGTCGAAATTGGCGACGAAGATGCCCATTGAGAGGTCTCGTTCCTATGACGGGGTGACGCTTGAGGACATTGTGCGTGAGCTTCTTCATCCTATGCTTCGGGAATGGATGGATGACAACCTGCCCACGATGGTTGAGCGTATTGTCCAAAAAGAGCTTGAAAAGCTTGCCAGACGCGCGATGGATGATTAAAACCGTATCTGGTTATTAATTAATTTCGGAAATTTAAGGATTTATTATGCTGGATAAGACTTTTCAGCCTGCGGATATTGAATCACGTCATTATGAAATGTGGGAGAATTCAGGGCATTTTGAATGTCATCCTGAAAGCAAAGCGGCACCTTTTACCGTTATGATGCCCCCGCCAAATGTCACAGGCAGCCTGCACATGGGACATGCCCTTAATCTGACCTTGCATGATGTTCTGGTTCGGTGGAACCGTATGCGCGGAAAAGATACGCTCTGGCAGCCTGGGCTTGACCACGCAGGGATTGCGACGCAGATGGTAGTTGAACGCCAGTTAGCCGAAAAACAAATTGTGCGCAGTCGTGATTTAACCCGTGACCAGTTCATTGAAAAAGTTTGGGAATGGAAAGAACAATCGGGTGGAACAATTGTTGGACAACAAAAACGTATTGGCGCCACCCCTGATTGGAGTCGGGCGCGCTTTACGATGGATGAGGGGCTATCAAAGGCCGTCAAAAAAGTTTTTGTTCAGCTCTATAAAGACGGACTTATCTACCGTGATAAGCGTTTGGTGAATTGGGATCCTAAATTCCAGACGTCTATTTCTGATCTTGAAGTTGAACATAAAGAAATAAAAGGTAATTTGTACCACGTTCAATATCCATTAGAAGAAGGGGGCGGATTTATTAATATTGCAACAACCCGACCAGAAACCATTTTGGCGGATGGAGCGATTGCGGTTCACCCCGATGATGAAAAATATAAACATTTGGTTGGTAAATTTGCGGTTGTTCCTGTTTGTAACCGTATCATTCCCATTATTGCCGATGAATATGTTGAATCTGAGTTTGGTTCAGGGGCGGTGAAAATTACCGCGGCGCATGATTACAATGACTTTGAAGTTGCCAAGCGCCATCCTGATAAAAATATTCAGCTTATCAACCTTATGACGCCCGATGGGAAGATGAATGAAAATTGTCCTGAAGATTATGTGGGGCTTGATCGTTTTGAAGCGCGTAAAAAAATCATCAAGGATCTTGAGGAATTAGAGTATCTAGTCAAGGTTGAAAAACATACACATCAGGTTCCTTATGGCGACAGATCAGGCGTTGTGATTGAGCCTTACTTGACGGATCAATGGTATGTCGATGCCAAGACCATGGCACAACCCGCGATCGAGGCCGTGCGAACAGGTAAAACCGAATTTGTCCCAAAAAGTTGGGAAAATACATACTACTCATGGATGGAAAATATTCAGCCCTGGTGTATTTCTCGCCAACTTTGGTGGGGGCATCAAATTCCTGCATGGTATGACGCGGAAGGAAATGTATATGTTGCTGAAAGTTTGGAAGAGGCGCAGCAGCAAGCGGGCGCAGATGTAAAATTAACGCAAGATAATGATGTTTTGGATACGTGGTTTAGTTCTGCGTTGTGGCCTTTTTCGACATTGGGATGGCCAGATCAAACACCAGAACTTAACAAATATTATCCAGGAGATGTTTTGATTACGGGATTTGATATTATCTTCTTCTGGGTAGCGCGAATGATGATGATGGGCATGCACTTCATGGGGGATGTTCCATTTAAAACCGTTTATATCCACGCCCTTGTCAGAGATTCTAAAGGACAGAAAATGTCTAAATCCAAAGGGAATGTCATTGACCCGTTGGATTTGATTGATCAGTTTGGCGCGGATGCTGTGCGTTTTACATTGACGGCGATGGCGGCGCAGGGACGCGATGTACGCTTATCCGAAGATCGTGTGGCAGGGTATCGAAATTTTGCGACCAAACTTTGGAATGCAACACGTTTTTGTGAAATGAATGACTGTCTTCCGCAAGCGGGATTTGATCCTGCCGCTGTCAAAAATCCAACCAACAAATGGATTATTCACGCTATCACGACTTGTCAGGAAGATATTGATAAGGCGCTTGAAGGATATCGTTTTAACGATGCGGCGATGGCGGCTTATCAGTTTGTCTGGGGAACGTTCTGTGACTGGTATCTGGAATTCACCAAGCCTCTTTTGGCAGGAGATGACGAGACTTTAAAAAATGAAGTGAAGGCAACGACTGGTTGGGTTTTGGAACAAATACTGATTTTGCTCAATCCTTTCATGCCCTATATAACCGAAGAGCTTTATGCAGGAATTGCAAAGCGCCCTGAAGGGGAAATGCTGTTAGGGATGTCTTGGCCACAATATGATGCCGCATTAAAAGCGCCAGAAGCGGTAAAACATATTGAATGGGTCATTAAGGTAATTGGCGAGATACGTTCCGTCCGTTCAGACATGAATGTGCCTGCAAAAGCAGAAATTGATCTTATGGTCAAAGATGCTTGTGATATGACCAAACAGGGATTTGAGACCTATGGCGATATCATTAAAACCATGGCGCGGTTGGCTTCTATTGATTACGTTGATACAGCGCCGAAGGGGTCTTTACAGACCGTTGTGGGGGCGACCACGTTAATTCTACCAATCGCGGAGTTGATTGATTTGGATCAGGAGCGTGAGCGTTTGAAAAAAGAGATAGCAAAGTTAGAAGACAACATTAAGAAAATTTCTCAACAGCTCGATAATAAAAGCTTTGTTGATAATGCACCTGAAGAGGTAATAGCCGAAAAACGCGAAATTGTTGAAACAGACGGACAGAAACGTGAAAAGCTTCACAAAGCGTTGGAGCAGTTGCTCGCTGCGTAATGTAAGTTGATAAATTTTAGAGATTTTTTGTCTAAGTTTTAATGCAATAAAAAAGGCCGCTGATGCGGCCTGAATTATTTGTTCTTCTTTTGTTTCACGTAAAACAACTTTAAAAAAACGCTATAACACGTTCTTTTCAATTATTTTTTGCCTTTTCCAGCAGAAAGGAAAGAACCGTATTTGCTTTCAAATTTGTCCAACTGACCTTTTTCGATCACCTGACCTGTACCCCCTTGCCATGCAGGGTGTGTCAAAGGATCAACGTCCAATTTCAGCACATCACCAGGTTTTCCATAGGTGGAATGTGTTTTGTATTCTGTCCCATCTGTCATCACAACAGTGATTTCATGGTAATCTGGATGCGTATTTGCTTTCATCTTATCGGCTCCTAGTATAGTTTCCTGACGAGTCAGGTATAAATTCTGGCCATCTTTTAACCCTTAATAATAGAAAATGCAAGCATTCACATGACAAAATGGTGGCATCCAGAGCGTTTTATTGAAAAAAAGCCGAATTTAAAGGTCAGACAACAGGTTTTGCGGGCTATTCGGGCATATTTTGAGGGGCAGGGGTTTGACGAAGTGGACACTCCGATTTTACAGCTGTGTCCTGTTATCGACACACATATTAGGGCTTTTGCCACGGATTTACGCGGTGTTGATGGCCAAATTGAAAAGACAATGTATCTGCATACCAGTCCTGAATTTGCGATGAAAAAACTGATGGTGGCGGGAATGAAAAATATTTTTCAAATTTGTCACGTTTTTCGCAATGCCGAAGGATCAAAACGGCATCGGCCTGAATTTACAATGATTGAGTGGTACCGTACGCAAGCGGATTATAACGATATTATGAAAGATTGTGTTGGGCTGCTTCAAAGCTGTGCCACTGCTGTAGGTGTATCTGAATTTAAATATAAAAATTTAACCTGCGATCCCTTTCAGGAGTGGGAACAATTAACGGTTGTCCAGGCCTTTGAACAATATGCGAATATCAATCTGCTGACCTATCTAGGCGATAAAGAAGGGTTTCGCGCGGCTGTTCGAGCGCTTGATCTTCATGTTGCAGAAGATGATGGGTGGGATGATCTGTTTTTCCGTGTTATGGATGCCAAAATTGAACCGTTTTTAGGGGTCGGTCGACCCACTTTTCTGTGTGACTATCCCATTTCCATGGCAAGCCTGTCTAAACCCAAGCAGGACGACCCGCGTTTTGCCGAACGATTTGAGCTTTATGTGTGCGGTATAGAGCTCGCCAACGCGTTTTCGGAGCTGACGGATGCAACAGAACAACGCAAACGTTACGATATTGAAATGGGTGAAAAGCAGCGTTTATATGGTGAATCTTATCCGTTAGATGAAGATTTTATCGAAGCTTTAGCGCATGGATTGCCCCCAAGCGGGGGGATCGCTTTAGGAATTGACCGTCTTGTTATGCTGATCACGGGCGCTTCCGACATCAATGATGTGAATTGGTGCAATATCTGAGTGCATAATTATATTGCATTAAATGCATGTCTTTGGTAATAATTATTTTCCGAAATATATGAGGGCGTAATGTTACAAAGACTGTCTTATGAAGGCGAGCGGCCTGCTGAATCGTGTTTAAGATCATATTTTGATGCAGCTTATAGCGACCTTAGAAAAATAGCAGGTGATAGCCATAAGTTAGGGTTTTCAAACCCTGAACTGATGAGCATCCTTTATGTTTATGGTGGAGGAAAAACTATCAGAAATACCCATGTTGAAAAATATTGTACTGAATTAGGGTTATTGACAGAAAACAAGGAATTAACATTTCTGGGGCAGAAAATGTTAAGGTTTCTGCATAACACAAGTACGGGGGAGCCTTATATTTGGGCAAAAGAAATGGCGGATCATCAAAAGGTAGCCGCCATTCTAAAACCTGTTGTTTTTGATATTTAATCAATCATTGTATTCTTTGCTGTTGGTGTTTCCAGATAGCATATGAAGTGAACCGATGTTTGAACGGTCGATTGATTCAATTATCGTTACATTTGATGAAGTCGTTGTTGTTTCAACGATAGAGGTTGGTGAAATAGGATCTGCAATTTCACTTTTTGCACATATTTCACAAGGTTCTTTTTCGCCATCAACATGCATTTTAGAGTGATTATGTTCCATTTTCTCCATGCATTTTTCGCAGGGTTTTCCGTCTTTCATGGTTTTTTCACAAGGCTGCATTTTTTCAGACTTCATGTGATCACCGCATTTGCCGCAATGGGCATAGGCGGGCTGTATTGCAAAAGCGCCGAGAGTTAACAAGGCCAATGTAAGAGTAAAGATTAGATTTTTCATGATGTTTTCCTTTCAAGGGGTTTTTAGTTAATTATCATTCGCGGGACAGGGGTTGCGCGGTGTATTGGTAGGATAGGCGGTTACAACATTTTTACCATCGCGATCCTTTACCACCCGCACCTTCACAGTACCAACGGGCTGTTCAGTGACATAATATCCGTTGCGTTGTTGTTCCCAATTCAAATTATCATTGGCGGCGATAAGTTCCACTTCTTTAATAATTGTGTCTTCGCTCCAATGTTTGGGAAATTCTGATTTGCAAGGGGCGCCGGTACCATAGAGATGGCCGCCGCCTGTAATATCACCGTAGAGAATATGGGTGCGGCGATCTTCAGAGATGTGAGAAGCGGTGTTAAAGTCTTTTTGAACTTCAATTCTGGAAGGCTCGGGTGTTGATGTTGATGATTCAACCTGCTTTTCGGTTTTGGGTGTTTCGACCAAAACCATATCGATAACTTTTGTTACTTCTTGTTCAGAAACCTTATATCCTGCCCATCCAAGGACGGCCACAATGATGATGACCAAAAGTCCTTTTCTGCTACGGAGGAAGTTCATCATGAATTTTATTAGGCCGCCTGTGATTTTTTAGAGCCTTCAATAGAGGCGTTGTAAATTTTATCGACAACGGCACCCAATATTCTATCAAATTCCGCATCACTTTGTGAGGCGCGTAAATCATTGGATAGCGCGCGCGAGAAACTAGCGATCATACCATCATTTTGAGACAAGCGAGTGCAGGCTTCTTCCAAATCATATCCCCCCGATAAAGCCACAACGCGCACGACATTCGAATGATTGATCAGATCGCTATAAAAGTTAGTTTTTTCGGGAAGAGTGAGTTTTAGCATTACCTTTTGGTCAGGAGACAGTTGGTTAAGCTGTTTCAGAATTTCATCGTTTAAGATTTTTTCACATGCTGCCTTATCTTTGTTACCGATTGAAACTTCGGGCTCTATAATTGGGACAAGACCGTGCGCCAAGATTTGTTTACCCACTTCAAATTGTTGAACAACAACATCAGCAATTCCTTCAGGGTTAGCGGCATTAATAACGGAGCGCATTTTTGTGCCAAAAACACCATTTTTGACGGCGCGGGAAAGAAGCGCGTCAAGCTCTGGCATTGGTTTCATAAGCTGAACACCGTTTGCTTCGTCTTCCAGACCTTTATCAACTTTCAAAAAAGGAACAACATTCAATTCATTCCAGAGATAGGCGGCAGTCGGTTGACCATCGATTGAATTATCCATGGTTTTTTCAAACAAAATGGCACCGATGATTTTATCACCATTAAACGCAGGAGATTTGATGATGCGGGTACGCATGGCATGAACAGCATCATACATTTGTGCTTCGTTGGCATAAGAGCTTTCTTCAACACCGTAAGCGGCAAGAGCCTTAGGGGTTGAGCCGCCGCTTTGGTCTAGGGCGGCGATGAAGCCATCAGCAGATGTCATTTTTTTAAGTTGGTCTTGGTTCATTGTTTTTCCCCATTTTTCATTTTTTTTGCATATTGTATACTAGCATCTCGTCTCTTTTGGAATTCTTCTGGTGTTATCTCGCCAGCCACATAACCTTTGGCGTACATACATTCCTCACCAGTCTTGTAAAACTTTCTTTTGGCTTCTCCGCGTGCAAATCCTTCTGCAATTCCTGTTCCTAAAGCTCCTCCGACACCAGAGTTGTATGGTTGCTGAATTTTCTCAGGAGCTTTGTACTTCATTGATTGTGCACATTCGTAAATATCAGACGAATATTGTGAATAAGTAAATCCAGATTTATTGAAACCTTGGTTTTGTGAAGTAACGCAGGCCATTAAAAATAAACATGCAATTAATGTAAAGATTTTGTTCATGTTTTTCCCTTTGTTTAAGCAGCTTTGCTGTTGGCGGCGTAGCCGACTTTATGCATTTGAACGGCGGTGTCTAACATACGGTTTGAAAATCCCCATTCGTTGTCATACCAGCTCATCACGCGGACGAGATTGCCAATCACCTTGGTTTCTTTCAACGCGAAGATGGAAGATAACGGGTTATGATTAAAATCGCCTGAAACCAGTGGCTCATCATAATGACCTAAAATACCGTCAAGATTTCCTCCTGCGGCAGCTATAATGGCTTTATTCACTTCCTCGACAGACGTGGCTTTTTTCGCGGTAAATTTAAAATCCACTACAGAAACATTAGGCGTTGGAACGCGCATAGAAACACCGTCCAGTTTACCGTTTAATTCAGGCAATACCTTGCCAACGGCCTTGGCAGCACCCGTAGAAGTCGGAATCATATTTAAAGCGGCGGCGCGGGCGCGGTGTAAGTCTTTATGTGCGGTATCAACGATAGACTGGTCACCTGTGTAGGAGTGAATAGTGGTCATAAAACCGCTTTCAATACCAATTGCGTCATTCAGGGCTTTTGCCATTGGTGCTAGACAGTTTGTGGTGCAAGAGGCGTTGGAAACAATCTGGTGTTCTGCCGTCAGTTTGTCAGAGTTCACGCCATACACAACCGTTAGGTCTTCATTGGTGGCGGGTGCGGAAATCAAAACCTTTTTCGCGCCTGCGGTAAGATGCATCGCGGCTTTTTCACGGTCTGTGAAAATTCCTGTACATTCGAAGACAATATCGACCCCCAATTTACCCCAGGGGAGTTGGGTTGGATCACGTTCTTGAAAAACATCGATATTTTGACCATTTACAATAATGGTATCTTCATCAACGGTTTCAACAGAAAATGGGAAAGTGCCATGAACAGAATCATACTTTAGAAGATGTTTATTGGTTGCCAAGGGAGCAAGATCATTAATGGCGACAATTTCAACATCTTTACGGCCAGATTCAAAAAGCGCGCGCATTGTATTGCGTCCAATACGGCCAAATCCATTAATAGCAACTTTTACTGTCATCGTTTTATCCTTCATGGTTACTAGGTATTAAAATTCCGCACTATAAAAGCACTACCGAGCCTCTAAGCCAAGGGTTTTTCTAGGTTTTTGAAAATAATTTTATTTTTTTGACTTTTGTCATTGATTAATAGTTGCAATGTTGATATTGAGAGTTATTCTCATTTAAAGATGAGAATCATTCTCAAAACAATAGAGGTACAAAAATGCTTAAAAATATTCACAAATTCTTGCTGATTTCATTAATGTTCTGTTCTTTTTCGGCGTCTGCGATGGCTGCAGAAGAATTTACGATCGTGATTAAAGATCATAAATTTTCACCTGAAACGACGACTATTCCTGCCGATCAAAAGGTCAAGTTGATTATTGATAATCAAGACAGCACCCCCGAAGAGTTTGAAAGTTATGAATTAAACCGTGAAAAAATTATTGGGGGCGGGAAAAAGGGCATTGTTTTTGTGGGCCCTCTAAAACCAGGAACCTATCCATTTTTTGGTGAATTCAATATGGATACGGCCAAGGGGCAAATCATCGCCAAATAACCGTTTCACTTTACATTTATCTTAAGAAAGTTTTTTTCATGTTTTCCAGTGCCGTTATCGTTTTCCGTGAAATTTTTGAAATTGTTTTAATTGTGGGGGTTGTTTTAGCCGCAACGCGCGGTATGCCCAAACAAGGATTGGCTATCACTTTGGGTGTAGCAGGGGGACTATTTGGTGCAGCGCTTATCGCCGTTTTCACCGATAATATTTCCAATATGGCCGAAGGTATGGGGCAGGAACTCTTTAATGCCCTGATCCTATTTACGGCAGCAGGATTTATCGGATGGACTATTATATGGATGAAACGCCATGCAAGTGAAATGCGGGCACGCTTTATGAAAGTGGGTCAAGATGTTGCCGAAGGAAGAAGTCCTTACCTCATGCTTTCTGCGATTATTGCCCTGGCGGTTTGGCGTGAAGGATCAGAAATCGTGATGTTTTCCTATGGAATGCTAGCAGCAGGTAGTTCCGTCATTGATTTAGCGACAGGTGCAGCCATTGGCATGATCGGCGGTTTGTGTGTTGGCACACTACTTTATTTAGGCATGATCAAAATGCCTATGAAACAGTTTTTCCAAATAACAACAGGATTATTAATTCTGCTTGTGGCGGGCATGATTTCCCAAGGGTTTGGGTTTCTTGTGGCCACAGGCGCGTTTGAGAATTTGTCCAATGTTGTTTGGGATAGCTCTTGGTTGGTGAGCGAGCGGAATTTCTTCGGAGAAACGCTTAAGGTTTTGGTGGGCTATACCGCCAGACCAACAACCATTCAAATTATTGTTTATCTTTCAACTATAGGACTATTTATTATGGCTTTAAAATATTTAGATCATAAATCTATGATCTCACCTTTACGTACTCTCGTTTTTGCTTTGGTTTCAAGCTTGCTTTTCCTTCCTTCG
>Ga0116152_10002190_pt1 | contig 15946 bp, 11 predicted proteins | sample AD_UKC119_MetaG_FD_89894 | JGI IMG/M metagenome (GOLD analysis project Ga0116152, IMG submission 89894) | Active sludge microbial communities of municipal wastewater-treating anaerobic digesters from Hong Kong - AD_UKC119_MetaG | ecosystem: Engineered > Bioreactor > Anaerobic > Digestate... | reverse complement strand
CGCCAAGACCTTTGCCATCGACGACCGGCTGGTCTTTGTGGGGTCGTTCAATTTCGACCCGCGCTCGGCTCTGCTGAACTGCGAAATGGGGTTCGTCATCGAGAGCCCTACCTTGGCCGAACGCGTCCACGCGGCCTTTGACCAGCAGATCCCGGCGGTCAGCTATCGCCCCGAGATCACCGCCGACGACCGCATGGTCTGGCACGAGACCCGCCCAGACGGGCAGGTCGTCACCTGGCAGCAGGAACCCGGCGCAAGCTGGCTCGATCAGGCCTTGCTGGGGTTGGTGCAGCGCCTGCCCGTGGAATGGCTGCTTTGAGCGGGCCTCAGAAATCGGTCGGCGCGCCGCCCTCGGACTTGCGGCGGGCGACGAAGTCCTGAAGCGCCTCGCGGATGGCCGGATCGATGGGCGGGGCCTCGAACGAGTCGACGATGCCGCGATAGATGCGGTGCGCGCGTTCGGGGGTCTCGATGGCGCCGTCCTGGGCCCAGGCCTCGAAGTTGCGCCAGTCGCTGGCGATGGGGTTGTAGAAGGCGGTCGTATAGCGCGCCTGGGTGTGTGCGCAGCCGAAATAATGCCCGCCCGCGCCGACCTCGCGGACGGCCTCGACGGCGATGTCCTCGGGCGTGGTGGCAAAGGTCGCGGGCTCGAAATATCGCTGGATCATTTGCAGCATCTCGCAATCCATGACGAATTTCTCGGGGCTGGCGATCAGCCCGCCTTCGAGCCAGCCGGCGGCGTGATAGACCATGTTCGATCCCGACTGCACCGCCGCCCACAGCGAATTCGAGGTTTCCCAGATCGACTGGCCGTCGGGGATGTTCGCGGTGCAGACCCCGGACGAGCGCAGCGGCAGGCCGTAGAACCGCGCAAGCTGCCCGGTGATCTGCGTCGCGCGCATGTATTCGGGCGTGCCGAAAGCCGGCGCGCCCGAGCGCATGTCCACGTTCGAAGTGAAGGTGCCGATGCCGACCGGGCAGCCTGGCGCGGCGTATTGCAGCAACGCGATCGCCGCCAGCCCTTCGGCGATGGACAGTGCGACGGCGCCCGCCATGGTTACCGGCGCCATCGCCCCGGCCAGCGTGAAGGGGGTCACGATCACAGGCTGGCCCCGGCGCGCCATTCTCAGCGCGCCGTCGATCATCGGGAAATCGTGCTTCAGGGGACTGACCGAGTTGATGTTGGTGAACATCCGCGGGCAGGCGTCGAATTCGGCGTGCGTCAGGCCGCCCGCGATGCGGACCATCTCCATCACGTCCTCGACCCGCTCGCGGCCCAGACTGTAGGCATGGGCGACCTTGTCGGTCAGCGTCAGTTTCTCGTAAAGGCAATCGAGATGGCGCACGGAGGGGTGGATATTCACCGGCTCGACCGGGTAGCCGCCCAGCATGTGGATGCAGTTGAACGCCTGCGAAAGCATGAGGAATTCGCGGTAGGTGGCGAAATCGCCAGGCCGCTTGCCGCGCACGATATCCCAGGAATTGGGGGGGCTCGACACGTTCAGAAAGACCATGTGGCCGTCGCCGATGGTCACCTGTCGTTCGGGGTTGCGCGGCGTGATGGTGAAGGATGGGGGCGCCCGGCGCACCATCTCCATCACGAAATCCTCGTCCATGCGGACAGTCTCGCCCTCGACCCGGCAACCGGCCTGCCGGAACAGGGCCAGGGCCTCGTCGTTGAGGAACACGATGCCGATCTCGGACAGGATGTGCATCGCGCCCTTGTGGATGGCCTGCACGCCCTCAGGGCCGACGGGCTCGGTCGGGCGGTCGGGGTTGCGGGGCAGGCGCCAGGGCATCTGGTCCAGGTGGAAGCCGCTCGCGCGGCGCGCGTTGCCATCGCGACCGCCGCCGCGCCGCCGCCGCGCCGTGTTGTCCTCGCCCATGCCCGTCTCCTTGATGACTCGTGGCCAGACCTTGGATCGGCGCGGGGGGCGCGTCCAGATGAGTCTGGTGAACATTCGGGTCGGGCGAAGGCGGCGCTCGGGGGCATCGAGCCCCCTCGCGCCGGTGGGGGCGGCCCCCACACCCCCGCCGGGAGGGTGTTCCACCCTCCCGGACCCTCCCGCCCGGACCCTCGTGGAGGATTCTGCGTGCACAAGGACGGGTGGGGGGCGTCAAGCCATTCCTGATCGCGCCGTGCTTTGAGGGTCACGGGCCCCGCGCGGTGACGTCCCGGCACGCGACGCGGGGGCTGGCGGGCCTGCGCGCCGTCAATCCGTGCGAACGGTGAGTTGGCGGACCCAGGCCGCGGCCTCGTGGGCGTGAACGGCGGCGTGGCGGATATGGGCGTCGAAGCCCTGCGCGAGGTCGCGGATCAGCGGTTTCGAGCGGATCAGCAGGTAGGTTTCGCCCGTGTAGACCGCGGCGCGCTGGTAGCCGAAGATGGTCATCGGCGGCGCAAACCGTTTCCGGCCATCGAAGAGATACATGCGGAACGCGGGGTAGAGATCGTCGAGCGTGTCCGCGATATGGTGCAGTTGCGCGGCCCGGTCCCGGGCCGGAAGGCCGGTCCAATTTCCGGTGCCTTGGGCAAATATATCCAGCGTTTGCAGGGGCATGCACATCTCGATATCCGATTCCGGCAGGCGCGAGACGTGCAGTCTGCGGTCGGTCTGACGTTGCAGGCGGCGGCGTTCCTGGTCGTTCGAGGCCGCCTGGAAGGCGATCACCGCGGGTGTGCGCATCAGGTCGGGCAGCCAGGCCGGAACGTAGCGGACCTTCTGACCGGTCGCCTCGTGGTGCCAGCGCTCCATCGCGGTGCGGTTTTCGGCATCCAGCGCCTGCTCGGTCTCGACCGCGTTCAGCACCTGCGCGGCGTTGCCGCGTTCGTCGGTCAGCCCCAGCAGCCAGTCGGTCGCCACCTGAAAGCGTGCGGACAGCGCGATCAGCGTCTCGGCCCGGGGCAGGCGGGGGTTCTGCCCCGAGATCAGTTGCGACAGCGCCGAGCGGTCGATGGCGATCTCGCCGGCAAAGGCGGATTGGGACAGGCCCGACTGGGCCAGCACCTGGGTCAGGCGGTTGCGGAAGATTTCGGCCGTCTGGCGCTTGCCCATGATCGGTGTCCCTGAGTGTTGCGTTCAGTAAACATGCGTTACCAAAAACGTCAATCCGCGACAGGGGTGCCTTGAACATGCCTCTTGCTCTGCGAGCAGATTTCTGGACACTTGTGTCCGATAAGCCTGCGGAGTCGCCCATGCGTCTGGAATGGCCCACCCTTGGATTGATAGCCCTGTGTTATGGCGCCTGGGCGGCGGCCGGGTTCTGGCTGTGGCCCCTCGCGCCGGTGGTGGCGCTGGCTGTGATGGCGGTGATGGCGGCGCTGCATTCCTCGTTGGTGCACGAATGCCTGCACGGCCACCCGACCCGTTCGCGGCGCGTGAACGAGGCGCTGGTGGCGCTGCCGCTGTCGCTGGCCTATCCGTTCCGGCGCTACAAGGCCACGCATTTGCAACACCACCATGACGAGCGGCTGACCGACCCGTTCGACGACCCGGAAAGCTACTATCGCGCGAATTGGCAGTATGCGGCGCTGCCGCGCTGGCTCAAGCTCTTGCTGCGCTGGAACAACACGCTCCTGGGCCGGGTGCTGCTGGGGCCCTGGCTGGTGGCGGTGGCGTTCTTCGTCAGCGAGGCCGGGTTGTTGCGGCGCGATGTGCACGGCGTCCGGCTGGCCTGGGCGCTGCATGTGCCGGCGGCCTTGGTGGTGATCGCGCTGGTCTGGGCGATGGGCATCCCGCTGTGGCTTTATCTGCTGGGCGTGTGCTGGCCGGGCCTGTCGCTGATCGCCATCCGCACCTTTGCCGAACACCGCTGGCACGAAACGCCCGAGGGTCGCACGATCATCGTCGAACGCTCGCCGCTGGCCTGGCTGTTTCTCTACAACAACCTGCACATCGTCCATCACAAGCTGCCCTCGGCACCGTGGTATGACCTGCCGCGCCTGTATCGTGAGCGGCGTGGCGAATGGCAGGCGATGAACGGCGGCTACGTGTTCCCGAATTATCTGGCGCTGTGGCGCCGATGGGGCCTCAGCGTGAAGGAACCGGTGGTCCACCCGGCGTTGCGCCGCGAGGCGGGGCCGGCGGCATGAGGCTTGCCAGCCTGCCGATGTATGACTGGCCCGAGTCCCGGGACGAGACGGCCGCCACCTGGGCGCAGATCCGCGCGGCGGTCGCGGGCCTGCCGGATCTGAGCGCGCCGGACTGGGCGGCGATCGACGCCTATTGGCGCAATCCCGACCTCGTGTTCAGCCAATGCTGTTGGGGCCCTTTGTCGCTGGGTCTGATCGACTGGCTCAAGCCTTTGGCACAGCCCGATTATTCTGCGTTTGCGGGGGGCAGGGGGCCGATGTATCGGTCCGCCCTGATCGCGCGCGCGGGCCTGGCCTGTCCGGTGCCGGACACCCCCTGCGCGGCATTGCCCGACCTTCGCGGCCGGCGGTTCGCGCTGAACGGGCGCGATTCGCTGTCAGGGTTCCTGTCGGTCCAGGCCGACCTGGGCGCGGACCCCTGCGACATCGCCGCCGACTGCGTCGTGACGGGCGGCCACCGGGCATCGGTCGTGGCAGTGGCCGAGGGGCGCGCGGACATCGCCGCCATCGACTGCCGCAGCTGGGACCTGGCGCGCCGTTTCGAACCGGCGGCGCGGGATCTGGTGGTGGTCGGCTGGACGGCGGAGCGCCCGGGCCTGCCCTATGTGACCAGCCGCGCCACCGACCCGGCGCTGGCGGCTGCGCTGCAATCGCAATTGAGAGAACTGGGCTGCCATCCGCTGCCCCAAGGGAGAGAGACATGACGCGCGTATACAGGGCCGTGGTGATTGGCGGCGGGGTGGTGGGGTGTTCGGTGCTCTACCACCTGGCCAAGGCCGGGTGGAAGGACGTTCTGCTGATCGAACGGTCCGAGCTGACCTCAGGGTCGAGCTGGCACGCGGCGGGCGGGTTCCACACCCTCAACGGTGACCCGAACGTGGCCAAGTTGCAGGCCTATACCGTCTCGCTCTACGAGGAACTCGAACGCATCAGCGGCCAGTCCTGCGGCCTGCACCTGACCGGCGGCGTCATGATGGCCGACAGCCCCGAGCGGATGAACTTTCTGCGCATGGTGCAGGCGCGGGGCCGCGCCTTGGGGATGGAAACCGAACTCATCACCCCGTCCGAGGCCAAGGCGATGTTCCCGCTGATGGACGAGACGCAATTCGTCGGCGCGCTGTGGGACCCGGTCGAGGGGCACCTCGACCCCTCGGGAACGACCCACGCCTATGCCAAGGCCGCCCGCGTTCTGGGCGCCGAGATCGAGCTGCGAAACCCGGTCAAGGACATCACCCAGGACCCCGACGGCATGTGGACGCTGCACACCGTCAACGGGCCGATCCGCTGCGAACATGTCGTCAACGCCGGCGGCCTCTGGGCGCGCGAAGTGGGGCGCATGGTCGGGCTGGAACTGCCGGTGCTGGCGATGGAGCACATGTATCTGCTCACCGACTCCATGCCCGAGGTGATCGAGTTCAACCAGTCCACCGGCCGCGAGCTGATCGGTGTCATGGACTTCAAGGGCGAGATCTACACCCGGCAGGAACGCCAGGGGATCTTGCTGGGCACCTATGAAAAGGCCTGTGTGCCCTGGTCGCCAGTCAACACGCCCTGGGATTTCGGCCACGAACTGCTGGCCCCCGATCTGGACCGCATCGCGCCCTCGCTGGAGATCGGTTTCCGCCATTTTCCGGCCGTCGAGCGCGCGGGGATCAAGCAGATCATCAACGGCCCCTTCACCTTTGCCCCGGACGGCAACCCGCTGGTCGGGCCAGTGCCCGGGCTGACCAACTACTGGTCGGCCTGCGCGGTGATGGCGGGCTTCAGCCAGGGCGGCGGCGTGGGCCTGGTGCTGGCCAACTGGATGACCCAGGGCGATCCCGGCCACGACGTCTTCGGCATGGACGTGTCGCGCTATGGCGAATGGGCGACGCTGCGCTACACCAATGCCAAGGTGCGCGAGAATTACTCGCGCCGCTTCTCGATCCGCTTCCCGAACGAGGAACTGCCCGCCGCCCGCCCGCAGGAAACCACGCCGCTCTATGACATCATGGTGCGCGACAACAACGCGGTGATGGGCGACAGCTGGGGCCTCGAGGCACCCCTGTGGTTCGCCCCCTCGGCGGCCGAGGCGCACGACATTCCCAGCTTCCACCGCTCGAACGATTTTGCGCATATCGCGCGCGAGGTGAAGGCGACCCGCGAGGGCGTCGGCGTGACCGAGATCGCGAACTTCGCCAAATACGAGGTGACCGGCCCCGGGGCCGAGGCCTGGCTCGATCACCTGATGACCAACACCATGCCCAAGGTCGGCCGCATCGTGCTGACGCCGATGCTGAACGAGCGCGGCAAGCTGATCGGCGACTTCACCATCGCCAAGGCGGCCGAGGGGCGGTTCCTGATCTGGGGCTCGCTGGGGGCCTCGCGCTATCACATGCGCTGGTTCGAAAGCCACCTGCCCAAGGATGGCTCGGTTCGGGTGCACCGGTTCCACATGGACCTGGTCGGCCTGTCGATCTGCGGCCCGAAATCGCGCGAGGTGCTGGCCAGGCTGGTGGACGCCGATGTGTCGAATGCGGCCTTCCGCTTCATGGATTTCCGCGAAATGGATGTGGCGGCGGCGCCTTGCATGATCAACCGCATCACCTATTCGGGCGATCTGGGCTATGAGATCTGGATGAAACCCGCCGTCCAGCGGCGCGTCTATCTGGCGATCAAGGAAGCGGGCGCGGACCTGGGCATCGTCGATTTCGGGATGCGCGCGCTTCTGTCGATGCGGCTGGAAAAGAACTTTCCGACCTGGTTCGCGGAACTCAGGCCGATCTATGGCCCGTTCGAGGGGGCGATGGACCGTTTCGTCAAGCTGCAAAAGCCCGATTTCATCGGTCGCGAGGCGGCGGTGAAGGAACGCGACGAAGGGCCCCGGCTGCGCCGCGTCTCGCTGATCGTGGACGCGGGCACGGCCGATGTGATGGGCGACGAGCCGATCTGGGCGCGCGTGGGCGAGACCGACTATGGCACCATCGAACAGCCGCACGGCTACGGCGCGCCCCGCTTCGACGCCGCGGGCCAGGAACTGGCCAAGCCCGACCCCGCGCGCGACGGCGAATGGCGGGTCGTGGGCTGGGTGACCTCGGGCGGATACGCGCATTATGTCGGGGCATCGATGGCGCAGGGCTATTTGCCCGCCGCGCTGGCCGGCGAGGGGGCCGAGGGGCTGTTCCAGGTCGAGATCATGGGCGAACGGCGCGCGGCCCGCATCGCGCTGGAGCCGCCCTTCGATCCCGAGGGCGCGAGGATGCGGATGTGAGCACCGGGTGGCGGTCCTCGGGGGCATCGAGCCCCCTCGGCCCGCCCGGGGGCGGCCCCGGTCCCCGCCGGGAGGGTTGTCCACCCTCCCGGTCCCGCCCGGAGGATATTTCCGGCACAAAGAGCGCGGCGGTTGCGCGGCTGCGCAGGCGCGTGTTTTCTGGTGGCGTCACATTCGGAGATCGCCCATGAAAGCCGCTGTCTGCCATGCCTTTGGCGCCCCCTTGACCCTGGAAGAGGTTGTCCTGCGTCCGCCGGGCCACGGGGAGGTGCGCGTCGCCATCGAGGCGGTGGCGATCTGCCATTCCGACATCGGCTATCTTGACGGTCTTTGGGCCAGCCGGCTGCCGGCGGTCTATGGGCACGAGGCCGCCGGCCGCGTCGTGGAACTGGGCGCCGGTGTGCAGGGGATCGCGCCCGGCGACGCGGTGGTGGTGTCGATGATCCGCGCCTGCGGTCAGTGCCGCGCCTGCCGCACCGGGAAGCCCTATCTCTGCGCCACGCCCTATGACCGCGGCAACGGCGTGCTCAGCCTGCCGGACGGCAGCGTGGTCGAACACGGCCTGGCGACCGGCGGCTTTGCCGAGGAATGCGTGGTGCACGCCAGCCAGGTCGCCCCGATTCCCGACGATCTGCCGATGGAACTGGGCGCGTTGCTGGCCTGCGGTGTCATCACCGGCGCCGGCGCCGTCATCAACACCGCAAAGGTCGAGCCGGGTGCGACGGTCGTGGTGATCGGCGCGGGGGGCGTGGGGCTGAATGCCATCCAGGGCGCGCGTCTGGCGGGCGCCGCGCGCGTCATCGCCATCGACCTGGCGCCGGAAAAGCTGGACGCCGCGCGCGAATTCGGTGCGACCGACGTGCTGCGCGCCGACATGAAGGGACTGCGCCGGGCCGTGATGGGGCTGACCGACGGGCTGGGGGCGGATTACGTGCTGGTCGCCGTCGGTGCGATCGCGGCTTATAATCAGGCGTCGTCGCTGGCCTGCAAGGGCGGCACCGTGGTGATGGTGGGGATGCCGCCCTCGGGCGCCCGGATGGAGATCGAGCCGGTGATCGCGGCCGCCACCGCGCAGACGCTGAAAGGCAGTTTCATGGGGGCGAGCGTGGTGCAGCGCGACGTGCCCTATCTGGTGGCGATGTGGCGCCAGGGCCGGCTGAAGCTGGAGGAGCTGATCACCGCGCGCTACCGGTTCGATCAGATCAACGACGCCATCGCCGATGCCCGTCAGGGCCACGTCCGGCGCAACGTCATCATCATGGAGAAACGTGGGTGAAGCTCAGCGATCTCGAGGTTCTGGTCATCGGCACGCCGCCCCCGGGCTGGGGCGGGCAATACTGGCTGATCGTCCGGTTGACCACCGACAACGGCCTCGTCGGCTGGGGCGAGGTCTACGCGGCCTCGGTCGGGCCCAAAGCGATGGTCGCGGTGATCGAGGACGTGTTCCAGCGCCACATGCTGGGCGAGAACCCCGAGAACATCGAACGGATGTTCCGGCGGGCCTATTCCGCGGGGTTCACGCAGCGCCCGGATCTGACGGTGATGGGGGCGTTCTCGGGCCTCGAGATGGCCTGCTGGGACATCCTGGGCAAGGCGCACGACCGGCCGGTGCACGCGCTGCTGGGCGGGCGGATGAACGACCGGCTGCGGGCCTATACCTATCTCTATCCGCTCGACGGTATGGATGCGCGGGCCTTCTGGACCTCGCCCGAGATGCAGGCCGAGGCCGCCGAGGCCGCCGTCGCCCAGGGCTTTACCGCGATCAAGTTCGACCCGGCCGGGCCCTATACCATTCACGGCGGGCACCAGCCCGCGCTTTACGACATCGACCTCAGCGTGCGGATGTGCGCGGCGATCCGCAAGGCGGTCGGCAATCGCGCCGATCTGCTGTTCGGCACCCACGGTCAGTTCACCCCCTCGGGCGCGATCCGGCTGGGGCAGGCGCTGGAACCCTACAGCCCGCTGTGGTTCGAGGAACCGATCCCGCCCGACAACCTGCTGGATTTCGCCCAGGTGGCGCAAGCGGTCCGCATCCCGCTGGCCACCGGCGAGCGGATGACCACCAAGGCCGAGTTCGGCACGCTTCTGCGCACCGGCGGGGCGGCGATCCTGCAACCGGCGCTGGGCCGCTCGGGCGGTATCCTCGAGACCAAGAAGATCGCCGCTCTGGCCGAGGCGTTCGGCGCGCAGGTGGCGCCGCATCTCTACGCCGGCCCGGTGGAATGGGCGGCGAACATCCAGTTGGGCGCGACCTTGCCCAACCTTCTGTTGATCGAGACGATCCAGACCGGCGGCGCGTTCCACCTGCCGCTCATCCGCCATTCGCTGCGGGTCGAGGACGGCCATATCCCGGTGCCGACCGCGCCGGGCCTGGGCATCGATTTTGACGAGGACCTGGCGCGGGCGCATCCCTACACGGGCGACGCCCTGCATTTGCAGATGCAGGAAGCGCCCTGTGACTATGCCGTGGCGAACGCGTTTCAGGGGGGCGCGCCGCGTGACTGAATCCCCGGCGTGCGCTCGCATATCCATGACGACAAATCCGGGTTAAGCCGGGGGGAGGGGGAAAATCAGGTTGAAAATCGTGGCCTGTCGCGTTTGGATAGGGACAGGTCGTAAATGAGACGGCGTTGGCAAGGCCCATGGGGCGCTCTTTGGACGGAGCTCGGTCATGGTTTCCCTTGCGGAACGCAAGCCGAGACAACAGGGAGAACACAAATGAAAGACGTTACCGAAACCGCGCTGGGCCGGGTGCATCCTGCCGCCGAAATCTATCTGCGCGACCATGCTGCCGGCAAGCTGAGCCGGCGCGAATTCCTGACCCGCACGACCGCGCTGGGCGTGGCCGCGACCGCCGCCTACGGGATGCTGGGCATGATCGCCCCGGAAGCCCGCGCCGAGGACATGACCCCGGTCATGGGCGGCACGCTGAAGATGCAGATGTAGATCAAGGCGCAGCGCGACCCGCGCACCTGGGACTGGTCGGAACTGGCCAACGCCTGCCGCGGCTGGCTGGAATACCTGGTCGATTACGACCGTGACGGCACGCTGAAGCCGGTGCTGCTGGAAAGCTGGGAAGCCAGCGAGGACGCCAAGGTCTACACCTTGCACGTGCGCCAGGGTGTGACCTGGAGCAACGGCGATGCCTTCACCGCGCAGGACGTCGCGCACAACCTCAACCGCTGGTGCGACGGCTCGGTCGAGGGCAACTCGATGGCGACCCGCATGGCCGCGCTGATGGACAACAACGCCCCGCGTGACGGCGCCATCGAGGTGGTCGATGACCACACCGTCCGCCTGCACCTGAACCAGCCCGACATCGCGCTGATCGTGTCGATGACCGACTATCCGGCGGCCGTCGTCCACCCGTCGTTCAGCGGCAACGATCCTGTGGCCGAACCGATCGGCACCGGCCCCTACCGCCCGGTGAGCTACGAGCCCGGCATCGGCGCCGTGGTCGAGCGCAACACCGACCACACCTGGTGGAATGCCGGCAACGGCGCCTGGCTTGATCGGATCGAGTTCGTGGACCTTGGCACCGATCCGGCCGCCTGGGTCGCCGCCGCCGAAGCAGGCGAGATCGATCTGAACTATCAGGCGCAGGGCGACATCATCGACATCTTCGATTCGATCGGGATGCCGCGCAGCGAGGCCGTCACCGCCGCCACCATCGCGGTGCGCTTCAACCAGGACAGCGAGCCCTACAACAACGTCGCGGTGCGCCGGGCCCTGCAAAAGGCCGTGAACAACGCCGTGGTGCTGGAGCTGGGCTACAACGACCTGGGGACCGTGGCCGAAAACCACCACGTCTGCCCGATTCACCCGGAATACGCCGAACTGGCGCCGCTGGTGGTCGATGGTGCGGCCGCCCGGGCCGAGATCGAGGCTGCCGGTTTCGGCGATTACGAGTTCGAGCTGATCTCGATCGACGAGCCCTGGCAGGCGGAAACCTGCGACGCGGTGGCCGCGCAGATCCGTGACGCCGGGATCAACATCAAGCGGACGATCCTGCCGGGTGCGACCTTCTGGAACGACTGGACGAAGTATCCGTTCTCGGCGACGGAATGGAACATGCGTCCCCTGGGCGTGCAGGTGCTGAACCTGGCCTATCGTTCGGGCGTGCCGTGGAACGAATCGGCCTTTGCGAATGCCGAGTTCGACGCGCTTCTGGATCAGGCCAACGGGATCGCCGATGCCGACGCGCGCCGCGAGGTGATGCGCCAGATCGAAACGATCATGCAAACCGAGGGTGTGCTGATCCAGCCCTACTGGCGCTCGATCTTCCGCAACGCGGCCGAAAACGTCCACGGGGCCGAAATGCACCCGACCTTCGTGGTGGACTACGTCAACTACTGGAAGTCGTAAGCGATTTCCGATCGGGCGGGGCGCTGCTTTCCGGCGCCCCGCTGCCTAGCCTGTTCTTTGGTCCCTTAGGGCCCCCTTCGCCGCCGCGGCGCAAGGGATGATTTCGTATCATCCCGGCGCGGCCCGCCATAGGAGACGCCATGCTGCTCTTCCTGCTCCGGCGCATCGGAATGATGCTGGTCACCGCGCTTTGCCTCACCTTCGTGGTCTTCGCGCTGACCAACCTTCCCGCGAAATTGGAAACCCTGGCCAAGACGCAGGCCGGCAGTCGCATGACCGATGCCGAGGTCGCGAGCTGGATCAACCGAAACGGCTATGGTTCGCCCATGCTGCAACGCTACGGCGAATGGCTGGGCGTAATCCCCGGCTGGGTGCGCACGGATGCCGACGGCACCGTGCATGGCCGCTGCGTGGATCGCCATCAGGACGCATCGCTGGCGGGCAGCCGCTGCGGCATCCTGCAAGGCGACTGGGGCTATTCCACGCGCTTCCAGGACAACGTCGCCAGCGTCGTCACGGCCCGGGTGGGTGCGACCGGCTTGCTGATGATGTGGGTCATGATCGTCATGGTGCCGATGGCGCTGATCGTCGGCGTGCTGGCCGGGATGCGCGAAGGGTCGCGCACCGACCGGGCGCTATCGACCTTTGCCATCGCCTCGACCGCGACACCGGAATACGTTTCGGGGGTGCTGTTCATCGCGCTGCTGGCGTCCTCGACCGTGGGTCTGTCGCCCCTGCTGGCCAGTTGGGGATGGATCGACGGGCGGGTGCTGTTCCAGGGCAACGCGCGCTCGGCAATGGATGACATCACGCTGTCGAACTTCACCCTGCCGGTGCTGACCATCGCGCTTTACGGCATGGGCTATGTCGCGCGCATCACCCGCGCTTCCATGACCGAGGTGATGACCCAGCAATACATCCGCACCGCCCGGCTCAAGGGCGTGAGTTTCACCAATATCGTGGTGAAGCACGCGCTCAGGAACGCCTTGATCGCGCCCTTTACGGTGATCATGCTGCAAATTCCGTGGCTTCTGAACGGGGTGGTGATCTCGGAGGTGCTGTTCAGTTACCTGGGCTTCTGCTGGACCCTCTACGAGGCGGCGGTGAACAACGACATCGAGCTGCTCCTGGCCTCGTCGGTGGTGGCGGTGGTCGTCGTGCTGGTGACGCAGCTGATCTCGGATATCGGCTATGTCTACCTCAATCCCCGCATCCGGATTTCGTAAGGAGACGCGCGCATGGACCCCCTCAGCTGGTTCGATATCCTGGCCCGCGCCGCCCAGCAGTTTCTGCCGGTCTGGATCGCCCTGGTCGTGACCTTTGCCCTGTCGATCCGCTTCCGGCGGCGGCTGGGCCTGTATGGCAAGCTTTTCGATTCCCCGATCGGCATGATCGGTTTCGGCATCGTGATGTTCTGGCTGTATACCGCGCTCTTCGCCGGGCTGATCGTCACGCATGACCCTCTGGCGCAGGTCAGCGGGCTCAGGAACGCCGCGCCGGGCTCGGCGCTGCGCGCGCCGACGGATCTTTATCCCTATTACCTTTTCGGTGGGGACAGCCTGGCGCGCGACGTCTTCTCGCGCATGGTGATGGGCGCGCGCGAGGTGCTGCGGATCGCCCCCTTCGCAGCGATGATCAGCTTCATGATCGGCATTTCGCTGGGCCTGCCCGCCGGCTATTTCGGCGGCAAGCTGGACACCGGGTTGACCTTTCTGGCCAACCTGGTGCTGGCCTTCCCGGTGATCTTGCTGTTCTTCCTGCTGGTCGCGCCCGAGATCCAGCAGACCATCATCCCCAAGGTGATGGCCGGGGTGCTGTTCCTGGCCCCGATCCTGTTCGTCACGGTGTTGCTGAACAGCCGGTTCTTCACCCAGCCGCCAAAGCGCAACCTCTATGTTGGCGTGGTGCTGCTGGTCGGGGCCTGGGCCTATGCGGGGCTGGTGTTCAACGCCGATCCGGTCGGCCTGTGGTCGATGTCGCCCAACCTGCTGAACGTCTTCGTCGCGGTGGTCTTCGTGAACGCGCCGACGGTGTTCCGCATCGTGCGCGGCATCACGCTGGACATCAAGACCCGCGATTACGTCGCCGCCGCCCAGACCCGGGGCGAGGGCCCCTGGTATATCATGCTGTGGGAGATCCTGCCGAACGCGCGCGGCCCGCTGATCGTCGATTTCTGCCTGCGCATCGGCTATACGACGATCCTTTTGGGCACGCTCGGTTTCTTCGGCCTGGGCGTCAGTCCCGAAAGCCCGGACTGGGGCTCGACCATCAACGCCGGGCGTCGGTTGCTGACGGTCTACCCGCACCCCGCGCTGGTGCCGGCCATCAGCCTGATGAGCCTGGTTCTGGGCCTGAACCTGCTGGCCGACGGGCTCAGGGAAGAAAGCCTCAGGGACTGATGACCGCGGCGCGTCCCCTCATTTCGCCGCAATGACTCCACGGGGGTCCGGGGGTGTGAACCCCCGGCCCGTCCACCGACACAGGAGAGACCGATGACCACCTGGACCCCCGACCAGCCGATCCTCGAAATCGAGAACCTCTCGATCAGCTTCTTCACCCGCCTGCGCGAGATCCCGGCGGTGATGGATTTTTCCTGCACCGTCATGCCCGGCGAGGCGATGGGCCTGGTGGGGGAATCGGGCTGCGGCAAGTCCACGGTCGCGCTAGCGGTGATGCGCGATCTTGGGGTGAACGGCCGGATCGTCGGCGGCAGCATCCGGTTCAAGGGCCGAGACCTGACAAACATGTCGCAAGAGGACCTGCGCGGCCTGCGCGGGTCCGAGATCGCCATGATCTACCAGGAACCCATGGCGTCGCTGAACCCGGCGATGAAGATCGGCGCGCAACTGGCCGAGGTGCCGATGATCCACGGCGGCATGTCCAGATCGGACGCGCTGGCGCTGGCCCGGCAACTGGTGGCTGACGTGCGCCTGCCGGACCCGGACCGGATCCTCAATTCCTATCCGCACCAGTTGTCGGGCGGTCAGCAGCAGCGCATCGTCATCGCCATGGCGCTGATGTCCAAACCGGCGCTTCTGATCCTCGACGAGCCGACCACCGCGCTCGATGTCACGGTCGAGGCCGGGATCGTCGATCTGGTCAACGATCTGGCCGAGAAATACGGCACCTCGATGCTGTTCATCTCGCACAACCTGGGCCTGGTGATGGAGGTCTGCGACCGCATCACCGTGATGTATTCCGGCGAGGCGGTCGAAACGGGCGACATCAAGGACGTGTTCGACAAGATGCGCCACCCCTATACGCAGGCGCTGTTCCGGTCGATCCCGCTGCCCGGCGCCGACAAGACCACGCGCCCGCTGCGCGCCATTCCCGGCAACTTTCCGCTGCCGCATGAACGGCCGAACGGCTGCAACTTTGGTCCGCGTTGCGATTATTTCCAGGCCGGGCAGTGCGACGCGACCGACATCGCCATGGCGCCGGTCGCCGGCGACACCCGCCACGACAGCCGCTGCCTGAAGTTCGACGCGATCGACTGGGACGCGCCGCTGCCCGCCGCCGTGCAGCACGACGCATCGACCATCGGCGAGGTCGTGCTGCGGATGGACGACGTGCGCAAATACTACGAGGTCGCGGCCTCGTCGCTGTTCTCGGGCGGGGACACCAAGGTGGTGAAGGCCAATGAAACCCTCAGCTTCGACGCGCGCGAGGGCGAGACGCTGGCCATCGTCGGCGAGTCTGGCTGCGGCAAGTCCACCTTTGCCAAGGTGCTGATGGGGCTGGAAACGGCGACCGCGGGAAACATCATGCTGTTCGACGAGAACGTGCAGAACACGCCGATCCAGCAGCGCAACACCGATACCGTGTCGTCGTTGCAGATGGTGTTCCAGAACCCGTTCGACACGCTCAATCCGTCGATGACGGTGGGCCGGCAGATCGTGCGGGCGCTGGAAATCTTCGGCGTCGGCGACAGCGACGGCGCGCGCCAGCAGCGGATGCTGGAATTGCTGGATCTGGTCAAACTGCCGCGCGAATTCGCCACCCGGATGCCGCGCCAGTTGTCGGGCGGGCAGAAGCAGCGGGTGGGGATCGCGCGCGCCTTTGCCGGGAATGCCAAGGTGGTGATCGCGGACGAGCCGGTCTCGGCGCTCGACGTGTCGGTGCAGGCGGCGGTGACGCAATTGCTGATGGACATCCAGCGCGAGCACCACACCACGCTCTTGTTCATCTCGCACGATCTCAGCATCGTGCGCTATCTCAGCGACCGGGTGCTGGTGATG